>BNJV01001462.1_pt1 | contig 388319 bp, 523 predicted proteins | sample 8540591 | NCBI WGS metagenome assembly BNJV01 (sample SAMD00202457, study PRJDB9452) | human saliva metagenome | host: Homo sapiens
TGATTTGATTTTTTTCTTATTCGTGGTTAATGGTTTTATGGTTTTTTTGTCAGTCTTGACGTTAGAATAATAAAAAAATAATCGAAAAATCTCTTTTTGATTTCTGCTTAATAAAATAAATTACTTTTAAAAAAATACTTTTTTTCTTGACAAAACATAAAATATATGTTATATTTATAAAAAAAGAAAGGAGAGTTTATGAAAAAAAGGGAATGGCTTATACAACTAAATAAAAGAAACTGGAATAGTTTTTGTTCAGACTTTCAAAAAGAAAGCGATGTTTCATATAATTCATTGTTAAGAATAAAAAAAGGTGAAACCAAAACTATTCAAATGGAAACGCTAAAAAAAAATTGCAGATGGATTTAAACTTCCGTTTGACTATGTTTTTAAATCTTGAAAAATAAATATCAGGATTCTAAACTTGAAAACTTGACGGAAACCAAAGTTCTTATTCTTTTGAAGAAAGAAAGAAAAAAATTCCAAAAAAAGTTTTTTTGTCTAGGAAACGAAACTTTTTAAAGTCATATCAGAAAAAGAATTTAAAAAGAAGGTATACTGCTTTCTGTAAATAAAAAAAGAAGGGAAACTAAAAAAAGAAATGAAAAGTTTAAATTATAAATTAATAAAAAGAAAAAAAGAGAAGAAAAAGGATACAGCACAAGGAAATTGGCTGAAATTTTTAGGAGTTTCACATAATCTGGTGAATTCTTGGGAAAATCAAGCAATTAAGTCGATGAAGCCTGAAATGGAGAAGAAGATTTTTTTGAAACTTTAGACTTAAAGAAAAAAAGAACTATATATAGACTTAAAGAAAGAAGACTTTAAAACAAATTTTTGGAGATTATTTGAAATTCCTAAGAAAAATCAAAAGGACTTACCATAAAAAGAGTTTTTCGCAGAAAAATTGGAAAGGCTTCTACAACGGTAAGCAAATGGGAAAAATGGAATAATTTCAAATATTAAGGATAAAGATATGGAAAAAAAATATGCACCTTTTACCAGATTACACCTTATGAACTTTACTTGAAACGTTCAGTTCAGGCGGAAGGGCTCGAAGAACTTGTAATTATTACAGACAAGGAATGCAATTACGAAACTGACGATTTAATAAGTTACGGGAAAAAAAGCAGATGAAGATAAAAAAAGCATAAAAAAAGCGCGGGCATTAATGAAAAATGGCGAACTTTATATAAAACTTGTGGCTTATGCCATCAATTAGGAGGAAAAAGTGAAAAAAAGAAATTTTTAAAGCAAGGAATATTGATACTTATAATTTTTTTCGGACTTCATTGGGTTGTAAATAAAAATTGATGCCGATCAGTCATTAAAAAGAATTGTCATATACTCAATTTGTTTCAAAAAGTGAAAAAAGGGAGAACTTAAACAGATTGTTGAAGAAAAACTCAAGGCTTGTTGCAAATGGAAAAGATAATGGAAAAAGATGTTAAGTTTTATGCTCTGAAACTTACTGACAGAGCAGGAAATGACAGCAACTTGGTAAATGCGATAAACAGTTCAAACTCGGAAATCACACCGATGTACAGTCAGAAAATTTTAATGTATGGGGAACACTTTCCAGTTTTTTTACAGTTTGCAATTGTTGCATATTTTATCAGCAGAGCAACTGGAACTACATTTGGGAAAAACGCAAAAGCAAGGTTGAAAAAGGAAAAAAAATCAGCACTAAATTTTTCAGATGTTGCAGGAATTGACGAAGTGAAGGAAGAACTTGTTGAAGTGGTTGATTTTTCTCAAAAATCCTGAAAAAAATTTAAAAAAATCTGGAGCACGTGCTCCAAAAGGCGTGCTTCTTCTTGGAGAGCCTGGAACGGGAAAAACTCTTCTTGCAAAGGCAGTCGCAGGTGAGGCCGATGCTTCATTCTTTAACATGCCAGGTTCTGAATTTATGGAAATGTATGTGGGTGTCGGTGCTTCAAGAGTAAGAGATTTATTCAAGAAAAGCTCGTGAAAATGCTCCTTCAATTATATTTATAGATGAGATTGATGCAATTGATGGAAAAACGTTCGATGGACAAGTCAAGAGGGGAAAGCGAAAGGGAGCAGACGCTTAACCAGCTTCTTGTTGAAATGGACGGATTCAATACAGATACACAAATTATTGTAATCGCTGCAACAAACAGGGAAGATATTCTTGACAATGCTCTTCTAAGGGCCGGAAGGTTTGACAGGAAAATAAATGTAAATGCACCCGACTTGAAAGGAAGAATTGAGATACTGAATATTCATTCAAGGAACAAAAAACTTTCAGATGATGTTTCACTTGAAGCAGTTGCTAAAATAACTCCGGGATTTGTTGGAGCGGACTTGGAAAACCTTATGAACGAAGTTCGCAATATTTGCTTCACGTAAAAATTCAGAAGTAATAACAATGACCGAAATTGATGAAGCGGTTGACAAAAATCGGAATGGGACTTGGACAGAAAAATAAAATTATTAAGCCAAAAGAAAAACTGCTCCTTGCCTATCACGAAGCAGGACATGCTCTTGTGACTGAACTTAATGAATATGCTGATCCGGTGCATAAAGTAACAATAATACCGCGTGGAGGGGCAGGCGGATTTATGATGCCTCTTCCAGATGAAAAACTTGTAACTACAAGCAGGGAACTGATTGCAGAAATTCAGGTTCTTTTTGGTGGACGTGCCGCCGAAGAACTTGTGCTTGATGATGTAAGCACCGGAGCCTATTCCGATATTAAAAGGGCTACTCAGGTTGCACGGACTTACATTGAAAAAGTAGGGATGAATGAGAATATATACCCGTAAACGTTGAAAAATGGCGACGGATATTCAATTTCAAGCCAAGTTCTGAAACTGTACGCGAAATAGAACTTGAAATAAGAAAAGCTGTTGAAAAAAAGCAATATCAGAAAGTTCTTGAACTTTTAAATAACAACAGGGATAAACTTGACGGAATTGCTGGACTTCTTCTTGAAAAAGGAGACAATAACAGGAGAAGAAGTAAGGAATATAATTAATGAAATTTAATTTGCTTCCCTTCATTCATTGTAATGATGGGGATTTTTATTTTTCGCTTTTAAAGATAAAATATATTTGCTATAATATATTTAACTTATAAAAAAATAAAGAAAGGAAAAAAATATGAAAGAAATTCAAAAATTTTTTTAGAGTGGGACAAAATTTTTATTGTTCCTTAAAAACAAACCTTTTTAAACTTTTTTTATAATTTATCTGTTTATAAAAAAATTGGGAAAGTTTTTAAAAAAAGAATTGAAAGAATCTTAAAAATTGTTCTTGAAAAAAATCTGACGTTGACAAAAAGCCTTGCTTCGTTTTTTTGATTTCTGCTTATTCGATACTTTACTATTTTATCGTTGGATATATTTCAATTGAAATTTTAGGAATAAATATTTCCTCAATAACAACCTTTTTAGGAGCGACTGGAATTGTTCTTGGGATTGCTTTCAAGGAAACACTTGGGAATTTTTTTGTAGGAATAATAATTCTTACTTTCCGTCCATTTAGAGTTGGTGATACAATTGAATATAACAGTTATATTGGAACTGTCAAGAAAAATAGAGTCTCTTTTATACAAAAATGACTAATCCGCAAAATGAGCTTGTCATTATTCCAAACGGAATAGTTACAAATACTGAAATAAGAAATATAAGGCAGGGCGGGGAAAGAAGGCTGGATCTTAAAGTTTCCGTTTCCCTACCGGAGCGATATAAATAAAGTGAAAAAGAATCTTGCAAAAAAATTATCGAAGAAGAAACCTCAAATGATTCTTTGAGCGACGAAGAAGAAAAAGAAACTTTTTTATCCAAATTTCCCATTTCTTTAAAATGAAATAAAAAAAGATAAGTTTAAATTTCCTTTTTTTGCCTTTTTATAAAAGGGAGAAAGAGTAACTTGAAAACAGGAAGTCAGAATATAAATGAAGAAAACGATGAAAAATATGGAAGATGATAAAATTTTTGAATACATCTTCTGAAAATTATAATGAAAAAAACTGAAAATAATGAAACTTCAAAAGTAATCAATACCGAAAAAAATGATACTTTCTTCACATGAACCGGTTATAGGGATTGGAGAACTTGGAGAATCTTCCATTATGTTTTTATGTGTACGCTTTATACAAAAACTGAAAATTATTTAAAAGCTTTTAAATTTAAGTCTTTAATGAAAGAATAAAAAAAGTTTGAATTTGACAAGGAAGGAATAAAAAAATCCCTATAATCAGATGGAAATCCATATTGCAAAATAACGGCAAAAAAATTTTTAAGAAAAATCTTTTAAAAAAAGCCAAATTATTTTTGGTTCTTTTTTTGTTTTGTTATGCACTTTTTATATTGGTAGTTTGCATTTGAATTTTTTTCCTCCCTGATTATTGTAATGTATAACTTTTTGAACAGGTTTTTTTGATTTTTTTACCTATAAAAAAATGCTAAAATAAAAAAACAAAAAAAGGAGTTATAATAATGGCAATAGAAATTAATGCAGGTGACAAATTCAGCAATCTTGATATTTTTCCGTCCGAACCGACAGGACAGGCAAAAGATTTGGTGTCAGGCAAAATGTTCAATACATATTCTCAGGAAGTAAACTTTCATGGTAACAGGAAAGAAGCACTTGAATTTTTTTGAGCGATATTTCCTATGAATTTCCAGAGGAAAACGATTTGAAAGTAAAAATTTGATGAAGGCACCGGAATTGAAGAAGTACAGATAAATTATGAAAGAGCGGAATTCAAAGTGAAAAATCTTGAACTTGAAAAATCTGCTGAACTAATCAGTTCAGTTCTTCCAGGAATTTATACAGCTGAAGTTTCAGACGAGAAAAGCAGCATCTCATCTTTTTATGATGGCGCCTATCATATAGACACAAAAGAAAATGCCGTAAGAAAAGAAGATATTGAATTTCTTCTAAATTCAGTTACAGAAATACCCATTGAGGAAGATCTGGAAAGCTTTCGCAATTCAAAGTTATGAAATAGTAAATGCTTTTTGATACAAAGCAAAGGGTGGAATTTGTTCCGAACGCAGATGACGAAAAGCATAGTGGTAAAATTTACTTCCGATGACAGCAACGGAATTGGAAAGCTCTTTCAAGGAACAGATCGAAAAATGTTGTAAAAAAACATTTCCAATTGATTACACCGTTGAAATGAACGAACCTTATCTTGACGAAAATAAATATGAAGTTTCCAATTATATCAGGGAAAGAAAAAAATGGGGATTTAGAAATAATAGGAATTCCCAAAAAAACATTGAAACAGATGAAAAGGTAAAAAGAAACTTTTGACAAAATGAAATTAGCATTAAATAATGCAAAGACCGAAATTTTTTTGCAAGGGAGCCGAATTTGCCTTGAAACTTTTAGAAGGTCCGATGATGAAGTCTGTTACTGTTCCGATAACGTTTTGGAAGAAATGTTGCCCTAAAAAAATTGAATCAGGAGAGACTACATTTGTAAGAACCCAGAATACTACTCTTGAAAAACAATTGGAAAGATTATCAAAATTTTAAGGGAAGCACATCAGACACACTTATGGTAGGAAATGAAAGTTTCGGAAGAAATAGCACTATTTCTGATTGCGGAATTAATGGATTTGAAGACTGCTATATAGTTTACTCTCCAATGGTTGCGGGATATGAACCTGTAAATTTTTGCACGTGAAAATAAGTTAAAACTGCTTTCGGTTAACCACTGAAGATTTTTAGCCCTTATGATTTTTAAAAAAATCATGAAACTTGTATTGATTGATAAAAAAAGATATAAAAATTGCAATTTCTGAAGAAAGTTACAAAGAGATTTTTTTGAAAGAGAAGGCGAAAATAAAAAAACAAGCAGTTTTTTAAAAAAATTTATGAAAAAAAACAGGACTCGAAGATACAATCAAAAAGATTTGAGAATGCTGAAATTCAGGTTTTTAAGAATGATGAATACTGGAACAACAATTTTTTCGAAAAAAAGGAATGAAAGACAAGATCGTTCTTAAATCTGAACCTAAAAAAAGAAAAAAACTGATACCAAAGAACAATCAAAAAGCAAGATAGGAGGCCCTAAAGGCTTCTTTTTTTATTTCTACAAAAAAATCAAAAAAAATATTTATAACTTGCTTTGCAGGATGTTGCTTTTTTTCTTTTTTTCTAAATGTTATAATCAAATCAAAAAGGAGAAATAACAATGGCAACAGAAATTAATGCAGGGGAAAATTATGAATATTTTGATTTATTTGATGGCAAACCAAGCGGGAAGATAAGGGAACTTCAGTACTGGAATCGAAGTTGACGACTATCATAATACCATAAATTTTTCACTGGAAATAGAAATGAAGTTTATGGAATTTATTGATGAAGTGATAAATAATATTCAGCACGATGTGAGCGTTACTATAAATTTTTGACAAGTCAACAAACCTGAAAAGTGCATATATTGATATTGAAACTTTAAATTTAAAAAGTGAAAGATATAGATTTTTGAGAGAGATGGAAAATATATTGATGATTCTTTTTAAAAAAATGTATATGAAGCTTCTGTTGAAGATGACAAGCGGAAAAATACTTGCTTTTTTTATCCTGAAACTTATATCATAACGACTAAGGAGCATATAGTGAATAGGGAAGATATTGAATTTCTGGTTGATGCAGTGAAAAAAATAGAAAGTCTGGGAAATCTTTGACATGGAACCGGTGAGCCAGTATTTTTGAATTTCCCATTAAAAAAATCAGGCTTCACAAGTTGCTAAATTTTCACCATATTTTAAAGGAGAAGGATTTCAATTAACTTTTGAATCAGGAGACGGAAACGGATTGAACCCGCTTTCAGGGAGCAAGTTGAAAAACATACTTAAAGAAATTCCAAATTTGAAATATACAGTAGAAATAAATGAACCGTATCTCGATAAAAAAACAGGCATAGAGTTGAAAAATTACTTGAAAATAAACGAAGCCGGAAATGTTCAGATATATGGAATTCCAAAAAGAATTAGGTCAAAAACAAGGAAGCAGACAGAACTTTCAGAGAAATGAAAGAAGTATTGAAGAAGCGTTATAATGATGATAAGGAAATTTTTGCAGCACGACCAGAATTTGGTTTAAAGGTTCTGGAAGGGCCTCAAGACGAAATGGAGGATTTTGATAAAGAAGATGAGACGCAATATGCTTTTTCGGGAACGGTAAAATATGATGACTATGGATATAAAAAAATAAAGAAACTTGACAGTGAAAATACTTTTTATGGAAAGTGGAGGCATTTATCTTCCGGAACTCTGGAAAGATTTTTCAAAAAAATATAGTGAACAAACAACTGATGCATTCGAGGTTTCGGGAAAAAGGCAGCAAATATTCAATTTCTGACTGCATGATTGATGGTTTTGAATCTTTTAATATCGTTCGTTCGGAACAAGTTGCAAACTATGACGCTTTTTGGATTTTTTTCACGTAAAAACGATTTAAAACTTTTTAGTTGTTGATGACAGTGATTTTTTTCCCTTACGGTTTCAGGAATGATGAAACTTAGATTTTAATTGAAAAATGGAAATATCAAGATAGCAATGTCAGAAGAAAAATTTCAATGACTTAATTGAAATAGAAGGTGGCAGAAAAGAAGCGGTTGATTATTTGAAAGAAAGTACAGGATTAAAGGAAACTGAAAAGAGATTTAAAAAAATATTGAAATTCAAATTTATAATAACGAGAATCATTGGAATGATAATTTTTTTCAAGGAAAAGGGAATTGATGAAAAAAATTATATTGAAGCAGGAAAAAGAATCAAAAAAATGAAAGCAAAAAAATAAAAAAAGAAACTAAAAACAAGATAAGAAAGTTTTAAAAGGCTTCTTTTTTTATATTAAAAAAAATAAAAAAAGTTTTTAGTTTGATGTCGCTAAAATTTTTGCTTCCTATTTTTTTGATTTTTTTATGTTATAATTAAAGAAAAAGGAGGATAAAAAAATGGTAGCAGAAGTTAATGCAGGAGAAAAATTATGAATTTTCAGGTTTGCTTATGCGCGAACCAAGCGGAAAGACACGAAAAACTTTTCAACGGGGCAGAAGTTGATGATTATCATAGTGTCATAAATTTTCACGGAAACAGGAATGAAGCCTTAGAATTTATTTCAGTGGTAAAAAGAAATGTTAATTCTAAAGACAGTGTTACAGTAAATTTTGACAAGTCAACAAGCCTCGAAAGTGCATATATTGATAATGAAATTTTTAAATTTAAAAAAATAAAGGACATAAATTTTTGAAAGAGATATGAAATATATCATTGATACTTTCTACCTTTGAATTTTTTTAAAATTTCAATTGAAGATGGCAGGCGTGAAATACTTTTTTTCTTTCGGGGGAAATATGCTATAACAACTAAGGAACAGGCAGTGAACAAAGAAGATGTTGAATTTTTTTAGTCAAATTAGTACGCCAAAAGAGAGAGTACGGACTTTTTGATACAGAGCCGGTAAGTCAAATTTTAAAATTTCCCATTAAAAAAATAAAAGTTTATGCAAATTGTAGAATTTTTCACCATATTTATTTCATGTGAATTTTAGTTCGGAAGACAAAAACGGTGTTGAAGCCACTTTCAGGGAACATATTGAAAAATATACTTAAAAAAATATTCCGAATTTGGATTATACAGTAGAAATAGATGAACCTTATCTTGATGAAAAACAGGTATAGAGTTGAAAAATTATTTGAAAATAAATGAAGTCTGGAAATGTTTTGATTTACGGAATCCCAAAGGGATTAGAAAAACAAGAAAGCGGACAGAACTTTTTAGGGAAATGAAAAAAAGCATTACAAAAAAATATTATAATGATGGTAAGGAAATATTTACAGTTTTACCAGAATTTGCATTAAAACTTTTTGAAACCTCTCAAGACGATATAGAAGTTTTTTTGATGAAGACAATGAAGGACAAATTTTAGTAACTGTAACATACGATAAATGTGGCTATAACAAAAATAAGAAAAATTTGCTAATGGAAATATTTTTTTATGGAAAGTCCAGAAGATTCTCTCAAAAATGCTTTTGGGAAGATTTTTAAACAATATAGCAACTGCACAACTGATGTTCTTGAAGTTTCAGAAAGAGATTCAATATATTCGATTTCCAGTTGCAGGATTATCGGTTTCGATTCTTTTTATATTGTTCATTCGGATGAAATTGCAAATCATAATGTCCTAGATTTTTTTCTTGCGAAAAATAATTTAAAACTTCTTGTTACAAGTGATGGTGACTTTTTTTCCTTACAGTTTCAAGAATGATGAGACTTGAGACTTTTAATTGAAAAATGGAAATATTAAAATAGCAATGTCGGAAGAAAAACTTCAATGATCTCAATTGAAATGAAAGGTGACAGAAAAAGAAGCAATTGACTATTTGAAAAAAAGTACAGGATTAAAGGAAACTGAAAAAAAGATTTAAGAATATTGAAGTTCAAATTTATAAAAAAATGATAGGAATTGAATGATGACTTTTTTTCAGAAAAAGGAATTGCCGAAAAAAATTATATTGAAGCAGGAAAAGAATAAAAAAATTGAAAACAAGAATAAAAAAAGAAATAAAAAGATAAGAAAGCCAAGAGCTTTTCTTTTTTTCTAGTTTTTTTGGTTTTTAAAATAATTAATTTGGCAATAAAATGTTTAAAATATTATAATTTAAAAAGTTATTTAACTTTTTTTACATTTCTGTTAAATCTAGCAATAATTGTTTTTATTTTTTTATAAAAAGTTTGATGTTCTGCCTTTTTTTCGTAAATCCGTTCGCATTGCATATTTCGATAAAATTATCTCCATATATTGTGATTTCATTACCATCTTTAAGATCGCTCTTAACCAAATTAATTCTTCACCTGAATAAACTGTATTAAAATTAACGATAAAATCAAATATTTCTTTTTTTCAATTTTTTTATATTATGTTTTTTTATAAAATCATTATAACTTAGTTTAAAAAAATTTTTATGTTGTTTTTTAGTTTTTTTGTATATTCATTTTTTTCCTCCTTTGATATATAAATTTATTTTTTTATTTCCTTTTTTTACACAATAATTATATCACAATATTATAATTTTGTCAACAAAATAATTTTAGTATTTTTTATGATATTTTTTTAAAATTTATAATATAAACAACAAATGTATTTTTCTTATTTTTTTCTTTCAATTGATTTTTCTATTTTAATTATATTTCTTTCAATAAGATGTAAAATTCCTTGAAAAATATTCATAAACATCGCTTGTTGTTCCTGTTGCTAAATTGTATTCCATTTCCTCATATTCTTTTTTTGTATTCTTTTATTAGTTCTTCTTTCTTTTTTTATAAGTTCATTTCTATTCATGCTTTTTTTACCTCCAATTTTTATTATAATTCATTATAACATTTTTATAATAACCTGTTTTTTTCTAATTTTTTTAACTTATTTTTTTGAAATTAGAATTTATTAAAAAAATAAAAAAAGTTTTTTTATAATTTTTTTCATTTGGCAAAGATGTTATAAAATTTAAAAAAATTTCATTAGTTATTAAGGTAAATAATCAATAATTATATATTCCATTTAAAAAGGGATGGTTATAAAACATCATAAACATTGAGTTTTTACTGTATTTAAATCAAATTATTCTTAAAAAAAGATGGAAGAGAAATTGCTAAATCTCAATCAACTGCATCGCAGATGAGGTAGGACTGCACTTGCTTGCAAGTGAGGTAGGAAGGCTATGCATGACTACGACAGGACTACTTTTCTCATATTTTTTTATATTTATGTCTTCAACATCAATAAATATGACGGTTTAAATTCATCCCTTGATTATTGGAATATATAAAATCAATAAAAAAATTATGTTGACTTTTTTTAACAAAAATATGTTATCATAAAATGTAATGATAAATATTAAAATTATGGAGGAAATAAAATGTTCAAAGATTTCAATAAAGAAAATGAAATTACAAACGTAGAATTACAGGAGATAGCATCAAGACACCTTAATGGAATTTTTTTATTCCTGCTAATATTACGTCAGATGAAAAATGTGAGCAATGAAATATTTGCAACTGTACTTAAAAAAAGTTTGAAGGATACGGATATACCTTTGATAAGGAACTTGCAAAAAAACTCTTTATGCTCTAAATACTGAAAAAAACTAAAAAAATATCAGATGTTTTTCCTTGAAGTTGTTAGAAAATTCAAATCTGATAATGCATATACAGTATTTTTATAGAAATTTTTCCTGAAGAAGTTGTAAACCTTTCTGAAACGGAAACTTATTTCTTGCAGTTTATGCATTATTTAATTGGTTATCTTCCCGAAGGGCAGAAGTTAATGAAAGTGAAGAAAATATTGAAACAGAGCCTTCACAATTTGTAAAACTTTCTCATTTGAAAAGAGTTAGTGAAACAGAGATGCTTGATTTGCTTAGAAATTTGCTTTCAAGCAACGTAACTTTGTCAGAAACTAACTTGAAAGATGTCCCTAACTCTTTTGAAATATTGTGATGAAAAAAAGAGATCAAGGAACTTATGTGTCAAATAAAAATGAAAGAAACTTTAATGACAATTGCAAAAGTTCAGTTTGAAGAAACTGGCAAAGACTTACGCTGAATTTTCAACTGCAACAGATGTTCTTAGATTTATTGCTCTGCTTTCAGGAGAAAAAAACTTAATACAAAGTTCATTGCATTTAAGTATTTTTAAACGTCCTGAACTTAATATATTAGTTTCAAAAACTTGAAAAATGTCAACTATCTTCTTGACGCATACGAAACGTTACAGAAAAACCTTGGAGAAAAATTTTTTTCCTTATGAATGGTAACAGAATTTCATTTGAAAAAAATATCCAAAAAGTTAAGCTAGGTCGCTGATATGCTTTTTTTGGAAAATTTTCACACATTACTAAAAAAGGAAAATTTGAACTTTCAAGAAGCAGAATGAATAAAATGTCTGATACAGAGTTTGAAGAATTTTTGGCAAACTTTTCAAAATATTCAGGCGACTATATAAGAAATCTCTTATCACTTGTAAACCGTGTTTCAGAAGAAAGGATAGAAAAAAAGTATTAAAATATTTCCTTGTTGCTGCTAAAGAAGCAAACACAAGACTTCTTTTCCAAATTTGTGACAGAATTCTTAATGTTAAAAGTGGAAAAGCAGGACGGGTTGTAAATGCAAAGGGAAACTGGCTTGTACTTGAAGAGACAATAAATCTTTCAGATGCCGTTCTTCAGAAAACCGCTGAAGTAGTAAGCCATGCAATTCTTGAAAAACTTTCAGAAAAAGAGCCGCTTGGAAAAGTATGGATTGATGAAAGTTATCAGAACATCGCAATGACTACAAGCGAAAAGGACAGCAATTCAAGCTTTCGCCCTCTAACACGGGGAAGCGTTATTCCTTATTCATCTGAAGTTGACACTTTAAGATTTTTCGTTGCTTGGAAAAACTTTAAAGGGAACAGGGTTGATCTTGATTTGTCAGCAGTAAAATTTGATGCAGATTTTAATCACCTTGGAGAACTTAGTGATTATTCTCATAATCAAAAAGGGATGGCTTTTTCAGGAGATATAACAGATGCTCCACAAGGTGCTCTTGAATATATCGACATTTTTGATATTGAAAAGGTTAAGGAAGATGGCACAAGATATGTTCTTATGACAGTAAGATCATATAATGGATATACTTATAAGGAAATGGGAACGAACTTTTATGCGGGAGTTCTTGAACTTTCTAAAAAAAGAGGCGAAGGACAAGAAAAATTTATATTCAAGTGCAGTAAGGCACGGATTTGCTCTTTCAAGCAATACTCAGACTGTCAATACAATAATTGTGGATCTTGAAAAAAAGTGAATATGTTTGGCTAGATATGAATCTTCCCTACAAACCCCTGAACGTCAGACAAGCAACTATCTTACAAATGCTCAGATAGCAAGTTTAAAGGATTTGCTGAATTATTTTTGTAAAAAAAGAGAAAGTAAGCACGTATCAGTTGCTTATGCTTAATGTCATTGCACGTGGAGAAGTTGCTGAAAAACGTGGAAGAGGCTGATATTGTCTTCAAGGAAATCAATGAGGATAATGTTTTTACGCTCACTGATATTCTAGCGAATTATTTATAAAAAAAATAAAAAAAGGTAAGAAATGTTTTATTTCTTGCCTTTTTTTGTTACACAATGTACTATTACAATAACAGTGACAACAAAGTCTATGTTTACGAATATTTTTTTGATTTAAATTACATAATGTACTATTACAACCAATATGAAGATACAGAAGTATCAACAAAAAAACAAAATTTAAATTACATAATGTACTATTACTATTTCAAAACAAAACTATCAACGTCATCATCTATTTAAATTACACAATGTACTATTACAAGTTATGCTCTAAATATTTCCTATAATTGTGATTATAATTTAAATTACATAATGTACTATTACAATAATTATACTTCCTTCAGGAACCACTCTAATTTTTTTACATTTAAATTACATAATGTTCTATTACAATCTTATTCTCTGATAAGCAATTCTAGCATATTTTTTTATATAATCTGTCAAACAAAAAAATTTTTAATTTTTTTATTAAAGTTTCAAAAATTTTTTTATTTAGCAATCAACAAAAAAACATCAATAAAAAAATCATATAAAAAAACATTAAAAAAATTTTTTTAAAAATTTTTCTCTTGACATTTATGGAAAAAAATAAACTATAATTAACTTGAAAATAAATATGGAAAAATTTTACTATAAAAAAAGAAAAAGAGGAATAAAAGATGAAAAAAATTTGATTTTTAGCAACTGACACTACAAGCAAAGCCATTTTTAAGCAATATCCTGAAGGAATGACTTATATGCACGATTATATTGAAAGCAGAGGAGGCACGTACGAGATGTGAAATTTTTTTGGACTGCAATATTATCTGAAAGAGTATCTTTCAAGACCAATCACAACAGAAATGGTTGAAGAGGCAAAAAGAAATTTGTGAACTTCACGGAGTACCTTTTCAATTTTGAAGACTGGAAATATATTGCAGAAGAACTTGGATATATACCAGTCAGAATCAGGGCGGTTCCTGAAGGAAGTATAATTCCTAATCGCAATGTGCTTGTAACAGTTGAAAGCACCGATGAAAAAGTTGCATGGATTGCAGGATTTGTCGAAACATTAATAATGAAGGTGTGGTACTCTATCACTGTTGCAACTTTCAGCTACAAAATAAAAACAGATTATAAGACATTTTCTTGAAAAAAACAAGTGATAACGCTCGAAGGTGAACTTCCTTTTAAATTCCATGATTTTGGTTATCGTGGTGTTTCTAGCGAAGAAAGTGCAGGAATCGGAGGAATGGCTCATTTAACAAACTTTAAAGGTACAGATACACTTGCTTCAGTTCTTTTTGCAAAAAAATATTACAATGTTGAAATGGCAGGATTTTTCAATTCCAGCTTCGGAACATTCAACTATGACAAGTTGGGGACGTGAAAATGAAGCGAAAGCATTTGAAAATATGATTGACAGTTTTGAAGGCCCAATGTCAATAGTTTCTGACAGCTACAATTATTTCAATGCCGTTGACTATATTGTTGGTGAAGATCTGAAAGAAAAAAATTAAAAATCATAAAGGGGCTATAATTATTCGTCCAGATAGCGGAGATGCAGTTACAAATGTATTATTTGCCCTCGAAAGTCTTGAAAGAAATTTTGGAGCAGAAGTAAATTCAAAAGGGTATAAAGTATTGAATCATACAAGGATTATACAGGGCGACGGAATAAATGAAAATACCATCTGGGATTTATGTAAAGTAATAACAGAAAATGGATATTCTGTTGAAAATGTAGCTTTTTTGGATGCGGAGGCCTTTGCTTCAAGGAAACTTTAATTCATCAATTAACAGAGATACCCATAAATTTGCAATGAAATGCAGTCAAAAGAATAATAAATGGCAAACTTATTGACATTTATAAAAAAATCCAATTACAGATAGAGGAAAGGTAAGCAAGAAGGGAATACTTGATCTTGTTTATGAAAAATGGTGAATTTAAAACAGTAAATATTGAAAAAGATAAGCCGCACAAAAAAACTCAATTATGCAGACAGTTTTTGAAAACGGAAAAAAATATTAAAGGAATACACTTTTTGAAGAAGTAAGGGAAAATGAAAAAAATGTTTCCTGAACCAAATCTCATTCCTGAGAACAAATAACAGAAAAAAATTAAGGAAATTTGCTGATTATAATATTGGCAATTTCCTTAACGAATAAAAAAAAGGGGGAACAAAAATGAAAAAAATTATAAAAAAATAACGAAAAATAATATAGAAAAAAATTGTGAACGAAATATCTTATATAAGTGAAAGATTTGAAGATGTACAAAAATATTTGGCATCCAGAAAAAAATGGAAGATTATTTTTTTCTTCTTACTATGAAAGAATAAAGAAAAACATTTTTTTGATAGTTCAAATCAAAATAAAAATCATTTTAATGATATTTCAAATATATTTTTTTCTTTAACGATAACAACATCCAAGAAAATATTTTTATTTGATAACATTTTTTTAACAAAAAAATGAACTTTCTAATTATAAGAAAGAACTTGATAAAAAAATTCTGAAATTGAAGAAAAAGTTGTACTTTTAAAGAAATTCGTTATTAATTTTTTTAAAGTTTTTTTAAAAAAAGAATTTATTTTTTTACGAGCATTACGGAAGAAGAAATAAAAGAAATACTTGAAAAAAATTACATTTTTGAAAATAATGTTAAACGGTATTATAGAATTTTTTTAAAAAAATTACTTATACACTGGTGCTACCGATTATATCGACTCTTTTGAAGGAGCAAGTTATTGCGAAGGAGTATACTGGAATGTATTAGCAGATCAGGAATATATGGAAAAATGTTAGAGTCTCAGGAAAAAAATCTTGAAAAATTCTTGGGAATATGTTAAAACACAAAACAGAAAAGAAAAAAATAGAATATTTCTTTCAAAAATTTATTGATTATAGAAGGACTGTTAGAAAAAGATACTTTTAAATATCTTGTTAATAACAACGCTTTATGACTGTCTGCTTTGTTATCCACTTGATAAGTTTGAAAAAAATATGGATGAAATAGTTATAAAACTTTTAATTATTTTTTTGCAAGTTCATATTTTATAAATGAAGATGAAGTTGCCACTAAAAATAATTGAATATGTTTCAAATAATGAATTCTTTTTATGATTATTTTTGTGATGGAATTGAACAAAATAGAAGAGGATTTGTTTTTTTAGAAAAATCACGCTGAAAAAAATTATATTAAAAAAAATAAAAAAAATGAGAAAATTAATTCTTATTACATTATTGACAGAAAGGAAAAAAATTATGAATATAGAAAATATAGAATTAAGCGATTATGAAAGAGAACTTTTAGAAAAAAAGTTTATTGAAATATCAAATAAAAAAATTTTAAATTTATAATAAATTTTTTTAAGAAAAAAAGCAAGATACTTTTAAAAAAAGGAAGAACTTTGGAAAAATTTCCCAAATATTAAAAAGAATATAGTTTCAGCATTTCTCCAGTTATTATGTCTGAAATTATGGTAGAAATAACGATTGAAAAAAATTATTTCTTTTTGTTGCAGGATATGCTTACTTGGAATGCTTAGAAAGTGGAAAAAGTTTTTCAGGATTTTTTTCAAAAAAATTATTATTTTATTTTTTTAAAGAACTAAGAGAAACAGATAATATCTATGAAAAAAATTAGTGAATATTTAAAAAAATTCAGAAGTTTGAGTCAAAAAGATATTTTTTTAAAACTTTGGAATATAAAGGAAAAGATATTGCAAATTCTAATGATGTTGTTTTTTTGGTGCCCACGACGTTCTTTTTGAACATTTTAATATTTTTTTACAATATAATTGAATATAAAAATAATGGAAAAAAACGCTTTCGGAACAAAAAGAAACAAAAACTTCAGAGTGCGAAATTAGTTGATGATGAAATGGTATTATTGTCCGCTAAAATGATAAGCGAAAAATTTAGACAAAAAAATAAAAAAATTCTTTCAAATTGAAACAAAAAGCAATAAAAAAATTAAGGCAGAAGATTTTCATAATTTGATTTTTATCAATTATTAAAGGCAAAAAGAATTTCTACTGCTGAAAAAAAGAAAAAAAATTAAAAAAATTGTTATTATTTAAGAAGGCAAAACTTTTTTTAAATGAATTATCTAAAAAAATATGAAAAAAATATAATTTTTTTCTTTTTTTCAATTCAAGGAACAGATTGTTTTATATTTTTGCCCTAAAAAAACTTTTTTTAATACTGACTATTCTGAAAAAGTTTTTCATCGGTTCTTGGAATTTAAGCCCGTTAGCAAGCAGTGGTGTGTTAGAAAGAAAATTAGAAGAGGGAAATATAAAAAGCAGAATTTGTGAATTTAAAAATAATAAATTAAGAGAGGAAAGAAAATGCTAAAATTATCAGAAAAAAATAAACAAAAAAATTTAAAAAAAATATTTTTGAAAAAAATAGTTTTGAAATTTATAACAAAAATTTTAAATGAATTTAATTCAAAAAGGAAAAATCAAGAATATGGAACGAATTTTTCAGACTTTTCATAACAGTTTATTTGTTATATGAAGTTGATAATGTTTCAAAAGAAAATTTAGAATTGGCACTTGAGAACCACATTCATCAAAAACACGAAATATTAAAACTGGCTAGAACTGGCGAATTTGCCAAAAACATTTGACAGAATATTTGAAATACTTCCAGCATTCCCTGTATTATATATGGATCCACGTAATTTTTTTATGCGATAATAAGTGCATCACTTAGTCAGAAAACAATTGAAGAAATCATTGAAGATGCGGAGGTAAAAAAATGAAATGAACATAAAAAAATCAAGGAGAAAAAGATTTTTTTAATGCTTTTCAGGAGGCTGAAATTGTAAAAAAATAAATAAAGTAACATTTAAAAAAACAAAAAAATAACAAGTTTTTTTCTCCTGAAGATATCTTTTAGATCTGGAACATTTAAAATAACAGAAATATATTTTACAAAATGGAGAAGATGAAGTAAAAAAATTTTTTTGAAAAAAACAAATGAGTTGAAGCGGGCTGAAAAATTTATTTCGAATATAAAATTGATTATCCTTATTTTTTTATTCAAAAATATACTTTACAAAAAGATTTTTTTCTAAACACCAAAATGATTTGCTCTATAAAAAAATTTATGATTATTATTTTTGAAATAGAGAAGCCAAGCTGAAGAAATTTTTGGAAATTGAAAATGATAAAGGCTTTTATATTCAATTAAAAAGAAAAACGTTGGTAAAAAGTGGATTAGAAAAAAAGTTGAACAGAATTCAGTCAAAGATTTTTGAAAATATAAAAAAAGGAATTAAAACTTTTTGAAGAAGATTTTTGGAAAGAGTGAAAAAGAAAAAAACTTCTTAAAGAACTAGAAAAAAAGAAAACTATGTATATTTTTAAATTTTTTTAAATAAAATAAAAAGATAGGAAACTTTTTTTCTTTCAGCAATTTCAAAAACAGCCTGATAAAAAAATATTGAAATTTTTTTAAAAAAAGACGAAATCAAGAAATATTTTTAAAAAAATGAGGAACAGTTTTTTTAAAAAGAATATAATAAAAGATTGGAAGATGATTTTTTTGAAAATCATGCAGAACTCATAAGAAAAAGATTATTTTTTTAATTATTTTTAAAAAAATTATATATGAAAGGAAAAAAATATGAAAAAAATAAATAAGGTACTTAATGTTGAACTTTCAAAAGAAAAAGATTATATTACTCAAATAGTTACAAGAAATTCAATCGGATTTGATGTTACGGACTGGAATAAGATCGAAAGTTTCAGAATCCTTGGAGATTTTTTTATAACATTCAAGAAGAAATGTTTAATTTTTTTATCAAGGAGTATAAAAAAATGCAATTGAAAAAAATTTGAAAATCCATACAAAAATTTTTTTGAATCTATTGTGACTGATGTTTGCCAAGAACAAATATCAGGAATTAAATATTTTTGTTGTGACACACAAAGGCAGTCAAAAGATATTGAAAAAAATTAAAAAAATGAAATTTCTAAGGCTAACTGGCTTAATAGTATAAATAAAGGAAGAATAACTTATAATTTAAAAAGAAATAAAAAAATTTATCCAGGCTTGCCTTTTTTTGAAGCAGAAAGAGAAAGTACATACAATATTTCAACATTTGGAAAAATATAATGAAAAATTTTTTTAATAAGAATTGATGAGAAAAATTGCCGAAATAATTAAAATCGGAGCTTTATACTAATAAATTTTTACCATTTTTTTATGGAAATTTTGATAAAATAAAAAAAGTAAAAAGGCATTGAATTATTTGGTAAGATTAATAAAAAGAAAATGGAGGAATAAACAGCTTTAATGGAACTCACACGCGTGATTGATTGTGAAATAAAAAAAGTGTTTTGCCTTTGATTCTCTTAATATTGAAGAAAGTTTAAGATTTACTAGCGGTTCGGAAGTTCTTAAAAAAAGTCGAAAAATTTAGATATTAGAAGCAATGACTGGAAAGCCTTTTAAATATAATCTAATGGAAAAACACTTGGAGTTTTTCAGAACAGAAATTTTTACTTAGAAAGAAATGGAATTGACGTTCCAAGAAATATTGATGACATTTTTAAAAGAACTAAAAAAATATTGGAAATTGTTTTATTTAAAAAGAAAGGAATAAATATGAAAAAAAGAATTTGAAAATATGTTGAAAAAAAGTAAAAATATGTAAATGGAAAATTGAAGATGGTAAAAAAATAAAAATGAATTTTTCTCTTATTATTGGAAATGAAAAATTTAACAAGAAATTTTTTTACAGAGGAATTGATGAAGAATTTTTATTTAACATTTAACCCGTTTCAAAAATATAAGATTTTTTAACGAAATTTGAAAATGAAGATCTCATCCGAAATTTCAGAAATTATTTCAGAATTTGATTTTATGAAAATCCGTGCCTTTAAAAATCTGTTTTTATTATTCGTCGCTTACTCAAATTTAAAATTTGGAATTTTTTTAATCCTTTATCGCTTGAAGAAATTCAGAATTGTATATTTGAAGGAACTAACAAAATAAATGACCATTTGATGAAAATGGATATTGAAGATGATTTTAATTCTTTCGATCTTTTAACTTATATTAATTTTTCCTGAACTTATATTTCATATAGGAACAAAAAAATTTAAAAAGAAATGCTCCAGCATAAAAATTTTTTTGAAAAATTATAAAGAAAAAAATGAACTTAATGAATTAAAAAGAAAAAAATTAAAAACGGATTTCATCCAGTAATAGGGAAGGGAAATTTGGTTTTAATAGCGGAAATGAAATATGGTTTACAATAGCAAATTATTTTTAACTACTATCAAAACGAAGAAAATGTAAAAAAAATCTACTTTAAAAAAACTAATTTTTGATTTAGAAGATTTAATTGGAACAGAACCAAAAAAATTGGAATAAGATTTGAAATAGACACTAAAAAAATTCAAAAATTTATTTATAATATTTTAAGAATATTAATTTCGCAGATGAAAAATGTATTAAAACATCTACTAATGAAGAGATGTTTTTTTGGAAAACCCGAAGTTTCTGAAAAAAACTTTTTGAATGATAAGAAAATTAAATGGATTAAATACAATGGAAGCCCTAAAATGTTTCGGCAAGAAGAAACATTCTTTCAAGATTACCTTGATCAAAAAAACACAAGTTTGATTTTCAAGTCTTCTAAAGGAGATGTTGCAGAGGCTATTCTCATAGAAAAAAAGAAATGGATATAAAGAATATAGACTGAAACTTCCAGATTTCCGTGGTTATCATAAAAATATTTGAAAAAAACCTTTGCCTGAAAAATAATGATGAACTTTATAAAAAAATATTTTTTTAACTATTATTATGAAAAAGAGAATTTATTCTGCTTGGAAAAATATTATTGAATGTAACGAAAAATAAAAATTTTGAAATGGAAAAAAACGATAATTTATACAGAATATTTTTTTAAGGGATAGCACGTACGATAAATATAAAGAAATAATTGATTGCATTGAACCTTTATCAAATTTATGCTTAAAAAAAGAAGAACTAATAAAAAGAACTGTTTTATAAAAAAATGGAAAATTAATAGAATTTGAGCCAGAAAAAAATATTCAGAAATATTACAAGATAGATTTGAACTAGAAATGGAAAGCAGAGAAAAAAAGCAATAAAGGATTTTTGAAAAAAACGTTATAGTGAATTGTTAAAAAAAGCATCTCTTGAAGATTATATGGAATATTTGATTAATCTTTCAGAAGCCGATAAAGTTTCAAATAATTTAGGAAAGATAAAATTTAAAAAAAATTTACGGTACTGAATTTGATAACTTAAACTGCGATGAAGAAAGAATATTTTTTTGGGATGAACTTAAAAAAATTGGAAAAAGGCAATCGAAAAAAATCAATTATATGTAAAGAAAAAAAATTTTAAAGCCAGAAAAATTATATTGACAAAATCATAATTATGTGTTACAATGATTATTATAAAAAAAGAAAGGAAATAAAAAAAGATGAAAAAAAGGAATAATATTTGGGAAATTTTATCCACTTCATTTAGGGCATATTAATTTTATTCAAAAATGCAAAGAAAAAAAGTTGATAAACTTTACGTTGTGCTTTTGTTCTGATAAAAAAACAGGGATTTGGAATTATTTAAAGAAACTGATTACAGATTAAAACCTTCCAAAAGATTAAACATTCTAAGCGAAGAATTCTACAATGATGAAAAAAATTAAAAATATTGCAACTTGAGGAAGATGGAATAGCCTTTTTACCCGAACGGCTGGAAAGAATGGAGTAGTGCCGTTAATAAAATGCTGACAGAATATAATATCAATATTGATGTGGTGTTTACAAATGAAATTAAGGATGTTGAAAATTATAAAAAAATATTTTTAAGAATCTTCAAAACATAAATGATAATTTCGAAGTTCTTACGACTGATACTGCTAGAGATGAAGTGCATATTTCAGCAACAGAAATAAGGAAAAATCCTGAAAGAAATAAAAAAATTTCTTACTCCACGTGGAAAAACATTATTTGGTTTTTTTCGCCTTTTAATAGATTAAAAAAAGCCTTGATAAAAGGCTTTTTTTATTAAATTTACATAATGTACTATTACGACGACGCAGTTAGATGAAACAGGAATAACTTATTATCCAAAATTTAAATTACACAATGTTCTATTACAATTTAAGTCTGCTTATCCGACTACAGAGGCTTGTATTTAATTTAAATTACAAAATGTACTATTACTATGATGTCCGAACGGCTAAGGGAATCGGTCTTGAAAAACATTTAAATTACAAAATGTACTATTACTATAATGGTAATTTTTCCCCGCCTTTCATAACGCTTTCAAAATTTAAATTACAAAATGTACTATTACTATTGAAAAACGATTTGACTGTTAATTGTTTCGCTTCTTCATTTAAATTACAAAATGTACTATTACAATGATTTTTGAAATATTGCTTTTTTTGCTTATTCATTAAAAATTTAAATTACATAATGTACTATTACAATGGAAACCTTAAAGGATTTTTCAGAAACAGATACATAATTTAAATTACATAATGTACTATTACTATAGATGACGTTATAGTTGTTAAAAGTTTAGACAGATTATTTAAATTACATAATGTACTATTACAATGAAAACAACGAAATAAATTTGGATTCGTACTGTTCTATTTAAATTACATAATGTACTATTACAATTTAACAGACTTCAATAAATTTTTTTCCTCAGATACGCCTATTTAAATTACATAATGTACTATTAGTACCTTGTTCTTTATTGAAATTTAAATTACATAATGTACTATTACAATCGGAGGCGTGTGTTTATGATATTGATTATGAAGATCCATTTTAAATTACATAATGTACTATTACAATTTCAAAGCCTGAATATGATAGTACACGTGAAATTATATTTAAATTACATAATGTACTATTACAATCTTGTTCCTGTCTCTTGCTGATTAATTCTAGCATATTTTCATATAATCTGTCAACCATAAATTTTTTTAATTCCTTTTTAACATTTTTTTATTTTACTGGAATCATAAACTTTCTGTTTTTTTATTATGTTTTTATTAATCTGTCGAACCCCAAGCATTTATCTGCTACTGCAGTTCGACAAATTTTTGGGGAAAGCAAATTTTTTTAACAAGGAATGATATTTATCCCTTGATTATTGGAATATAAAAAAATAATTAAAAAAAACGTTGACAAAATATATTTGGTGTGCTATAATTAATTATAAATTTTAACAAGAAAGGAAACAAAAAAATGAGATTTAAAGTATTTTTTTAAAAATTTTTTTGGTGAATCAATGAGCATTGATTACAGAAGAAAGATTTTACATCTTCTTAAAACAGGAATGTCAAAATATTCCGAAGAAACTTTTGAAGACTATTTCAGCAAAACAAAACTGAAACAATATACTTGGACAATTTTCTTTAAAGATGTAAAATTTACAAAGGAAAAAAATTTACTTCAACAAAAAAATGAAACTGAAGCAATCGTTGATTTTTTTCTTTTTCAAGTTATGAAGATGGAATAAATTTATATAATTCGTTAGTAAACATTAAAAAAATTTAGAAGTAAACTTTTCAAAAAAATGCAAAAAGCCAAAATTATGAACATTAAATTAATTCCTGATAAAGTTATAACTTCCGATGAAGTTGTCTTTAAAACTTTATCACCAATAATCTGCCGTGATCACAATCGTGAAACTTTTTGAAGACAAATATTTTTTTCTTTTTGAAGACGATGAATTTAAAAGCAACTTTAAAAAAAGAAATTTGTTTTTTTAAAATTGAAAGATGTTGTAGAAAACAGCGAACTTGAAAACGATGTAAATGAAATAAGTTTTTCAGAAGTCTAAACTTAAAAAAACTTGTCATAAAAGCATTATGATAAAAGTTCACCTAAAAAAATTCAGAAAAAAATTTAAAGGTCAGTTTATAGATGCTACTGCGGAACTTTCAAGATGAAAAGTCTAAAAAGTTATATTTTAAAAATATGTTTTACGATGCTGGGCTTGGAAGCATTACAGGAAACGGATTTGGAATGCTTGAAATTATAAATCAAAAATTAAAAAAAGGAGGAATTTTTGTGGAAGTAATATTAACAACAAAGGACTGGCTCTTTAATGCTGGACTTGCAGGCTTCATAAATATAATTTCTGCTAATGCTGAAAAAGAAAGAATTTTTGGGAAATTAAAAATAACTCTTTTACTTTTTGACATTAAAGTTTTTAGAACATTTTGAAGATGATTTTTTTAACTTTTTTTATAAAAAGATATAAAAAAATGTTTTAACATTTTCAAAATTAATTTCATCAGAAAAAAATAATTGATGATTTTTTTAGAAGCCGAAAAAAATATTCTGAAGAGGAAGTATTAAAGATTAATGATATTATTGACTTTTTTTAAAAAGCAAATTGAAGTTAAACAGTTTTATTTCCGCTTATGATTATATTAAACAAGGACTAAAAAGATGAAATTCTTTCAGATGAAAAGAAGTTGAAAAAAATAAAGATTGACAAAAAAAGGAAATTTTTTTCAAATGAAGAAGTTGAAAACAATCTTCTTGTGTTAAAAACAATATCAAAAAAAATAAAAAAACAAAAAGAAAAAAACAGCGAAATCCTGTTGCAGCGAAGAATGTAGCCTATTCAGTAATAAACAGGGCTTGGAACAATGTGTCGTTTTTTTAATCCCTCAAAAACAGCAAATAATATTTTCGAAGAATATAAGGAATACTTTGTCAAGCCTGCAATTGATTTTCTTAATGAAGACAAAAGTAGAATAACATTATCCTGCTCTCTTACCGGAATCAAGACAAAAATATTCAAAAAGATCAATCGCTTTTTTTGAATGACATGGGTTATGATATTGCAAAAACATCGCATGGCTGGAATCATAATAGTGAAATTATAATTTCGCCATTAGCTCTTTTAATTTATTCCTGCATTCCAGCCGGGTTTACATACCTTTTTAATAGCGGAATATTTGTAAATGCCAATTCTGATTTAAATGAACTTATCAGAATAAATAATGCAATTTCATATAAGGTTCTTGAAGAAAAAAAGAAAAAAATTAGTCAATTTATTGAAAGCATTATTGATGAACTTGGAGATTGCAGATATGAAATTTCGGATATTCAAGTTATAAGGCTTGAAAACTTGAAATATAAGTTTCAGTCTTTATCAAAAGAAAAAAACTTAAAAAAACTTGCTGACTGCAAGAATGAACTTCAAGCAATTAAGAATAAATATTATAAAAACGATAAAAACGAATATTGTTATCTCTATGATTTAGTAGATGCAGTTATCGAAGGCAAGCGGCTAAAACAGTTCTTAAATTTTTTTATGTAGAATATATGTTTTAAGAAATTCAAATTTAAACTATTCATCTGATACATTGTTTGGCATACTTAAAATTAATACAAAAAAATTGAAAAGAAAGGAAAAAAATATCAATGGAAGAAAAGAAAAAAAGAAATAAATGAACTGTATTACATAAGGCAGAAAGGAATTGAATTTAGAACCAGATATATTGCAAAATCAGGAAATGATAAAAAAATCGAAACCTTGACATTTAAAAGCTTTTGGAAAGTTTGAGGGCTGGCAACGTAAAAGAAATTTATGGATGAAATTCTTTCAGTTCATATGTATACAGGAATTCCAGTTGAAAGTGCATTTGTAAAAGCAATATCAGATGAAAAAGCATTTTTATAATGCAGGATATGCTTTTATAATTGGAATATTAGGAAAAAAATAATAAAAAAAGAAGGAGAAGATAATGAAGAATAAATTAAATCCAAAAAGGATTAACTTTTACAATTATATTTTTTTGGCACAAAGTGCAAACTATGGAGAAAGTTTAGGGAACATGTCAGTTTTGAAAAAGATTACAAGAGACGGTGGAGAACAATATTCGTATATTTCACGTCAGGCTCTACGATATAACATTGTTGAACAGCTTGGTGAAGAAAAGGCACCTACGGCAGCAAACGGAAAAGGTGATAAAAAGGTAATACAGTTTTCTCCTGAAACAACAATAAAAGACTATGCTGAACTGGATTTTTTTGGTTATATGAAGACAACAGCGAAAAGAAAGTGCTAACAAAAAGAGCAGCTGGTTGTAAGACTTTTCAAATGCAGTATCTCTTGAAAGTTTTAAAGGAGATACAGATTTTCTTACAAATGCAGGACTTGCTTTACGTACGGGAGACTTTGGAAATATTGCACAATCAGAGATACACAAATCATATTATGCCTATACTGTTACTGTTGATCTTGATAGGATAGGAATCGAAGAAAATGAAAATATTGAAATTGAAAACGAAGAAAAAAAGCAAGAAGAGTTAAAAGGTTGCTTGACACTATAGCAACACTTTACAGGGACATAAGAGGAAGACGTGAAAATTTAAGACCATTGTTCACGATAGGAGGAATATATGATATAAAAAAATCCTTTTTTTGAAAAACACGCTTGAAGTAAAGAAAAAAACAGAATAAATATTGAAAAACTTTCAGATGCAGTTTATGACTTTATAGAAAAAGACACTTTCGCAGGAATAGTGAAAGGACAGTTTGACAACGATAAGGAAATAATAGAAGCATTAAAAAGAAAAATATTGAAACTGTTTCAGTATCAGATTTTTTTCAAGAAAATAAAAAAAGGGAATTGAAGAATATTATTTAGGTTAAATTATAATTGTATAAAAAAAGGAAGGATAAATGAAAGCAATAAAATTTAAAAATATATCAGAATTTAGTAAACTACAAAGTTCCTACTTCCTTTCAATTGAAAGAAACATTTCCTCTTCCACCTTTTTTTCAAGTGTAATAGGAATGATTCATTCACTCTGCGGATTTAAGGAATACAACAGAATGAAAGTAAGCGTAAAGGGAAAAAAAGCGCTCAAAAAGTGAATGAATTATATACAAGATATGAATTTAAGGAAAGGGATTCTTTTAAACCTGAAAGGCATCAAATTAATCGCTGGGATTTGAAATGAAACTGGCAACACTTTCGTACTCAAAGATAGTAATTGACGAGATACAGATGTATTCGCCAGAACTGACAGGATATTTGCTTTTTTTGGGCTGAAGCAAATTACAGAATTTGAGTGGAAAATTTTTCTGTAATAACGGCAACTTTCCCTCCAGTTCTTAAATTATTTTTCTTAAAAAAATTAAAAAAATTAATTTTTATTGAGAGTGAAAACTTCATTGAAGATAAAAATACGACATAGCGTTAAAGTGTTAGATGAAGAGATGAGTGCTGAATTTATTGATAAAAATTTATCAAAAAAATAAAAAAATTTAAAAAAATTCTTGTTGTCTGCAACACCATAAAAAGCAAATGAAATTTATGAAAAAAATTAAATGAAACAAAAAAATGTAAACATAAACTTGATACATAGCAGGTTCATAAATTCTGACAGGAAGAAAAAAAGATAAAGAAATATTTGAATTCGCAAGTTCAACCGAAAGTGGGATATGGATTGGAACTCAAGTAATTGAAGCTTTCACTTGACATTGATTTTGATGTTCTTATAACAGAACTTTCTGACTTTAAACGGTCTTTTTCCAGAGAATGGGGAGATGCTACCGGAAAAAGAGTTTGACAAAAAGACAGGGGAATACAACTGCTTTGTATTCTCTAAAAAGATGTTCTGGAACTTTTGGAGAATACAGCATTGTTGATAAGGAAATTCATAAAAAAAGTCAAAAAGAAGCATTAAATGAAACCAACGGACTTCTTGATGAGAGCCATAAAATTGAACTGATTGAAAAAAACATATTCATATGAGAGCCTAAAAAAATACAAAGTATTTTTGAAACAATTGAAAAAGACAATAAATTTTTTTGGATAATTTACTAAGTGAGTATTCCATGACAGGCAGGGAGGCTCAAAAAAATTAAGAAATATATTTAACGAGGATATAATACCTTTAAAAAAATTTTTTTGAAGAAAATAAAGAAAAAAAATTTTTAAAAAAAGCAAGGAAATGATAAATCAAAAATTTGAAAAATCTTAATGAGGAAAGTCTAAGAAAAAAAGATAATTGAAAAGATAAAAAGCAAAAAGAAGTTATAGAAAATTTTTAAAGTATCTGTTCCTGCCTATCTTTTTAAAAAGACAGGAAAACTGAATTTTTTTCAGTTGAGTGATTACGAAACATTAAAAAAATTGTGAACTGCAAATACATCGTATGAAAAAAAGGAGTGGAATTTTTAATTCCGCTTTTTTTATTTTTTTCTGCTTTTAAAATTAAATAAAATTATGATATAATTATTTTTGAAAAAAATTTTTATTTGGTTAAAAAAATTAAACTTAAAAAAATAGAAAGGAAGAATTAATGAAAGAAAAAAAGATTTTTGATTTTTTTGGACAGCAAAATTGAAGGAATTCATAGTTTACATAATTACCCCTGCAATGCTTGTTCCTAATCTTGTTGAAAAAGATAATTAAAGAATATGCAGAAAAAAATGATGCAATATTTGATCCTTTCGGTGGTAGTGGAACTGTCGCCGTCTGCGCAAAACCGTTTAGGACATAATGCCATTTCAAACGATGTGAATCCTCTTGCAAGATTCATTACAAAAAGTGAAAACAACAAAAACTTGATCTGCTTAAACTTACAAGAAAAATTTGATGCAGTTACTGAACTTTTTAAACAATACAGAAGATTTTTAGTAATGCTAAAGATTTTTCTTTCACAAGGAAGATTTTTTTGAAAAATTGGTACACAAAAAGAAGTTCTTTTTGAAACTTAGTTATATAAGAGAAATAATAAACAAATTTTTATGACACCGATATAAAAAGATTTCTTTATGCTATGTTTTTTTGCAAACAGCAAGGAAGTGTTCTTTACAAAAAAACAAGGAGAATTTAAAATGTACAAAAATTTCTCCTGAGAAAAGAAAAAAACTATAATCCTGATGCAGTTAAAATTTTTTTCTTGAAATTTTTAAAAAAATAAATTTTGAAATAATGAAAAAAAGATATTTTTAGAAAAAAAGAAAATGCAACCAATAAGAATTGTTCTACCAAGATAATAAATTTCAGAACAGATGAAGGATTTCCACAAGAATATAATAATGCTGTTAATTTAGTCATAACTTCTCCTCCTTATGGAGATTCGGCTACGACTGTTGCTTATGAACAGTTCTCAAGATTTGCCAATGAATGGCTGGAAATTGAGAATCCTGCGAAACTTTATAAAGAAATGCTTGATGGAACAAAAAAATACAAAAAAAGAAATTAATTTTGGGATTCCTGAACTTGATACTGCAATTTCCCAAATCTCTTCAACGAAAAAGAAGATATGAGGTTGCAGCTTTTTTTATCTTGATTATAGAAAATCAATTTCAAATATTTCAAAAAAATTTTTAAAAAAAGAAACGGCAAACTTTGTTTTGTAGTTGCTAACAGAACTATAGGTGGAATAATTCTTCCAATGGATGTAGCAACGATTAAAAATGTTTGAACAAAATGGATTTGAATTGATTGATAAATTTGAACGTAATATTCATAGAAAAAGAATGCCGTCAAAAAAATTCTCCGACAAATCAAAAAGGTCAAAAGCAGGAAACAATGTTAAAAGAACATATAATTATTATGAAGGAAAAAAATAAAAAAATATAACATTCAATATAAAAAGGCACTTTTCAAAGAGCCTTTTTTTATTTATTCAAACCATTCATCTTTTTAACTTGTTAAATTTTTGGAATATAATTTTTTTATCATCACAAAGTTTATCAAATTCATTGTACCAACGGCTTCCAGTTTCATAGTTCCATTCTTCCCAAGAAGAAAAAAATATTTTTTTCAATTTCTGTCTGCTGCGCTTCATATTCCTCAAACATTTTTATTTTTTTATTAAGAATTTGAGTTTTTTTCCATTTTTTTATGTTTTTTTCGACACTCCAAAGTTTGAATTTTCTGTAACTGTCCTTACAATAATTTCCTTGTCTGGATTATTTTTCTATAATTTTTTTAAGACAAAGTCTCATCAGCGCTTCCTCCATTAGTTTCAAAAAGCAAATCCTGCTTTTTCCGTCTTTTTGATATAAAAATAACGAACTGTTATCCATAAATTTGTTGTTCCCCAGTTTTTCAATCTGCCACTCCCTGAATTCCTCTTTTAACTTATAATTTTCATCTAAACTGCAGATACTGTAACTTCCTTTTTTTCAAGTGCTTCATTTACAATTTCTCTATATTCTTTTTGGGACAGGAATTATCTTGTCAGGAATAAGCATTCCAGTTTCATCAAGATAAGGCTTTAAAATTTCTTTATCTGCTTCAAATATGTTAATGCAATAATATGACACTTTACTTTTCTCCCTTTTCGTTTGATATATTTGGTTTATCGCTAATTTCTGCACTTTCTTCTATTTTTATCTGAAATAAAATCAAAAAAATCTTTTTGATAAGTGCTACAACTGCAAATAAAACGCAAAAACTAATTGCTGTTAATAATAAACTTAAAAAAGTTTTGATTATTGCATTACGATCCAAATATAGAGCATATAATATCATTCCAATTATAGTTGCAACGAAAATTAAAAGTATTGTCTTCAAGGTATATATGAATCCATCTTTTTATTAAATCAACAATATATTCTTTAACTTCAATCAAAAAAACTCTTTTTGTTTCTTTTTTTCCATTTTTTCACCTTCCTTATTACTTTCTTGCTTTTTATATGTTCCAAGTTTTTAGAAAGTTTTTCTTACTTTTTAAAAGCTACTGTTAAATCAGTTAAAAATTACAATAATTAAACTAATTAAAAAAATATTTTATTTTTCTATCAAAATAAATGGAGCAGACGAAGTGAATGCCATCAGCAAAATTGCCATAATCAAATTTTTGAAAGTTTACAATTTCTTTATCTGAAGCAACTTTTTATAGTAGCATATCCTGCAATTGAGTTTAATATAAGAAATAAAATAACTAACAACATTTTTTTCTCCTTTCTATTTAAGATATATTAATTATATCATTTTTTTAATAAATAAAAGTCAATGTTTTAAAATTAATTTTTATCAGTGTAAAAACTCACATTGCCTTTTGAAATTTTATTTGCCTGACTTTTTCTTCAAATAATTTGACATACCTGCAATAAATTTTTTTCGGTGCTTTTTGATTCTGAAATTTTTTTAAATCGCCATAAACTATGATTTTTTTAACATCAAATTGCTTTTTCAAGAGCCTTCAATCTGCATTTTTTTCGTTCGCATATCCCACAATATATGGCTTTATATCTTGGCTAATAAATTCTTCCTTATAGAATTTTATTGCATTTTCAAAATCAAAATCCTTATATTTTTTTCTAATGTTTCATCTTTAAAGAAGTTTAAATCTCTTGGAACGAATATAATCTGAAAAAAACAATAGGCTCAACTTTTTTTCACGTATATTATTTTTTTATTTATAATAATTCTTCTGTTAAAAAAAGATTATCAACGTTTTTTTGCTATATTTTTTTCTCCTGATGATTTTACTTCTATGCTGAAACTTTGTTTTTTTCATCTTTGAATTTCAAATCATATTTATCATGATATTTAAAAATTATCTTTTCTTATGAGATCATATTCAACAAGATATTTTTCCACTTTCTTTTTACTTCATTTGTTAAAAAAATGTTTTTTTACTAAATTTTTAGCTAAATCTCCAAGAAAAAAATATTTGCAAACTTTTTCAAGAGGAGTTCTCTGTTTATAACTATTTATCGTGTTCTCAGTTTTTTTATTTTTTGCGGTTTTTAAAAGTACCATTCAATTTCCTTGTTATGTTCGTTCATATCAAAACTGTAAAAAAACTATGTTCGTTATTCTTTGTTCTCTTCCATTTCATAAAAAAATCAGCTCCTGCCATTCTCTTAATTCTTTCTAATGCAAGTATAACATATTTTTTTCAGTCAATTTCACAACCAATGGCTTTCCTGTTATTTTTTATTGCTGAAATCATTTCGCTTCCGCTTCCCAAGAATGGTATTAGGATAGTATCATTTTCATTTGAATGTGTCTGAATAATTCTGTCGCACAATTTTTTTGAGCCTTGACTGTCGGATGTTCACATCTTTCAACGGAAGACTGGCTTGCTTCTGCTATATCATACCATACATTCGAAACTCTCTTGAATTTATTTTTTCGTGGCTTTCCATTGCTTCCCAAGTCCTTTCTTTCACTTTTTTCTTCAAGATAGGGAATATTGAAAGTGTAGTTTTTTTAGTTTTTGTCAGGAAAAGAATATCCTCCCTTGCAGACATATAGTTCATCTTTGTCCCTATGCCCCTTGTATTCCTTTTGGGTAATCCAGTTCTGCCTCAGAAACAGTTCTTTGTCCTCAATCATTACTGCAAGACGTGCAAAAGTTATCTGCCTTTTTCCCAATGCGCCATAAAGAATTAATGTTCCATTTTTCTTTCAGAATTCTTCGGCACTCCAGAAGCCATTTTCTGCACCATTCGACATATTCCTTTTTCGCTTTTTGAAAACAAAGTCAAATTTTTCCATAAACTTGAAAAATAAGTGGATCTGCAATTATCAAGTCAACACTTTCGTTGTTTAATGTCTTGAGATAGTCAAGGACATCACTTTTTTACTATTTCGTATTCATTCCGTTTCCAGTATTTCATAATTTTTCCTTTCTTTATTTAATAAAATAATTATATATTAATAATAGCATAATTAGTTTGATTTGTCAATGTAAACTTATTTTTGTTTTTTTATCCAAATTATTAAATATTTTTTTATTGACAAATTATACTTTTAATGCTATAATTAGTTATAAAAAAATAAAAAAAGGAAGGATAAGAAAATGAGAACAAAAACGAATTTAAATAAATTAGATGATTTGAGAATTTTATATGAATTTCTTTATATTAATGAAACTAATTCTATAATTTATAACAATGGACTTACTGATTTAGAAATAACAATGGATGAAAATTTTTAACTTAAAAAGTTTAAAAAAATCTGAATACTGGAACTGAAATGTTTTTTTAATCAGCAAATGGATGTTCCAAATACATTAGAAATTATAGACATTTTAAAAGAAACATCTGCATAAATTTCAGATTTTTAAAAACAGATGGGAAGAAATTTGCTTTTAATATTAATGCCAGTAAAGTTCTTAAACCAGAATTCTTTAAAAAAATATTTAAGGCTTTTATGAATTTTTGAACAAACTTATTTTTTTAAAAAAACGACAAAATAAAAAAACAAAAAAAGAATGCCATAGCAGTTCAGAATACTTCTTGGCATTCTTAAATGCTTATAAGGAGAAGAATATGCGTGATACTAAATGGCAGTCAGTTGAAAGAACTGAAATAAATGCCGAATATGAAAAACTAAAAAAAAGCGGAATGGACAGCGATGTTCTTGATCTGCTTTTTTTCAAGAGGAATAGATGATGAAGAAAAAAATAGAAAAAAATTCTTAAATCCTTCGCTTGAAGATATAGGAAATCCTTTGGGATTTGCGGATATGGAAAAAACTGCACTTGAAATTGAAAAGGCGATAAAGGAGCAGAAAAATATATGGATTTATGGAGATTACGATGTGGACGGGATAACTTCAACGGCTGTACTTCGTTTTGGTTTAAAAGGAACTTGGAGCCAAAAAAATGTAAATTACTATATTCCTTTAAGGGAGGAAGGCTATGGGCTTAACTGCAAGGCCCTTCAAAAGATAAAAGATGACGGTGGGGAACTTGTTATAACTGTCGATTGCGGAATAACAGGATTTGAGGAGGCAGAGTTTGCGAAGTCAATAAATCTTCCAATGATAATAACAGATCACCACAACCTTTTTGAAGACAGGTTGCCTGAAGCAGTTACTGTAATTGAGCCAAAAAGAAAGGACAACACTTTTCCCTTTTACAATGCTTGCCGGTGTAGGAACTATATTCACGGTTATGATATATATGTATGAGCGTGCAGGAATAAAAGAAAAAGGTTTTTTTGAACTGATTGACCTTGTAGGGCTTGGAACTATTGCCGATGTCGTTCCTCTTGTGGAGGAGAACAGGATTTTTCACAAAATTCGTACCTTTGTTCAGCTTGCAAGAACTAAAAAAATCTAGGTACTTTAAAGTGCTTCTTGAAAAAGCTGTTTCCTGACAAAACGGATGGAAATTTTTGAAAGCGATGACGTAGGATTTAAGATTGCTCCCCTTTTCAACGCTGCCGGAAGGCTTGAAGATGCCAAAATTGTAATGGAACTTCTGCTTTCGGAAGACAGGGAAGAAATCGAAAGCATAGTTGAAAAAAATTAATTTCCCTTAATGAAAAAAAGAAAAAGAGATGCAGAATGAAATTGCAAAAAAATAGAAGAAAAAAACTTGGAGATAAGAATGTTGAAGATATTCATGTGATTGTTGATGCATCGCCTGAATATCACCACGGAGTTTTAGGAATTGTCGCCTCAAAAATTGTTGACAAGTATTACAGACCGACAATTGTAATGGAAATCAAGGAAAAATGAGGGGGTTGCGGTAGGTTCCTGCCGTAGCATAGATGGGTTTAATCTTCTTGAGGCATTGCAGTCTATGCCTGAACTGTTTACAAAATTTGGAGGACATTCTGGAGCTGCAGGGCTTTTCCATTCCAATTGAAAAATATTGATGAATTTGAAAAACGTATCAATGAATTTGCAAAAGAAAAAAATGACACCTGAAATGCTTTTTAAAGACAGTAAAATATGACAAAGTTATACCTATGCAGAAAATCAACTATGGCTTCTTCAAGACACTGGAAAACTTGAAACCGTTTTGGAGAAGGCAACCCGTTCTCCCGTTTTCAGAATTAATAATGTTTCACTTGAAAACACAAGGCTTATTGGAAAGACAAAGGAACATGCAATGTACAATGCGATTCAGAAAGATTTTTTTCAATCAGGAACTGCGTATGGTTTGGTTCTTCAGATGTATTTAAGGAACTTCTGGAAATTGGCAGTTCAGTTGATATAGTATTTGAAATGAAAAAAATGAGATGTATCAGGATGAAATTAACACAAAAAAATTTTTTTACAATTGACATAAAATCTTCTGAAAAAGAAAAAAACTTACTGATCTTTTTTTACTGGAAATCTCTTTTTGAAACTTCCTTTCCAATGAAATCAATTTTTTTATGTTTCAGAATCTGTAAAAGTTAATAAGCAGATAAAAAAATAAAAGAAGACGAAATCTTTAAAATTAATAACGGAATTCATTTTGCAGAACCTGTTTCGGGTGAATATAATATTGGATTTTTTTCAATGGAAACGATTCAAAGGTTCTTCAACTGCTGAATGAAAAGTTCAACTGGAAATTCAAGGCAAGGATTTTATCAATTATTAAAACCCAGACAAATGACATAGCCAAGTATTAATTGAAAGGGATTATTCTTTTTGAAAAGAGATAGATAAAAAAAGATTTGTTCAAGGAAATAAAACTTTTTTTAAACGGAAAAGCTTTCCTTATGGCGAACAGACTAAATTTCTTCTTTCAAAATTTTTTTCAAGGAAAAGAAAAAGCGTTATTATAAAAAGATAATGAAAATAACAGGAATGATTTGTCGCAGTTTATTTTTAACATTAGGTGTTTATTTTTAAAAAGACAACTGGAAAGAAAAAGCCAGATTGTTGTAAAAAGATACTGAAAAATTTTAAATATAATACGCCTTTTTATTAAGGAATATTTTGATATAAATGAAAAAGAAAAAAAGCGAAATATCCGTTTACGTTTTTTTGTGGATACCTTGCCTGTCAAAAAAATACAAAAAGAGCAATTCACGGCATTAATTAATGATGAAAAAAACTGAAAGAAAAAAAGTGGAAAAAAATTTAAAAATGCCGAAATTGCTGAAAGCGAATTTAAATATTATGGTAAAAAGAATTCGTTTTGTTGATCAGATTGCAAATGAAGAAAAAAAGGAAAAATAAACAAAAAGCAATCTTTATCTTGAATATCTTCCAATTGAAGAAAAAAATAAAAAGTTAAAGCGCTTTTGCGATAAAGGGGAAGAAATTTATTGCGATTATTCAATAAGCGAAATCTTATAATTGAAATAAAAAAACAGAAATTTTTATAAAAATTAATTTTTTTCTGTTTTTTTATATATTCCATTTAACAGAGGATGGCTAGAAAACATCACAATAAACCACAAAGGAAGCCCCTGACTTCAGTCACGGGAGGGTGCCAGAAATATTAAGATTTACTGTATTTAAAGCAAGTCATTTTTTTAAAAAGGATTGAAAAAGATGTAAAATTTCAATCAACTTTTTTTAATATTTTTTTATAAAGTTTATGCCTTTAACGGCAGTAAATACGGAATTTAAACTATGCTGAAGGCTGAGGTCAGGAGCGAATAGCGAGGACTTATCCCTTGATTATTGGAATATATAAGTTTTTTTATCTTTGGTTGACATTTTTTTGATTAGTATGATAAAATTCCTTTATTGTTAAAAAAAATAGAAAAAAAGGAGAAAAAAATGAATTATACTGGAAATGCAATATATGATCATATCAGTAAAAAAACTTGAATTTTTTTATTATTTTGTAGAAAGCAACTGGACACTTATTTATGGAAATTCTGAAAGTGTTCCAAAAATGTTAGTTTTTGCTCAGAAGGTTGATGACATATCGAAAAAATGTACTGCTTTGGAAAGGAAGGAAGCAGGAAAAGCTTATTCAATTTCAAGGGGCTCAATCTCCCTTTTGTATATGTCAGATTTATGGAAAACAGCAACCATGTGTCAATATGGGATGAAGCTTTGGGAAAGTGGAAAACCATAACTTACACTGAACTTCGCAATGTTTATGAAAAATACGGGGTGGTAAGGCCCGGAACACCTAGGAAAGCAATTAACCAGTACAGTTCCAGCCCATATCACGACTGGCAGAGAAACAACCTTGGGAAAATTACTGTTTCTGATATAGATTTAATTAAAAAAATAATAACGACAAAATTGAAATTATAGAACTTAAAAGATCAAAAAAATTTCTTTTGGAACGATGGAAGCCTTATGAAAAATGATTTTTCCAAATTTTTGCTCTTTTTAATAAACACTGTTGTCGCTTCTGGAAAAGATATACCTTTTAAATTGTATTACAATCTTATGTATAATGGTGAAAGAGGTCAAAGAATGGAAGATATTTCAAAAAAATTAAGGCATTTGATTTCAAAATTCCCGACAGGATGATTTCTGTCAGCGAAGTTCAGTACAGTTTTTGACGGATATTATGAACTCGAACAGTTAATAAACTAAAAAAAGAACCTTGTGGCTCTTTTTTTAGTGAAATTAAGGAGTTTTTTTGGAACTTCTTTTGGTTTTTAAACATTGTTTCCCCCTTTTTTTATAGAAGGAAAGTTTAGGAAAGGTTTATTGCTTTTTCTTTTCATTTCCAATTGACAAAAAAATTAATTAAAATTGACATTCCTTTTTCTTTTTTTGCTAAAAATATAATCAGGGAAATTAAAGAAAGGAAGAAAAAGCAATGGCAAATTTAGATAAGGCAGAAATAGGAAAAAAATATACAGATTTTTTTCTTAACGAAATGAAGAAGTTTGAAAGTTTTGCAAAAACTTGAAGGAATAAAAAGGTACAAAAAAAGTTCAGCAGGAAGGACAGTTGAAGGTTCAAAAAGATACTTAAGTTGTTTTTTCCCTTTGCAGGTGAAGTCATAAAAAAACTGCCCTAGGAAAAACATATAGAAAGAGATTTTTTTGAAAACTATAAAAAAATCATTAAAAAGATGTGATTGAAGTTAATTACGATCTCGATGTAAGTATTCTTTCAAAGACAATTAATAGAATTGAAGAACTTCATTCTACGGAGAATTATAATTAATTAAAAGCAAGTCCTGAAAAAGGGACTTTTTTTATTTGATTTAAAAAAATAATAATTGCAATAATTTTTTTCTTAGAATTTTTTTCCTTGACAAAAAAATTAAAAAAAGTAGTATAATTTGTAAAGAAGTATAAAAAAAGGAAAGGAAGAATGTAGGAAAAAAAGAATGGACAGCGAGGAAAGAAATAGAATAATTTCTCTTGCAATTGATAGCATTGAAAAACGTGGAGAAAGACCCGACTATAAAAAAATGTGGCTAAGGAAACGGGATTTTTCAGAAACTTATATTTTCAAGATTATAAGCAAGGAAAAATAAGCCAAAAAGGTCAGAGAATTCCAAAAAAATAATAAAAGTCTCAAGACACATCATTCGGCAAAAGAGCGTGTTGACGAAATTGTAAAAATTGTTAAAAAAAATGACAGGCAGTGGAAATGAACTCAGCTATCAGTTTCTTGCAAAAATGAATCTCAGCGAAAAAGCTATGTTTATAAACTTTGTCAGAAATACAACATTGAACAAAGAGTTCTTGAAGAAAAACAGGAAGAAAAAAGAAAACCAAAAACTGGTGATAAAATTTCCACTTCATCCAGCAAACTGGAAAAAATGAAAAAAGAAAATGAAAAATACCAAAATTTGCCTAACAAAAATACGGCAGCTTTGGGAGGTAAAGGGCGATGGAAAACAATAAGGAACTGCTTGACATAACCTTCAGATTTGAAACTTTTCCTCCTTCATTAAACAGGCTTTTAAATGGTGAAACTCAGGCCTATATTGACTGGCTGGCTTATTCAGCCCAGCTCATTTCGGATCAATATAACAGAAAATACAGAACGTTGTACGATAAAAGAGTTTTTGCCGTCATAAGACTGTATTTGAATGATTTTTAGTACAAAAGATATAGACAACTATATAAAAAGTCTCCTTTTGATGCACTTAAAGGAACAGTTATAAAAGATGACGAAACTGTTGATCTTCTAATAATTTATAAACTGAAAGGAAAGCCATACAGAAGTTCAATATTGGAACTTCAAGTAGTTGATATGGAGAAACCTATAATTCTTGCTGATTTAATTCCGAAATCGGATTATATATGGATGCGTGAAAAAAATTCGACAACATTAAGGGAAATAATGACAGCTCAAGCAAAAAAATTGGGAACGGAACGGTTACTGAAGAAAAAAATAGTTTTGAAAAACATCTTGAAAACTTAAAAAAAACAAGATCCAGAATTTAAAAAATTATTTTGCCATTTATGTGGAAATCCTCAACTTAATGATGCTGAAAAAAGAACTTTTTTTAACAAAAAAAGAAAGTGGCATTTTGTGCTCTACTTATGAAAAAAATAGAGCATAATGAGTGGCAAGGTTTTTGGAAAATTACAAAACTTATCACGATTTGCTTGAAAAAGAGAAAAATATTAGGAGCTTCTATGAGCAAAAGGCTGAATTTGAAATATGGTACAACAGTGAATACAAGCAGAAAGTGGGTAAATAAAATGGTAAGAAAAAAATAAAACAAAAAAACAGATGAGGAAGTTGATGCTCTTACAAACCCTAAAAAGGGCGGGCAGAAAATATAGGCAGGCACTTGGGAAAGCTCTTGCAGAAAAACAACTTGACTTATGAAGATTTCAGGGCTGAACCTGTTCTGCTTAATAAAAAAAATATTGATGATTCTACTGTATTTACATTATTTATTTCAAAAGAGATGCTTGAAAAAAAGTTTTGTTTCGCTTGAAAAAAAATAATGAGTGGGCTTCTTAATGAAGAACTGATCGAAACCTTTCCAGAAGAAAGGCATGTAAGAAGCATAGAAGTCTAAATTTGAATTTACAGATTACGATATAAAAGATGTAGTCTTTTTTTGAAACAATGCTGGCTTCGCCAAATAATCAGAAAATGTTTGAAAAAAATGCAGAAAGTGGTTTCAACCAAGACTAATATAAGAGAAAGACTGAAAAAAATTTTTTTCCGAAACTTGAAAAATAAAATTGATGAATATGTCGATGAATTCTTTTTCAGAAGAATTTCGTGAAATAATCATAGGATGGCATAATGAAATTATAGCCGCAACAAGAGACTTTTTCAACCTTGTCAGATGAAGAAATTAAAGAAAAAAATATTTAATTGTTGAAAAAAAGATTCTATATCATTTCAAGCCTTGATGATGAAATATGGGTAAAATTTTTTTAGGATATGAACATGAAAACAAAAGCATATTTTTTTGACATATCATATGGTGGTGAAGAAAAAGCAAATGAGATTAACAAAAAAATCTCAGAATCAATGGACAAGAACTGCTGGACTATAAACGGAAAGTTTTGCATAAAAAAAGAATGGATTGAGTTTCTTACTGATTTAATAAAAGAAGCAAGAAAAAAATGAAGTTTCTGGATTTCTTGAATATTTTTCCTCAAATTAAGAAAAAGGACTTCACTGTTAAAAAGAGTGAAGTACGGCACGAACAATTTTAATGCTGAGGAAAAAAAGAAAGAAATTCTAAATCCAATTTTTTTAAAGAATAATAATAAAACCAATATTCTTCTGTTAGAATATCATCCGAACGAAAAACAGTCAAAACAAAATTCAAAATAAATCAGAAACTCCATCAGATTTTTAATTCAGATGAAAAATGTTTGTATTAAAAATGAAATTTCAACAAAAACGGAAGAAAAAAAGTTATTGAAGTTAGTATGTCAGAAACTCTTTGCCAAGAAATAAAAAAAATATTAATTCTGAAAAAAATCAGATATTGAAACAGAAAGTTTAGAAAAAAAGTGAAAGTATAAAAGAAGATATTTATGAAAAAAAGAACCTGAAATACTTTTTAGGCAACTTTGTTCCTGAAAAAAACTGGAAAGCAGTATTGATCTTGCATGGTACGAAGATACTGCAAATAATTTGTCTTTTAATCAATCGGAACTTGAAGATTTTTAATCTTTATAATGCACGGATTGAAAGTATTGTTAAATTAATTAAAAAAATAAAAAGAATGTAGTTCTTAGAAAAAAATTCAAATTTTGAAAGTAAGAAAGGGAAGCAAACAAATGCTTTCTTTTTTTATTTCTTTTTATTTGAAAAAAAATATAAAAATTATGATAATATATGCTGAAAAAAATAAATAAGAAAGGAAAAAAATATATGAAAAAAATATTTTAATGTTTTTTTAAGCATATTAACATTTATTGCAGAAGCACATACATTGAAATTATACAGAAGTGATCTGCTTTGTTTCAAAAAGATAAAAAAATGTTCTAGTTTCGGAAGTTTCACAAATAGTTCTCGATAATGATGTTAAAAAAATTATAGGCGTGAAATTCTTGCGGACACTCAGAAATATTCTCCAGCCTGATATTAAAGTCTGAAATTGATGACAAGCCGGTAAAAAAATAAGTTCGGACAAAGGATACGATGCCTCCATTATAATAGATTTAGGAAAAAGTTGAAAAAAAGGAGAACACAAAGTTTCATTATCATACTGGTACAAAATAGAAAGTGGAAAAAAACGAAAAAAAGGAGGATACGATCTTTTTATTCCGCTATTTTCAAGATATAGGAATCCTGAAAATATAAATCTTGTTCTGGAACCACAAAATTTTAGTTACTCTTTAAGAACAGAAGATAAAGATTATAATCCAGATATTGAACTTGGAGATTACTCAGGTCAAAAAGTCGAAAGTGCCAATAGCAAAAATTCCATTAATGACCGCTATAAAAAAATCAAGCAAGGCTATTTTTAACGAAGAAGTAAAAGCGCAAAAATGAAAAATAAAGCAAAATTTAAAAAAATAAATTGATAAATTCTTCTAATTTAACTATAGCAGGAATTATTGCTTTAATTGTAGCAGGAATTTCTTATTTCGTTATAAAGAAAAGAAAGGAGAAAAAAATAATGAAAAAAAATTATATTCCTAATTCTTTTTTTGGAATTTCTACTTTATCAAATGCCGCTTATTTTTTTCTAAAAATAAAAAGAGAAATTGTCATCAAAAAAATAATGGAACAGTTTTTTTGTCAAAGATAATATCAATGTCGATTTTTCAAGATGAAGCATACGAAAAGTTTTTTTCTGAAAAACATTGACAATTCTGGTGTAGCGACTGTTAGCAATATTATGGTTACTTCAAACGGGGAGCCAATAAAATTTTTCAGTTGAACGGAAAAAGTGGCTACCAAAGAAACAGTGAAAAACGAAATCTATTCAGATGGAACTTCAATAACTCAAATAAACTTTGGCGAAAAAAAGGGAAAAGAAATGTCAGGAAGAAAGAATTTTGTTATCTCCTATTTTTCTTGAAGATGCTGTAACGTTAAAAAAACAATAAGAAAATTATTGATTTTAACATTTTCAGATTTCAAGATGTTCTTGTAAAAAGATTTTGAAGCAGACAATTTCTTATGAAGATGGAACTCCAATGCTTAAATATGAACTAAATTTAGATGAAACAGAAAAAAAGGAGGAAAAATTAATTTTTAGAGCAGGAAGGAAAAAAACTGTAAAAAGCAAGTGGTGAAATGCTTTCACAAGGAATTATTAATATCAGTGGTGAATTAAATAATCCTAATATTTCAATTATAAAGAAAACAAATTTTTTTCAAACAGTTATGATACAAGCATTCCTTCTGTTGTTTCAAGCGCTTTTTCTGTTTGCGATTCTAATATCGTTTTTTTCCTACTTCTTTTTTTGTGGGACAAGGAATAAAAAAACTGGTAATTTTAAATAAAAAAATCTGTCGAGTTTGCAATAACTAAAAAAATGATTGGGGTTCGACAGATAAATAAAATATAATAAAAATGGCAAATTTATAATTTCGGCAAAATAAAAAAAATATTAAAAAAAGCAATTAAAAAAATTTATGGTTGACAGATTATATGAAAATATGCTAGAATTAATCAGAGATGGTCAGGAATATTATAGTAATAGTACATTATGTAATTTAAATTGTGGAGAAGGTGCAGGATATGCTGGCGGGATTATGATAGTAATAGTACATTATGTAATTTAAATAAATGACCCCCGTAGTGTAAAAAAAGATATTAAAAATAGTAATAGTACATTATGTAATTTAAATTATGAAATAAAATCTAAAAATTGAAGAAAAAAAGATGTTCTTGTAATAGTACATTATGTAATTTAAAAAAATAGGTAAGACTGCTGTTTCTAAAAAGCATTGTAATAGAACATTATGTAATTTGAATAATTAAATGCAGAACTTAAATTTATCTTTTAATTATTGAAAAATATTTTTTTAATTATATATTCTATTTAACAAAAGATGGTATAAAAATACCACAATAATTCAATTTTACTGCATTTAAAAGCAAATTATTCTTAAAAAGATGGAAGAAATATTGCCAAATCTCAATCAACTGCATCGCAGATGAGGTAGGACGACAGGACTACTTTTCTCATATTTTTTTATGATATTTATGCTTTCAGCATCAATAAATATGGCATTTAAACTTATCCCTTGATTATTGGAATATATAATGATTTTTTTAAAAAAATTGACATTTAAAGAAATATGTGATATAATTTTAATTAAGGAAAAAAAGCAGAAATTTCCTTACAAATAATTAAATCAAAAGTAAACATTAGAAAACTTTGATGTCTTGGTGCAGTAGTACAGCCAGTGCGAATAAAATCCGCAAACTTAACCATTGTCATATTTGTGCAATGATGTTGATGCTATATAAAAAAACTTGCAAAAAAATTTAAAATTAAATAAAAAGAGGAGAAAAAAATGAAAAAAATGAGCAATTGTGATGATGGTTTTAATTATTGTGGACTGCATAAGGATGGAAAAAGGTTTAAACTTTTATATTTACGATGAAGAAGGTCAAGGGCAATATGGAATTCAAGATAGTATTTTTTTATTAGAACAGAGCAGACTTTGAAGATGGAACATATAAAACTCATTTAGAAGTAACTGAAGGTCAAGGAAGTTATCAAGGCAATGTAAATCTTAATTTATATTCAGAAGTTCCTCTTAATTTAGAAGGACTTTATGCTGATTTAAAAGATAATTATGAAAAAAAGGCAGTGAACAACATTATCAAGAAGTTTTTTTGAAAATCATTTTTCCATTTATAATGATTGATAAGGTTGAAGGCACATTAACAAATACTGATTCATTTATAGAATTAAGAGAATGTAAAGATATTAATTTGGTAGAAAAAGAAAAATTTTGATTATAATAAATATGGAAATGAATATATAAACTTTATATTAAAAAAATGAAAATGAAAAATACTTTTTGAATCTGGAAGTCAAACATTAGATGAATATTTTGGCAAGAAAGAAACATTGTTACCAGACGGAAAAATTTATTTATGAATATGAAGAAGATGCTAATAGAAAGAACGAAATAAACAAAATGAAAATTGAAATGAAAGGAAGTCAAATAAAATTTAATGATATGACTCCAGAAGAAATGGTAAAAAAAGGTGATTTTTGGAAACAAAATTAAATATAACATAAAAATCTTCAAAAAGAATTAGATAAAGTTGTTAAAAAAATTTTTTTGTTAATCTTGAATGTCCCTGCTTATTATGATAAATTACCTACGAGTAAAAAAATGAAAGAAAAAAATAATAAAAAAATTTTTGAGAAAAAAATTTTGAAAAAAAATAAAAAAACTCAAATGGAAAAAAATGAAGAAAAAAATATAAAAAAAATTCTCAAGTTAGATAAAAAAATAAAAAAATAGAAACTTTTTAAAGCAAGAAGTAAATTAACTTTTTTTATATTTTTCGTACAACGGAAATGAATTAATATTTTATAAAATTTAAAATCAATCAAAAAAATCTGTCGAACTGCAATAACAGAAAAAAAGACTTGGGGTTCGACAGATTAATAAAATATAATAAAAACAGGAAATTTATAATTCCAGCAAAAATAAAAAAATATTAAAAAGGAATTAAAAAAATTTATGGTTGACAGATTATATGAAAATATGCTAATATTAATCGACAAAAAAATAGGAAAGGGATTGTAATAGAACATTGTGTAATTTAAATGTCTAAATGGAGTATTTGTTCCTGGAACAATTCCATATTGTAATAGAACATTGTGTAATTTAAATTATTATGCCCTCATACATAACAGCGATTGCACGTGTAAATTGTAATAGAACATTGTGTAATTTAAATCCTGTTATTTTATGACAAATTTTTTTGCAGTTTTTTTCTAATTGTAATAGAACATTGTGTAATTTAAATTGTTGTTTTGCATCCATTTCAAAAATCTTGAATTACAATTGTAATAGAACATTGTGTAATTTAAATCCTGTTATTTTTATGACAAATTTTTTTGCAGTTTTTTTCTAATTGTAATAGAACATTGTGTAATTTAAATTGTTGTTTTGCATCCATTTCAAAAATCTTGAATTACAATTGTAATAGAACATTGTGTAATTTAAATTTTTACATAAAAGTTCAAAGATCTAAAGTCTGATTGTATTGTAATAGAACATTGTGTAATTTAAATGCATTATTAGCATGAACTGGTTATTCCTTACTATCATTGTAATAGAACATTATGTAATTTAAATTATAAAAGGGACATCTTGAGGAACTGGACAGCACATTATTGTAATAGCACATTATGTAAGTTAAACTTAAATCGTTAAATACAGAATTTAAATTTATTCTTTAATTAATGGAAAACAAGTTATTCTTAAAAAAAGATTGAAGAGATATTGCCAAATCTTAATCACCATTCTCATGTTTTTTTATGATATTTATGCATTTGACATCAATAAATACAGTGTTTAAATTTATCTCTTAATTATTGAAAAAAATTTTTTTGAAAAAGGCTTGACATTTTCAAAAAAATATGATACTAATTATTTTTGTAAATGTGAAAGTTAAAAAAAGTTGCTTGAAATGCTAAACTAAACTTTTTATATATACAAACAACACTTTTTCATTAAACCTTACAGATATATGCTGAGTCGTTTAATTGGCTAAGACCACGCTCTCCAAAAGCGTTGCTTCTAGGTTCGAGTCCTAGCCAGCATGCCATAAAACAAATATCAGAAGGTGGAAAAATATGGTAAGTGGTTCAAGTGTGGATTCTTGTCCGCAGGAAAAATGAAATAGAGCCTTATAAAAAAATAAAAGAGGCGGAAAAAAAGAAAAAAACTCTGGAAGAAAGTTTCAAAACAAGACAAGACATTTTTTGGGACTGAAATACACTCCGGAAGAATTTAAGGAACTGAATGAGACATTTGAAATTTTGAAAGAAAAATTACAGATGAATAATACGCAGCTTTTAAAGCATATAATTACTCATTTTAATCCTTAAAAAAATTTTTTTGAAAAAAAGACTTGACATTTTCAAAAAAATATGATACAATTAATTATAAAGTTGTGGATGGGTAGTCTAACGGTAAGACAGCAGTCTTGAAAAACTCGCATGACTGTAAAAGGTCTTGAGAGTTCGAGTCTCTCCTCATCCACCAAAAACTTAATATTGCAGCAGTAGCCAAACTGAGTACGGCAAGGGACTGTAAATCCCCGCTTAACTGCTTGCAGGTTTGAATCCTGCCACTGCAACCATAAATGTGCTCGTCGTCTAGCGGTTAGGGACATCTGGTTTTCAACCAGGTAATTGGAGTTCGATTCTCCACGGGGCTACCAAAAATATCGCGGAGTAGAGGAACGGTACCTCGTTGGGCTCATAACCCAAAGGTCGCTGGTTCAAGTCCAGCCTCCGCCACCAATATGGAGAGATAGGCTCAGGAAGTAGAGCACTTGACTGAAAAATCAGGGTGTCGAGTGGTGCAAGTCCATCTCTCCACCAAAAATTATAGGGCTGTAGTTCAACTGGTTAGAGCACCTGACTGTCTATCAGGATGTTGCGGGTTCGAGTCCCGTCAGTCCTGCCAAAAATATGCCCCTATGGTGGAATTGGCAGACACGCCAGACTTAGGATCTGGTGGCGAAAGCCGTGCAGGTTCGAGTCCTGCTGGGGGCACCAAATTAATGATTTAAAAAAATCAAATATAAAAAAAGCATTAGAGGATAGAAATGGCAGTTTATCGCACAATGTTATGAGATGCAGGAATTGTCGCCCTGCCTAATGCAAAATATCTCTGCGTGGGAAAGGCAGGTTAATCCGCCTCGCTTGGGACGAGGAGAACGAAGGTTCGAATCCTTCCGCAGAGACCAATATTGGGGAATAGCCAAGCTGGTAAGGCACCGGATTTTGGCTCCGGCATTCCGCAGGTTCGAGCCCCTGCTTCCCCAGCCAATATTTTTATTTGACGCGGAGTAGAGGAATGGTACCTCGTTGGGCTCATAACCCAAAGGCTGCTGGTTCAACTCCAGCCTCCGCCACCAATATGGGGCCGTAGCTCAATTGGGAGAGCATTTGCCTTGCAAGCAAAGGGTCGCGAGTTCGATTCTCGCCGGTTCCACCATACGCTTTGAAGATAAGAAAAATTACAATGAATCATTTAGATTGAAATCAAGAATCGTCTCATTCAAACAAGACATTGCAATACAGAAAAGAAAACTTATCTAATAAAGTAGCCGACAATTGCATGAATCTTTTGCATAAAAGTTGGTAGAGGTGTTCAGTACGCCTTGACTTAAGATCAAGACTTTCTAAGTTTTGCCTTATATCTAAACTACTTTTCGTGATTTTCACGTAAAAGTTGAACTGTCTGCCTGACTTGCAGGAAGTCGCTGGTTCAAGTCCAGCAAAAAGCACCAAAACAAAAGCGCAATTACACCAGCAGCAATGTGCCAAGAGTGGCGAAATCGCGCTATATAAGATATATTTTGCTTGAAATTTCAATTTCACCTAAAAAGCGGGATGGCTGGTTCGACTCCAGCAGTCAGATCTGTTTCTGATTATGATACAACTCAGTTTTGGAAAACTGGGCGAACTGGAATTTTATTTTCAGAGGAGGCTAGGATGTGAAAAATTTTGGGAACAATGTTATTGAATTTGAAGTTAAATGTAAGGATTTCGTTTTCTTGCGGGCATAATTCAACTGGTAGAATGTTAGCTTGCCAAGTTAAATGTTACGGGTTCGATCCCCGTTGTCCGCTCCAAAATATGAACCATTAGCTCAGTCGGTAGAGCACTTGACTTTTAATCAAGGTGTCACTGGTTCGATTCCAGTATGGCTCACCAAATATGGATCCGTACCTCAGTTGGTTAGAGAGTGTGGCTCATAACCGCATCGTCCTTGGTTTCGAACCCAAGCGGATCCACCAAATTTTAAAATAAAATATGTGCCTTTGGCGAAATTGGTAGACGCTTTGGACTTAAAATCCAATGTTTTCGGACGTACTGGTTCAAGTCCAGTAAGGCGCACCAAAAAAACAATAGTAATAGTACAACATTATGTAATTTAAAAGTAAGGCACACCAAAAATTATGTTTGAGTAGCAAGTAATAGTACATTGTGTATTTAAATAAAATTATGTTTGAGTAGCTCAACAGGTTAGAGCGTCTGGCTGTTAACCAGAAAGTTAAAGGTTCGATCCCTTTCTCAAACGCCAATATGCTCATGTGGTGGAATCGGTAGACACGCTGTCTTGAGGGGGCAGTGGCTTTTAAAGCCGTGCCAGTTCAAATCTGGCCGTGAGCACCAATAACGCTTCGCTAGCACAAATGGCAGTGCAGCTGATTTGTAATCAGCAGGCTAAAGGTTCAAATCCTTTGCGGAGCACCATTTTTATAAATTGTTGAAATTGTGTGGAAGTAATTCAGTTTGGTTAGAATGCCTGTTTCATAAACAAGTTGTCGCAGGTTCAAATCCCGCTTTCCACACCATATGGGAAGTTGTTCCGAATGGTAAGGAAGTTGTTTGCTAAACAACTGCGGTAAAACGCATCAGGTTCGAGTCCTGTACTTCCCGCCATTTTTTTCAAATGAAAATAATTATGATTGGTTGACAGATTAGCTATGTGGCGGACTGCAAATCCGCAAAAAGTTGGTGCAATTCCAGTACCAATCTCCAATGGAAACGTGGTCTAGTGGTAAGGCATTCGACTGATAATCGAAAGATCGCTGGTTCAAATCCAGCCGTTTCCACCAAAAAAATGAGGTGAAAAAAATATGGCTATAATAGTAAAAAAAGGACAGCTTTGAAAAAAACTGAATCAAAATATTTCGGAAAAAAAGATTGGCGAAAAGAAAAAAACTTATACAGTTAAGGAATATCCTTTCAGTAATCTTTCAAATAAAGCAAAAATCCCTTGATAAAAATTTTTTTGAAAAAAATTGACAAGGAAAAAAAGGGAAATAAATTCATTATAGATGGCGGAGGTAGTTCAACCGGCAGAACGACTGCTTGTGGCGCAGGAGGTTGCGGGTTCAAATCCCGTTCTTCGCCCCAAAGGCATTAATAATATTTATATATAAATGGGCTTTGCGCCTGAGTTAAAAAAAAGAGCAGTTTTGAACTGCTTTTTTTCTTGCATAATATTGTCAATAACTCAAAAAAACAAAAAAAGGGAATTTTTTTGTTCCCTTTAATTTTTAAAAACGATTATTTTTTTCATCTTTTTTTCTTTTCGACTTTCTTATATTTTTATTTCTGGCACTTGAGTTTCAAGCGTATCTTTTGAAATATGAATTTCCTTGATTTTGCTGTTTCCTAAATTTTTCATACATTATGTTAAGAAGCGAACTTTGTCAAGATAAGTTTTAAGTCCACGTGCTCCAGTTTTGTTTTCAAGGGATAATTCAGCAATTTTATCAACAGTTTCATCTAAAACTTTCAGTTCAATATTTTTCTGCTTTTAAAAAAATATTTTTGGTACTGAGATATTACTGAATCTTTTTGGTTCCGTTAAAATCTTTTTTTCAAATTTTCTTTGGTGTGCTCTTCAAGATGCGTAATTGCGGAAAATCTTCCAACAAATTCTCTAAGCATTCCAAATTTAATTAAATTTTCAATCAAATTCTCTTCATCTTCGGCATTGACTTGAAAACCTATTCTGTTGCTTTTCTTTAAAGATTCAAGATTTTTCAAAAGCACCGCTTACTATAAATAAAATATTTTTCGGTGTTTATTTCACTTCCGCTATATTGAACTTTAACGCCTTCGATAAATTTTTAAAAAGCATCTCTCTGACTGCTGTACCATTAATATCCATAAGTTCCATTTTATTAGCTGCTATTTTATCTATTTCATCTATATGAATTATGGCTTCTTCGCATCTTTTAAAATTAAAATCAGCTTTTCTCATTAAAGCTTTGATTATATCATCAACATCATTTCCGTGCCATCCTGTCGCTGTTAAGGTTGTAGCATCAAAAGTTAGCATTGGAACATCAAGAATTTCTGAAAGTTTTTTTGAAAGATAGGTTTTTTTCCTGTACCAGTAGGTCCAATCATAAACACATTTGATTTTTGCCATCATCTTTTTAGGTTCTGAAATTCTTCTTATATGATTGAAAGCGACAACAGATAAAAACTTTCTTAGTTTCTTCCTGCCCTATTACATATTTGTCAAGTTTCTTTTTTTATATCCGATGGAGTTTTAAATTTTTTTCTTTATTTCTTCTTCTTTTTTTCTTTTTCCTGATCTTTTTTTAGTTTTTTTATTTTTGTTATATCTTTCATCAGATATTTCGTATCCGACAAAAGTTCTGTCATCAAGATTATATTTAGCGGCTTCATCAAAATGGATTTTTATCGTATATCTTGTCAATGCAGCTTTTTACAGAAATTAAGAAGTTTTTTTGTTTTTTTCAGTTTTAATTTTATTATTTCATCCTTTTTCAATTTTTCTTTCCGCAATGTTCACAAACTATTTTTATTTTTTTAGGACTTTTATTTTTCTTTTTTTCTTTCATGAATTTTTCCTTTCTTTTTATATAAAAGAGTTGATATTTTTTTATTTTTAAGTTTCTTAATTTGTTTTTGTATAAAATAAAAACAATGTTATAATGTCAAAAAAATTATTATTTTTAAATATTCTATAAAAAGATTTTTTTAATATTTCTATTACTGTTCCGAGAAACTTGCTGTTAAAAATTAAAGGCAGTCCAAAAACCACGATCCAAAAAGTTTCAATTTTACTATTTATGTTCATTTTAGTTTCTACTTTCCTTATTTCTTTTGGATATTATATCAAAAAAATCTTTGGTGTCAGCAAATTTTTTTATGTTTTTTTATTTGGCAATGCTTGCAATATAAATAATTTCCTTTAGTATCATATTTTATTACAGCTATATATTTATATTTGTTCTTTTCATCTTTTTTTCGCAAAAGACAATTGCATTTCCTTCTTCAATATCTTGGATCAGTTCATCGTTTCTTAACTTTTTTTCTCTAAAAACAATTAATTCCTTTTTATCGGTTAATAATTTTAAAAAAACTTAATTTCTTATTTTTTTCTTAAAACATTTTTATTAAAGTGTTAAAATAATCTGAAACCTTAACTTTTTCATTATCTATAATCATGTTTTTTGTTTCCTTTCTTTTTATTTGATTGCAGTAACATTCAAAAGATTTTTCCTGTATTTTTTTGAAGTTTTTTTCAATCTGTTTTTCTGTAATACTCTATATTATATTTCATCTGCCTTTCAATTATATCAAGTTCATTTTCAGTTTTACAGAGCATAAGGCATCTTTCAATTAATTTGTCATTGAACTCAAAAACCGCCGAAATTTTCAAATTTTTTTCAAGATTGTCGGATATTATTTTCCTGATTTTTTTGAGCAAGAACGGTTTCAGGATTTCTGAATGGATTTGTCAAACGTCTTTGGACTTCATTTTCAACCATTTTAGAATATTTTTTTCCCTGATTAATTTTTTTCTGCTTCTGAAATTTCTTTTTTTCAAGTATGTTCTTTTTCCCTTAAAAAGTGAAGCAACAAATTTTCTGTCAAGAATTACATTAGGGTTTTTTTCTTTGATTTTTTTCAAAACTTTTTATTTTTTTGATTTTTTTCATTTATTTCCATTATTCCCCAATTGTCTGGAACTTCATCAGTTTCTTTCAATATGTTATTTGCAACTACAAGATACCATTCGTCGCAATATTTGAAAAATTTCTTCCGCTTTTTTTCAGGAGATTTCAGTTCCTTTAACAAATCGCTTCTGTTCACTTTTTATCTCAAAACCTGTTATCTTGTATCCCCTGCTTGAAAAAAAGTATTAAATGCAACTGCATCAGCATATCTTGTATTGTTCCCTGTTTCCAGTTGAGGAAGAGACTTCAAAAAAAGATTTCATATTCAGGCATCGGATATTTTTTTCTTAAAAAGATTTTTTTCACTTTCAAAGCATTAATTTTTATCAGTCTGTATTTTTTACTTGCCATAAAAATCCTCCTTATTTAAATAAAAAAATATGTCAGCAATTATCAGAAGGAATGAAATCATTGACAATATTCCGCAGTATTTCAAATATTTCCACAACTTCTTTTCATTATCCTCTACAATTCCTAAAATAACAAGTATGCAGTTTACAGCAAGCATGGCAAAAAAACCATAAATGTTAAAATTGAATTTTTTTCATTTTTTTCCTTTCTTAATCATTAACTTTTAAAAGTTCAAGTCTGATAGGCACGCTGTCTTGCTTTTTCCAATAGTTACATTAAAATATCTTGCAACTGCTTCCAAATCAGCATAATTTTCATTTTTTTCGTTTCCATAAGTTTTTGCCTGAATTCTATTTTTCGGCATAAGAAAAGCAAATGCAAAAACTTCTGCTTCATCTTTTTCTTCAATTGAAAAAAATTAAAAGTCTTATTAACGGTTAAATCATTTTTCTTTAATATCGGTTTTAATATGTAGAAAAAAATATGCCCAAGTTCCCTAGCAAAAAAATAAAATTCGCTTTTTCTTCTGAAATTTCATCAGGATAGAGAAAAATTTCAAAACAGATTTGATTTTTCATTTTTTTCTTATTGTGCCATTTAAAAAGCGTTATCAATTCTATCTACTTTAATAATTTTAATGTTCATTTTTTTAATAGTTTCTTTCATTGGAGAACCTAGATTATGATGTTCTTTTTGAAACCGTTTCCGCTATTTCATCTATTATTTCCTTAATTCTTTTCATTTTTCCTCCTTATAAAAAAAATTATAGCATATTTTTATATAAATTGTCAATAAAAATTGAATTTTTGATTGCTAACAGAAAATATAAATATTCATTCTGTTGACTTTCGACTGAAATAATGATAAAAATAACTGAAAAAGATTGGAGGAATTTATGAAGCCTTTTTTTAAAAATGGTTCGGAGGAAAAAAAGGCAGTTTGTTGCCTGAAATAGAAAAAAATATTACTGTTTTGACAATAATATAAAAAAAATATAGAACCTTTTGTAGGAGCAGGAAGCGTCCTTTTTGATGTTCTTGATAAGTTTGAACTTGATGAAATAATAATTTCTGATACGGATCCTGAACTTATAAACTGTTATGAAACTATAAGGGATAGTCCTGAAAAAAACTGATGGAAGAGATCATAAAAATAAATGATGTTTTTTTAAGAACCTTCAACACTTGAAAAAGCAGAAAGAATTTTATTATGCTGAGAGAAAAAGATTTAATGAAAATAAAACAGGCACGATATTAAAAAGCGACTCAAATGATTTTTTTATTAACAAAAAGATGTTTTTAACGGATTATGGAGAGTAAATTCAAAAAGGGGAAATGAATGTCCCTTTTGAGTAGGGAAAGAAAAAGAGGAGATATTTGAAAAAAAGATAATATTTCAAGGATTTCAGTGAAATTAAATGAAGTTAAAATTTATAATCAGGATTATAAAAAAAGACGTTAGAATATGCAGATGAAAAAAACTTTTTGTGTATCTTGATCCACCTTATCTTCCAATTGGAAATGGTCAGGCATTCACTTATTCAAAGGAAGGATTCAAGGAAGACAGCCATATTGAACTTGCAAAAGCGACTTTGAAATTTTAGATGAAAAAAAGGTGCAAAAATTTCTTTTGAGCAATTCAGATCTTAAGAACTTCGGAAATGATGAGGAACATTTTTTTGACGAACTTTATAAAAAAATTTCAACATAAAAAAAGAGTGATGGCAAGAAGAAGCGGTTCTGCAAAGGCTGAAGGAAGAGGGAAAGTTAAGGAGTTCGCTTGTATCAAATATTCAGAAAGAGGAAAAAAATTAAAAAAATGTGAGTAGATTAATGACAACTTTTTTTAAAAAAATTAAAATTATTTAGGGAGGAAAAAAATGAAAAGAAGTTGATACAATTTATATATACTTTGATATTATCATGTTTATTGGGAATTCTTATCTTTTTCGGAGTTTTTAAAAAAATGGCAATTTCTTGTATGTTCTGTTGGAATTTTTATTTTTTTGCTATCGCCATATATAAAAAAAGCCAGTTGAAACTGCCATTAAAGAAATTGTTGCAGAACAAAAAAATGAAAAAAAGGAAAAAAAGAAAAATTTGGAAGAAATAAAACGTTTAAAAAGAAATTGACGAAGCAAATCCAGAATTGACAAACAGACTGCTGAAAAAAACTCAGTACTTGTTTCCGTTAAACTTATCAAAGGGGACATCGTTGAATTTAACGGAAAGCAAAAATAAGGTAGAAGAAATTTCGGAAGAAAATATTAATCTTGACTGGAAACAGATAAGTAAGAATATTAAATTTGAAGACGAGACAAAACTCATTATATCATATAAAATTTCAATTAACAAAGCTTTTCGAATTTTTTTATATTTTTATAAAAAAATGATAAGTGTTTTTGATTTAAATTTTTCAGAACAATGATTTTTTTCACGAAAAAAATAAAAAGACGATGATGATGAGGTGGAAACAAAAGTTTGATGCCGTTAAAGCAAAAAGAGACGTTAGAAAAAAATTTATAGTGGAGCTTCTGCAAATGAAATTTGTGAAGTTGCTTCTAAGAAAAATTAAATTATAACAAAAAAAGGCTTTTTCGCCTTTTTTTATTTACTTTTATTTTTTTGTTAAATTTCCTCTTATCAACTTCTTCACAAAAATTTTTTTCACTTTTTTCTATATCCAGTTTCCAGTCAATGTTGTTCCTTTCAATCCATTTTTTTCAAAAAAACTTCTTCAACATATTGTTCGCATTCTTCATTTGAAAATCCATTTACCTTGGCAAGATGACTTTTTAGCATATTCAATTCTTCCAGTTGCATTTGCAAATCCTAAGTGATGGCAAAGATGGCAATCTGGACATAAAGGCAACAATCCTATCAATTGCCATTGTTCCACTATTTTCGTCATATTTCCAAAAGTTCAGGTACTCAACAGGTACATTTAGACCCTTTCCCGCCACATATTTCACACTCGATAATTCGCACGTTTATAAATAATTTTTTTCTTAAAAAAATCCCAGTATTCAGAAAGTTCGCTTCTCAAATTAACTTTTATGCATTTGCAAAGGAATCAATTCAACATTAATTTTTCAATTCTTTTTCCATGCCATTTCATTTTTTTCTCCTTCTTTTTTTATATTCATATTCTATTTTCAAATAGTTAAAAAAACTTCTTCCAAGTTTATTTAAAACCTTAAAAATTTTTCTTGATATTTTTTTAATTTTTTTCTGACTTTAAAATTAAAAACTATTTTTATTTATCATAACATAAATTTAATAAAAATTCAATATTTAAGAATAAAAAAATCAATCATATTCAAAAAAAATACTTTCCTAAAATATATAATATTTTTATTAACTAATCTAAAAAAATTTAAATTTTTAAAATAAGTAATTATTATGTTAAAATAGTAATATAATAAATCAAGGAGGGCAGAAAAATGCCAAATAAAAATTAGAAGAAACTTTTATGCCGATATTGAAAAATATAAGAGCTATGCGTGAAAGATATCTTGAAAAACTGGCGAGTAATTATACTCCAGATAAAAAGAAAAATTTTATGCAAGTGAAAAAAATGCAAAAAAAGATATTGCATTTGAAGCTGATTATTTAGAAAAAAATTATGATAAATTTCATCATAAAAAAACTGATATGGATTCTATAAAAGAAAGAAGAAAAAAATGTTCTTAATAACTCGATTGAAAAAAAGGCTGTTGAAACTTTTTAAAAGTTTTTACACCTGAAGAAGTCGAAGTTAAAAATAGAAAATGCTCAATATTTTTGCAAACAATACAAAAGATTTTTGAAGAACTTAAAAAAATATGAAAAAAAGATATAAAAGCGGAGAACTCCAAAAAGAAATTAAAAGAAGAGGCGAAAGAAGAACTAGGAACAGATTTTTGAAGACGAAAAGAATGAAAAAAATTTTTTTGACAATTATGAAATAATTCAAGTGGAAAGACAAAATCAAAAAGGCTTTTGGCGCTCTTACAGTCGGAAACAAAAAAACAGGGAAAGTAGAAATGTTCTTTTTGGAACCAATTCAGAAGCCAAAACGAAAGAAGAAAAAAAGATTTTAGAAAAAAAGAAATGCAAGGAAATATGGATACTAACTTCAAAGTTTCTGCAAATTTAAAAAGCTGCGCTTGAATATGCAAAAAAATTCAGGAAAAGTCAAAAAAAGGATTAAAAAGTTCCGACGGCAAAACATACAAAAATTTAGATGTTATTACAGGACATTCAAAGGGAGGAAATGAAGCAATTTTTTGTAGGTTCCAATATTCAAATGTAAGAATCCTTGCAAGTGATCCTGGACCAGTTCATAATACTGGTAAATATTTAAACAAGAACAAAATACTTGCTGTTCTTGCTAACAAAGGAAACGCTACTTTCAATTACGGGCAAAGAGTTCCTGGAAGTGAATTTAAAACTCTGCACCAGAAGCAAGGAACTATGGAAGGTAATAAAGGTAGCAAACTTTCATCAATTCCAGTTCTTTCGGTAGAAACAGGGCATACAGGACTTGATCCAAAAGATTTCCATTACAATCATTTTCCTGATGCAGCAAGCGCCAAAGAAGAAATGAAAAAGATGCAAAAATATGTAAAAAAAGTTGAACCTAAACTTAATGCCTATTTGGAAAAGCAAAAAAAAGAAAAGCAGGAAAAAATTATAAGGACAATAAAAACAGCTGCAAGACAGGCAGACAAAATTACACCGTTTAAAATGAACTTTGAAAAACTTGCTTCAAATATTCCGAAACAGACTTTATGCATTTTTAGACCCCAAGCGTCTGCTATATGGAAAAAAATGCGGTAAAAGAAATAAAAAAATCATACTTCTTTAAATTCTGTTGGAAAATTTGTTGATTCAATTATAAAACCTAAACAGAATTTAATAAATAAAAAGAGATGAAATAAAGTTAAAAACCTGATATAAATTTTTCAAAATAAAATGTTAGAATTTGCCAAAAAGACGAACTTAAGTTTATCGAACAAATTAATCGCTCCAATTAAAAGCGGAACTTTCAAGCCAAAAAAATTTTTAGCAAAAAAAGAAACTGGAAACCTGCTCACAAAAGGAATTGAAATTCCACAAAAAAATAAAAAAATTCGTTAGTAACATTTAATAAAAAAATTTAAAAAAATAATAATCAAGAAAAAAATCAGGACAAAACAGTTGCAGGCAATCAAAAAAATGGAAAAAAATAAGTTCTGAAAAAAACGCAATTAAAAAAATCAATCCAAAACTGTTTCAAAAATCATTGCAGGAAAAAGATTTCAAGACATGTATCGCAAAAGATAAATCCTTCAAAAAGAAAAAAACAATCTCTAAAAAAATAAAAAAAGATAAAATTAGAAGAATAAATTTGATTTTTTTAAAAGTAAGATATTAAAATTTTTTTGTAATAAAAAAGAACCATAAAAAAATATTATTTTTAAAAGTTCTTTTTTTATAAATTAAGTTCTTCCTTTAAACCATTGAACCTTTTTTTAATTTTTTTCAGTAATTGGAGCATTAAACCACCAAAGTTTATCTTCAATAATTTGTTTTAATTCTTCAGTTTCTAAATTTTTTTCATTATATTTTTGCAAAGCACTGACTACAATAAAATGAATTAAAAAAATTTTTACTATTTCAATGGTACAATTTGTATTTTTTTGTATTTTTCCCGAAAAAAATGATACAGTCACCATTTTTCAATCTTTTTCTAAATAAGAATAAACACAATTTCCTTGCTTAATTCCTTCAGTCATAAAGTTCTTTTTTTCGTTATCAATAAGTTTAAGAAAAAGAAAGTTCATTGTCATCTTTAAAAATTTTTTTATTATTTTGTTAAAAATCTTCTGAAAATGATATTTTTTTCTTTCCGAATTTCTTTCTTTTGATTATATTTTTTTAACAATTCTGTCATGAAATTTTTTTCAAATCATAAGGATTTTTGAAACTTTAAAAATTTTTTTGAAAAAAACATTTTTTTAATTTCTACATCTTTTAACATTTTTTTATAGTATCAAAAAAATTTCTTTCAGCATTGTTTCTAAAATATAAAACGCTATCTTCATCATAACTTTTAGAAATTCTGACTAAATCTATATTTAATTTTTTTCTGAAAGTCCTAAAAATTCAGCAAAAAAATAAAAAAATGAAATCTAGGAAAATGGCAAATTCCTGACAATTTTTTTCAATAACGTTTAAAGGTTTTTTTACTTTTTATTGTTTAAAAAAATCTAAAAACAAATTCATCTTCTTCCTTTAAGTTTGAAACAAGCATAAAATCAAGAAGCTCAATTGGAATTCTTCTATATTTTTTTCCTTAATTTAATTTTTATATTTTTTTCTTCAAGAAGTTTAGGATACGCTTTTTGCTTCAAGAAGTTCAGAAATTTTTAAACTTTGCATGAATTCTAAAATCAAAATGAATTTTTTTCTAAAACAGAAAAAAATATTCTTTTTAAAGCATAATTTCGAGAGTTTTTCTTTTTAATTTTTTTCTTCAACAATTGTTTTTTTCCAATGTTCTAAAAAAAGATTCCGGGATATTCACAATAATTAAATAAAAAAATCATTACTAATCTTATCTTTTTGAATGGAACAAGATTATCTTCAAGATGTTCTAAATCATCTCTATCAGAAAAAAACAATTTTTTTATTCCTTTTTTTCTACTGAATATATCAAATAACTTTCTCCTCCTTGCAGTATTTTTTTGAATCTAATTTTTATTATTATTTTTATTTTTCCAAAAAAACTCTTTTTTTAAAACAAAATTTGACTTTTTACATTCTATTTCTAAATTTTTTTAAAAAAATTTTTTTAAAAAAAATATTTTTGTTTTTCTTTATTTTTTTAAATATTGATTCAATTTTTGCTTTCAAGTTCTTTTTTCATTTGTTAATTGAACTGTTCCTGATTTCATAAAAATTCTCCTTTTCTTTTTTTATCCTTTATCAATATTTTTTTAACTAATATTCATTTTTTTAAACAGATACTCCGCTTCTTCTTCAATTAAATTAAAAGTTCGTCCTGTATTTTTTTATTCCTCTTTTATAAAAAAACTTCTAAAATCGCTTTTTCCCATAATTTCATGAAATTCCATATCTGAAACGTCAAAATTGGAAAAAAATAATGATTTATCTGATAATAATTTTTCATTATTCTTTAAAACTTTAATTTTTATTCCATCATATTTTTGAATTTTTTTAAAATATTTTTAAAACTTCGTTACTTAAATTTTTTTAGTTTCATCATCTTCAAAAATATCCTTCAAAAATCTTTAGATATTATTTTTCATATTTACTCCTTTTTTTCTTTTTTTCTTTTTCTTATTATAAGAGTATAATAACATAATATGGTGATTTTTGTCAATATAATAATAAAAAAAATTTTTTTCAAATAAAAAAAGACCTTATAGATCTAAAAACTCTTTTTCAATTTATTTTTCATTTTTTTACTTTCTATTAAATTACAGAATGTACTATTACAATAATTTTGTCAAAACTCTTTTTTTGGTTCCCTGTTTGTATTTAAATTACAGAATGTACTATTACAATATCCGTATGAATTATGCAGGATTTCGATTTTACGTATTTTTAAATTACAGAATGTACTATTACGATTTTGTTTCTATCTTCTGTTAATTAATTCTAGCATATTTTTCATATAATCTGTCAAATAAAAATTTTTTTTGATTACTTTTTTTAACTTACAAAAATCCTTATTTTTTTATTGAAATTTATTTATCCGTTGAATTTCAAGTTTTTTTGCCCTACTATAGTTCGACAGATTTTTTTATTCAAAATTACCAGTTTCTTATTCCTTGTTACACAAAAATTTTTTTAAATGAATTTGAAGGATTTGATCCCTTAAAGTTCAAAAATTAGATAAAAAAACAGGAATAAATTCCTGAAAAACAAAAAAAGCGGAAAAACCTTTCCGCTTATCATTTGTTTTATTGCTAATTTTTTTAACACTAATTTTTGTAATCAAAAAAATTTTTTATCTATTTCTTTTTAAAAATAAGATTTTTATTTTTTTCAAGATCACTTTCTGTAAGCCCTTTTCTGACATTGGTATGGATTATGCAGGATTTTTGGCTTTATATAAGGGATAATATCTTTTTACGTCATCATCAATAACGACATAGCTTTTCAACTCTTTCCTTACCATGCTTTCCAACTTCATCTGTATTCCATTTTTCAAGCCATTCAAGTATTTCAAGCCCCCTTGTTCCATCCTGACGCAAAGAAGTTCTTGAAATAACTAAATCTTTTTTTACGCTATAATTCCTTAAAATTTTATTCCAGTCTTCAGCAACCGAATTTCTTCCCCAGACTTGTTGACATTACAAAATAAGCATCATTTTCAAGCATCCATTTAATCAGTTTTACCAGAGTTCTTTTGGGTTCTTTGTTAGTAGGGATACATCTTTTCCCTCTAAACTTAACTCTTCCAGTTTCCCATTTGTTTTGCGCTTGTATTAACAACGCCATCAATATCTAAAAAAATTACTTTCATATTTTTTTACCTTCTTTCAGTGAAAAAAATTATTTCCAAAAAAATCAGAAACAGAAATTTTAGTTTCAAAAACTTTCTGCTTTTTATCATTACTATCTTTTACATCCATAATCATCTAAAAATTCCCCACATCCAGTCGGGATAATTTTTTTCCTGAAATATTCGATTACAGGATTATTTTTCATCATCAACTTTTGTAACCTTGTTTCTTATTACATCAAATATTTTTTTCCTTTCTGTTCAAAATGAATGTCAACAAGATTTTTCACAAAGCGTGCTTTTGAGTTACATCATATTGCAAATGTTCTCCTAAAAAAATCTTACTCTGTCAATAGTATTTCCTGCAAAGTACCCAAATATTCAATTTCTTCCTCAGTAGATAAGCCTTTTTGTTTTTTTATAACTGCATAACATTGTCTGCATATAATCAACCTCAACTTTATATTTTTTTCACCTTCAAATTTTTACCTTTGAAAAATATTTTTCCAAAAAGAACCGATTCCATCAACAACAAGATTTATTAATTGTACAATATTTTTCTTTTTAGCACATCTGTTTCATAAAACTTGAATTTAAGTTCCAGTTCATCTGCTTCAAAAAGCATATATGATTCATCACCTATATTAAGAACAAGATTTTTCGAAACCAAAAGGAAGATTATGAACAAAAATTTTTTTGAAATATATTGAATTTATGTATTTTTTTGAAATTCTCCATTTTTCTCCTAAAAAAATCTTTTTAAAAAGTATCCATAACGCTTGAACTTAATTTCTTTGCGATGTTTTCATATTCAAGTTCGGGATATTCGTTTCCGATTTCTGTTTCTCCACCAAAAGGGCTATGGTAACAGAATGTAGGATTTAAAGGTTCTATTTCAACAAATAATTTGTTCCAGTCTTCCCCTTCATTAAAGCCAAAACTATATTTCCAGTTTTCAGCATTAAAGTCAAATTCTTTCAATTCCTTTTTTTCAGATTTTTTTATTGTCTGTTCCATAATTGCATCCCTGTTTCTTTTTAGCACATCAAGTGGAATATCTTTTTCGTTAGCAAGAAACATTACAAGTTTATCTAATTTTTTTCTTTTTATTTCCATTGTTTTTCCTTTCTTTTTAAAATTTACAATAAAAATTATAGCATACTAAATACAATTTGTCAAGAAATTAGAGCATTTTTTTATAATAAACAAAAAAACATATTATTAAAATATAAAAAAATTTGCTCTACGTAAGTTTGGAATTAATTATAAACAAATTTAAAAGTTTTTATATTTTTTTCTTCTGATTCCTTTTTGGGGTAAATGTTCAAAGCATTTTTTTCAATAATTTATTTCCCTGCGAAACAGTAAAAAGTCTGTCAAGTTTTTTTCAGAATTTCCGTCATAAAAAAATAAAATTTCTAGTCTCCTGAGTACATCCCATAAGAATATATTCTTTTAAATTTCAATCCTGAATTCTTGCATTTTTTTCTAAAAATAATTCATTCTTTTTATCTGAAATAATTACAGTGTTGCAAACAGTTGCAAAAAAATTTATAAAAAAAATATAAATTTTTTTCTTGACTTTTATTTTTTTAAATAAGGTATAATAATAATGGAAGGAGAGGAAAATGATAAAAAAATTTCAGAATTAACCAAAAGAATATTACAGACCTGGTGAACTTGCAGAAATGACCGGGAGAAGCGTAAGAACCATACAGAATTACTGCATTGATGGAAGGATAAAATGCAAGATTACTGAAAAAGGAAGAAGAATGATTGCAAGGAACGAAATGATAAAGCATTTAATGAATTGCAAGATGATTTCGATGGAAGAGGAAAGAATGGATATAGCCTATGCCAGGGTTTCAACATCAGTCCAAAAAGAAAAGAGGAGATCTTGACAGGCAGGCTGAATACATCATAAAAAGAGATTGTGACAAGGAATCCTAAAAATTTGAAAATATTTAAGGAAGTCGGATCAGGCGTGAATGACGAACGCAGAGAACTTTCTAAAGTTTTAAATCTTGTGATGGAAAAAAAGGTGGACAGGATATTTATTCTGTACAAGGACAGGCTTACGAGGTTTGGATTTCATTATATCGAACAAATTTGCAAGAAGTTTGGAACAAGGATTGAAGTAATTTCGGACGAGGAAGAGACAAAATCAGAGCAGGAGGAACTTGCAGAGGACATAATTTCCATAATACATTCATTCAGCGGAAAACTGTACGGAATGAGAAACCGTTTCAGAGAAGTAATCGACAATAGTATAAAGGAGGTGAAACAAGATGAAGAAAAACAAGAAAATAAAATTAGTGAGACAGATAATATACAAAAAGAATGATCCTGAATACGAGGAAATGGATGAGCTATGCTTCAAGTCAAAGAACCTTTATAATACTACGCTTTATGCAGTGAGACAGACCTTTATCAAAAGTGGCGAATACCTGAATTATAACAGGATCAATAAAATCTTTACAAAGGAAAACAATGTCGATTACAGAGCACTGCCTGCAAAAGTTGCAAAGCACACTCAAATGTTTGTAGATTTTGCAATGAAAAGTTTTTTTGGCCTTGTCAAGAAGAAAAAGAAGGGAGAATATGACAAGAAAGTGAAACTTCCTAAATACCTTGACAAAACCAAGGGCAGAATGACAGTGCATTATGAAGGAGGAGCCCTTTCATTTAAAAAGAGAAAAGGATACATCCACCTTTCAAAGACAGAAATATTTATAAAGATGCCCGAAGACTTGAACGAGAACGATATAAAGTTTGCAAGGATTGTTCCAGGATGCGGAAAAATTACAGTTGAGATAGGATTTGAAAAGGAACCGGAGCCTCAAGTTATAACTGGAAGCTATGCAAGCATTGATCCAGGAGTGAACAATCTTGTAACAATGATCGATACAGTGACTAAAAAAATCCAGTCATCATTAATGGAAGGCCCTTAAAGTCAATAAATCAGTGGTATAATAAAAAAATTGCTGAAATGAGATCAGAAACTGAAAGGCTACATGGAAAATACTGGAGCCATAAGATGTCAAGCGTTACTAACAGGAGAAACAATAAGATAAAGGATTATATGCACAAGGCTTCTACATATATTGTGAATCATTTAGTTTCTAACAGAATTGGAATCCTTATTATTGGGGAAATCAAGGAATGGAAACAAGACACAAATATGTACAAGGTAAACAATCAGAACTTTGTATGCATCCCTTTTGAAATGCTGAAGTCAATGCTTGAATACAAATGCAGGCTTGCAGGAATCGAAGTTGTGAGGCAGGATGAAGCATATACAAGCAAGTGCGAGCTTTCCCTTGACAATGAGGAAATAAGGAAAGCATGAAAAGTATATAGGAAGCCGTCCGAAAAGAGGATGCTTTAAAAACTTCAACTGGAAGAAAAGTTAATGCTGACGTAAATTCAGCGTACAACATAATGAAAAAAATATTTATTAAAAGTAGTGGCAATTGCACAAATCTCTTGCGTGAAAGCTGGTAGAGGTGTTCAGTATGCCTTGCCTTAAAGGTTAAAACTTTCTAGGTTTATCTTATAGCTAAACTACTTTTTCGTGATTTTTTTACGTAAAAAGTTGAACTGTTCCATCCCATATCCATCGTTGAAACCAAATGTAAATATCCATTTCCATCCAGTCCAATTTTATTTAAAAGATTTTTTTACTGTTTTTTTATAATCAGTTTAATAAGCAAATTTTTTTATCAGTCTTTGCCGAATAAAAAGAAATATTCTTTAAATCAAATTTATTTTTGTTTATTAAACCGTTCATATTTTTTTATTTTTTTCATATTTACCTCACTTTTTTTATATTATTCCGTCAATATAATCTTCAGAATTTTTCTTTATAGTATTTTTATAACAAGATTATCGGGGTCATCTTGATTAACTATTTTGTCCCTTATAATGTCAAAAATTTTTTTCCTTCTTCTTCAAAAATGAATATCAACAAGATTTTTCAAGAAGATAACTTTGAGTTATATCAAATTTTTAAATATTCTCCTTCAAAAAAATAACTCTGTCAACAGCATTTCCAGCAAGCCATAAGAAATCAACTTCTTCTTGTGCTGATAAACCCGAACAACTGATATTTGCATATGCCGTTCCGTTATAAGAAACTTTAATCCTATAATTTTTTTCCTGTAAAAGTCATATAAGAAAAATTTATAAGGAATAAAAAGCGTAATCAATAATTTCAGAAATATAAAACATAATGTCTTCTTTTGAAAAAAATCAGGTTCAAGAAATCTGAAATTAATTTCCTCTAACTCAAAATTGTAATTGCAGTTTGGAACTGTTTCCGATATTAATCCAGAAACTTTGTCCTGAAAAAAAGGCATTTTTTTCCTAACAATTCTGCAAGTTCAGAAGGCTTTGAGGCTACTTCGGATTTTTATGGCATTTCCTTCAACATTATAATTTTTTTCTTATTTTTTTGAAAAAAATATTTTTCTGAAAGTTCATTTGAAATTTTTTTCAACATCCGGATTTTTCTGAAAGAGGAATTTTTTTCAATTAATGAAAGTTTTTCCAACATTAGTTACTCGTTTAATTACAGGTAAAAGTTCCAAAACAACAAAATTGTTTTTTTAAAAGCTGAAATTAAAAGTGTACCCATTACAATCCAATCCAATATCTTCAAATTTTTTTGGCTTGTTTTTTTGTTACTGTATATTCAACAAGAGCATCCTTGTTACGTTTAGCGACATCAAGTCCAATGTTTTTTTCTTACTGACAACTTCATTATCAAGTCGTTTATGCTTCTATCTTCTATTATCATTTTTTTACTTCCTTTCGTTTTTTTAGATTATAATTTAATGCTTTCATAATTATAAATTTCAATATATTTTTATCACATTTAGTGCAATTTGTCAATAAAAAAAATAACAGTTTTTAAGAAATTTCAAGAAACTGTTATTTAATTTTTTTATCTTTTTAAAGTATTTTTTTCTGCTTCTTTTTTTGATAAGTTTTTTTGTTTTTTTCTTCTGTCATTTTTTTATTTCAAAGGAAAGATCAGTTTTTCTTTTTTTCCATTTTTTTATTATTTGAAGTATTTATTTCATTATTCGTATTAGAATTTCTTTTTGCTATAAATTCATCTAATTTAGGTTCGATCGTTTTTTTGCATAGTTTTGCATCGCTTCAAGTTCCTTTCCTGCTTTTTTTCAGCATCTGGAAAATGGTTTGCATAATCTACACCGTTTCTGTCTTTACCTCTGGAAGTTCGAAAGTTATCTCTTCTTGAAACAGCAAGAGCAGGAAGAAGCGATGTCTTCATGTCACCTTCACCTTCTGTTTTTTTCCGACACTTTGATGCAGGCTTGTTAAAAGGCTCCCTTTAATTTTTCTGCACTTTATTAAAAAGCTCCTTCTCCATTATTCGGAACAGTTACAAGAATATCGTTTTTCATTAAAATATTTTTCCAAGTTTTACAACAGGTACTGGATCGTTCACAATGCATCTTATTTCTTTCACATTAGAAGCACCATATAACAAAATATATCCTCCCATTGAATGCCCTGCAACGCTGTCTAAAACTTTATAAGTTTTTCCGCTTTCTCCTTTAATTCCGTCAAGAGACTTCTTCTGTATATCTTTCAAATATTCAACTGCCGCTTCCTGGCTAGGAACAATTTCCTTTTCGGCACGATTGCTGTTCTGTAATTCACTCCTTGTTCGCAATACATCTTCAGGTGTTGCACTGCTGTCATCGTTTCCTCCAACAAAAATTTCTACTTTTCCTGTTTTTTTGTTCCCTGCAAGAAAAGCGGTGAAACCTTTTTCAGGTTCCTTATGTATATCAAGTATTTCATAATTGGTAAAGAAATTTACGTAGCCTTTAGTTTTTCTGTTCAACGATTTTTTTGTGCTTGGACATCGCTAATATTTTTTTCCACGTTTATTATATTCACTTTTCATCTCATTAATTTTTACTTTTTAATTTTTTTCACCGGAATAAGGAAGACTGCCTTCTTCAAAATCTTTCTTATAGTTTTTTTATTTCATTTATAGTTTCCGTACTTCCTCCTGCTATAAGAGCACCATTCAACTTATTCAGTCAATTCCTCTGGAGTAAAAGCATTCAAAGATTTAATTATTCTTTTTTTCAAGGCTTCCATCGTTTAGCGCTTCCTGCCTGACAAATTGAGATTTAGGATCAGATTTTTTTCGCCATTTCAAATCAGTTTTTTTCATTTCTTTCAATTCCTGCTCTATTTCATTTTTTTCTGTTCCTTAATTCCTCCATAAATTCTTTTCCTTGTTCGGATTATAAAATTTAGAATATGCTTCGTAATCTATCATAAAATCATCACTTCCTTGTTTTTTTATTAATTATAACAAAAAAATTAAGAAAAAAATAAAAAAATTAAAAAAACATCAACAAAATAAAAAAATACGAATTTAATTTTTCTTGCAAATGAAAAAAAGCAGATTTTATCTGCTTTTTAGTTATTATTTCTTTTCGCTTTCATCTCTTTTTCTATATTCTGAAGGATTTTTTTAATGTTGTAATCCTTAAAAAAATTCCAATCCTGTTCTTTTTGGCATTTTTCAAATGCATTTTTCCAAGTCCTTGTCATTTCGTGAATATTCCTCATACCACTCACGCAGAACCGCTTTCAAGCATATATTTGTTAATGTATTCTCCATTGTAATAAACTTTTTGCAACTGTTCTTCCATATCTGTCAACTGAAATAACTTCATACTGGATTTTTCTTGTTATATATTTTTATTATAAAGATTTTTCCTGAGAAAATTTTTCCGCCTTTCTGCTTTTAATTCAGGAGCATCTATGCCGTAAAAATCTTATTCTTGTCTTGTCCTCAAGTGTGATAGTGTCTCCGTCATAAACTTTAATAACATGCCCTGTTTTAAGATTTTTGGTTCTGCTCCATCTTTATTCCAGTTTCATTTTTTTAATTTTTTTCAAAAAGTTCTGTTTCTTTCCGCAGGAAATTAAAGATACTCCTAATAAAATAGTTAGTAATGTTTTTCTTTAAATTGAATGTATTTTTCATAATTATTCCTTTCGTTTTTTTCATATATTATAATTTTTTTCCAAACTTTTTAAAATTTCCGAAGCCGTAAATTCAGGCTCAAGATTTTGTTCCTTTAAGAGTTTCTTGACAAAATTTAAATCAAACTTAACTGCTGGATCTTTCACCGCATAATAGGCTTCACTGTCAAGCTGGCTAGTAAACTCCCTGTTTTCACGAAGCCAGTTTTTTTATCCTGTTTTCTTTTTCCTGCTTTTTCCTTGTCCTTGCTTTTTGTCCCTTTTCTTGTATGCGTAGCCAGCATAAAAGCTTTTCTGAGGCGACTTATATCCATGACCTTGCGCATTGTCAAGAATTCTTCCACTTTCAATATCAACAATCACATATCTTTTTGTCGTTGTATTTTTGAAAGTTCTTCACTAAGAACTGCCTTGTATGTTTTTTTCTGCCATATTTTTCTCCTTTCTTTTAGTTTTAAATTCCTAGTTCTTTTTTTCAGGGCTTTATAAAGCACCTGCGAAAAAAATTAACTTTTTCTTTCAGTTGCAAGGATGTCGATCCATTCAGGAATTGTCAAAGTTTTTCTTTTTTCAGTTTTCCCGAAACCTTTGTCGCTTCATAAACTGGATCAACTGAAACTATGAAAAAAACTTTTTCCCTGAATATTCATCTATTTTTTAATTCTGCACTTTCAGGAATTTTTTTCGCCTTTTTAAAAAGATTTTTCACAACTTCTTCCTTTATTCTTTTTTTCAATTTTTTTCAACGATTTCAAGAACATCATTTCCAGTTTCCTGAATATTGAAATCGTTATTAATTCCAGAATATGTTTTTTTATTTAAGGAGTTAATGAAAAATCAAGTATTTTTTTAGTCTTTTTCCATATTGAATTTCCTTTCTTAAAAAAATTATAATTAATTATAGCACGTATTCAGCACTTTGTCAAACTTTTTATTGCTTTTTTTAAAAAGATATGATAAAAATAAAGCAAAAAAATAAGAAAGGAAGAAAAAAATATGTTCGATTTTTAAAAAAACATCTCCAATAGCAAATGAACTTGCAAATAAGGCATTAAAGGAAATTTGGGGAAACATTAACCAGTTAAGGAATTATTGCGGTTACGAAAGGATACATTCCATAGAACAATGGGACAGAGGTTTAAAAGGCAGTAGCAACTTTTTAAAAAGCAATGTAGAATGGTTTGAATATTTTTTTACCACGATAAAAAAAGAAATTTATTCATATGAAAAAAAGGTGATGGAATTGATGTCAAAAATTATAAAAAGCTGTTTCAGATGAAAAAAAGAATTTTTTTAGATAAAGAATTATCAAAAATATCTGAACTTGACAAAGATGCAACAATCACTTTTTGAAGTTGAAATTAATTATGTTGAATCAAAAATTTGAAGAAAATTTAGAAAAGGGATTTAAGGAAGCGAGAGAGGCTCTTGAAAAAAATTTAATTTTATTAAAGATATAAAATGTGTTTTCGATACTTATGGAACAAAAAAATTTTTAATAAATTGGATTCCAATTTCAGAAACATCGCAAGAAAATATTGAAATTTTAAATCTTGCTCTACTTGAAAAAAACTGAAAAAAATTTATTCCAGATGAAAAAAATTTTTTTGGAAATTAAAATTGACGAGAATTATGTTTTTTTGATTCTATCTTCGAAAAAAACTGAAAAAGCATTAAAAAGAAATCTATGATATTGAATTTCAGAAACAAATAATTAAATGGAAAAATAAAAAAATTATATTTATGAAGATAAATTGCAAGAAAAAAACTTCGTGAAGTCGGAACTACAAAAAAAATAAAAAAAGCAGTTGTTTTTTTGAAACAAATAAAATTCCTCACAATCAAGAAGAGAATGAAAATTTATCTTCAAATGATAAAACTGATAACAAAAGAAATTATAGAAAAAAATTATCAGAAAATAATCAAGAAATTCAAGAAAGCAAAAATAAAAACCAATTATGTTGCTGGACGAATTTTTATACGTTTTCAGTAAATTCCCAAATTGAAGACTATAAGAAAAAAAGAAACTTATTCTTATCAACTTCGACGAAAAATGTATATTTTTTTCAAGGATTTTTTTATAATCTGTTTGATAAATTTAAGAAAATATACAACATTGAAAATTTTTGAAAACTATTATATTGTTATCACTTATAGCAAAAGATAATGAATATTATAAAAAAATCAATTCTTTTAGCGGAAAAAAATGTTTGAATATTAATAAAAAAATCAGGTTTTTTTGCCTGATTTTTTTATTTGCCTATTGATTTAACATTTAATAATATGATATAATATATAAGGTATAATAATTTTTTTAAAGAAAGGGAAATGATATGAAAATAAATAATAAAAAAACTAATAACGTCTGTTTTTCTCAAAAAGAAGATGATTTTTTTGGAAAATGGATAAAAAAAGATGTTGAAAAAAATTTTCAAAACTTTTTAAAAAAACTCCAAGAAAAGTTGAAATTATATTTGCAAATGATATTTTTTTCCAAAAAAATAAAAATATGTTTGTAATTTTTGACTGAATTTAATTATAATTTAAAAGGTAGATGATAATATGAAAGAATATATCTTAAAAAAATAAAAAAATAATGAAATAATAAAATTTCAAGTAAACAGTTTTACTGATGAAAAAAACTTTGCAGACAGATAAAAGGAAATAAAAAAATTTTTAGAAAAAAACGAAGAATTATTTCCAATACAGTTTCAGAATTCAAAAAAATCTTGAGGAAACTCTCGCGATTTATAACTTCACGTAAAGTTCCCCCAAAAACCGGAAAGCTTTGCTAAAAAAATTATTCAGGAAACAGGAAATGATGACTTTATGGGATATGTTGATATTTCTTTTTGGGCTTTCCCTTAACGATACTTTTATGGATAGTTCCAAAGGGAAAAGAAAAAAATTAAAATGGGAAAAAGGTGAACCTTTACAAAAACCCTTTTTTTCAGAAAGATTGCAAATGGCTTCCTTTGGACTAGGCTATGACGGAGACAGTGCCTACAAAAATAAGTCCAGAATTTACTACTAATGGAATGTTAAAGAAGTGCTGGATAAAGGAAGATGATGGAATTTATCTTCTGAAAACAAATTCTGAAAAAAAGGTTTTTGACAGAAACACTCAGCATCTGGAAGTTTTTTTCTGAATACTATATATCTCAAATAGCAAAACTTTTTTAAAAAAAGAATTCTGTTGAATATGATATTGTTGACTTCAAAAAAACGAACTTTTGTTCAAAATGCAAACTTTTTACTAATGAAAATCAAGGATATTTTTCCTATTATGGCATTTCTTACTGAAGAGGAGTTAAGAAAAGGAGAAAAAAATTTTTAAGTGACAGAACGCATTTTATTAATAAGGCAATTGAAATATATGGAAAAGAAAACTATGAAGATTTGATGCTGTTTGATTCTATTACGGGAAACCGCGATAGACATTTAGGAAATTTTTGGAATGCTGGTTGATAATCAAACATTCGAAGTGATAAAGCCTGCTCCAATTTTTCGGTAACGGGGAAAGCGTTTTAAATTACTATAATTTTTTTCTAAAAATCTTGATTTTTGGAATGTATGCCAGCAGAACAAACAGTTTGGGTCAAAAGATTTTTCTGACGTTTTTTTAAAACATATATTGACAAACGGCATCAGAAATTTTTTTGAAAAAGCTGAAAAACTTTAAATTTGAAAAAAACATCCTTACTATAACTTGCCTGACGAAATTTTTAAAAATCTTTTTGAAAATCATTTTAAAAGTTATAGTGAAAGAGGACTGAAACTGATTGAAAAGAAAGAGAATAAAAAAATTTTTAAAAAGCAATAAAAAAAGCGGTAAAATAAGATAATAAATTTTTTTAAATTATTAAGAAAAGTCAAAAAGTGCCTTTTATTGTTTTTACTTATTGTAATTATATGTTCCAGCAAACATTTCTTCAAGAATTTTTGTTAAGTTCTTCGGCATTTTTTTAAAATCAACGGTTTTAAGTTCTGTCCTTTCAAACAAATCACCATCAAAAGTGCCAATTTCTTTGTTTGCTTTTTCTTTTTTTCAACAAGATCTTTAAAATCAATGTTGTAAATAATCAAACTTTTTTTATCTGGAAAAAAATGTAACCATTTTTTTCCCTTTTTCTTCATCAAGAAGCGAAAAAAATAAGTTATTATTTTTTTGAGTTTCCTGACTGAATTTTTATTTCATCTTCTGAAACATCTTTTTTTCAGAATAAGAAACAAATAATTCTTTTCCCATTATTTCTTTCAAAGAAGCCAAGATAATCTGAGACTTTTTCCCCAAACATTTTTATCACTGCTGTTTTTCCACTGATTTTTGATTTAAGAAAAAGTTTTTTTACCTGCAACTTCAAGAACAGGATCCTCAGTAATAACGTTCCTAAAATAATGTTGAAAAAAACTTTTGTTATTTTTTTATAAGTTCCTCACTGCTTATTTCTTCCGTTTTTTTCATCACTATCCGTTATTTTTTTCATTAAATTCATTTGCTTCTTCTTTTAACTGTTCAATTTTTTTGTTTTTTTATATTTCTCGAATTTTTTTATTCATCGAATGATTAACCATAAATGTAATTATTATGATACTTATTATGGTGGTAAAAAAAACTGTTGCAGACAATCGAAAAAAAATATGGGTAACGATTTTTCTTTAATATTTCTTTTTTTCAAAGTTCTCTCCTTTCACAATTTATTTTTTTACATTTTATCATTTTTTTAAATTTCAATGTCAATAAAAAGCAGTTCCCAATTTTATCAGCAAACTGCTTTTTATTTTTTTATTTTTCCAGTTTCAAGAAATGGAATAGCACGGTAGCCATCATAAACTTCTTTTTAAAAACTTGCGATATGCTTTCCATATTTTTTTGAAGATTTAAGTATTCTTCTTTTTTTAAAGTTCATATTTTTTTAAATTTTCTGAAATATCTTGGGTAAGAAACATCAATGCTTCTATATAATGTGGTTCATCAATATATTCTGCTTCTTCAAGAATTTGTTCAGATTTTTGTATATTTGTCAATTATTATGTCATTGAAGATTTCTTCCTTGATTCTTATATTATTTTTTTCTTATTCTAAATTCACATCCAATTCCTGCTTCAAAAAAACAATTTCACGGAATCCAGGTTCTCCACTTAAAAAAAGCCATAATAATTACTAAAAAAATCCTCCATTGTATCAATTTCACCATCTCTGAAAAATTATATCACTTTCGGGAGTTGAAAGTCCAGCGAATTTTTTTCAATTTCAATTCTTTCAAGACTTAAAGAATCTAAAACTTCCTTTGCATTTTTTTGGCACATTCTGTAATTTCGATTGAAAGATTTCCAAAATTCATCACTAGAACCCCTTCAATGATTTCATAAAAATTTAGGTTCTTCTTTTTTTCTTTTTTTAATTTTCTTTTACTCATAATTATTTTTTTCCTTTCATTTTAATTAAAAAAATATTGAATTTTAAATAAATATATCAAAAATATCTTTATATTTTTTTGCAAAAAAACTTTATTTGGTAAATTTACGTTCCTTCAAGAATTAGTTTTTTTATTCTGAAAACATTTTTTTGAGAAACTCATCCCTTTCAATTGAATGATTTTTTTATTTTTCTTTTTTTACTGTTTTTCCAATATTTTCATAAATTCATTTTTTTATTATTTCAAGGTTTTTTTAATAAATTTTTTTCTTTGTTTCATTGTTCTTGATTACTGTTTTTTTCGATAATTTTCATTAATTCAATAGTTTTTACTTACATTGACTGTAAAAATTTTTCGTTTATGATTTCTAATTTTTCCTTCATTATAAATAAAAAAATGTCATTAGTTTCATAATCATCTGCAAATCTTATATATTCTCCGTTTTTTTGGCAACATATATATTATGAAAAAAAGAAGGAAAGAAATTTTTAAAAACTTTCACTTAGTTCGTTTATGCGAAGTTTTTGAAACAAACCGTTCAAAAATAAAAATATTTTTTTAGAATTTTTTTCCTTCAACTTCTTCTAATGCACCATTTTTCAGTTATTTTTAATGTATTTGCGAAAACCATTTGACATATTAAATGCGAATATTACTTCATCGTTTTCAAAAAGAAATTTGAAAGTTGTTTCTAGTTTCAAGAAAATCTGCAAACGGCTTTTAAATCTTTAAAAAAACTTGACGAAATAAGTCAAACTGTTTTTTTATAAAATAAAAAAATTAAATTCTTTTTTTAAAATCTATATCATCATGGATAAAAACCAGTTTTTCAAATATCTTCTGTCAAACAAAACTTCGCCTTCCTTAAAAAAAGCATAAAAAAATTTCATCTCTTGTAGGATTGTCTTGCAAAACTACTTTCAGTTCAAATTTTTCTGCCTTCTGTTATTTTTTTAAAAAAACATCAAAGTAGCGTCGTTTAATTCTTTTTATTTTTTTGAAAAAGCCTTTTATTTCAATTTTTTTAAGTTATTTTTCGAAACTTTCAGGTTCTTTTTTTAGAAAAATAAATTAAATCTCCAAAAATTTTTTTATTTTTGTCATTAAATTTTTCCGACAACTTCAATTTTATTAAAACCTTCAAATTTTTCCAAAATTACAAACTGAATAAATTGTTTTTTTGTTATCTTTTTTTGTCCAATTCTGCAACTTTTTGCTTCCTTATCTAATATTTTTTTCTTATTTCTTCGTTCATTTTTTTCTCCTTTGTTTTTTTCATAATAAACAATTTTTTTAAATTTTTTTAATGTTTTTTTCTTTATTCATTAAAAAAATTTTAAATGAGTTTTTCTTTACTTCTTGCGACATTTCTTTTTTACAGGATATTCGCTCACCTTATAAAAAAATATGATTGTCAATATGGCTAAAAGATTTTTCTTATGCTTCTCAAAAACAATTTGAGCATTTCCAAAAATTATTTTTCCTTTTTTTCCTTCAATTTCTTTATCCTTATTTAAAGATGCCAGTTCATCATTTTTCCAATGTTTGATTTTTTTCTTTTTTTATAAATCTGAATATAGTTCTCACCTGTAAAAAAATGTTTCTTGTATATCCATAAAAAAACTCTCAAATCTTTTTCAAAGGTTTCTTCCCTGAGTTGAAAAAAAGATATATTCATCTGAAAAAAAGTAAGTTTAAGATTTCCTCTGTCAAAAAGATAATAATTTTTTTAGGTTTTTTTCAATTTCAGCATTGACAACTTTTTGCTCCAAATACTTCTGAAAAATAAATTCTCCACAAGAGTTGTTCAAAAATTTTCATTTTTCCAATGCATCTGCAACATCCTTTGCAGAAACTTCAACTCTTGCCAAGTTTAGAACCGAAAGCTTTTGCTATTTCAAATTTTAAATCAAGTTCAAAACTGATTTCTGTTGAAAGTAAATAATCATCAGGATCGCGTTTTAAGTTTTTTTCTATATTTAAAATAAATATATCTCTCATTATCATAAAAAAATTCTAATACAATTAGAATATTTCCTTTTTAGATTTTAAAACCATTCCTAAATTTCCATTTTTCTGTTTTATATTCATTATCAAGAAAAAAAAATTTTTTTAATTTTTTTCTTCCAATCTTTTTATCAAAATTCATATTCTTCTCCTTTCATCTAATAATAGCATATTTTTGTGTATTTTTGTCAAGAAAAAAATGGAATTTAAATTTTTCTTTTTTTGTTTTTGTAAATTAACAAATCTTACTTAAAGTTAATCAATTGTTGACTAATTGTATATTTTATGCTAAAATATAAATGTGTTAAATATGTTACAATTTATTAAAAAAAGCAATAATAAAAAAATATTTAAATGAAAGGAAATAAAAAAATGAACTATTCAACAGAAAGAGAAGGACAAATCGCCTTCTATGAAAAAAATATTTGAAAAGGATAAATCAAAAAAATTGTCAATTGAAGAAATTCTGACGGACAATACAGACGGAGTTTTTAAATGGAAATATACTGGAATTTAAAAAAAGAATATAACCGATTTAAATGCTGTATTGTTTCAAACAATAAAAATATTTATCGTCAATGAGAGTTAAGGGAAAACCAATTCCTAAAAAAATATTGTTTTAATATCGCTCAATGATGGGATATGCTATGTATATAACTCAGAAAATTATCTTGAGGACATCGAAAAAAATTTACACACTTGCTTCCTCTAAAAAAACAATTCAGGATTTATGATAAAAAGGGGAAAAATATAAAACTGGATTTTGAAAAAGAAACCGCTTGAAGAAGAACAGATGATAAAAAAATTTTGAAAAGAAAAATGACTTTACTAAAAATCAATATTGACGAAAAACTGTATCGTAGGATGGGGACAAAAATTCTACAAGGAAAAACCCTCTTGCAGATAAAGCGGATTTTCTTGGAGATGAAACTGGCGAAACAAAAAAATAATTGGAGAAATCAGAAGACCTGACAAGTTTAAGGAATATATCAATCCATATAAAGGAAAAAAAGTAATGTAAAATTTGAATATCTTATGGATGAATTGAACAGCAACCTGAAAAAAAGAAAAAAATTAGGAGCTTTTTATACTCCTGTACCTTATGTTGAAAAAAAGCCCTTGAACTTGTAAGAGAAGCGATTAAAAAAATGTTCCAGAAGGAAATGACTACATAATTCTTGACAGATGCGCTGGAACTGGAAATCTTGAAAAACTTATGACTGATGAAGAATTATCACATTGCATAGTATCAACTCTTGAATATTATGAATATAAGGTTCTTATGGAACTTTTGGGAGATAAAGTGAGACATATAGTTCCACCTACTGAAAAAGGAAGATACGTTTAATATGGCCTTTGTAAGAGGTGCCGATGCTCTTTCAAAAGAATATATAGAAAAATCCTATTATTATGCAGTAGTGGAAAAATCCAAAATGTACTATTATTATGTTTGAAAATCCACCTTATTCCGAAACAAACGGTCTTACTTTTAGGTGAAGGGAAGAAAGCGAAATGGAAAGAAAGTTTTTGTTGTTGAAGAAATGAAAAAGAAATAAAAGGAACAAGTTTAAATGATTTAGCAAATATATTTATTTGGAGTGCTTTTTAAATATTATTTGCGACAGCCTACTGACAGTTATATTGTCTTTTTCTCCTATTAAATATTGGAAAGCACAAAAAAATTAATTTCAAAAAGAATTTAGTAGTGGATTTGCTTTTTAACAGAAGACATTTTTCATACAAAAACCAATGCAAGTATTTCTTGCATAAGTTGGAAGAATGTAGAAAATAAAAAAATAAAAAAACAATAAATCTAAAAAAAGCTTTTCGATATTAAAAAAATAATATATTAATTGACAAAGGAATAATAGAAGCGAAACAAATCAATAAACTTATAAGTTCTTTTTTTATGACAAAAAGAAATTTTTGAAGATGATATAAACAATGGGAATCTCAGTTGAATTTAATGGAAAAAGAAAGCGACAAGAAAAAAATTTTCGTGTAATAAAAAAAACATAATTCAAATATTATTGGATATGTAGTTGCTAATGGAACTGGATTTGATAATCCTAGACTAGGTTCTGCTTTTGACAGTTGCTGGAAGATATGACGGAAATGGTGAATTTTTTTAAGGAAAGACAATTTCGTCGAAATCTTACCAATCTTTTCCGCTGGAAAATATACTGATAACAACAACAACTGGAAAAATAATGTCAATGCTTATGAAATCATCTGACGGAAAAAGAAAAAAATATGAAAAAAAGATGTCGCGAGTGGAAAAACTTAATACATTCCTTCTTAAAAAAATCTTTTTGTGGACTTCCCTTACGCATTATTCCCACATGCGTTCCCTTTACGGTTCTGACGGCAGATTTTACAAAAAAACGAAATATGCCTTGATGAAAATACAATCGCTTCTGAAAAAAATAAGGAAGTTTGAAATGAATGAAGATGAACAGAAATTAATGGCGATTTGGAATAAAATTTTTATTTCAGGCAAAAGAAACAAAAAAACTATAATCCTGAATTTACTTACGGACTTTATCAAATTGATGATGAACTGAATACAAGTCATAAGGGACGATAAAGGCAAAAATATTCCAGATTATCCTGAACTTAATGGAAACATAAAAAGCACTAAAAAGCTCTTTTTGAAAGATTATTATCTTAAAGAAATAGCACCAGTTCTTTTTGAATACGAGATGTTGAAATAAAAAAATCTCAAAAAAATTATAAAACACAAAAAAGAATCCTGTTTTTATTAAGACAGGATTCTTTTTTTATTAATCTTTTATGTTCTATAATTTATCGAAAAAAACATTTTTCAATTTAATATTCTATTAATTTGCTTAAATATTTCAGATTATTTCCAATGTCAGCTAAAAATAATATCAAGTTTACTGAACCATTGAACTTTCTTCAGCATTTCTATTAGTTTAAGAAATTCTTCCTTATTGCCAGCTTTTTAATATAATCTTTTCAAATAGAAAAAAATTTCTTGTTATAAAAAAAGGAAGAAGAGGCTTCCTTATCCCAATATTCCTTCTATTTTTTTCTAAAAAAATTTCTGTTTCTTCTGAATAAATGTCACTCTCGTTTTTTTATCTGAAATAACGTCAAAATATTTGCTTTCATCATCGAAAAGTTGTAATTCAGAACTATAAGAATTATCTTTTTTTCTTTTTTTCTTACATAAGTCAAGTCCTGATCAATATCAGCCATTATAATTTCGAGTTTTTTTCAAACCATTTCACTTTTTTTAATGTTTCCATTATTTTTAAGCATTTCTTCTTTGTTATCGGCTACCAATATAACTTTTTTTCAAATGGAAAAATTTTTCCTTTCCAATTCTTTTCGAGTGCACCGTTCGCAATTTCCTTTCCTCCATGAATAAGTTTTTCCTATTTCATTTGGAATAATTTTTTTCTTGCAAGTTCTTGAATTTCATTGTCAAATTTTTCCAGAAAAGTAAAAAAATATCCATCAGGAGCCTGTAAATCAATATATGTTGAAGTTATGCTCAATATTATGTTTTTTTCCTTGATTATCTTTATAAAAAAATAGTTATTTCTTTTTCATAATTTTTCTCCTTTATTTATTATTTAATTAATTTTAGCTGCCTTTTTTTAAGATGGAGGGGAAAATCCCTTCCTATTCTTCGCCTTCAAGTTTTGCAATTAAGGCTTCTCTTAAAAATTTTAGAACAATTCCAGTTATGTCTGCTTTGCAACTTCATTAAGCCAGTAAGGCAGGCTCACATTTCTTCTTGTCATTCTTTTTCTCTGTATTGTTCATATATTCAACTGGATTAAATCTTACAAGTGTTTTTAAAACTTTTTCCCCAAATCAATTTCAGCATCTTTTTGGTTCCCAACCTTTTTTTCAATGCAGTATTTTTTTAAAAGCTTTTCTTCGTCAAGTTCATTTTCCTTTAAATATTTTTTTCAATATCAATATCGCTTAAATCAGACGGAAACGGAAATTCATTGCCTTCCACTATGTCCTGATAAAGAACGCATCCTATATAGTCCCTTGCCATATAAATTGCATTGTCAAGATCATCTCCCTGAGTTGCACTGTTTTTTTAAAGTCAGGCAGATAGATTTGGTATCCTTTTTTTCATTTTTAGTTTTTCACAAATATTGCTGGATAGTAATAGTTTTTTTATTTTTCCATATATTTTCTCCTTCTTTATTATTTTTTTATTTACATCACATTATACACAATTATAAGAAAAAAATGTCAAGAACTTTTTTAAAAAAATTTTTTTCAAATAAAAAAAGACGGATAAATTCCGCCTTTCCTTTTTATTAATTTTTCTTCCTGTTCCGCTTCAAGTTTAACCACATCGGCAATTCTTTCTCCTGCTTCAAGTTTCATAAAGTTGAGTTCCTCTTGCTGTTCTTGCCTTTGTTTCCTTTGTAGATGATACCTTGATTCTTATTATTTTTTTCCTACATTTTGAAATAAGGGCAATTTCATCTTCTTCGTTTACCTTGAAACTTCCTAGAACTTTTTCCTGTAATTTCATCAGGCTTAGCATTTTTTTCACTCCAATGCTTCCACGATTTTTTTCTTTCTGTATATCTTGAAACTTCAACACGTTTTTCCATAAGCATTTTTCTGTTATGGTTAAAATTGTATCACTATCGTTTACGATTTCCATAGAAACAATTTTATCACCATCTCTTAACTTAACTCCTATAAGCCCAATTGTGTTTCTGTTCCTTGTAGTTATAAGGCTCACATTTAAATCTTGTCGCCACTCCGTTCATTGTCGCTATGAATACCTGATTTTTCTTCATTTCCGTCGTGAACTTTTTACAAATGCAAGTTCATCATCTTCACGTATTCTTATTGCCCTTTTACCTGCCGAATTATTCTTTTTCAAAAATGTTTAAGTTTTTAGGTGCGAAGCAATTCCGTTCTTGGTCAAGAATACAACTTTTGAATTTTCATCGAATTCCCTTACTGGAAGCATAGCGCAACTTTTTTTCACCTTCCGCAAGCGTTACAATGTTTTTCAAGAAGTCTTCCTCTTGCATTCTTTCCAGCCTGCGGAATATCATAGACTTTCTTGTTGTAAACCCTTCCAAGTGAAGTGAAGAATAATATTGTATCATGATTTCTTGCGTTGTAAAGTTTTTCTACAAAGTCGTCTTCCATAATCTGAGTCGCATTTACTCCTATTCCTCTTCTGTTCTGAGTTTTTATATGTATCGGCTGGAACACGTTTTTATATAGCCTTTGTGTGTAACGGTTATTATGCTTTCCTCATCCTTTATCAGATCTTCAAATCCAATTTCCGCCTGAGCATCAGTTATCTCTGTTTTTTTCTTTCGTCGGCATATTTTTTTCTTTCAGTTCAATAACTTCTGACTTAATTATTGAATATATTTCCTTTTCATCTGAAAGAATTTCCTTATATCTTTTAATCGCTTTTAGTGAGTTCTGAATGCTCATTTTCAATTTTTTTCCCTTTCAAGTCCTGTCAGTCTTTGAAGTCTCATATCAAGTATAGCTCTTGACTGGATTTCAGTAAATTCAAACTTGCTTTCCAGAAGGTTTTTAGCAATTTCTGAATTCTCAGAACCTCTTATTATTTTAATTATCTCAGTCAATGTTGTCAAGCGCTTTTTAAAAAAACCGTTTAACACATGTATTCTGCCTTCAGACTTTTCCTAAGTTCAAACTAGGGTTCTTCTTGTTATGACTTCAAATCTATGTTTAAGGTAGACATCAAGTGTCTGTTTCAAGGTAAGAATTTTTTTGGGCGTTATCCACAAGCGCAAGCATAATTATTCCAAAAGTTTCCTGCAGCTGAGTATGCTTATACAACATATTTATCATGAGCTCTGACGGCATATCTTTTCTAAGTTTTACTACAACCCTTATTCCGTCCCTGTCTGATTCATCCCTTAAATCAACAATTCTGTCCAGTTTCTTTTCCCTTACCTGCTTTGCTATGTTTTCAACAAAACGGGCCTTGTTCACCTGATAAGGAAGTTCAGTTATTATTATGCTTTCACGTCCTGTTTTTGAAGTTTCAACCTCAACCCTTCCACGAACCTTAACTCTTCCACGTCCTGTCGTATATGCTTCCCTTATTCCATCTCTTCCATTTATTATTCCACCAGTAGGGAAGTCAGGCCCTTTGACATACTGGATAAGTTCTTCCGAAGTTATATCCCTGTTTTCAATAACAGCACATATTGCATCTGAAATTTCTCCAATATTATGTGGCGGTATGTTTGTAGCCATTCCTACAGCAATTCCTGTTGCCCCGTTGATAAGAAGATTTGGCAGTTTTGCAGGAAGAACGATAGGTTCGTCAAGGCTTTCATCAAAATTTTTACGGTAATCAATTGTGTCCTTGTTAATATCCTCAAGAAGTTCTTCCGTAATTTTTCCCATACGTGCTTCAGTGTTATGGTTTATAAATCCGTTAGCAGTAAAGGAATGGCAGTCGCTGTCAACCTTTATTGAATAAACTGGCTCTTCACCTGCATATTCAATAGAAGTTATTTTTTTGGAAACTGTAATTTCTGCTACATAAATCTTCCATAAGTTTGAAATCTTCTTCCGAAACAATTTCTTTTTATTTCTTCCCTATTTTTCTTCATATTTATTGTATCTATCAAAATTATGCTTTTTCTAAAAAATTTTTGACTTATATTTCCCTCTTATATATTCAGTTATAAAAGGTACATAATTTTTTTCATTGAAATTCCAGTATCGTGTTCCTCATACCATTCAATTAATCCTTTTTAAAGAATTTTTGTTTTCTTTCTGAAACAAAAGCCGATTAATTTAGCAAATCTTTTTTTATATTGTATTTTTTTCTTTTATATGAATTTTTATAGCAAGGTTTTTTTCATTTCTTTTTGTCAGGACAAGTTCCAATATATGAGAAAATTCCTTTATTCGCTAAAACAATTTGAATTTGCTGTAACAATTTTACACTTTGAGAAGCATAAAAAAATAGTTTTTTTCAGGATTTGAAATACCACCATCTCCTTCGTAAAAGATATTTCAAAAAAATATTTTTGTATATTCCAACTGGACTGTAAAACGACATTTGGAATTTCTTTTTTTATCACTTCCAAAAATAAAATTGTCTTTTGATTAATTAAATAATCATATAAATCTTTAGAATGAGTATAAACCATTTCAACTTCCTCAATCTTTGTTATGATTTTTAGAAGAACTTTTTCACTCTTTTCAAGATATTTTTTTAATCCTGTTTTTAAAAAAACTTTAACCATTTGTTTATCAGTATTTGAAAAGTCTATACGATAATAAGGGTTTTGATTATCAATTGAAGATATATAACCTTCGCTAACTAATGCTCCTAAAAACTCTGCTTCCCATTTTTTTCGATTAAATCAATATTTGAATTTAACTGATTTGAACTTGTATTTATAACAGCATAATCTCCTTCTTTCAAATTTTTCCACTGTTTTTCCAAGCATATATAGGTTTCTTGTTTTCATCAGTTGTCAATATTAATAAAGGATGATTAGATGTCGCTTTGACAGAAAATCCTGCTTCAGTTTTTAACTTCATATATTTTTATGTATTCCTGAATTAAAAAGAACTTTTGATGTATTAACTTTGTTATTCATTGAATCGACTTTAATATTTATTTTTATTATCTGTATTCAATTCTGTTTCAGTTCCATTAAGTTTCCCTATCGAAACAAGTCCTTTATCTGTATTCACCAAAGAATACGTACTGAGGCAGTATCTCATAGCCGCAGCTTCATCACCATCTACTGAACCAAAGTTTCCATGTCCGTCAATTAATTGGTATCTCATATTAAAATCTTGTGCTAAAGCGTACTAACGCACCATATACAGAACTATCGCCGTATGGATGATATTTACCAAGGACATCTCCAACAATTCTTGCAGATTTTTTTAAACGGACTTCTTGAAGTCATTCCCATTTCATCCATAGCATACAGTATTCTTCTATGTACTGGCTTTTAATCCATCTCTTGCATCAGGCAATGCCCTTGAAACTATTACTGACATCGAATAGTCAAGGTATGCATCTTTTATTTCGTCTTCAATAAAGACGTTTTTTTAGTATTTGTCATTTCAGTAACTTTTGTGCTTTCTGAATTTGTTTCTTCGTTTTTTTATTATTTCTGACATTTTTTTCCTCCTGTTTTTTTATTATTTTTTTCTTTTTTTGCTTGTCTGCTCAAAAAAACTGCTTTGCTAAAAATTCAACACATTTTACATTTACAGAATTTCCGAACTGCTTATAGTACTGAAAATCATTTTTCATTAATTATAAAGTCTTCAGGAAAAACTCTGCAGTCTTGCAGCTTTCCCTTGGAGTAAGTCTTCTTCTGTATTTCCCGATAATCGGTATTTGTACCATAGCAACCAGTGCAGGAAATGAAGAGGGACGTTTAACTCTTACGCCCTGACTGCTGTATTTGGATATATCCTTCCCATATAGTTCCTATATCTTTTCCTGCCTGCCATTCCAGTTTCTTTTTCAGTCTCTGTAAATTCTTCAAGGTTGTTCCACTTTTTTTAAGCCATTTGTCTATAAATTTTTTTGTTTCTGTTGTAGAGTTCCCTGTTTTTTTAAGCAGAAATCTTTTTTTCCATTTAGGAAGTTCATTTATTTCATTTTCCTTTTTAAATTCCTTCATCCATACAGGAAATCCTATGACTTTCAAATCAATTCCCTTATAAAACTCATCCCAGCACTCAAGAAGCCTTTGCTCGTGGCTGGTTATATTATATTTTTTTCAGAAACTTTTTCGTCAAGAATTCCCGTCTTGTATAAATCAATGTCTTTCCTGCTGACATCTGGAATTTCAAATAGCAGTTGCTTGCTGTAAAACTCCTTTCTCACTCCTAATATAAAAACTCTCTCTCTTAATTGAGGAATTCCTAACTGGTGAGGCGACATAATAACTGCCTTAAAGTTATATCCAAGTTTTTTTCAAGAGTTTCCCTTATTACAGCCCACGTATTTCCTTTGTTGTGTGAAATCAAGTTTCTTACGTTTTCCAAAATAAAATACTTAGGCTTCCTGCTCTCCAAAAATTCTTACAATTTCAAAGAATAGAGTTCCTTTAACCTTGTCCTTGAACCCTTCCTGCTTTCCCGCCTTTGAAAAAGTCTGACAAGGAAATCCAGCACAAAGGACATCAGTGTTCAGGAATATTATCTGTATCTATCTTCTGAATATTTCCTGCAGATTTAATATTGTAATTTTTTTCGTAAGTATCTATTGCATGAACATCTATTTCTGAGGAAAGCACACATTCGCCTTCTAAATTTTTTTCATCGCCTGATGAAAACCGCCTATTCCAGAAAAAAAGATCTAAAAACCTGAATTTTTTTCCATTCCCTTTCCTTTCTTAATCAATTAGAAGTTTTTTTATTTTTTTCCAAGCCTTTAAACTTAACATTATCGGTATTTTCAGAATTATAAAAACTGTCAAGCATTCTATTTATGTATTTTTTTCTTTTTTCGCATTCAAAGACTTTATCATCAGTCTTTGAATTGCAAACATCTTTTTGTTGAAATTCCTTTGAAAGAATTTTAACATTCTGAACAAGTTTTTCTTGCATTTATTTTTTTCAATTTTATTATCTTTCATAACTTGAGAGATTTTTTTCATCTGAATAATCGCCTTCAAAAATTTCCCAGCCATATTCCAACAACTGCTCCTAAAAAAATGAAATATAGAAAAAGAAAAAAATTTTTTTCCTCCTGCTTTCAAAAAAACAGAAGACCTGCAACGCCAAATAAAAAAATACTATGCCTGCAAAAAGCAAGCCAAACTTGTACTGTTCATTCCTAAAAAAAGAACGGGTACTGCTATTTTTTTAAGTTTTTTTCAGATATTTCGATATAATTTGTCATCTGTAAAAAAATTTCCTTTCTCCTAAAAATCTTTTTAAATAATTGCAAGGCAAAAATTAAATTTTTCTCCTTGCAATATTATTTTTTTATTATATATCCAAGTTTCTTACATAGTTAGCATTATCTTCAATAAACTTCCTTCTCGGTTCAACTTTGTCTCCCATAAGAATGTTAAACATTCTGTCAGCGTAGTTGGCATCTTCCATAGAAACTTTAAGAAGAGTTCTTGCATCTGGATCAAGCGTTGTTTCCCAAAAGTCTGTTCAGGGTTCATTTCCCCAAGCCCTTTGTAACGCTGAACATTATATTTCATTCCCTTTTTCTTCCAGAGGCTGAGTTTTTTTCTTTCATCTGGGCATCACTGTATGCATACTGAATATTTTTCCCGTAAGTTATCTTATATAATGGTGGCTGAGCAATATAAATGTTCCCTGCTTCTATCAGAGGACGTAAGTGCCTAAAGAAAAATGTTAGCATCAATGTCCTTATATGTGCTCCGTCCACGTCAGCATCTGTCGTGATTACAATTTTATGGTATCTCAGTTTCTCAATATCAAAATTGTCATCAATTCCAGTTCCAAAGGCTGTTATCATTGAACGTATTTCAGCATTTTTCAAGAATTTTTATGCATTCCCGCTTTCTCCACATTAAGAATTTTACCTCTTAATGGCAGGATTGCCTGAAATCTTCTGTCTCTTCCTTGTTTAAACTTTGAACCGCCTGCGGAATTCAAATGGCTGCATTTTTTTCGACTATTTCTTAAACCACAACTTAGGTTCACTTCCTTTTCAAAATGCATATCAATAGCATCTTTAATCAAATATTTCTTGAATATTTTTGAATAGTCTGTACAGGTTCTTAATAATCTTTATTATATATGAATTCAAAATCATGATATTTTTTTATTACTTTTTTTATAGCTTTTTCTAATATTTCTAATTAGAGTATCTTTGGTTACATCTTTAATCCTGTTTTTTTAAAAGCCATTCTGCCATATCTTCTAAAGTTTGAAAAAAACTTTTATTAAAAACAAAATTATATTTTTATTCCATATTTGAAATCAATTATTTTTTTGAATGAAAAAAACCATAATATTCTTTATTAACAGCAACAGCTTTTTCGGATTGCACGGCTTACTGTATTTTTCTTTCTTATTTTTCAATCATTTTGTTTTTCAATAAGAAAAATTTGCAACTTTTTCTTGAACCTTCAAAAAGTTCCCAAATATTTATTATTTTTTTGTCATAAACTTTTATTTTTTTGAAACTTCTACGTTGTTTTTTTCATTCCCTCAACGTTATCTCTTGCTAAATTATTTTTTTCAAGGCGTGTGCTTTTATTTTTCAGAACGTGTAACCCATTCAAGATTTTCAATTTTTATTGTTACTTTTTTTATTCCATCTTTATGATTTACCACTTTCAAATTATCCTCATTAAAGAGAAAAGTTGAAGCAACAAGACGATGAACTAAAAAGCGTTTTTTTGTTTTTCTTTAAATAAATTTACAATTTTATATCCCATACCATTATATCTGGTTTTCATTATTATTTCAGGATATTTTTTTCCAAATTTGAAGGTTTTTATTTCTTTTTTTATTCTTCCAAAACTACTTGCTTGGTAATTCCCTTCATATCCTTTTTATATCTTTCCATATTTCTTTTTTTCCATATATTTAAAAATCCCTTCCGGTATTTTTTTCAGATTATTAAAAGCTTCCCACGAGATTTCACCCTCGTTAGCAGTTTTTTTAACTACCCCAGTGATAAACTGGCAAAAGAAGTGTCAGGGCAATTCCACTCACCCTCAACTATAAATATTTCGCTTTCAGCAGGATCCTTTGAAGAGCAATCTGCAAGTTTTCCAGGCAAACTTCCCACTTCCAGTACATTTTTCCTTAGCACAAGTTCCCTTGCCTTTTTAGCGGCAAGACGGGCCTTTTTAACAAGAAGCATTTTTTTCAACAATCTTTCCTGTTTCCTTTGGATGATCCTCAAGGAATACTTTCAGGCTTTCGAACACTACTTGCGAAACCTGTCCGCTTGTTTCAGAATTTCCAAGTTTTGTCTTTGTCTGTCCCTCAAACTGGGGCTCAGGTATTTTAACGCTTATGATGCAGTTAAGCCCTTCCCTTATATCATTACCTTGAAAAGTTCCATCCTTGTCCTTTAACAGACCAAGTTTTTTGGCCGAATCGTTCACAACTCTTGTAAGTGCCGTTCTGAATCCGCTTACATGAGTTCCGCCTTCATAAGTATTGATATTGTTTACAAATGAATAAAGTTCCTCTTTTGAAGAAGTTGTCCAGTTCATCGCAACTTCTATTTCAGTTACTCTTCCGTCATTATTGACAGCGCTTCCTGACATATAAATCATATCTTCAGTAAGTTTTTTTCTCCTTTTTGAAATTTCATTAAGAAAATCTTTTATCCCGCCTTCTGAAAAAAAGGTTTGGGTTTTGACTTCCTCCCCTCTTTCATCTGAAAGAACTATTGTAAGTCCGCTGTTAAGATATGAAAGTTCTTTAAATCTTTCAGCCAAGACATCATATTCGTAGATAGTTGTATCAAATATTGAACCGTCAGCCTTAAATTTTATCACTGTTCCATGTTCATTTTTCATTAGCAGTTCCAATTTCCTTAACTTCTGTTACAGGAATCCCCTTTTCAAATGATTGCTGAAAAACTTTTCCATCTCTTGTAACAGTTGCTGTAAGTTCTTCTGACAAGGCATTTACTACTGAAACACCAACTCCATGAAGCCCTCCCGCTACCTTGTAATTGTCATTGTTGAATTTACCTCCTGCGTAGTAGAACTGTTAAGACAACTTCCAAAGTAGACTTTCCAGAAGAGTGCATTTCAACAGGTATTCCCCTTCCGTTATCCTTAACTTCAATCACATTGTCGGGAAGTATCTTTACTTCTATTTGATTGCAGTAGCCTGCAAGTGCCTCGTCCACGCTGTTATCCACTATTTCCCATACCAGATGGTGAAGCCCGCGTACCGAAGTTGAACCGATATACATTCCTGGACGCTTCCTTACTGCTTCCAGTCCTTCAAGAACGGTTATGCTTTCTGCATTATAGACTCATTGATTTTTTTCCTCCTTATTTTTTTATTAAAATTCATGTTCCGTAAGTTCTTTGTATAAGTTAATTATCATTTCAGAAACATCTTTTCTTAAAAAAATCTTTCCTTTTCTAACTTCAACTAAAAAAATCTTGTTCCACTTTCCCCAACGATTTTATGGAGTTCAATTTTAGTTTCGTTATCCGCCTCAATTTCTTTTCCAGTTTCTTCTGAAAAAAATTTTTCATATTTTTTTCTCCTTTCTATTGTTTTTTTGAAATTTAATTTTTTTACATATTATTATAGCATTTTTGGGTTAAAATTGCAAGAAAAAAATTTAACATCTTTACAAAATATATAAAATATGCTATAATAACAAAAAAATATTGATAAATTCAATTATAAAACTATACAGAAAGGAAAAAAATGGATAAAAGAGGAATGATGCTAAGAGAAAAAAAGATGGTTTTTATTGCCTTAACTTCAGTCATAGTTGCAAATACCTTTGTTGAAAGAGGAAAAAAAGAATGGAAAAAGAATTTCATTATTTAAATTAAATGCTTTGGTTTATTTTTTTCTTTAAGGAAGTTTTTAAAAAAAGAAAACAAAATTTTTATTTTCAGAACCGTTTGAATATAATAAAACTGGAATTTATACAGCAAATATCCAGTCAAGATTTTTTTGGGCAGAATAACAAAGTCATTAAAATGGTTCCTAACGGTGGAGAATTTATAAGATTTAATTACAAAAGATTTCATTTTTTTAGAAATCAAACTAGAATTGAAAGAATATTTTTTTGAAATCTGGGATAAATATAAAAAAACAAAAATGATCTTGAAATTCAAAAAGAATTAAGAAAAAGATATTGATTGTTTTGTAAAGAACAATATAAAAAAATAATAGACAGTGACTTAATTTTTAAACAAAGATTTATGATTTGCTTTTTTTCTTCATTTTTTTGCTAATATTTCAATATAAAAAAATAAAGAAATGAAAGGAATAAAAAAATGGCAGATATATTAAAAAAAGACACCAAGCAACAAACTTTTTACCAATAATTAAAAAAACCCAAAAATATTATGAAGATTTCAAAAACAACGAAAGAGCAGCAGGGCAAAGAAAAGATAATGCATAGAGAGAAAAAGTTGTTAAAGACAGCGAATGGACAGACATAATGGATGATCTTAGAATGACTCCGGCACAACGAAAAACTTCTTCCTCCGATTGAAAAAGCGTCAAAGCGAACTACAAAAAGAAATCAATAAATGGGATGCCGAAATCAAAAAAAATCAAAAATCAGCAGCAAATAATTTTCTCAACAGAAAAACTCCACAAGGAAAAAAATGGGCGTCTGAACACAAGGCCGAACAAGTCGTTAAAAATATTCAAAATGATGCAAGACGAGCTATGCAAAGTTTAAAAAAATCAATTACAAATCATAAGGTAAAAGGAAGATAAAAAAACAAAAAAAGCAGGCATAAACCTGCTTTTTTTATTTTTTTGTAAAACATACCCAAAATTGTTCAAATATTTCTTTAAGTCTTCAGCCGAAAATTCTTCATCGCTTTTTTTGCTTTCATTTCTAAAAAAACAAATCGCAATTTTTTTAATAAGATCACTTGCGAAAAGTTCAGAAAACAACCTATTTTTTTACATCTTCCAGATGAAGAGTTGTTTCAAACGAATTTTTTTCATCGTTATATAATACTTTAAGTTGGTGATAAATTTTTATTTCCTAAAGTATTAGAGTTTACTTCAACACTGTAATGTTTTTTTGACCATTTATAAGAAATTCTTTTTTTCAGCCTTGAAGTTTCAGTTGCTGAAAAAAATTTTTCTTTTGCAACTGGTTTTTTTCTTCTTCCTTCATAACTGGAGGTGCACTTTTTTTCTTTCTTCTTTTGCTGGTGCTTCTTTTTTTGTTTTTCTTTTTCATCCGTTTCAACAATTTCAAAAATCTTGTCAAAGTCCCAGAACAGAGAAAACTTCTTTCAGTTTATCTTTTTACTTCTGTACCAAATTCTTCAATTTTTTTATCACTTTCCAGTTCAAGTTCATTCAGTGCTTCCTGAATGGCCGTCAAATCGTCAGCATTTCCAGTCAATTCCGCTTCCCTTTTTTTAGTTTCAAGATAGGAAAGATATTCAACTGGATCCATCTTTTCTTTTTAATGTTTTCAAAGTATCTCTTAAGTTCATTTTTTTATTCCCCTTTTTCTTTTTTTAGAATTTTTACCACAAAAAAATAACTAAGTCAAGAAAAAAATTAATTATTTTTTTAATTAATAAAAAAACTGCTTTTTTTAATGCTTTTTTTAATCTTCACTTGGAGAAATAATCGCAATAACTAAATAAGCAACAAGCATCGGTAGCTACATCACAAGAGAAATTATTGCGATTATTCTTACTATTGTTGGATCAATCCCAAAAATATTCTGCAAATCCTCCACATACTCCTAAAATTTTTCTTGTTTTTTTGAAAGTTTAAATTTTTTTCATTATTATCAAATCCTTTCTTTTTTTAATTTGTTTCCCAACCAAAATCTTTTTTTACATAGTTTAACATTAAAATTATGTTCCTTTAAATATTTTTTTCGATTTTTTTAAAACTTCTTTCTCTTCATAAAAAAATAAAAAAATTAATAGAAACTTCTTTTTCCAGAAAAAAACGACTGATCTGACAGCATAAGTTTTATCAACTTTTTTTCTATTAAATTTAAAAAAATTGTAATAATAATCTTTATAAAAAAATCAAGTTTTATTTCTATACAACTGTCATTATCAACGGCTTTTGCTTTTCAACAATTTTTTTCTGATTATGCTAAATATTTCTTTAAACCTCACTTTCGGTTCTTGGAAAAGCAAATCTTCCCTTGAACTTTGAAAACAAACAAACTCTAAATATTTTTCCTTTTATTTCCACCCTTTCAATTTCTGGAATATTGCTTTTTAAGTTTGATGGGAAGCATATAGTTATTTTTTTGTTTGCTTCCTTATAAATTTTAAGAATTTTGTTTGAATTGAACTTTTTGTAGTGTCCAAGCGCTTCATCAATCAAAAAAATCTGTCAAATGAATCATCAACAACTTTTTTTCTTTTTTTCTTTCGAAAAATACTTTTTCTATTTCTTCTTTAAGTGGTTTTAAAATTTCAATTTTCTTTATTTCCTGATGAATTTCAAGCATTTTTTTCGATATTGTTAAAATAAAATTCACTTTCATTGTTTTTCTATGTCAAAATAGCATTTAAAAATAATTCCAGTTCTTTTTGTTGAAAAATTTTTGAAATCTCTTTTTTTGCCGAAAAGAAACCTTAAAAAAATTTTAAAGAAAATTCATCGTCTTCCTTGACTATTTCAGCAATCTTTTGTCCTTTCGTTGTGAAACAAAAAAATTTATTAAATATTTTTTTCATATTTAGATACAAAAAAATTCAATTTGATTTCCAATTTCTTTTTAAATTTTTCAAACGGCTTCAAATAGTCAATCACAAGTGCTTCATTTTTTTGTAACATTGAAATTTGTTCCTGTATTGAAATCTTATTTCTTCGTTTGCTTCACAAATAAACTTCAATTATCCCGTCAAAATTAAAATCTGTATAGAAGCCAAAAATCTTTCAATAATTCAATTTCAATGAATTTTTATACTTTCATACAAAAATCAAAAAAATGGATATTTCCCCAAAAATAAAACTTCAGTTTCTCCAAATTCTAAATTTTTCAATTTTGTCTTCAATCCGTTTTTTTAAATCTTTTTGGATTTTTCCATTTGTCCTCCTTATTTTTCTTTTTAATTTTACCACATTCCAGAAGAAAAAAATCAACCAAGTATTAAAAACTTATATATTCCAATAATCAAGGGATGAATTTAAACCGGCATATTTATTGATGTTGAAGACATAAATATCATAAAAATATGAGAAAGTAGTCCTGTCGTCCTACCTCATCTGCGATGCAGTTGATTGAGATTTGGCAATATCTCTTCAATCTTTTTTTAAGGATAACTTGCTTTTAAATACAGTGAAACTCAATATTTATGATATTTTACAGCCATCCCTTGTTAAATGGAATATAATAAAAAAAACTTTATCCAAAAATATTAACAAATAAAAAAACATATTGAAATTTTTTTATTACTATATGTTAAAAATAAGATGGAGGTGAAGTAATGAAAGTAAAAAGAGCTGGAAAAATTTAAAGTGAAGGCTTCGCATCCTGACTATGAAATGATAAAGGTTCATACGATTGAGGCAAAGGAGATATATAATTATGCAAACTATATAATAAGACAGTTATATTTTTAAGAATTCAGAAAACCATGACTATTCAATGGAATTTATTTATGAATATCCTGAACTGAATGAAGATTTTGAAATATATTTAAAGGAGAACAGTCAGTTCACATCAACATTTTACAGAATTATATGCACTTTTTCAAGAATTAAGGGACACTCCCTCAACTCAAAGATGGTTCAGAATGTAGTTGATACTCTTAAAAGGGACTGGAAATCCTATTGGAAATTATTAAAACTAAAGACAGGCGGAAAATATGACAAGCCTGTCAGCATTCCAAGATATAAGAAGAAATATTCAGTAGTTGAATATAATCCTCAAGTTCTTTCCAGAACTAAACTTAAAAATGGATACGTCAGCACCGCCAGAATGAATGAAGGCTTTAAAATTCCTAAATTTTTATAAGGAATACAGCTGCAAGAGTGCAAGGGCTCTATGGAAGAATGCTTCACTTTATATGGAGATTGTTTATGAGAAGGAAATCCCTGAAGCAAAATCAAATAAAAAGGCTGCTTCAATTGACTTGGGAGGCAAGATTCTAATGGCTGTAGCATACAACTTCAACAGGAGGGGAATCTGTATTTCAGCAAATATGCTCAGAAGCCTTAATCACTATTATAACAAGATGATTGGAACTATGACTTCGTTGCTTCCAAAAGGGATAAAAAAATATCAAAAGCGATTCAGAACCTATGGAGAAAAAGGGATGAGCAGATAAGAAATTTGCTTGGATATTATGCAAACAGGTTAGTTGAGGAACTCGCCTTATTAAATGTTTCAAAACTGATAATAGGAAAGGATAAGGAACAGAAAAACGGAATTAATCTCCACTCAGAATTGGAGAACAGGAACTTCTGCATGATTCCCTTTAACAAATTAATTGAAATACTGAAATATAAATGTCAGGAGAACGGAATTGAATGTATTGAGCAGGAAGAAAAGCTATACATCAAAGGCAAAGCTTTTCTTGACAATGACTATATTCCAGTATATGGAGAAGAAAATGACAAATATGAATTTTCTGGTTGGAGAAACGGAAGAATATATAAGATAAAAGGTAAAAAAATCAAAGAATTCATGCTGATCTGAATGGAGCACTCAATATTATGAGGAAAGCAGGGACATGAACTTATTGATAATATTCCTTCTTTTAAAAAGAACTGGATTTTTCCCAATTGGGAAATACAAGGTAAATAATCTTAGTTACAGTTAAAATCAAATCAAAGTAAACATCGAAAACTTTGATGTCTTGGTCGCAGTAGTACAGCCGGTGTGAATAAAATCCACAAACTGCACTTGCTTGCAAGTGAGGTAGGACAACAGGACTACTTAACCATTGTCATATTTGTACAATGTTTTTTTGATACTATCGGAATTTATCATAAAAAAAGCAATAGCGATGTCTTTTTTTCTATATTCTTTTTAAAATTTCATCATCTATTAAAAACGAACTGCTTTCTGAAAATGAATCAGGATAAAAAAATTAATATATTTTCAGAAAAAGTCAAAACATATTTTTTTCATCATTCGTATTAATAACAATATTTATTTTTTTCTGAAATCGAAAGATTTATAAGTGCCTCTAAAAAGAGCAGACTCTAAAAATTTTTTTGTATAAATTTCAAGGAAATTTTTTTCTTGAATTCCATTTTTTTGAAAAAAATTGAGTTCTTTTTCTTAGCTGCGTATTGTTTTTCAAATGCCTGAATACTAATGTTACCTTTTGTAGCAGTAAAAGGCATCTCCGTTATCACTCCAGAAAACAACTCTTGGAAGATTTTTCGGTAATTCTTTTTGGCTTTTTTTCCGTTTCAACACAAGAAATTTTTTTCTTTCAATTCTTTTTAATTTATTATAATTTTTGAACAACTGTTTTTTTCATCAAATTTTTTTGGTAGTCATAATATCCTACTTCGTTCTTGCACCAGTAATATCCGTGGAATCTATCGACTTTTTGGAGTTATCTTAGCATATTTGATTGTTTCCTTGATGTCTTCTATATCTTCAAACCTGAATTTCTCTTTCTGTCTCAAGTTCAAATAATTAACGATTAATTTTTTTCAGCAGGATTATTTTTTTATCTTTTAGCAACAATTTCATTTTTTTGTTTTTTTCCCAATAAAATAATATTAAAATTAGAAACAATAGTTAAAAAAATTTTTCTCATCAGTTTATAATTCTTTTTTTGTTGCATTCAGATTTAACAGTTCCATCTGATATTGAAAATTTTTTTCGAATTCTTCATAAACTTCAATATTTTTTTATTTTTCTTTTTTTCACTATATGCAACATCAAAATCTTTACCTGATAAAAACTAATTCAGGAAAACCAAAACTCCCTTCCTCCCCTCTGCGATAATAAGATAAAAAAATTATTTCCATTCATATAATCTTCTGCTTTTTATATCTGAAACAATTTCAATTATTTTATCTTTTTGGATTAAATTTAAAATCTGTTCTTTCTGTATAAAGATCTTTAAAACAAACAGAAACATAAACTTCTCCGTATTGTTCTAAAAGGCCATTTTTTTCAAGAAACAACGAAACATTATATAAGAAATTCGATTCTTCTACTTCTTGATTTTTTTAAAAAAATTATTTTTTTATTTTTTTCCTTTCTTTTTTTGCAATCTTAACATTTTCATTTGAAAAAGAAAAAAATTATCTTTATTATGTGGCAAAAGAGAAATGCCTTTTTAAAGTTCTTAAAATTTTTTTCTTCATTTTTTTCAGTGCATCTTTCCCTAAACTTTCCGTTTCATTTTTTTAAAGAGTTTGATAATTTCTTTGGCTTTGGCAAAAAGATATTCCGTCTGATCAGGAGCTGTTATTTTAATTTTTGTTTTGTGCATAACTATCTTTCATAACTTCGATTTTTAAAGTTTTTCAGTTTCAAGATTCAACTCCTTCATTTTATTTTTTTGTTTCCATAATCAGAAAAATCCTTTTTCAATATTTTTCTTCATCAAAAACACTTTGTTTCTTTCATTTTTTTCTTTCCTCGCTTTCTTATTTTTATAATTTATATTATCATTTTGTTTTATAAAAGTCAATACAAAAATATTAAAATATTTTTAAAATTAATATTTTTTTAACATTTGCATTAAAAAAATATTTTTTTAAAAAGAAATAATTAAATTTTTTTGCAATATTCCTTCCTTTTTCAAAACAAAAATATCTTTCGTAAATGTTTTTTTAATCAGAAATATTTTTTTATAATTTGTCAAAAATTATAGTTTGATAAAAAAAATAACTTCAAATTATATCAAATTTAAAAAAACAATATTTTTTTCTTGACAATTTTAACTTATTGTGCTATAATGTTTTTTTGTAAATTAGAATATCAATGTTAATAAAAAAAATATTGATAAAAAAATTAATTTATAAAGAAGGAAAGCGAAAAACAATATCAAATTAAATAACAAATATATATCAATAATTCACACTTGCTTTCCTTTGATTTCAAAAAAATGTTGTTAAAGGTTTTTTTGTTAAAAAAATTTTATTATTTAATATCAAAATGAACAACAATTTCAAAAATCAAAACATATAAAGGAGGAAAAAAATGAGAACGCTACTTTTTACTAAGAGGTGCAATGGGAAGCGGGAAAAGCACTTTCGTTAAAGAAAACAATTTAGAGCCTTACACTTTGGAGGCTGACAAGTTTAGAACACTGGTGTCAAATCCGGTCATGAATGAAGAACAGTTCATAATTTCGCAAAAAAATAACAGCCTTGCATGGAATATGCTACTAAGATGTCTTAAGGAAAGAATGAAGAGAGGAGATTTTACTGTAATTGATGCAACCCATTCTTCAAGAAGGCTGACAAAAGAATATGAAGCTCTTGCTGATTTATATAAATATTCTATTTATTACTACCAGACAGATGCGACTGTTGAGCAATGCCTTGAATGGAACCAGAAACGTCCCAGCACATAAATTCGTTCCAGAAGACGTAATTAAAAGAGCACATTCTTTAGTTAATACAACAGAACTTCCAAAAAGATATAAAAAGAATTTATTCGCTAGATGAAATAAAGAACTTTTATGTTGATGATGTTACAGAAAAAAATATGAAAAAAAGTTAAAGTTGCAGGAGATATTCATTCCTGCGGAACTGCCCTCGAAAAAAATATTTGGAAGATTTTTGATGAAAAAAACATTGTATGTATTCTGCGGAGATTATTTTGACAGGGGAATAGAACACAATAAAACTTGGGAAATTGTAAAAAGAACTTGTAAAAAAACCAAATGTTATTATGCTTGAAGGAAATCGTGAAAAAGCATATAAGAAACTGATCCCATGACATCGAGGAAGTTCCAAAATCGGCTTTTAAGAAGTTTTTTTCGGAACTGGCTTGTGGAAAAAAACGAAAAAGGAAATTAAAAAAACTTGAAAAAGGAAATGAGAATGTTTTACAAGAAGTTAAGACAGGCTTATGCCTTTAATTTCAATGGAAGAAAATTTCTTGTGACTCATGGAGGAATTTCATTTGTGCTCGATACGGTTTTCATTTCCACAAACGAAATGATTAAGGGAGTAGGAAACTATGAAACTGAAATAGATCAAATTTATGAAGAAAACTTCAAGAAAAGGAAAAATGTCAGGACTTTATTCAAATTCACGGGCATAGAATGACCGAAAAGCGCTGAACACTCAATTTGCCTTGAAGGTGAAATTGAATATGGCGGACATTTGAAATATGTTGAAATAACTCCTGAAACTTATGAAACAAAAAAATTAAAAATGATATTTACGATAAATATTATTTAAAAACATAACTTTGAAGATCATGTCAAAAAGGAAGAAGTTCTGCTTACTTCAAATGAAGAAGTTAATATTATGCTTAACTCAAACCTTATAAAAAGTCAAGAAAAACGATTTCAACACATATTCGATGAATTTTTACAGAAAAGGTTTTTCAGAAAAAGAATATGGGATGATTTGACAATCAAAGCAAGAGGGCTTTATGTTGACAGGGAGACAGGAGAAGTAAAGGCAAGATCTTATAACAAGTTCTTTAATATATATCAGACTGGAATTAAGGAAGTTTCCAAAAACGTTCTAATGAACAACTTAAAATTTCCGCTGAAAGTTATCACAAAAATATAACGGCTTCTTAGGAATTCTTTCAGTTGACAAGGAAACAGAAGAATTTATTTTTTTGCAACAAAAAGCACAATGAATGGAGATCATGCCAGGTATTTCAGAAAAAAATTTTTTTGAAAAAGTTGAACAAGAATCTTAAAAATTATTTGAAAGAAATTCTTCTGAAAAAAACAATGCTTCTGCAACATTTGAAGTGATTTCAAGCCTTGATTCTCATATTGTAAAAATATGATAAAGATGAACTGTTCCTTTTGGACTTTATTGAAAAACAAGTTACATATAAATGGAATAGACATTGATGAAAAAAATTTTTCGGAAGATATGAAAACAAAACTGCAAAGCAAACTTTCAGAAGAAAAATATATCAGATGAACACTTCTTTTTTTGCCAAAGTTGAAAAAAATTATTGAAACTTTTGAAGAACTTGAAGAATTCAATAAGAAGGCTGATGAACTTAAAAAAATATTGAAGGCTATGTCTACAAGGATCAAGATGGATTTATGTTTAAATACAAAAAAACAAATTTTACAACGACTGGAAAAAGAAGACGTGGACTTGTGGATGTTTACAAGAAAAAAATCCAAATGACAGATTTGATTTTTTTCAAAATGCAGGGATGCACATGATGTAGTTTTTTTATGAACAAAGTAACCGAACTTCCTTTTGATGAAATTAAAGATAAATCCATAATTGAAATCAGGGATATGGTTGAAAAAGACAGACAAATAAAACAAAAAAAGATAACTAATCAGGAGATTAAAAAGTTTCCTGATTTTTTTGTTGTTGACATCTTTTTTTAAAAAAACGAATTTATTTGAACAAATTTCTTGACAAATTATATAAAATATGCTATTATTTAATTGAAAATAAAAAGTAATATTTCTAATAAGTTTTTATTTTTCAATTATTAAATATAATGGAGGAAAATTTATGGCAATCCAAAAAAATTAGGAAAAAAAGGAACGGTGTAATATCAAAAAAAGCCTAAAAAGTCAGATTTTTTTATACATTTGATGACGAAACTTTAATTTTTTTGATACTGGTGAATTTGTGTTTGAACTGGAAAAATTACTCGAAAGATTATCAAAAAAATTCTTAACAATATTGACAAGAACGAAAAAAATAATACGAAGGATTTTTGCAGATTTGTTAAACAAAAAAATACAATTTTAAATGCTTATATCAACGAAGATGAATTAGAGGGTTTAGATGAACAAGCTGATATAATATTAAGATTGCTTTTCGTTCATTGCAACGCTTCTCAAATACCAGCCAAACTTTTTTTGAAATAGGTATTCATTTGATAAATAATAGGCTAGTTTTGAGGCAGAATAATTTAATTTTTAATGATGAAATCATAAACTTGAACATCGACAAATACACTTCTGTAAACCAAATTATCGAACAACGGAAATATATCGGCGATTTAACAAACTTTTAACAATGGTTGATTCTATAATTGCAGTTCTCGTTTCTCTTATAAAAAGATAAAAAGCTTTTAAAGGCGGAACTTACAGGCAGCTGACTGACAATTCTAAAAAAATATCAAGAACCTTGAACGAAGCGATAGAGAAAATTCAGAAAAATTGAAATCAACAGGGAATTTCAAAAAAAATAATAATAAATGAAAAGGAGAAAAAAATTATGGGAATGGAAATAGACTTAATAAAGTTTATAAAACCGTGGAAATAGAAAAAAACTGATTAATGAATATTCGCAAATAAACTTAAGAGAAGCATTTGAAACTTGCGGAAAAATTTTTTTAGGGGAATATTATATTGTTCTATTCAATGAATATGCAGATAATGAAAAATCCCGCAATTCAATTAGACTGCTGGTTAAATGAACTTCTTGCAAAAATCAAAAAGGAATAAAATTGAATTCTGAAGAAGTTGACGAGGAAGGATACAGAGATGAAGAAATTTCTGAAAAAAACTAGATGAACTTCCTTCAAGAGAATATGATACAGTTCCAACTTGGACGGACAGATTTGAATATATTGAATATGATGATATTTATAAAGATGAATAAATATATATTATATTTTTAAAAAAAATAGGAATAAGGAAGTTATTCAACTTCCTTATTTTTAAAAAAACTAAAAAAATTTTATAAAAATATAATATTGACAAATTATACTATCTATGCTACAATACTTATGTGAAAAAAATATAAAAAAAGAAAGGAAAACAAATATGAAAAAAATATTTTACGGCAGATCCGCATTTCGGACATGCCAATATGATAAAAGGCTGGCAAACAGACCTTTTTTTCAGATGTGGAAGAAATGGATAAAAATTTTTAATTCAGAACTGGAACAATATAGTAAGAGCGGAAGATGAAATCTACATTATTGGAGATTTTTGCCTGGTATTCAAATCCTGAAAAAGTAAACTCTCTGCTAAAAAAATTAAACGGCAAGAAATTTCTTATAACAGGAAACCACGACCACTTCCTGAAAAAAATAAAAAAACTTCGACAGAAGCCAGTTTGTTTGGATAAGGGATTATGCCACAATAAAGCATGAAGACACAAAAAAATTGTACTATTTCATTATCCAATTGCAGAATGGGACGGATTTTTACAGGAAAGCATTCATATTCATGGGCATCAGCACAACAAGCCTGAATATAATGTGAAGCAGCAGGAACTTAACTTGAAGCGTTATGATGCAGGAGTTGATGCAAACAACTATATGCCTGTTTCGATTGAACATATTATTAATTTTTACTAAAAAAATTCAACAAATAAATAAGTTTCTAATTATATCAAAATAAATATTTTTGAAACAAAATGAATTTGGGAAGCAATAAATTCTAAAAAAATGCTTCCTTTGTTTTAATTATAGAAAATATCTACTTTTTTTCAAAAAAAGGAAGTGATAAAATGAAAACAAGCAAGGAATATTTTTAATAACCTTAAAAATGGAATTCTGACTTCTGAAATGCTATATGACTGCATTTATTCAGCAAATAAACGTGCCAAAAAAATAATCGTGACGGAAAAAAAATTATTATAAATATAGCTGATATTATCATAACTATTTAGAAAAAAATGAATGAATATTATAATATGAAGGATTATCTTTTAAAAAAATTTTTTTGAAGCCAAAAACTGATTCATAAACAGAAAATTGAAAATTATTATGGAAAAATCATTCCTTTATTTTTCTGCTTTATGAAATGCCTGAGGAACATTTCATTCCCCAATAGATGAAACAGAAATAAGGGATTATAAACATTTAGAAATTGAAAGAATTGATGACGATTTTTTTATACTTATGGAGAAAAATTTTTGAAGAACTAATTAGCGTTCAGTTTGTTAAAAAAAGGTAATAAAACTTGCTAAAGAAAACAAATTAAAAATATATTGAAAAAAATTAAAATTAATCCTTGACATTCTTTTGAAATGATGCTATAATGATATTGGTTGTATGAATTGAAAAAAATTCATAAGGTACCTCCTTTATATTATTTTTAATCAAAAAGAGCTCGAAAGAGCTCTTTTTTTATCAACTCAACAACTCTATAGTTACTTTATAAAATGATTTTTAATTTGTATTTTTTTCTGTTATTTTTGGTTATAATTATACAAAACTTTGGAAAGGAGAAAAAAATGGTAAACTACATAAAAGGCCCTTTGAAGTGATTGAAAAAAACTGCAAAAAGGTACAGCGGTTGACGGAATTTCAAATTTTTCTGCTTTACTGCATATATGGCATCGGATTTATCCTATTGCTGATAATAGTCAACGAAATAGAAAAACCTTTTTGAGAACGGAATTATTGAAAAGAAAAAAAGAATTGCAACCCTTATCATAACGTGCTTGGACTTTTTTTGGAATCCTTCTTTTTGTGAACAAAAAGCATCCGCCAAATTATGGCAAAAAGGAAGTCAAGCAGATTGCAAAAAAACATTTAATATACAACATCCAGAATTTTTTTACATGAAAAATGTAGAATATTTAAGAACTATTGCTCCAGCATATGTAAATGTTTCTGAGGAAAAAGCCAAAAGAAGAAAACAAGGATGAAATGCCAAAATCCGATGACAAAACAGATGAATGGATAAATGAAAAGTTAAATGAATTCTACACTGAAAATTATAAAAAAACTTTCACTTGAAAACAAGAAAATATTTGAAAAATTTAAAAAAAATAAAAAAAGGAGAAATTTATGGATAAATATTTTTAATGAAGAAAAATTATATAACAAATAATTTTTTTCATCCGAAAAATATTGAAAAAAATAGTTGCAAGAAAAACTGACAGGAAGTATTTTTGTGGATGATTATAGGATTAATTATTTCAGGAATTGCTGGATACAGTATTTACAAAGGAATTGAAATACAAAATCCTTATGCCTTGATGATTGCTAGTAATTTTTTTATATTCCAATATTTCTTGAAATAATTTTTAGTTGTAATTTTTTTGCTTCAATTTCAAAAAAATGCAAGCACTGGAATTCTTAAACTTGTTTTTTTATTCTTTATTCCACTTCTGCTGGATTTACTTTTTACGGTTGCTGGAATGCAATATGCTCCTGAGTCAATTCTTACAGTTTTTGGAATTGCAGTTTCAGTTTTTTTGTTGTAATGGCAATTTTCGGACTGACAACAAAAAGATTTAACAAAATTAGGTTCAATTTTAGGAACAACTCTTCTGCTTATGGTTATTGTTTCAATAGTTAATATTTTTTTAAAAAGCAATTCAGTTTATATGACTTTAAGTTTAATCGGAACAGTCGTTTTTACGCTATTTATAGGTTATGACTTGAACAAAATAAAGAAAGAAATTATTTCAGCGATTAAACAAGGTGATGATAAGATAGCGGATAAAATTGCGATATTTGGAGCATTGACATTATATCTTGACTTTGTCAACTTGTTTATTGATCTGCTGGGGATTGCAGGAAAGAAAAAAAGCAGTAAGTTTTATTTTTTTATAAAACAAGCAATTAACAAAGTTAAAAAAATGCTTGTTTTTTTATTTTTAAACAATTTTTGAGAAATTAAAAAAATAAAATGCTAAAATTAAATAACCGCAACAATAAATAAAAAAATATTTTTTTATAACTGCATTAAAAAAAGAAAGGTAATGATATGAAAAAAAGCAATAATGATTTTTTTATGATTTTTAGGGACTTTAATTATTTCCTGCAAAAAAACAAGAAGAAGAAAAAAAGGAGTTCGGTTTCAGAAAAAAACAGAACCTGCAACAGAAGTTATGGCAAAGCATCACGACTGTTCCAGTAAATGAGCCAGCGAAACAAAAATGATAATATGGAAAAGAAAAAAAAGAAAAAAATGTAACGAAAGGAAGAAAAAAATATCAAACTATGAAAAAAATCTTAAATCAAGAATGAAAAAAATAGAAGAAAAAAATATCAGGATTTAATTGACAATGGAACAACAGACAGCACGCTCAGCGACACCGAAAAGCTTTAACAGATGAATGGGACAGAGAATTGAACATTGTTTATAACCTTGTTCTTGATCAACTTAATTCAAGCGAAAAAGGAAAAAGTAAGGGTTCAGCAGAGGCAATGGTTGAAATCAAGAGATGCCAAAAGTAAAAAAAAGCTGAAAATGATGAAGAAGATCCTAAAATGGCTTTATTCGACGCAGTGGGAACTAAACTTGAAATGACAAAGGAAAGAACTTTAAAACTTGCTGAAATGTTTGATGAACTTAATGAAAGATAATAAAAAGGTGGAAAAATTTCCACCTTTTTTTAAATTATGTTTTAATTTTTTTATCTTCCGCGTCCGCCAGATCTTTTTAACAGTTGTTTCTTTGTTTTTGAGGCAAAGGTTGTCTTTGCGATTTAAGAACTTGTGTCTCTATGTTCCCGTTTGAAGTGATAACCTTTTGTGGAACTTCACTTATTCCTCTTCTTGCATATTCTTCACGAATTTCCCTATTTTTCCCTTTCAATACGCTCTTTTTAAATCATTTAAAGAACCTTGCTCATTAGGATTTATAGTTTGTGAAACATTAGGATTTGGAGCATACATAGAAGTGGAAGGATTTATTGCACTAAGATTACCTGCTCTGTTATCGTTATCAAAAAAACAGATTCCCATGCTTCATTCCTAACTCTTGCATTGTTGCTCATTGATTGAGAATTTCTTCCCTGCATCTATTGGAAAGTTTTCACTGTTTCTTGCAAAATCTGCTTGCATCTCCATTTGATGTCTTCTTTCCATTTCATTATCAGCGAACCGCTTGCGGATCTTTTCTTTTGTAAGATGTGTTGTTAGCGTTCAACTGAATATCTTTAAATTTTTTTCATCTGAAAAAAATTTTTATTTAAATTATCCCTTGTAAGAGCTTCACCAGTGTAATTCATTTCTTTCGCATCTGGTGAAATATCCATTTTATTATTCCCGAACTTATTGATATTGAAGGGCTTTTCAAAAATCTTTAAGACTGCTTGCCTTTTGAAGTTTCATCATACAGTGACAGCATATTGTCAAAATTTTTGTGGAATCTCCGTTTCAATTACAATTGAATTTTTTTATCACCAGAATAAGTTATTTTTTTGAATCCGCTTCATTAACATCAATAGGGACTGATTCAAATTCTTTTGCAACAGCAAGACCATTATCAACCGACTGCGCTTCAATCCATTCAGGAACTGGGTTTTCGAATTCAGCCTGCTGTAACTTCTTATGGCTTCCAGAACATCTTTTTTTATTGTTTTCATCAAATTTCTTTATCCTGAAACCTTCACTGTCGGAATTTTTCTAATATTTTGTCATAAAACTCATCAACCTTTTGGTTCGATTGCTTTTGCAAATTTTTTATTTCCTTCCGAAAATTCATAATCAAGTTTTTAATGCATCTCCAATTGAAAGATCTTTTTAAGTTATTTTTTTTCTAGCATCGTCGGATGAAAATTCCATACCTTTTTTCTGGATAGTCTATTTTTAAAGTTTGTAATCTCTGGAATATTTTCTATCCCTTCTCTTATAATTTTTTTCTCCCATGCTAATTTCTTTTGCTCGCTTTCAGAAGGCATTTTTAAATTTTTGCCTTTCAATTAATGAACTTTTTATTATTTCATCTAAAAAAATTTACATTTGTTTTTCGCAAAAATATAAACAAATGATTTTTCCCTGTCTTTTTTTCCGGAAGGCTTAAATGCTCCGAAAATGACTTCAAGCGTTTTTCTTTATCTTGTCAAGAAAAGTGATCGTCTTTTTTTCGCCTTCTCCATAAGCGACCTTTTATTATGTTTTTTTATCAGAATTTCGAGCAATCCTGTCATAAAGTTTTTTTCATTTTTTTCCAGACATCAAGAGACTGCTTTTGAATTATTTATATCAAGTTCAAGTCCTTTTTCGTCTTTTTCTTGATTTTTCCAAGAAGCACATCTCCCTTGAAAAGTTCATTTTCCTTTTTCCAAGTTAAGCCCCTTAAAAAAACTGTCTACATTTTCTTTTTAAATCTAATCTGCTCATATAATTTTTCCTTTCACATTAGAATTAAAAAGCAGAATTTTTTTGAATTAGTTTGAACTTATTATCTAAGCAACCATAATGATTAGTCTTGCTTGCTTTTAAGAAGTCAAACTTTTATTTAGCATTTTCCTTTTTTTATTCAATTCAAATAATTTCTGCTTCAATTCTTTTTTTATTTATTATAGCATTTGTTTATTTTTCTTGACAAATCTGAAACTTTTTTTCAAATTTTTCAAAATCACAAACTTTTTCCATTTATTTCTATCTTATCCACTCCTATTTTTTTCAATGATTCATAAATTTCTTTTTTTCGGAGAGGTTTGTTTCACCTTTTATATTTTTATTTTTTTCGCCTTCACTTGAAATAAACAAATAATTTTTTTCCAAAGTTTATTCTAATATTTGAATTTTTTTAAAGTTTTTTTAAATTCACTTTCAGACTTAAGAAGGTTATAAAAATTTAAGACATCCTTTAAATTTTTCATCTTTATATAAACCAATATAAAGATTTTTTTACCTTTTTCATTTTCTTCGTTTCTTATAAATATGCCTGATGATTTATCAACAATATCCTGAAAAGTTTGAATTCATTTGTCGCAGTTAAAGCATTGCTTAAATTCTTAGCTATAATTTCAGTTCCGATTTGCTTGAAATTTTTCGTAACTTTTCGCAAACTTTTTTTCATAAGCCCAGATTCCTTGAAACAAATTATCCGCTTCCTTTAAATCAAATTCTTTCAATTCAAAGCCCTTATATTCATCACCATTTAATGCTTTTTTTCTTAAAAATTATTATATTCGTTCTTAACTTCATTTAAAAGTTTTTTTCAAGTTCATTACGAAATCTGTTAAGAAAAAAATTGCATCGCTAAAAAGTAAGCGTACCTTCCTTTTTTTCTTATTTTTTTATTATATTCAAATTTATTCTCAGGAAAATCAATCTTCAAACTGTTAATTTCCCAAAAATTCATCATTTTTTTATTTTTCACTTGCTGTTACAGAATTACCATTTTTCTGAAACAATTTCAATTTCTCTTTCTTTTTACCATTTTTACTATCAACAAGTTCGTTCCATATTTGATTTCTTTTTATGCAGAAATCATCAACCAATAAACTTCTTTCATCATACGGAAGTCGATAATCATGAATTACTTTGTTTTTCAGGAAAGGAATATTTTATTTTTTTCCAGTTTCCTTTTCAAATGCTCCTTTAACTTTTTTTCGCAAAATCTGTCATATTCAAAATTAATTTTTTTCAGCCGAAGTTGTTTTTCAGTATTTTTATCAAATAATTTTTAATTCGTTCCATTTAATCGAAGAATGCCAGTCACTGTTTATTTCGACAATTAAATTTTTCACCTTTTTCTTTCGATGCCTCCTAAAAAAATTTTTTTCAAAAATAAAAGCTGATATTTTTCATTTTTCTTCTAACTGCTTTGTTGCATTTTTCAATATTTTTTTAATTTTTTTAATAAACTATTCTTTTTTAAACTTTTTTCTCCAAAATCAATTTTTTTCATTAATTTTTTTCCTCTCATTTTCCTTTTTTTAACTTTTTTTATTATTAAAGTATTTTTTTCATTTTGTTAAGAATTTTTCCTTTTTATCCAAATCAAATAATTTCTGCTTTAATTCTTTTTTTATTTACAGCATTTGCTTATTTCCTTGACAAATTTGAAACTTTTTTTCTGATTTTTCAAAAATCAAAAAGTTTTTTTCATTTATTTCTATTTTATCCGCTCCTGCTTTTTTTCAATGATTCATAAATTTCTTTTTTTCAGAAACTTCCGTTTCACCCTTATATTTTTATTTTTTTCCCTTCATCTAAAACAAATATTGAATTTCCTTTCAAATTCAATTTAATATTTGAAACTTTAAAATTTTTTTAAATTCATTTTTTTACTTTTTTTAGAGAATTATAAAAAAATTTAAAAATATCTTTAAATTTTTTTCACCTTCTGTCAAATTAATATTAAGATATTTTTTTCGTTTTCTTCATTCCTTATAATTGCGCCTGACATTTTTGTCAATAACATCACGAAAATGGAATTCATTTGCGGCAGTTAAAGCATTTCCTAAGTTTTTCAGTTGTTATTAAATCTCCGATTGCTTTTATAATCTTCATTAACCTCTTCATAGTACCCAAACTCCTTGAAAAAGTTCTGATGCATCATTTTTTTATCAAATTCTTTAAATTCAAAGCCTTCATCATCCTCCATAACTAATACTTCATTTTTTTAAACCTATTATATTTGGTTTCCACTTCGTCCAGCAAACCTTTTTTTCAAGTTCATCACAAAATTCATTAAGAAAAAAATCGCATCGCTGTAAGCAAGTTCTCCTTCTTTTTCTTGTTCTGCATTATATTTAAACTTTTTTTCTCAGGAAAATCAATCTTTAATTTGTTGATTTCCCAAACATCACCATTCATTTTTTTCGGATGATGTTACAGAGTTCTCGTTTTTCAGAAAAAAATTTCAATACTTCTTTCCTTCAAAAGATCAGTATTAGCCAATTTGTCCCACATTTCATCCCTCCTGTTGCAAAAAAATCACTTACCAGTAAACTTCTGTCATCATAAGGCAGGTGATAATCAGGATTTTTTTGCTTTCTGAAAACGAGTATTTTAATTTCCCGCTTTTTCTTTTCAAATTCTCCTTTTAGTTTTACCATAAAATCCTCCATATTTAAAATTAAAAGCTTTTTCAGTTGAAGTATTTTTTTCAGTATCTTATCAAACAGATTTAATTCGTTCCATCTGATAGAAGATTTCCAGTCACTGTTTATTTCAAGGCTTAAATTTTTCACCTTTCCTTTCAGCGTCTCCTAGAAAAAAACTTTTTCCAAAATAAAGTTGATATTTCCCATCATCTTCTAATTGCTTTTACATTTTTTCTACATTTTTTTAATCACTTTTTGATAAGTCATTCTTGTCATATTCCTTTTTCAAAATCAATTTTTTTCATTATTTTATCCTTTCACTTTATCTTTTAAATGAATTTTTTTATTTTTTTGTTCCTTTTTATTATCAGCATCATAAGAACTTCCGTTTATTTTTAGTTTTTCTTGAAACCTCGTTCCCTAATTCTTTTTGCTATTTTTATCAACGACTTTTATCAACTGCCTTAATTTTTGCCGGAATAATTAATTTCTTCTCCGTTATTTAAAATTGTTGCTTTTCCGTCAGGCGAACTTAGCTTGATTTTTGCATTTTCAAAACTTTTAAAACTTTTCTTTTTGATTTGAGAACGTTATAGAAATCAACAAAATCCTGCAAATCTTTCGCTTCTTTCAAATCCGCTTTAAACATTAAATCACCGTCCACCCCTTTTTTTCAAGTCTTATTGAAGTTCTGGTTTCATTGTCAACGATTTCAAGTCTTGTATCTTTTTAGAATTTGAGCAGCTGATATAGAATTTTCCAATGTTTCAGTTTCAACATAGTCAAAATCTTGAAGCCAAACATAAGTTCTTTCATAATCTTTAACTCCATCTAAAACATTTTCTGAATTTTTAGTGTCAAATTCAGCAAGTTTAAAAACCAGTTTCATAAACTTCCTTCATCATCTTGTCCTTAAATTCAAAAAAAACTTGTCATTGACTATTTTTTTGAAAATTCATTATCTTTTTTTCCTTTTTCGAAATAACTCAAATAAATAGCATCCGTATAAGTCATAACATCATTGTTTTTCTTTGCCTTTTTTTCAAATTCGAATTTTTTTCCCCGTTAATATTTTTCAAAAAAATTTTTCAATTTCCCAATTTTTCACCATTTTTTTCTTTTCCAGCATTTCAATTTTATTTCCGCTAGGTGTAAAAAACTTCAAAGCTCTCTTTCCTTTAAATTTTTCCATATCACTGTTTCTTTGTTCATTTCTTGTATATAATCGCTAAATTTGTCCATAAGAAAAACTTCTGTCCTTGTAGAAACTGTCTCTGACACTGTATCTTTCTACTTTATAAGAATATTTTTATTTTTATTTTTCATTTTTCCATCTTTTTTTCATATTTTTTTACCTTTCTGCTGTTAAAGTTTCTAATTTTTTTATATTATAACATTTTTAATCAAAAAAAGTAAAAAAACATTATATTCTTTTTAAAAATTTAAGATAAGCAAGAATTATTAAAATAAATTAATAAAATTATTCTGTTGATTTTTTTAGCATATTTATGATATAATGGAAACGGAAAATATAAAAAGCGGAGGTGAAAAAAATGAAATATTTCAATAAAGAACTTGACAGCATTATTAAACTAAAAAAATGGAAACTTTTTAATGAAAAAGATTATGATTATATCTATGTAATGACAGATCTTCATGGAAAGCTTTATAACGCTTTTTGAAAGATTTTTATAGCAAGATTAGCAAAGAACATAGCGAAAAAAAGAAAAAAATTCTTTTTATAATAACAGGTGATTCTTGTGATAGAGGTACCTAGCACAAAAAAACTTTATGACATTTATAAAAAAATCAACGAAAAAGAAAAACAGAAAAGTAATTCATCTTCTTGGGAACCATGAAGAAATCTTGCTTAATTCGGTAAAAAGGAAAAAGATTATCTAAATCACTGGCTCTCATCAGGCGGAATAAGTATGATTTTTTTCTTTTGATGAAGATTATCAAAAAAAGATATAACAAAAATAACATCAGAAAATCTAACCGAAATATATTTTTGATATTTTAAACTCAAACTACAATTTCAAAGAAAAAAATTTTTTTGGAATACTATAAAAAAATATTTTATCATTTCCATTAATCGTTGAAAGTGAAAAAGCTTTTATATTTGTTCATGCAGGAATTAATTTTTTTCAAAAATCTTTTGGAAGAACAGGATATTAATAAAGTTTTATGGCGACGTGATAACTGGCAGGAATACAACAGTACAGGGAAAACTGTTTTCTACTACCATACTCCCCAAAAAGAAAGCAAATAATATTAATAACTGCATAAACCTTGATACTGGAATATCATTTAATCTTAAAATGTCGGTAGCAAAAAAATTAATACAAGAACTAAAAAAATTCAAATTATTGAAACAAAATAAAGAAAGGAAAAAAATATGATTACACAAAAATCACTCGAAAAAGCAAAAATATCTTCTGGAAGAAGATTTTTATATTATTACAATGCACGTTTAAAAAGAAGCAAAAGCATTTTAATGAAACGAAAGCGGTTGAAGCATTAACTTCATTTGAAAAAGGAGAAAAAAATTAATGACGTAAAAACAGGAATAGACTTTTTTTACACGAAACTTTCTTTTTAAAACTTAAACGTGAAACTGGAGATGAACATTTTTTTGGAAATATTTGGCAATAAGAATAAAAAGAAGCAGAAGAGGACAATGATTTGAGAAATTACATACTTTTTTTCTAGTAAACTGCAAGCCTGATATAAGAAAAAAATGTATAAAAATTTTTGGAACTGGAAGAAAAAAAGGAAACGAACTGTTCAAAGAGTTCAAAGCAGCTTTTGAAAAAGGCTTAACCTTGAAAGAGCGCCACTTCGTAAAATTTCAAAAATATTTTGAAACTGTTAAAGAAATTCCAAAAAAATAAGTTTGATCGAAATTGAAGGCAGAAATTCCTGCCTTTTTTTGTTTTTTTATAAAATTAATGCTATAATTAAAGGAAAAAAAGAAAGAGGAAAAGAAATGACTTATGATATAGTATGCGTACACATTATAGATAAAGTTGATGGAGAAACAACGATGAAAGAAATATATGACTACTGCAATTCAAAAATACGACTGCGGCGAATATGGATACGATTTAAAAAGCTTCCCAAGCGGAGAAAGAATTGAAATATATGGATATGGAAAAGAAGGATTTGAAAACAAGACATTAGATTCCTTTTGTTGCCGATTACCATAAGGGAAAAGAAATGCCTAAAGCTTTTAGCGTGGGATACGCTTTCGTATGATGAAATGATAGAAAGTCTTTCAAAGGCAAACAATGAATACGAATTTGCTTCCGAAATAATGGATTTGACAGAAAACCTTGGAGAGACTTATCAATTCTCACAAGTGCAGTACTGCGTTGATGCTGTAAAAGAAGGTTTTTCCAGTATGCTTAAAACTTGACGAAAGACAAACGGATAAAGAAATACTGCTTTCTCAAGTTCCAGATGAAAAAATATTAAAAGCAACATTTTTCTGATCGTTTTATGTCAAGAGGCGGATTTGATGCTCTTGAAATATATGTCCCTGCAATTGTAAAATTTGAAACAGATGAATATTCAGTATCTGAAATAGTTGCAGTTGATGCTATAGGGGCAAGAACAAAATTTCAAATTAAAAGAACCTGTAATAATTTCTGATTATCATTTTTGACTTTGTAAGTGAAAAAGAAATTCCACTACAATAAAAAAATGACGCTTTTCACATTATGCTTTTCCTTCTGAAAAAGGCGATCAGTGAACTTGACTTGGATGAAATGGACAAAACTGCACAAAAAAATTTAACGAACTGGCTAAAAAAAAGTGAAAACTTTTCAAATGCTCTGGACAAACTCGGAATGACACTTAAATATTCAGAAAACTCTTATGGTGAAATTGTAATACAAGCAAGGTTTCCGAAAAACAATCCAGATGTCGATACCTACTGGACGTTAGATAAAAAAACAGATATAAAAGTTCCGAAGAGATAATTATTATGTCTGATGCAATAAAACGATTGCCTCTTCAGTGAAAAAAATCCATTTAAAATCATTGATTCGATTGAAAAATACAATCGAAAAAAATATAAGAATTTTTCAGAAAGAATATAGAAAAAGATGGCATAAAAATTGACAAAAAAAGCAATTGGAAAAAAGAATATAGTACACAAAAAAACAAGGAAAAGGAAAAATTCTTTGTCAAGATAATAATTAAAAAAAAGCAGGAAAAAGAACAATTGCATATTTTTAAAAATATATGATGTAAGCAGTTGTTTGTTTTTTTCTTGCTTTTTTTAAATTATATATTCCATTTAACAAGGGATGGCTATAAAAGCATCATAAACATTGAGTTTTTACTACATTTAAAGTAAATTATTCTTAAAAAGATGGAAGAGATATTGCCAAATCTCAATCAACTTTCTCATATTTTTTTGTAATATTTATGTCTTCAACATCAATAAATATGCTGGTTTAAATTCATCCCTTGATTATTGGAATATATAATTTTTAAAAAAATAAAACTTGACAAAATAAAAAAACATTATGATATAATTAAAAAAAGAAATATGGGGATGCCTAGGTTTCGACAGGATATGATGAAACAGGATAAGCAGGCAGGTTGGGAACACCTTAAAAGCCAAAAGCAAAATAAATGCAGACACTAATGCAATCGTTGCCTAATTATAGCAAAGACACAACTTTTTTTATAGCGTTGTCATTTTTAAAGTTGTGTTCACTTTTCGGCAACTTACTTTTTTTCTGATGATTATAAAGAATAAAGGAAAATTTATAATCTAGACTTCTGGCATTTTTGAAAAAGTCTGAATGTCAGAAGTGAACTTAAAAAGTTTTTTTCTAAAAGCTTTGTAGAAAATCTTGCGGACGAATGTTCTGGACACGGGTTCGATTCCGCTCATCTCCACCAAAATAATTCATAAAATTCTCTATATATAAGCCATGTCATAAGACGTACTTTTATTTTTAAAAATTTATATTTAAAGTTGAAGTAACAAAAAAATTTTGACGATACATCATATAATATGCTATAATTTTTAATAAATTGGTAACAAAAAAACAATACAATCTTAAAGAACAAGAGGTGAAAAAAATGGAAGGGAATAGATTTCAAAAAGAATATAAATATGAAATAACTGCTGACAACGGAAAAAAACATATAAAACGATCCACAAAATAGACATTTCAAGAGATGACAGAGGAAAATACCATGTAACGATGGAATATACAGTTTCAGATAAAGGAAGAAACATATATGCAACTGCAATGGATTTTTAAAACTCCGCATCTTATTGAAGGCAAACATGCACCATTAATAACTGAAGAAAATTTGTTTGAAAATGATTTTAATGAAATAGCAAAAAGTGGTGTTCAGCCTTCAATTGGAGAAATAATCGCAAAAATAGAAAAAGGGATGATTAAGACAACAGGCAGACTATGTATCGCCGAAAAAGAAAAAAAGGAGGAATGTTTTTTTAAGGGAGGCTGATATGAATTTCAGGAAAAACCGTTCATATTCAATAAACGATCTTGAAAAAAATGCTTGGTTCTTCAGAAGGAGCATTTGATGCCTACTTTGTTTCATATGGGAAAAAAACAAGATAAATGCAACCCCTGATCTGCTTTTCATATACAGAAATTACAGAAGTTCCGAAAAGAATGTTCAGTGTTTCACATTCCAAGCATGGAGGTTTTGAAGCCACGATAAGATCATTGAAAGAAAAAAATGTGAATTAGGACAAGAACATCCTAGGCTTGCCAAGGAACTGGCAAATTCAATGAAAAGAGTGGAAAAAAACTTTTTAACGCAGCTCAGAACTCTCTTATGATAACATATAATGGAAAAGAAAATATGGGAACTGATTTTTAAAAAAATATTTAAAAGCCCAAGAAAATTTTTGTTTTTAAAGATGACTTCTGAAAAGCAATTCAGATAAACATTCCAGATAAATTTATCTAGTTTTTTTATTATTGCGGAAGCATTTGAAAAACAAAAAAATAATATGCTAAACTTTTTAATAAAAAGTATAAAAAAAGGAATAAAAAAATGAAGAGCAATATTGACTGGGAAAAAAATAAAAACAAGAACTTGAAATTAAAGGAAAAGTAAAAAAATAGAACGAAACAATAACTACATCCGCAATAAAAAAATGAACCTTTTTATTTTTTTACGATCCTGATAAGAAAAAAATATTATGAAGATTTAAATGAAAAATGACATGAGGATGAAAAAAACATATTGACTTTAATTCAAATAAAAAAATCCGCTACATTATTAAACTTCAATTCCAGAGCCTGGATTTGAAAAATTTTAAACTTTTAGATTTAAAATCACAAAAATTAAGGAAAGAAAAAATATTAAACGGAACAGCAGAAAAAAACGCATTTGAAACATTGTCCAATTTTAAGCCTGACGAGCTGAACAATAAATTGAGATTTATGATGACAATAGCAAACAACGAAAAAAAGCAGAATATAGTAAAAAAATATGTTGAACTCAGTTCAAGCGGAAAAATTGAACAAATGGGAAAAAAAGGAAACATAACAAAAGAAGATATTGAAGCTGCTTTTCCATCATATAAGGGAGGAGAAAGCATTGCTGAAAATGATGCAATTAAATTTATGCAAAAAGAGTCAAAAGATGTCAATAAGTTTTATAAGAACTATGAAATTCTTGAAAGTTTTGTAGACGAAAAAACAGGAATTTCAGGATATGTTGCAGGAAATAAAGCTAATGGAAAAATTGAAATCTTTTTTGCGGGCAAAGCAATGATCCACGGAATATACTCACTGATCCTAAAACAACGAAAGATTGGGTAAATGACGGTGAGTCTGGCGTTATAATTCCTCCAAATTATAAAGTTGCTTTTAGAAATAGCAAGAAAAGTAAGCACAAAAACTTATACAACCGAAAACGGGACATATAAAGGGCTGGAATGTGTCAACGGGCATTCAAAAAGGAGGTGGAGAAGCGATGTATGTAGCTCGCACATTAAAGGTCTGCGGGCAATAGTAAGCGATCCGTCACCTGTAGTTAATCCTGGCCCTTATATTATTGACAACAAAATTTTAGCTGTAATTCCTGGAAATGGTGAAGGAATGCTTAACAGGGCACAAAAAATTCCTGGAAGCCGCTTATTCAACTCTCTATCCTAAAAACAGCGGTAAGCGAAGGAAAAAGGAATTTTTTTAAGACTTCAGCAGTAACCGCCATTGCTGTTCCTACCGCCGTGACAGGAACAAAATCTGAACTTTTTAAAGTTCATTTTCCTGATCCAGAAGGAAGTTCCAAAGAACTTGAAAGCCTGCAAAAAAATATACAGAGAAAGTTAAACCAATATAAAAAAATTATTATAAGAATAAAATTAAAATAAAGTTCAGTTCTAACAAAACTGATTTAGGAAAAAAATGGTTGACAGGCAAATAGAAGAAAAATAAAACTTCAAAAACTGATTTTTGATAAAAAAATGGCAGGCAAGACAATAAATATTGAAATCTTAATAAAAAAATGTTAAAATATTCAAAAAAAGAAAGGAGAAAAAAATAAAAGCAATTTAATGATTGCTAAATATTTTTTTGAATTAATTATGAGCGAAAAATAAAATAACTGACAAAAAAATTAAAAAAATTCTATTGATGAATTTTACACCCTTTATGAAAATGCAAAGCAAAAAAAGGCTTTCTTGAATCTAAAAATTTCATAAATAGCAAAACCATTTTTCTCAAACTTCCGAATATGTTCCTCAGAAAGAAAAAAATTTTTATGAAAGATTTGAAGAATTTGCAGTTGGAATCATGGAAAGGGCAAAAGAAGAGACATTAAGAAACCATAAAATGAAAGACAGCATAGCAAAAAAATAAAAGTTTCTGAAAATGGACTTCCAAGTTTGACATTTGATGTAAACAAAGGATTTGAAAATTTCAAAGTAAAAAGATGCCAAGGCTGAAAAAAATAAAAAAAGAACGTGATCTTAATGGAATTTCTGAAAAATCCGCTTTTTAAAACACTGGACAACTTTACATCGGATGAAGTTGAAATGAAAACTTATTTTGCAATGAAATTTGCAAATGACAAAAAAATAAATTAGTTTCATTAAACAATGATTATGAAAAATTACTTAAATGGCGAGACAGACAAAATTGTAAATTCACATCTTGAAAAATCTTAAAAACGGAATTTCTGAACTTTATGCAAAAAGGAGCTGAAAAAAATCTCTGAAACCAAAAACAAGATATAGTGATTCTAGGTACAAAGATGCAGTTATTGAAAAAAATTCTATGATACTTATGTACCTTTAAACGTTGAATATAAAGATAAAAAAACAGGACTTATTGCCCGTACTTTTGGAAACAAGAAAAACGGAAAAATTGAAATATTTTTTTGGAGGTTCCAACAATCCGAGCAAAAATTTTTTTACAGACAGAGTTACTGGGCTGGACTGGACAAATGACATACGCTCCGCCATCCAGACACCCCCTAATTATAAAGTGGCTTATAATTTTGTAAAAAAATATTGCAAGTCAGACATATGAAATTGATGGAAAAAAATTTTTCAGGAATTGATGGAGTAAATGGCTTTTTCAAAGGGTGGAGGCGAAGCAATGATGTCGCATCAAGAATGAATACAAAAGCAGTCGTTATTGATCCTGCACCTGTAATAAATCCTGGAATGTATATATCAAACAATAAAATATTACTGTAATACCAAATAACGGAAATGGAATGCTAAACCAAGCAAGACAAATTCCTGGAACAAAACTTTATACGCTTGAACCCAAAAACAGGAATAAGCGAAGGAAAAGGAAACAAAAAGTTTCAATGGTTACAGCAATTCCAGTAAACCAAAAAAAGATAACTCAATGTTCAGTGATCATTTCCTGATGTTCAGTGATGTTTATAAAAAAAGTAGAGGAAGCAAAAAAATACGCTGAAAAAGATTAAACCGCAAAGATTACGCTTACTTTGGGGAAGAAAAAAATCCTTACGCCAGTTTAAATAAAAAAATAAAATTGATATTTCAAATGTAAAAACTGAAATTGGAAAAATTAAAAGAAAAAAAGACGAAAAAAAATCAAAGCAAAGAAAGAAGCCTTTAAAAAGGTTTCTTTTTTTATTTGTTTTTAAAATATGCAAACTAAAAAAAGAGTTCCACATTTAAGAAACTCTTTTTTTATATTTATAAAAAAATTTTTATATTCCATATTGGTGTCCCGTGCAGGTCTCGAACCTGCGACCTGATGATTAAGAGTCAACTCGTCGCTACCAAAAATGTAGAAGAACATACATTTTTTTGATCAATTCGCACTCGCACCCGCAAAATGGTGAAAGCCTTGGCTGGCGCAGAGGGCATAAGCTCCATAAGACAGCCATTTCTGTTTTTTTATGTAGAGAAATTATGAACATATATTTTTTACGACCTCCATTTCAGCTTTAATGGTAAAAAAAGCCACCTTATGTCGTCAAGAAAGACAGCATAAAACAGCTTTTATGATCATAAAAATCAAAATATATGTCATAACTTTTTAACTGTTCGGCATCAGGTAATGTTCCTTTACCTTTGATGCACTTGTGTATATATTAATTCCTTCAATTTCCTTCCTTTTCATTATGTTGTGAGCCGCATTCACGTCAGCATCCATTTTGTTGCCGCAATGCGGGCAGGCAAATGTTTCACCATTCCTGTTCCCAAAGTTATCGCATATATGACAGATTTGTGATGTATACGCTGGATTTACATTGGTTATTTTTTTATTCCCCTCTGTTCCGATTTCCATTCCATCTGGCTGTCAAGGTAGCCTTTTTTTCCCATCTGTTAATTATCCTGTTAAAGTTTTTTTCCTTTGCTTTTTCCCATTCAAGTTTTTCCCAAGTTAAGTCTTCCTTTATTATTTCTGTAGGCTTTTTCAGTTTCAAAAAAATAAGTCAAAAGTTCTCATGGTTTATATATGATCTGCTTTTTCTCCCTTATCCTTTCTGAAAATTTATTGAATTTTTTCTTTCCAAGATTGTTTGCAAGGACATTCTCAGCCTTTGAAGTTTTTTCAGATTTAAGGAATCTTCTGTAAAGGTTCCAGTAGAACTGTCTTTCCTTCATCTTTCTTTCCTGCCTATCTATTAAATCCCTTGTCAGGTTTGAATATCCAGTTCCATAGGAATTTCCTGAAGTTGAGGTGACAAGTTTTCTTTTCCCCTTGTCAATTGCGACAACCTTTTCAGGATTTTCTTCCACCTCGCATTCTGTTTTAGCAGTTCCATATATGATTAGCCTTGTATCCCACTTCAATGTAAGATTTCCTTTAAATATCCGTTCATCCTTTAACCTTATGGGAATCCTTCTGCCTTTCCTTACTGTCGATATTGCAATCATGCCTTTTTCGTATCTGTACATATCCGCATCCAGCAGAAGGAAATTTGTTTTATGGGAATAGGGAATCTTCCTCCTGTATCTTCTGTAATACCTTCTTATGAGGCTGTTCAGCCTTCTGAAGTTTACATCAAATTTTTCATAAAGATATTCAGAAAGTTTTTTCATGTTAAGAACTTCGCCTAAATCTTTATCCTTCTTCAGCACCGTATTCATATAGTGCCTGTCAGAAGCACTTAAATTTTTGATTATTGTACATCGCTTTTTCTTATTTTTCTGTTTTACGTTTTCAAGCAGTGTTTTTAAGATTTCCAAGCACATGGACAAGCGCAATTTTTCCAGTACCTTGCAGGCATCCTTGATACATTTGTCAGGTTTTTCCTTCATAAGAGAATCTCTCAGTTTTCTTCCGCTTTCAAGCTTTGTTATTGATTTTATGCCATAAAACCTTGAAAAGAAGTAATTTCGACAATTCCTTAAAACCTTTCCTGTTTTTTCAAGTATCTCCGTTTCCTCATCTGAAAGAGGAAAAAGAATATTGTTTGACTGTCTTTATTATTTCTTTCGACATTTTATTTCTTCCTTTTTACAATTTTTTTATTTTTATAAATTGACTGAAAACATGTTCTTTTAACAAAAAAACATGTTTTCAGTCAAATGTAAAGAATATAATTCTATATTTTTTTGTTTTTATTTATATTTTTGTCTTCTGGTAGAAATTCTACCAGAAGAATTAACAAAACATTATGCTGTATTTAATACACTTTGCCAATTTATCACTTTTTTTATAGAAGTATGTGTACTTTGTTAACAGCAATTTATAAACGTATTTAAAGAACAAATCGACCTCACCTGTAATTTATTTGTCACCTCTTACACCGCAAAGCAGTAGCAGTGCGTGACGTAGATTTTAGAAGTATGTTCTTCTTTTTATTTAAGAGGAAGCAGACATTTTCGCCTGCTGATTATTTCAGCTTTTAAAGGCTCAACCTCTATAGTCTTCTGACGTTTACAAAATAAGTATATCATATTCTTTTTGAAAAAAAGTCAACAACTTTTTTTCAAAAATTATTTTTTTCCATTTTTTATTTTTCTTCAACCTGCATTTTCTGAATTTCCAATTTTAAATTCATAAGCACTGTATCTGTTTCCTGAATAAAGTCTCATCAAGATTTTTCTTCTGTTCAACTTGAACTTTATAAGTTTTTTTCTTCCTTTTTTTCTTTTGATTAAGTTCTTCCACATAAGTTAAAAGAAAAAAATCCTGTAACAATATTACCAGCAAGCGATAAAAAAATAAAAAGAGAACTAAAAAAATTTTTGTTTGAAAAAAATTCTTTCATATCATTTCCTTTCCAGCAAGAATATTTAAAAAAATTCAAGCATTTCAGTTTTTTTATAATTAATTTTAGCATAAAAAAATATAATTTGTCAAGAAAAAAATAAACGAAATTTTTATTTTTTTAACGTTTTACTGCTGAATTTACTTGCTTATTCATATTTTTCTTTCCCTTTCATAAATTGAAAAAAACTTTATCCTTGGTTTCAGGATGCTTAGTCATCTGATAAAAAAAACTCTAAACATAACAAGAACATCATAATAACTTCCGTGGAGTTCATTTTTCCTTTACAGGAACTTTATAATGTTCAGCACACTCTGAAAGTTTCGTACCATTTGTAACTATCTTCATATTTTTCCTGAGCACTTTTAAAAACATTTACATTAGCAAGCATTGTATCAAATTGATTTTTTTCAGCGGAAAATCAATAAAACTTCTATCAAATTTTTATATTATGGGCGACAAAATGTTCAGTATCGCCACAAAAAAATTGTAAAAAAATTAGTCATATCTTCCTTAAAAGTCTCAGGATAATTCAAGGAAGATTTTTTTGACGTTCCTGAGCTTTATAATGTCATCGGTGAGTCCATTAACTTTAATGGCTCCTTCATTAACTTCCTCTCCTTCGTTCCTGAAATAAAATCTATTAAATTCTCCCTTTTTTTGAAAAATTTGTTTGTTTTTTTCGTCATAGTTTACTTTTTATGGCGCTTATTGAAAGTACCGAACTTCCTTGAAAGCCGTTTGTTTCAGTGTCAAAAAAATAATATCCATACTTTTACCTTTCTACCTTAATAATAAAAAAACAAGTGAAATATTAAGGCTTTCTTTTATTTTTTTAAAAAAACATTATAGCAAAAATATATTAAAAAAATCAACAAAAAAACTTATTAATATGTCAAAATTTAATTAAAAATAATGTTTATAATTCTTTCAAGATAAAAAAATGTTTTTCTAAAAGCAAAAAGAACAAATTTATTAAAAAAATCTGTTCTTTCTTTATTATCTCACTTTATTCATTTTCTTTTCGTTGCCATTTATTTTTTTCTTTTTTTCTTTTTCAGGAAGTTTTCCATATTTACTGATTAAATTATTTTTTTATAAAAGAGTTCAATTTTTTTCTTTGAAATTATCACTTTGAATATATTTTTTTATAATCCTTTGCTTTTTCCCAAAAAAACTATTTTTTTCTTTTATTTTTCTGATTCTATTTTTTTCCATAATAAATCAAATCATTAAAAGTTTGGGTGAAATTTGAAATTTTTTTCAAAAGGAACTTTTTCTCCATTCTTCAATAAATTCATCAAGTTTATTTTCAAGAATCTGATGAATTCTATTTATTTTATTATCTTGAATTTTTTTCTTCCACTACTTCGTTTAAAAAAAGTTGTGAAAAAAATTCCTGTTTTAAATTCTCTTTTTTCGTCACTGATTTCAAATTTATCTAATTTACTTTCAATTTCATTGTAAACATCTGTTGCTGAATCTGTAAAAGTTTTTTTAATTTATTTAAATCTTCAATTGAAAAAAATTCAAGGCTTCTTCATCCATTTTGATTTGATCATATTTTTTTCTTCCCCTATCCTTTCAGTTTTTTTACCGAACCTTGTTGTCAAGCATTATAAAGTAATCATCACAAACTCTTCTTTTTTTGAATATGAACCAAATCTTTTTTTAATTCCTGTATTTGACCTCTTTCATCCATTACAGGTCTTACTGGATATTCTGCATAAGGCAATTCGTCTCCGATTGGCTTTATATGAAATTTCTTGATAGCTTTTTTTCTTCGCTCTTAGTTTTAGGATTATATTCCTTTACTTCCTTAGTTATTTCAAATGTAACTGGTATTTCACGAAGGCTTTGGCTCTAACCCCATTTTTAATACGGTTTCTTATAAAATTATTTACTTTTTTTCAAGGGAAGGAATTGGTTCAAGCGGGAGTTTTTTTCCTCATTTTTTTCAATATCTGTATAATAAAAATTTCTGATCGGAAAATTTTTTTCGTGTTCTTCACGCTTGTCCCAGCCATCCATAAAGGGTGGAGTATATAAATCAGGCATTATGTATAAGTTTGTTCTGCCACCTATTTCCTTATTGTAACGGTTGCATCTTCCTAATCTCTGAATGTTGGTAAACTGTTCTGTCACTAGGTTCCATAAACATTGTATCGAAACTTATATCAACTGAATATGAAATTATGTCATTTGAAATACAAATTTTTATAATCGCCGTTAAAAAGTTTTTTTCTTCATTTTTTTGTTTCTTGTATCAACATCCACATTGGAATGATGCATTATAACTCCGTTTTTTTAATTCACCATTTTTCATTATAAAAAAATTTTACTATAAGTATCTGCAAAATTTTCCATATTGTCAATGCAGTTAAAAATAAACCCAATTTTGCCATCTTTCGGAACATTGTTTTAAAATATCGGCAAAATTTTCATAATCCTCATCATCTGGATAATCATTTGAATAAAAATTCTTCTGTTTTAAATTTTAGCAAATCAATATCAGTGTTGTACTCAATTTTTCTCAAAATCCTTGAACGCTTCTTTCAAATTGTTATCAAGTGTTGCAGAGGCGACAAGAAATTGAGTTTTTTTGGATTATTTTTTTATGTAGTCAATAAGAACAGTTTTAACCATTGGTGGATAATTGTCAAGTTCGTCCCATCACTACAACGCTCATTCAAAGTCTGCTTCCCGCTTTTCATATAATCAAGTAACGGAGCATCGGGAGTGAATTTCAATATTTAAAGCAGGTCTTCTGACAGTTTCAATTTCCTTTAATATTGATGTTTTTAAGATCAAGATTAAAAAAACCGCTTTTCTTTTTAATCTCCGATACATAAAAAAATCGAAGATGTTATGGCAGGAAGAAGAAAACTTACTGTTTTTTTCCTTCTGGAATAGAAAGAAGTACAGCTTCTGTCTTCCCTGAACCAGTCGGAGCATTAAAAACAAGATTTTTTTACCTTGATTTTTTTATAAAAGCTTCTTTTCTGCATTTCGTTAAGTTCAAATATATTTTTCCAATTCTTCTTTTTAACATTTATTTACCCTCATTTCTTTTCTATTGTTAATTAAATATATTATATCACAATTTGACAAAATTGCCAATTTATATGGAAAAAAATAACTCTAAAAAAATATTTGACATTTATGGAAAAAAATTTACTATAATATAGATGAAAAATATAAAATATCAAACAACTTGAAAGGAAAAAAATATGGATGCAAGACTTTTTAAAAAAAGATGAACAAGAATTTTTTTAAAAAAATATAAACCTGGGGATTATGAAAGACCATCGGTCACATCTGATATTCTGGTATTTACAACTGACGAAAACAGGCTTCAAATACTTTTTAATCAAAAAGGGAGGGATACCCGTACAGGAACTGCTGGGCAATCCCTGGAGGATTTGTAGGAATGAAAGAAAGCACACTGGAAGCTGCTAAAAGAGAACTGAAAGAAGAAGCAGGAATTGAAAATGTACATCTTGAACAGCTTTTTATACATTTTTCAGAACCTGACAGGGATCCAAGAATGAGAATAATTTCAGTGGCATATATGGCAACAGTTCCTAAATATAAAATAAAAGATCACTTTTTCAGGAGATGATGCAAATTCAAGTGAAATTTTTTTGATGTTTTTTTCTTGATGATGACGGAAAACTTCAACTTGTTGGAGACAGTGATGCACTCCTTATTACAGGAAATGAGCTTGCATTTGATCATGAAAAAATTATAAAAATGGCAATTGAAAGATTGAAGGGAAAAATGAACTATAGTACAATTGCTTTTTAATTTTTCTTGAAAATCAGAGTGCTTTTTACATTAAGAGAACTTTACAAAATATTCAATGCAGTAAACGGCAAGGAAGAAGACTTTTTCAAATTTTTAGAAAAAAATAATAAATGTTTTTTTCAGTTGAAAAAGATTTTATTTCAGAAATAGATGTTACGGAAGAAGTCTGACGGCAAAGGAAGACCAAGCAGAATGTGGAAATGCAATAATTGTAATGATAAAAAAATCTTGACTACAATAAAAAAATATGTTAAAAATTTTTTTGAAATAAACCACCACTTTATTATTTTTTTAGCAGGAGCTTTTTAGTTTCTGCTTTTTTTAAGGAAACAAATTAAACGAAAGCGAGAAAAAAATATGAAACAAGTTAAAGTGAGGAAAAAAATTTTTTTCAATTGGAAACAAGAAGTTTAAATCTTTAATTGAAGTTAGTGAGGATTATGATGTATATGTTGCTCAAAAATACTCATGATGAAGGGAAAATAGTCAAGGGAATGAAATTTTTTTCTCTTTAAAAAAAGGAAAAGAAAAATCCACTTGAAGAAATTAAAAATTTTTAGAAGTGAATTTTTAGATGCTGAACTTGAAAAACTTTTTCAAATCCCGAAAAAAATTCAAATTAAGGAGAGGAAAAGTTTTAGACTTAAATGTCTAAATTTCGATGAAAAGAAAAAAACAGTTTTGAACTTGCTGTAAAAAAATTGAAAAACAAGGAAATAATATTCTTTTCAGGGAAAAGAAGGGAAAGCGGAACAGGATATTCAAAAATTTAATTCCTTTATGAAAATAGCGGATGAAAAAAATTTTTTTAATAAGAATTTTCAGGGAATTTCTTTTTCAGCAGAGGGCTTACGGAGGAACCAAGTGAAAGAAGCGAAATAGTAATTCCCGGAAACGCTCCAAGTTCGAAAAAAATTCAAAGCAGATGACGAAAACAAAACTGCTTTTTTAAGTTCAAAAACTGTAAGAAATTATGTAGCCAAATATTCTTTCTTATGGCTCTTTGTATGAGCCTGATTTCAAGTTCCTGATTGAAGGTCTTGAAAAGCCATATAAGATTGAATTTCTGTTTACAAGGGAAAGTAAAAGAAGTTTTGACTATATAAATATAGTACAGCTTCCTCTTGATCTTATGCAAAGATATGAATGGCTTTGAAAATGATGATGCATACAATGTCAAGCCATTTTTTTGCAAATTTTCATATAGACAAGGAAAAATCCGGGAATAGCAATAAAAGTTTTTAAAGGAACTTCATTAATTTGAAGTTCTTTTTTATAAAAATTCTCGAATATAATCTTTTTCCCATTTAAATAGGCTCTGTCAGTTTTGCCTTTTCCATTCTTTCTTTAAAAAGAAAATCAAGTTTTTCCTTCCTTAGCCTGAAAAATCACTTCCTATCAGTCTCGAATTGCTTTGGATTAAATTTATCAATAAATGTTATGGGAACGCCAATTGTTCCGTCATAATCTGAAAGGGATGTTCTTGACTTTATTAACTTCTATTGCTTTGAAGTTATCATATTCTTTATATTCTTCTAAACTATATTTTTTTCTTTAATTCAATATTTTTTTATAATGCTTTTTTTGTTTCAACATTTGTGAACCAAAATGAACGTGCACCTTCCTTTAAAAATATTTTTCCGCGTTTGAAAAATTTCTGACGCAATTATATCCTAACCATAATTTGTTCTTCATAATATATTCAAAACATTTTTTTAAAGGTGAGAGCATTTGCATTTCCAACTATAACAAAATATTTATTATGTTCTATAAGAATATCTAAAAATTCTCTAAATAATGAAAATGGGGGATTTGTAATAATAACATCAACTTTTTTTAAAATTGATATATTTTTCCAAATTTCTAAAATCACCATTTCCATTTAACGCTCCAACTTTTTTTCATTTTTTTCCATCAAATTCAGTGATTATCCCTTTTTTTCTTTATCAAAACAGGTAGAAATTAACTTTTTTTAATTCCTATTTTTTTGAAAAATTGATTTTTAAAAATAATTATAAAATTGACTGCATTTATAGTTGTCACAATTACAATAAACAATTTTTCCCTTTCAGAAAAATGCAAATAATTCTTCATTTCTTTTTCTATATCCACAAGCAAAGTATAAAATTCATCATTTTTTTATTTTTAGCAATATTTAACTTTTTGAACATCATTTGCCATATTTTTTTCCTTTCTTCTTTTAATAAAAAAAGATAGATTTTTTTATCTATCTTAAAAAAAACTTTTTTTAGTTGTTTCTTTCTTAGTATCTGTTTTTTTATCTGTATCAATTTCCTTTATATTCCAGCCTAAAGATGCAAAAACCTTTTTGTATAATCCGCAATTGATATTTTTTTGTTTTTTTAGCCGAAATATTCTCGAATTTCGCAACAGCAATTTCTCCTTCTTTATCAGAAGAATAAGAAACAGTAAACCCTAAGCCATTCTTATTATCAAACATCTTTACGGGATTACCCAAATATGAAAGTTCTTTTGCTGTTTCAACATCGTTAAGAAGTACAGAATTCTTTTTACTTGTGCTCAAAGAATAAAAAAATTCCCATTTTTTTGGAATAAGTTGTGCCTGCATTATTTGTCAAATGAATTCCAAAAAAGTTAATTTTATCTTCCTTCGCAGTCTTTTCAATTTTATTTGAAAGTTCTACAAAAGAATCAAAACTTTGAAAAAAAGCCATCCCTTGTTGCATCAACAGTTATGCTTCTGTCCTTCTGAAGTTCAATAAATGTTTCATAAAGTTCAACCTCTTTTTTTAAAAGCATCAAATTTTTCCCATTTTTTTCCCTTCCAATCATTTTTAAAATATTTGTTTTTTTATAAAAAAACATTACATTTTTTTAAAAAAATATCTTAAAATAAATTTTTTTTCTTATTTCTTCTTTTCTTATTTTTTTGTCTAACTTATTACTTTTTATTTTTGACATTTTTTTATTCAGAATGTCAAATTAAACAAAAATATGAAAAGAATATTTTTTTGCTGTTTATCTAAAATCTTCTATCTTTTTTTCTTTTGCTTGGGTGTCTTAATTTCCTTAAAAGCTTTTCGTTTCAAAGCTCGCCTTTACACGCTCCCTTGTTATCTTGAATATCCGTGCAACCTCTTCAAGAGTTTTTCGGAACACCGTCATCACAAAAATCCAAAACGGTATCTTACAATCATCGCTTCCCTGTAATCAAGGGTGTCAAGAACCTCATTAAGAACTATGGCAAGATTTTTGTTTTCTGAAACTTTATAAGGGCTTGCGAAAGTTCCCTTGTCTCCAACTATGTTTGCAACAGTTTCTCCTTCTTCCTCTCCATTTAATGATTTGTTTAAGGAAACATGCTCCCCTTCACTTTCCAGAGCATCTTTTAAATTCTGAATCGGGATATTCAAAATTTCTGAAAGTTTTTCAACGCCATATTCCTTTTTCCCGTTTTGAAATCTTTCGTTCTGCACTTTTCTTACTTTCTGGAGAATTTCGTTCACATGAACTGGAGTTCTTATTGTTTTTGACTGCTCAGCAATAGCCCTTATTATCTGCTGCCTTATCCAGTAGGTAGCATAAGTTGAAAATTTATATCCCCTTTCAATTTCAAATTTTTTTCAGTCGCTCTTGTCAGCCCGATAGCTCCTTCGCTTACAAGATCAGTCAGTTCAAAGGTCGCTTTTTAAGAACATATTTTTTTGCAATGCTTACAATAAGTCTCATATTTGATGTGATGATTTTTTTCCTTTGCTTTCTCCAAAGATAAAGGATTGTCAGAAAGCATCTTTAATATTTTTTTCTTCTTTCTTTCGGGTTTAAAGTTTCTAAAAAAATTATTTTTTTCTTTCCTCAGAAAGCATTTCAATGAACAGTTTTTTTCTCTTCCAAAGCGGACAAAAGCGGATTTTTGTGAAATTTCATTTAAAAGCATCTTAGCGCTTTTCGTCAGCTTCTATTTCCTGTTCACTTAAAGAAATTTCAGCAAATTTCATTTCATTCCTTAAATTTTTCCTTTAAAAGTTTTTTTCCTGCATTTTTTTCTGGTTTTTCTTTTTCAAGTCTTTCATCAATTATATTTTTCTTTTTTCGTTTACTGTATTTACAACTTCCAGTTCTGCTTCTTTTGCAAGCACTTCTATTTCTTCAATGCCACTCTCTGAAATATCCTTCATTTCATTCCTGACTTCTTCAAGGCACAATATCCCGTTTGCTTCCTTTGCTCTGCTTATCATAGCATTTGCCTTTTTTTCTTAAAAAAATATCCAAATTAAAAATCCCCTTTCATATCTTTTTTTAATAGGTGGATATTATCATTTTTTTAAAAAAAGTCAAATTTTAATTTTTATAAAAAAAAGAACCTTTTTAACGGTTCTTCATTTTTTTATGTATTTTTCCTTTTTTTCAGTATATCTTTTAACTTTCTGTTCTTCAACGATTATTTTTTTCTTTCAAATTCTTTATTTCGAATTTTTGCTATTTCAAACTCGATTGGTTCAGCATTTCTTTCTTCCATTTTGGAATACAATTTTTTTCTTCCAGTTTTAAAAAAACTCTGAAAATTCTTCCTTTGTCCATTTTTCTTCGAATTCTTTCTCAATGAACTGCTTAGGAGAAAGTTCGTTTTTCACTGTTGTACATAAGTTTCATATCCCTGTTAAAAAAATCCTGACTTTTTTTCACAAGTTTCGTTTCAAGCAGTTTTGATATTGTTGAAGGAAAATTTTTTTACACATCTGTCATGTACTTCCAGGAGGAGCAAGGCGAGGTATCATTTTCCTTTCCAGCATTTCCTCATATCTCATAAGATTTGCAAGAGCAGATTTTTTTCAGGCTTAGTTGCAACAGCGACTACTTCGCAAACATATCCGTTTTCGTTGAGAAGTTCAGCCCGTTTTGCAGGAGACACAAAAGATTTCAAAGTGCCGTCAATAAAAAAATATCAACTTTATTTTTCAATCCCTTTCAAAAATTAATTCATCAGCAACCGCCGAAGCGAAATCGTGAGTATATTTTTGCACTTTCCTTTCCATACTTTTTTTATAAAGATTAAAAAAATTAGGATGATACTTTCTGAAATCATCAACATCAATTACAAGAAAACCGTCCGCCATAAAATGTTTTTAATGTCCCTTTTCCCGAAGCTGATTGATCTGCAAGAAAAAAAGCAAGAGGATTTTTGCTTTTTCAAGTTCAAACTTTATTTCATTCCAATGCCTTTCGCAAGCATTTATAACATCCTTATAAGTATAATTTTTTTCTTTTTCATATCTATTCCACCATTTCTACCGAACATCATTTTCAAACCAATAAACAACCAAATCTGATTGCTTAAAATTTTTTTCATAATGTATTTCTTGACTTTGCCAATCCATTTGTCAAGAATAAAAATATTCGTTGTCAGTTTTTTTCTTTATTTAATGGAACTTTTTAAACATTCTTCAAGAAGAAGTTTAATTTCGTCGTTATCAGGATATTTAAGGCATAAATTTCTAAGTTCAATTTTCAAACTCCTTAAATCATTTTCAATATTAACTTTTTCATAAATTTCCATTCCAATCATTCCTTTCAGGTTTCAAATACCATTTCCGCCTCCTCTTCAACTGAAAGAAGTTCAAAGCACTACTTGAGCATTTGCAGAAAAATTCAGAATTTATTGCTTCTTCCACTAATTTCTTGTCAGAAGTTCTTTTCTTTATTCTATTATACATAAATTTTTGAAGAAAGCGGAAATGCAATATGAATAATACCGTTTGAAATAATTTTAGGAAAAGCACCTTGCAGAGCCATTCCAAGAGAAGGATTCTGAGACGACACTTTCATCACAATCAAATCCCAATTCTCCTTTAACTCTTTTTACATCAAGATCAATATAAGCAATATCAAAATTTTTCTATTTTTTTCTAAAAAGCTCTATTTCAGTTTTTAGAATAGTTTCCATCAATTTTTTTGGAACTTTTTAAAGTTTCAGAAACAAAAAGGATATGATTTTTTTCTTCTTGCATATTTTCTGTTTCACTGTCTTCAAAAAAAGAAACATTTAAAATAGGACTTGAAATATAACTATGTCTTCCCGCATATGGAAAAAAAGTATCATCATAAAAATACTGTAAATAAAAAGGAATTGTTCATTTGAGGAAAAATTCGCAGAAATAGAAAGCACCTGCTGTACTGCTTCCATAATTTTTAAGCCTGAATTCGGCATCGCTTCCAAGTATGTCTTCTTCAGCAACAAAATCCTCAAGAGCCAGAAGAAGTTCAAAAGCTATCAGCACCTTCATTGTCAACAGTTTCAATCCATTCAACAATCCTTTCCTTGTCGCCTGTCAAAAGTTTGTTATAAAAAAAGTTCTAGCTATTTTTTTAATGAAATTCCTGAAACAATTTTTTTCTTACCTGCTCTGCCGTGCACCCTGTTCCAAAAAGTCTGGAAAGCACGTTCAAGAATACAAAGACTTTTTTTATATTTCCTTTTTGATGAATTAGCAATAATTGCTATGACATCTTCTTTTTAATCTGTATTTTTTTCAGATTTTTGAAACTCTTTGTAAAAGTTCTATCATGCTTTCAGTGTTAAGGGAAACAAGATGAAGTTTCTTAAAATTATTAAAAAAATTAATTTCTTCATCTGAAACAAGCACCGGAACAATTTTTCCCTTCTTCATCTTCGATTCTTTCTTTAATTATTGTTTTCAAATTGTCGCTCATAAGTTCAGCATTCTTTATAAGAAAAAAATTCCTTTTTTTCAACACTTAAAAAGTTCTTTTTTTCTAATGAAAATACAGATTCTTTTACTGACAGATCCGCTTCAATGAATTCCTCAAGAGTTCCATTTCTTACTTTTTCTGCAAGAAGTGCATTTGCTACAACATCCTTCTTCTGAAAAAAATTTTTCACATAGCATTGAAGATATGATTAACCGTCCAACAGAAGTTTTTTTCCTGTACCTTTTTTTCACCTGTTATAATATATCCTTTTGCAAAAACCCGTTTCAGAAAATTCTTTTTTTCAATTCTTCAACAACTTCAGGTTGCCCGTAAATTTCAGAAAAGGATTTTTGGTATATATTTTTCTGTAAAAGCATTTTTTTCTCCTTTCAGCATATAAAGAGCAGGAAATTAATCCTGCAATTTTTTTCCATTCTATAATTTTTCTTTTTCAACAGGTTTCACTAAAAAAACTCAATACCTTTTTTTCTGGTGGAAAATCTTCTTCATAAGGATCAACATAATACACTTCTCTTTTTTTGAGAAAAAAAATTCTCCGCTTTTGAAGTTTATAGATGGACTGGCTGTTATTATGTGAACGGTTCTCTAAAAAAACTCTTGATAAACCGTACTGTCAAGTAAAAAGAAGCCCGGCAAAAAGCATCCATGCTTCCATTGGCAGCTTTTTATTATATAAAGGAGTGAAAAAAATCAAAATTATCTTTAACTTTTTAAATACTCCTCATATAATTCATTTAAAAGCATCTTCTGAATTCGCCATTTCAAAAAGCTTCTTTTTTTAGAATTTGATCTCCCCATGAATTTTTTTATGCTATCACCTTTTAAAGTATATTTTTGTTTTTTTACCGTCATCCAAAAATGAGATCAGGATATTTTTTTGATAAATATAATCATCAAACCCAAATTCCTTAACAGATTTCTTTTTGGAAATCCATATCCAATATAAAAAAATTTATTGAATTCTTTATCGTCAATATCTTTCTTTAAATTAAATTTCACTTCAATATAATCATCATCTTTTTTTCCTTGTCAAATTTTGACAATAAAAAAATTCCAGTTCTATTTTTTTCATAAGCATACCTTCCTTTTCTTTTTTTATAATTTATTTTAGCATAATAAATATAATTTGTCAACAAAAAAATTTCAAAAAAACTTTCTTTTTCAAAAAAACTAACAAAACATTATATTGTTTTTCATCAACATATTCATAAAAAAATCATCAGCTGTTATTCCTAAAACTTGAAGCATTCCAAAAAAACATTTTTGGATTTGAATTACTTGTTCTTCCAGTTTCAAGTCTCCAGACAGTCATATATGATTTTTTTCATCTGAAAAATTTTTGATTATACAGCCTTCTTAGTTCCGCTCTTGAAATGTTAAGGGATTTTTCGGAGCAACAAAATGATTTCCCCTTTTTTTCAAAAATTCTTTTTTTCCAATGAGTTTTTTTCAATTTTTATTCATTTAGACCCCCATTTTGAATATTTTTAATTATTTGTCATTATATCATATTTTTTTAAAAAAAGAAAAAGAAAAAAAGAGCCATAAAGACCCATTTGTTTTTATTTTTTTCTGTTTTTTTATGAAATTTTTAACATCCATATTCTGCAAACAGTTCAACTTTTTACGTGAAAAATCACGAAAAGTTATTTACTATAAGATAAACCTAGAAAGTTTTTAACCTTTAAGGCAAGGCGTACTGAACACCTCTACCAGTCTCATGCAAGAGATTTGTGCAATTGCCACTACTTTTGTCAGATAAGTTTTTATTTTTCTGTTTTTGCAATGTCTTGCTTGAATGAGAAAAACTCTCGATTTCAATCTAAATGATTCATTACAATTTTTCCTTATCTTCAAAAAAATATTATATCATATTCTGAAATAAAAAAAGCAAGAAAAAAATATTTTTTTATAAATTTTTTGCAACACCTTCAGGATTAACGTACATGCTTTTAAGGATTTTTTTCTTTATTCTGTTCCACTTTTTTTAGAATTGTCAATTAAAAAGTTTGTTATTGACCGATATTTTGTTTTTTTAGAAAATCCTGAAAATTCTTTTTGGCAATCAAGGTTGCTTCACCCTTGCTATATAAATCTTTTTGCAACAACATTAACGTCTCCCTTTTTTTATAAAAAAATATCTTCACCACGTTCCAACTTAATATTTAGGGCACTTTCAGTTTTTTTCAGAATGCTCAATAATTTCAAGAACTTCTTTCATAGGAAGAAGCCCCGTAAAAATTTATGTCTATTTTAGGATTTTTCGGGATTTGTTTTATCTACAACCAAATTGTATTTTTTTGAAATATAGTTAATCTTGATATCTTCCAACTGATCTAATTCTCTAACCGCATTTCCCAAATTTTTCTAGCATATTGGAATAAGCATCATCAATCCTTATTAAAGGGACAGCTTTCCTTTTCAACCGAAATTTCCATCTCTTTCCAGCCTTCATTTTTCATTCATTTTTTTCTGCAAGTTTACTGTATTTTTTTCAATTGTTTTTTTCACGCTTTTTCGGCAACAGTTTCTAATTTTTTTCTCTTGAAATCGACTTGCTTTCCAAAGGATTTTTTTATCAGTTGTTTTTCAGTTCGACATCATTTAAATCCGTAGACAAGCCAAAAACTTCTTCCGGCATATAGCCGATCTCTTTTCCTGTTCTTGCAATAATTGCCCAGTCGCGTGGAATTACAGCTTCCTTTTCAAGCGGAATTTCCATTACTCCTGTTGCACTTCCGCTCACGCAGTCAAATATTCCCACTTCAACATTTTCAACAGGAACTAAAAATATTCTTCTTTGAATTTTTCAACATCGAGAGCATCTATAACAGGAACATTTTGAAACCTGAAAGCAAGCGAGCCTTCAATTCTGTCAGTGTTGTCACAAAGTTCAGAATTTAATGCCTTTAAAAATTTTGAACTTTCAACTTTTGCACTGTCGAATAAATCTGTATATTCATATCCTTGCGACTGGATAAGCCAGTTTATTGGATCAGGAAATTCGTTATCCTCTCCTAGCAGTTCAGCAATTTCATCTATGTTTTCAGTTGAAAAATTTTCAGGATTTAAGACGCCTCCATCCATTTCATAATCAGCAAGTTCCCTGTAAGCGTCCCTCAACATCGTTGTATTCAGATGAAACATAAATTACAACCTCCGGTATCTTAGTATCGTTATATATGTCTTCAAAGCCGTAATCTATTTCGGTGTTATCATGCACAAACTGATCATAATCTTCCAGTTCTGCTTCAGTGGCATTATCATACAGATCCTCAAACTCTTCTCTTCCTACTGTTTCTTCAAAATAATTTCTTATTACTTCTTTAACCGCATCATAGCAGTCCTGTTCAAAGGAATGAGTTAAACTGTCATCCTGTTCCAGAAGAAAATCTCTCATCATTTTGACATAGGGCTTCTCACATTTCTCACAATTTAAATAGTCAGTGCTGTTTTTTTATTTTTCTTCAACAAATTCAAGAAAAATTTTTTTAAGTTGTTCTTCTGGAAGACCTTCTGTTTCATAAGGTCTCTGACCGTAGGGGAATTCCTCTTTGATTTTTATTTTTTTCAAACTTGCTTTTATGTTCTTCTAAAAGTTCTGAAAAAGTCATTTTTTTATATTCACTTCCTTTTTTTACTTAATTATAGAAAAACTAACAAAAAAAGTCAATTAACGCTTTTTGAAATTAGAATAAATAAAAAAATTAAGATTATTTTTGTTGACATATATTGATAACTAATATATAATAATTTGATAAAAAGATAATTTTAATAACAATAAAAGTGATTATATTTCTGCTGAAAATGAATATAAAGTTATTGAAATTATTTAAAACAAATATTAATGAGAAAGAAGGTTATTTAAATTGTTACCTAAAAAAATTATTACTCCTAAAGTACCACCTATCAAAATACAAGGCATAAAAAAACAAAATTAGTTCCTTTCATAGCAAAAATCAATTAAATGGAATGGAAAAAGGAACGTATTTTTGAACCATTTATGGGTTCGGGTGTAGTCGGTTTTTAATTTAGAACCCTAAACGTGCTATTTTTTTAGCGATACTAATCCTTACATAATTCAGTTTTATAAAGATATTCAATCAAAAAAATTACATCAGAAATAGTTAAAAAAATATTTAGAAAACGAAACGATTAAACTATCTAGCACTTTATCAGATAAAAACATCATATTATTATGAAGTGAGGGATAGATTTAATAAAGAACATAATTCGTTAGATTTCTTGTTTTTACAACGTTCAAATTTTTAATGGCATAATGCGTTTTAATAATAAAGGAAATTACAATGTTCCTTTTCGGACGGAAACCGAATAGATTTAACAAATCTTTAATTACGAAAAATTAATAATCAAGTTGCATGGATTGAAAAAAATAATGGAGGAAAAAAAGATTGGAAATTTATTTGTGTTCCGTTTACTGAAAATATTTAAAATGACAAAAGAAAATGATTTTTATTTATTTAGATCCTCCATATATTGGACGTTACGATGGCTACTATGATTCTTGGAATGAAGAATATGCAATATTGCTTGCAAAAACTTACTCAAAATGGAAAAAGTTGGATACGCTTTTAGTATGTGGCATCAAAATCAATATAGAAAAAAAATAAACATTTAGAAATATGAACCAATGGAAAATTATTAACTATAGAACATTTCTATCATTTAGGGGAAAAGAAAAAAATAGAAATAAAATGATAGAAGCACTAATAATAAGTGAAAAAAATTTAAACTTATTTGAACCGTAAAAGCATTTTTGAATAATCAAGATGTTGTTACATAGGCAATCAAAATTCGACAATTATAGAAAAAAACCAATAAAAAAATAGAACAAATTAAAAAAATTTTGTAAATTAATTGCTGAAAAATTTGTTTTTTTATAAAATTTTCAGCAATTATTATGAAACATTTTTTTAAAAATATTGTTCTGCATTCGTTTTCCTTCCATTGCCTTCTGAAATTGTTCGCCATCTACTAAAAAGAATTTTTCCCGTTTTCTAGCTGAACGTACAATTTATAACTTAAATGTCCCATATTTCGTTCAACAGTTTTTTTCTAACAATCTTTTCCTTGTTACAAATACCTTTTTGCTTCTTCATAATTGACACCCCTCAATTAAACCAGAATTTACACTTCTTTGTTCCGAATGCTTGGAAATAATGGAAATTGTTTTAAAACCAATAAAACTAACTATTATTATTAAAAAAACCTAAAAAAAGATTTTTATTAAAAAAATTATTTTTTTATTATTTTTTTCATCATTCCTTCCTTTCTTTTCTTTTTTTATAATATCATAAATTTTAAAAAAAGAAAAGTTTTTTTATGACAATATTTTTTTATAAAAGTTATTTGAATTTTTTTATTGCTTTATTATTAATATGATAAAATGAAACAAAAAAAGAAAGGAAATAGCCAAAATGAATATTACAAATTTAAAAAGAAATTTTTTTGAAAAACTGTTGCTATGAAAATAATAATGAAAAAAATTTATTACAATAAATCACAAAGAAAGCCCCTGACGCAAGGAACGGGGATGAATTTACAAAGAAAATTAAAAAAATCCTTGACAAAGTCATCCAATTGATGTATAATATACTCAAAGGTATGACACTGCCGATAGGTCGCAAATGTATGACAGGTGTTTCAGCCATGGGGCTGAGGGGCTGGGTCAAAGCATATGCCTGAAATAAGGTAAAAGTACTGCGAAATCCGTTTAACCGGTGGAAGTGGCAAGGTTCAAGGGAATCAGCAAGAATCCTGGGTAAATCTTGTTTAAGCCATCTAAACAATGGAATCCCCTGATTTCAATCACGGGGAGGGTGTCAGGAATAAATCTTGATGAAAATAACAATGTTCTTGTTTTTTTATGAAAATCTTAAACATTCCCCAAAAAAATAGGCGAAGTAAAAAAAGCTCTTGAATTTTTTTCAAATAAATTAAACAATGCTCTTAATTCAGAAATTGACTATGAAAACCAAAACATTTTTAAGATTAGCATTGCAAAAATATAAATGAAGTCAAGACAAATATGATTGTAAAACTGGATAATGAAGAATATGGAAATTTTTTTATTTAAATGTTTTTTTGATGTTCCTGAAAAAAATTCTATGATGTTTTTTTGATAAAAATTATCGTGAAATGCTTTCTAAAAAAATTCATTTGAAATCAAGGAAGTGGCAGAAGTAGCAAAAAGCACATTGAATGAATGCAGTTATTTCAATACATATCATGTTGAACCGATTGAAAGCAGAAGCCTAAGAATAAGAAAAGAAGGTGATAACTTAATTAATCTTTATATTGATTTTTGACGATTATAATGAATATGAAATTTTTTTCAGAATTGAATATTTAAAACATTGATAAAAAAACAAAATTAACATTAAAAAAATGAAGCTCTGTAACTAAGAGCTTTTTATTTATAAATTTATTGACAAAATATACTTTTTTTATGCTATATTATAAAAAAAGAAATGATAATTACTACTTTAACGGAAGGAGATGGAAGAGAAAAAAATGAAACTTTACAACACAATGACAAATAAAATTGAAGAATTTAAAACAATAGAAGAAAAATAAGGTAAAAATGTATGTTTGCAGTACTACTGTCTATAATTACATACATTTGAGGGAATGCACGTCAATTGTAGTTTTTTTGATACATTGGCACGGTATTTTTAAGCATAAGGGTATGGAAGTTGAGTTTGTACAGAATTTTACGGATGTGGATGATAAGATTATAAACAAGTCTATGGAAGAAGGGATTTCTGCAAATGAGGTTTCGGAAAAAAATATAAAAATATTTTTTTGAAGATATTAACAGGCTGAATATTCTTGATAGTGTGAAAAAGACCGAAAGTTACTGAAAATATAACAGAAATTATTAAGATTGTTCAAAAAAATTAATTGACAATGGGTTTGCTTATGAGAAAGACGGGAATGTTTATTTTGAGGTGAAAAAATATAAGGATTATGGGAAATTGTCAAATCAGAAAATTGAGAAGCTGGAACTTGGAGCTAGGATTGATGTGTCGGAAATTAAGAAAAATCCAGTAGACTTTGCGCTTTGGAAGAAAAAGAAGGATGGAGAGCCATTTTGGGAATCGCCTTTGGGGAGAAGGGCGTCCCTGGATGGCACATAGAATGTAGCGCGATGGCGAAAAAAATATCTAGGGGATACATTTGATATTCACGGCGGTGGACAGGATTTAGTTTTTTTCCACATCATGAAAATGAGATTGCCCAAAGCAAGTGCGCTTATCATGGAAATTTTGCAAATTACTGGCTTCATAACGGATTTATTCAGATAAATGGCGATAAGATGTCAAAATCGCTAGAAAATTTCTTTTTGCTTCGTGAAATACTTGAAAAAAATTTTCTGGGAATGTAATAAGGCTTTTTTTATTCTAAGTACACATTACAGAAAGCCGATTAACTTTTTCATTTGAGAATATGGAGGATACGAAAAAGGCATTGCAAAAATATTGTAAAATCAATGAATAAATTTGAAAAATATTGTTGAAAAAAATATAAAAATGAAAAAAAATAGAAAATGTTAAAAAAATTCAGAGTTTTTCTCAAAAAAATTGATGAGTTTGATAAAAAAATTTGAAGATGCGATGGACGAAGATATGAACACACCGCAGGCACTAGCAACTATTTTTTTGATCAGATTAGGGAAACAAATACATTCATTTCCACAAATGAAAATGAGTTTTTTTCACAATTTATTATGAAATAAAAAAATCTTATGATTCTTTGAAGGAAAAAAATTAGAAAATGTATTTGGAATAGCGATTGAAGTAGAAAAATGCTATGAAGGAAGAAGATGGAGAAAATATGGAATTGACAAAAAAATTAATTGAGTTGCTGATAAAATTACGAAGTGAGGCAAGAAGCGAGAAAAAAATTTCAAATTATCTGATGAAATTCGGGATGAATTGAAGGTACTTGGAGTAGAAATTAAGGATAATAAGGACGGAAGTTCGAGTTATAAAATAGAAAACAAAAAAAGCAGGATTAATTTCCTGCCATTTTATTAATAATTAGTTATTATCAGATGTTTCGTTTCAGTGTTAAATCTATTTTTTTATATTAACTGCATATTTCTTGTCATATTCATAAATTATATAGTCCTTATAAAGTTCTTCAATAAAAAGGTGTCTTTCCAATCACCATAAGAGCTTTTTGCTTTTTAATTTCTTAAAATCTTTTTGCAAGTTTCTTGTGCATTTCTTCAGTAAATCCATTAACCATTTCTTTATTGCCATAATTGCTGAAAAACGCAGTCATAAAGGCGGATCAAGGAAAAATAAAAATCATCTTCATCTGACATATCAAATATTTTTTTGTAATCTTCACAATAAATTTCACTTCTTTTCAAAAGTTCACTATGACTTTTTACTGACAAGTTCAGTGTTAAAATTTTTTTATATCTTCCATAAGGAACGTTATATTTTTCCTTCCCTATTATATCTAATCATTCCGGAATAAAAGTTTGTCTTGTTTATAAAAAAAATATAGTCGCAGGATGAAAATCCGGCTTTGAATTGTTATTAAAAAAATTTCTCATTTGATAATAAAGTTTTTTTCATTAGCGTCTTCAACTTTTTATATCAGCCTTTTTCCTTTCCGTTTTTCAAAAATCCATTCTATTAGAAACATACTGGTTTTCAATTGAAGTCAATTCTTTTTTTATTTGTGGAAATTCATTCCTTATGCCCAAATAAAAATTCAATAAGTTTTGAATTAACATCATTTATAATTGATTTTTTTCAGGCTCAAGATAAAAAAATATAAATACCTGCAGCCTAAAAAAAGGCTCTATATATCTCCCTTTATATTCAGGGATAAATTTTTTTATTACCTCAATTTCCCTTGATTTCTGCCGGCATATTTAATCATCGGTTTCATTATTTAATTTTTCCTTTCCTATTCAAAAAAATAACAAAAAAATTTTTCTGTTTCAATTTTTGGATTATATCATATAAATAATAAAAAAATTCAAAGTTATTTTTCTTCCTCTTGGTTTCTCTTTTGTTTTTTTGATTTTTTTCCTTTTTCAGTTTGTTTAATTTTTTTCAAGTTCCTTTTGCAAATCCCTTTTAGTTCTTTGAACGCTTGGAGAACTTTTAGGATTTTTCTCCAGACAATTTTTGCATCATTAGTTTTTCATATTGTTCAAAAACTCTTGTATTCTCATAGATTCTGTCCTGCCTTTCAATTTTTTTCCTGCCTTGTTTTTAGTGGCAAAACTTTTTCCAGCAACCTTTAATGATCCAATAAAGAATTCTGTACCTACTATTCCTATTTGCCTTCCCGCCTTGTTCAAATCCTTCCTTGAGATTCCCAAAAAGTTTATCATTCTTATTATTTTTTTCCTTTTTCATAATTAATTCCTTTCCAATGAGTAATTTACCAAAAAAATATATTAGGTTTTATTTATATTATTTTTAACAACTATTATTAAAAAAATTTCAAACATATAACATATGAATGAAAAAAATATTAAAAAAAGAGAGAAAAATTTTTCTCCCTGATTTTTTTATAAAAAAAATAAAATTATATTTAATTGCTTTTTAACTTTTTATTTCCCCTTTTCTTCTATTAGAAGCATTTAACATTCCTGACAAAAGCTTTTTGTTCTAAATTTACTGATTGCAACTTTCTTGCCATTTTTTTAATGAACGATGTAAAATAGACTTTTTTTCCGCTTCCATATTCATTGTTTTCTTTTTTTCTCAGAACAGGATAAACTTAAAATAGAAAAAAAGAAAAAAGCTGATAACTTCTTTTTTTCATCTGCTTATTTCCTTTCTTTTTAATATTAATTGTTTAATTATAACATTCTTTTTTAATTTTTTTCAAGTTTTTTTAATTTTTGGGTTCTAATAAAAAAATTGAAAAAGCCTACATTATAAGTTCCTCCAAATCCCTTGCCGTTGTCATGCCTGCTGGGCTTCCTTTTGCACCTTCAATTATTATGTCAAACAGATCCTGCTTTTTCTTCTGCAGTTTCAATATTCTTTCTTCTATTGTTCCAGAACATACAAGTTTTATAATTTCAACATTCTTTTTCCTGACCTATACGGTAAGCCCTGTCATTAGTACTGATTTTTCAATTGAAGGATTCCCACCATAAGTCGTAATGGATAACAACATTAGGCTCCTACAAGGTTAAGTCCCGCCGCTCCTGCCTTCAATGAAATAAGAACAACCTTATACTCGTTATTTCCGTTAAATTCTCTTGTAATTTTCTGCCTTTCGCTTGCAGGAAGAGCACCATCTATCCTGAAATGCTTTATTCCGTTCTTTTCAAGGAATTCTCCTGCATCATCAAGAACCTCAAGAAAACTTGAAAATACTAAAATTCTGTCACCTTTTTTTATTCTTTCTATAAGAAGTTTCTTAAATTCCTTGCTCTTTGTAGGTTCAATAAAGTTGCCTTCCAGATCCTGCATTCTTCCTTGAAGAGAAGTCAGGGCCTTTAATTTCTGGATAAGGGTAAAAATTTTCATTCCTGCTCCGTTATCCTTTCTATTTTGTTTTTCTTCATTTCCGTCTTCAAGATCTCCGTCTGCATCAACTCCATTTTTACCTATAAGAGCCTTTTCTTCTTCAAAGCTGCTCCTTGTATTCCTCTGCAAGTTCTGTATAAAGAAGTTTTTTTCAATTGGTGAAAGTTCAATATAATGTTCTGTCACTTTCTTTTCTTTAAGAATATGTGACAATTCCTCATCTTTTCTCCTTCTTAATATAAAAGGCTTTATACGTCTTATGAGCGATTTCTGCTTTAATTCTGCCTGTATTATGCTTTCTTCATAATCAGAAACAGCTTCCGTATCTTCCCAGTCAACCTGAGAATTTTTCATCTATGTAAATATTTCCGTATTCTTCACGGAATTTCCTGTTGCTGTAAAGGTATCCTTCAAAAACAAAATCAAATATGCTCCACAAATCCATAACAGAATTTTTCAATCGGAGTTCCTGTCATAGCAAACTTCACACTGGCTGTTAAGCATTTTTAAGTTTTTCTTTTATTACCTGATGAAGGATTTTTTTATTTTTCTGAGCCTCATCAAGGAAAGTAACATCAAGTTCAAGATCTTTTTAAAAATATCAATATTGTTAGCAGCCTTTTTCATATGAAGTGATCATAGGTCCGCCCTTATATTTCTTAATAAACTCTTTAAAGCGCTTTGGAGACATATTGTAAATAAAATGTGGAACAATATCAGTAAATTTTTTTCAAACTCTTCACACCAGTTGTTTACAAGCGTTGTCGGTGCAACAATAAGAATCTTCCTTCCTGGATTTTTCAATAAGAATCTTCTTAATAAAGGAAATTACCTGCAAAGTTTTTTTCCAAGTCCCATATCATCTCCAAGTATTCCGCCATAGCCATTTGAAAAAAAGTTCATACAGCCAAGCAAAAACCCTTTTTTTCTGATATGAAAACAATGTCGCGTTTACATCAACAGGCTCTGCTGGTTCAACCTCAAAAAAACTGTTTATTATTTCTCTTTCTTTTAAAAACTTCATCATTATTAAAATTTATGTCTGACATTGCAAATCTTGCCTTTTTCAGCTTTTTGACATTGTTCCGTCAGGACGTATTGTGTCATAGTTTGAAAGTTCATCTTCTATTTGAAGTATTTCGTTCACTGAATTTTTCAATCTCAACCATTTTATCTCCAGTAAGCCTCACATACCTTTTTTTCCATCTTTTTTTCAATTTCACCTTTCCTCATTCTTTCAAGAAGTTTCACTTGTTCTTCTCGATTAAGGTTAATATTTTCCATGTTAAATGAAGGAACGCCAAGTTCATTATTTGAAAACATCGTAAACTTAATTTTTTGCTTTTTCCTCTTATCTTTTCAACCATATCCTCATTCATAAAAAAATCAATTCCGCTTTTTATGTATGTCCATTTGATTAAAAAAATTTGAAGTGCTCTTTCAAAATCTGCTTTCAGATATATTCTTTTTTTCTTCCAGCAGTTTCATAAGGCATTTCCGAAAAATATGGAAAGAATTTCTTTATAAAGTTCTGTATTGAACTGCTTGTAATAAAACTTTTTATCCTTTTTCTATAAAAGAAGTTTTTCATTCCGAAAGAAATATAAACAAAGCTCATCACTCATATAATCAAAAAAAGAGCCTCAAGGTTTCCGATTTCATCAATTTCAGTTGCATACTTTGCTTTTTTTCCCTTTTAATCCATCTTCCAAGTTTTTTTCAGGATTATTTCCGTGAAGAAAAAAATTAGAATCAGGAAGCTGCTTAAACTGCTTATAAAAAAATTTTTCTATAAATTCATGTTCTTTTTTTCCAAATTCAAAAAGCTGGCTGTCATTTCCTTCAAATGTAAAGAAATTTGTTCTTTTTATATCTTGAAATCCTTTATGAAAAAAATTTTTCCATGATATTCGACAAAGACAGGCTGATAACCATTAACTGTTTTTTTCATGTCCCTCATCCTTGAAATGCATTATGCCTTCCTTCTGCATTTTTTTAGGAAACTTTGAGCAAGTTCGTTCATAAATTCTTTTTTTCAAAATATTTATTTTCAGAAAACCATTTAAGCATAGCCTTATCCTTTGGATAAATTTTATCTCCTTTTACGAAAAAGAAAACTTTTTATTTTTCTAAATACTCCCTGTTTTTTCTCTTGCTTCATACAGCCGCCAAGGATATTCAAGCGGACGGAATACTTTCTGGCGCGACGTTTTTATAAGTATTTCAATATGCCCTTCCAAAACTTCATACTGAAAACTAATTTTTTTCCAGTCTTAATTTTTTTCTTTTTCTTTTTTTCAGCCATCATTAAACACCTTCATCACCCTTAAGAATTTTTTTATGACTTGACTTATTGCAAAATCATTATTCTCTTTATTGAAAGTGATCATAAATTTTGCTTTTTTTCTTTCAATGCTTTCATCTTTGAAGTTGAAGCAGTACCAAACTGCTCAAGAAGAATCCTTCGCACATGCCTTTGATGAATTCCATATTTTTTTCTGAAAGTTCGCTAACATTTTTTTCCAAGAACAAAAATCCCTTGATATTTTTATTATAATTTTCTTTTTCTTTTTTTATTTCTTTTTCCTGAATTATATTTTTTTGAAAACTTCCTGTTCCAAATTTTTTTCTAAGCCTTGCATATACAGTTGAAAAAAATTAAGCCCTGTTTTTTTCAGAAATTTCTTTTTTGCACCTTTACCTTCAAGAAAAAGAAGTTCAATGCTGTTATTGATATTCATATTTTTCCTTTCTTTAAAAATAATTATTTTTTTAATATTTTTCTTTATCTTTATAATAAATTATAGCATATTTGGTATAAAATGTCAACAAAAGCGTAAAAATTTATAAATAAAAAAACACTTTAAATTAATTTTTTTAAAATAAAAGTGTAAATTTATTTTTTTAATATAAATTATTTTTTTGTTTTATTTTATTGTTGTTTATAAAAATGTTTTTTTCAATTGTTCTTTTTGTATTTTTCATAAGAAATATTTTTCTTTTTTTAGTTTTATTATTCTCAAAAATATGCTTTCGAAACTTGCAATCTGCCAGAATTAAGATTTAAATTTTTCACTCCAATTTCTATGGTCTTGTTTGTGACCATTTGAAAAAAATCAATTTCTTCAATAAAAAAATGCTATTGTATTTTTCAATAAATATTTTATTTTTGAGAATCTCTATAAGATTGTTTGAAACTGTAATTTATTTTTTTAAAACTAAATACGCCTTTTTCAACATCAGTATCACAAACAACATAATCATTATATAATCTATTTATAGATGATATAGCACTGTTTGACGTTTTTTTCAGATTTTTATATTAATTAATACTCTTATTCCCATAAAAATCAGAACAACAATCATAACTGCTATCCACCGTACTTTTTCTTTGGTCTTTTTTTATTATCATTTTATCTTCGTTATGATTTTTGCGTATATATAATAAGTTTGCTAACAATAAATTCTTCTATTATAAATCCAGGTACAGTAGATGATTGTATGCAGTTATTCTGGTCAGACAATAAATTATAATCTTCTAATTTTTAATAATAACTCATTCCATAAACTTTAAAAAAATTTCGTTTGTGTAATTTATAATTTCATTTTTTTATATAATTAAGTTTTTTTCATAATATAACATTAACATTCTCCTTTCAACATTTTTTTAAAACAGATAAACCAATAAACTTTTTCCTAATATTGGAGGAACAGCATTACCTATTTGTATCAATTGCCATTTTTTTACTTCCTTTGAATATAAAAATCATCTGGAAAAGTTTGTAAACTAGCAAGTTCCCTTAGCGTTAAAAACTCTTGGCAATTTTGGATGTAAATTTACTCCACCGTGATTTTTCTTTTTACAGTACAACTTGGCTTATCCCAAGGAGATTTTTTTCCACGCATCCGAATAGTTTCCATACATACTTTTTTCCCTCTGGCGTATTAATAATTTTTTTCTTTTTATATGTTCTGAATGTTTTTGTAAATATATGATTAATTTCTTTATTTTTCTTCCATATTCATATTTTTTTCAATAGTTTCACCAAGCGTTTTATATTTGCTTTCTTCATATATTGGCATAGGATGATAATTTTTCCAAACCAAGTCTATTTCCAATAAAAATAACTCTTTTTTTCTAGTTTGTGGAACTCCATAATCAGCGACATTTAATAATTTATAAGTTATATTATATCCTATTTTTTTAAAATCATTTATTATTTTTTTCAACGATTTTTCCCTTTAAGCATACTCAAAATTCCTTCAACATTTTTCCATTATTAATATTTTTAGGTTGCAATTTTTTTCTACAATTTTTAACATATCCAAATATAAACTATTTCTTGGATCTTCTACAATTCTATTACCTGCCATAGAAAAATCCTTGACAAGGAAAACCTCCAACTATTACATCGACTTTTTTTATCTTTTTACATATTCATATAATTCATTTTTTTAACGTTTTGTTCTCTAATGTCTCTACTTTCAACAACTTCTTTAAATTTTTTTGATCAATGAAATTATATTTATATGTTTCAACTGCTTCTTTCATTATTTCGACAGATGCAATAGGTGTAAATCCTGCCATAACCATTCCGCACGAAAAGACCTCCCGCACCTGCAAATAAATCTATAAATGTATATCCATTTCTATCGTCCTTATTCCATCCATCAGTTTCTTTCATTTCTTTTTCAATATTTACAAACTTATATTGATTTTTTTCATACATTATACCTCTTTTTTTAATATTTTTTTATTAATTATCTCAACAATTTTATTTCTTTTTATCACTGGCAATATACCTACTTTAGTATTTTTTTAAAAAAATATCTATTAAGTTATCTTTTTTTGTTACTTACCTTATTTTTATTGGTTTTTATTTTTTTAGAAAAAAATGTGAAATTAATTAAATTTATCAAAATAATCACATCCTTTTTTTATAATATTATATCATATTAAAAACAGTTTTGTCTATAAAAAAAATACTATTATAGTATATTTTATAATAATATTTTAAATAAAAAAATAGGATTAAAAAAATTTATAACCTTATTTTTCACAATCTTTTTAAATTAAAAACGCTTTAAATTAATTTTTTTAAAATAAAGCGTTTTTTTAAAAATTTTTATAATAATTGACAAACATAATATTTTTAATTTTTTTATAAGGCAATGCAAATATTCAAATGTATGATCTGCCTTATGTTCCCTAAGCGTGTTCCTTGTCCGCACGGTATCGCTGATATTTCTTTTTTAAAGAGTTATAAAAAAATGTCAATTATGTTAATGACGTATCCTACTTTACAGTGCTGTTCGGCAAATGAGCCTTGCAGGTCTGACGGGCAAACTCCCTGCCCATTAACTGCTCACCCCACTTAAGAGGTCTGTTGCTTCTCTGCCTGCATACAGATGAGCATGCAAGCTCTTAATTTAAATACTAAATTTGACTGGAGAATATTTTTCTTCCAGTTCTGTCTGAAAGTTCTTCTGGAAAATGTTTGGTCATTATATTGTATGCTCCGTTTACATCAGCATTTATTCTCTTTCCTGCTGAAGTTCTGTAAATTCCCCTCTTGACTCTTTTTCCTGAAAATTTATGCTTTCCCTGATTTTCAGGACTGAACTCCGGAATAAAGTCGTTGTCAATAAAGCTTGCCTTTGAGGTGTAGCTCTCCTCCCTGAATATGACTTCTATTCCTTTTCTTCTGCACTTGTATTCTATCATCTGAAAAAGTTTCTGATGCGGGATCTGCACAAATTTCCTGTTGTTCTGTCTTCCCATTTTTATTTCCTGCTTCTGGTTTTTGTTGTCGCCTATAACTACTTTTGAACATCCGCTCTCGTCAAGAAAATCTGCGACAAACTTGGAAATCATATGCATCTCGTATGAGAGCTTTGTTTTTCCCTCTTTGTCCAAAAGACGGTCGAGCCAGTGAACTTCTGTACGTTCCAGGTCTTAACTTTGACTGGGCTTCGCCAATCACTTTATTGAAATAGCAGTTCTCACTTTTTATTTTACTCCCTGATATTATTGCAGGTCTTTTTTTCTTGTCTGAAAATGCAATTGTAAGCAAGTTTTCACCACCGGGATCAATTCCTGCTATGCATCCTTTCTCTTTCATCTTGCTGTCACTGACTTCATAAACCACTTCTATCTTATAGTAATCCCTGCAAGGAACTACCCTTATGCAGTTAATTTTCCCTTCAACCTTTGTAGGAACTTTTTATGTTATAGACTTTTTGGGACATAATATGGCTTCGCCTCTTTTCCCTCTCTTTTTACTTATCGTTCCTGAACGGAAATCAAGGACAAACCTGCCTTCGGTTTTGTGAAGGTATTTAGGCAGTCTCACTTTCCTGTCATATTCTCCTTTCCTTTTCAGTTTCAGGAGTTCCCAGAAAGAAGAGAGGTTAGCACCCAGCATCTTTATGACATTGTTTTGCAACTTTGCTTTGAAGAGAGACATAGTCTGCCTGTTTCGCTCTTGAGAACATTGTGCTGATTTCCATCCAGCCTAAAGTTTTAACATCATCATCAAAGAAACTTTGCCTGAATGCATATAAAGGCGGCATTGTAGAGATTCTTTGCCTTGAAACATAGATCGTCAAACACATCATATAAAGGATTTCTTTTTATTTACTTGATGTATTTCAGTAAGCACCATTTTAAATTCCACCTCCATTTTTTTATTTTTTTATTATAATATAAGAAATTTGAAAAGTCAATTGGAAATTTTAAATTAATAAAAAAATTATAAAAAAATATTAAAAATTTTTTTATATTTAAGGATATTTTTAAAAGACCTGATATTCGCCATATTTTTTTCAAAAAAATATTTTTTTATTGTTTCGAAAGGGATTATCCCTTCATTGTTATAAACTCAAAAAAAATATTTGAATTTTTGCACCTTTTATAATTTCCTCAAGAACTTGCGGGTATTTGCCTTGGAACAAAAAACGACTTTTTCTTGCTATCTGTCCTAATTCCCGTCTTCCCTTTGATTTCAGGATTATCATTTCTTGCTATTGTTTCGAGGATATGATAGTTTGAACTGTACTGTCTCGCATTATAAGGGGGAACCAAATACAGAATATCGCCTTCAATCTGACAAATCAAATCTTCCGCTTCCATATTGTAGGCTTTTACCTTTAGTATTCTCAAAAGGAGTTTTATCAATTTCGAAAACAAAGTCTTTTTTTGTGCAGGCTTTTTTTCAGATGCTTTTAAATGAGACTCCATAAACAGAAGTTGTGTTAGCACATTTGTCAACTGAATTTATAAGAGTTTGAAAGAAGATTGAAATACTGTTTCCTGTTTATTTTTCCCCTGATTATAAAGAAATGAAATTTCATTCCTAATCGCATCACATCTTTTTTTCCATTTTCAGTTGAAAAAAATACATTCTCTCACTTAATTCAGGGCAATAATTTTTTGAGATAAAGCCGTTAATTCCTTTAAGCGAATTCAACTCTTTAACAAGTTCAGGTTCCACAAAAGATTTGAAAACCCCTTCCACAAGATTGCGAATTATTACGTAACTATAGTATTGAATATCATTTGCAATAACTTTATAATTCTTTTCAAGAAATCTTCCGGGAACTGCTCCCGTACCTGCAAAAAGATCAGCAAAAAAACTCTTTTTTTCTTCCTTGCCAGCAACTTTTTTTCAATCGTTTCTTCAATAAAATCAAGTAATTTCTGCTTTGAACCTATATAATTCATTTATTAATTTTCCTTTCATTTTTTTAAAAATTATAACATTTCAAAAAGAAAATGTAAAGAAAAAGCAATAAAAAGATTGCTTTTTATAAAGTAGAGCAATCTTTTTTTATATATAACAATGGAATTAATAATTTTATGGCGTTCCCGGCAGGGACTCGAACCTGCGACCAAAAGTTTAGGAAACTTTGACTCTGTCCACTGAGTTACGGGAACATAACGTCACACTGCGTGTGACTCTAAAAGCCAGTAAATTAAATAACAATGGAATTGTATCATAACTTTTGCAAAATGTCAAGAACTTTTTTTAAATTTTTATATTCAATAATCAAGAGATAAAATTTTAGATTGATATATTATCAAAATCATTGAATAAATATAACAATGATTAAGTTTTACGATAACCTATTTCAGCATTTTTGCTTATTATAAAAGCTCTTTTTGATATACTCTTTTTTTCACTTAGTGCTTTTTTTCCGTTTCAAACAATAATAATTGTCCTTTATTTGGAAAAAAATTTTTTTATTAATCTATCTTCTATATCTTTTTTTGTGTTAAAGTGACATTATTCGGTAATAAATGAATTACTCTGTATCCTTTTTTTCAGAAAATATTTTTTTGAAATCATTATGGCTCTATGACATATTATAGGATCTTTTTCAGCGCACATCAAAAACAATCACATAATTTTTTTCATAGAATTCTCTATTTTTTTAATTCCTTTTTAAAAAAATTTTTCTGACTTAGAAAATAATTCAAAATCCAAATAACTTTCTTTCGAATAATATTTTTTTATCACTTTGCCTTGCTCCAAATTCTAAAAAAATAATTTCTATAATGTATTCTATTTTGTTTTTAACCTTTTTCTTTAAATTTTTCTTTATTATATTCCAAATGGTATTGTGAATAAGGATTGCTACGAACATCTATAACAACAGATATTTCATGTTTTTTTAATATTTTTTTATAAAATCATCAATTACTGAATCCCGAATAACCTATAGTGTATATTTTATTAATCATTATTATATATAATCATATTTAAAAATTTCAATTTTTAAATATTCGATACTATCCCTTCTTTTTTTATTTTTTTATTATTTAGATTTATTTTTTTCTAAACAGAAAAAAATAATATATTTGTTCTTCCAATTAAACCATATTCACTCATAGAATTAAGTTTATTTACAATATATTCTTTTTAAATTTTTCTATCGAAGTTTTTATTTTTTTCTATTCTTTTTTTCTTACTTCGTTTAATATATCTTCGAAAGTAAATTTTTCCTTGCTGTTCTAAAAATAACATCGGCTACTACAAAACTCAATTTTTTTCATTTTTTTAAACTTGTCATTTTTTTATCCATCCTTTTTCTTTTTGATTTCTTTTTTTATTTAATTTGAATTTTCAGGTTTTTCATGCAAATCAAAAAGTCGATCAGATATTTCCTATCCCTCTTTAAATAGAGTATATAATCGAATTCTTATCGAAAATAAAAAAATTAATCAATTACTTCCGCTTCTTCAACTTTAATCTTTGCTTTTTGCCATTTCTTCCCTAAGTTCTTTATTGAGTTTCATAATTCTTTCAACTTGTTCAGGTGTTGCATCTTTTTTTATTTGAACTTGTAAATTTTTCCCCTTCAATCTTAACATTTTTTTATTCCCAAATCATCATAAATTGTATCAGGCAAAAAAATCAATCTTGAATTTTTAAAATTCTATCAAGAATGGGTATTTTTTTAAAAATTGCCCCATTTCCATAGCCTTTTGCATTTCAGATGGAGATTTTTTTAACATCTTCAATATTAAATGAAAAAAATTTTCAGATCGATTTTTCTCAGCAATTTCTTTTTTTATCTTTTGCAAGAAAAAGACTACTTTTTTTAAAAAGAAGAATCAAATTTTATTATCTCTTCCGAAATATTTTTGATCAAATTCTTCAATATTTTTCTATACCACCTGGTGTTTTCTTTTTCAATTTCTTCAAGTTTTTTTCATTAATTTTTTTAAGTTCCTCATTTGTGAACATTTAATTTCCCTTTCAGACTTCAAGAGAAGCGTTTACAATTTTTTTAAGTCATCTATCAAAGTTTCTTCCGATGTCTTTTTTTATAAAATTCAATTTTTTTCATAATCATAAGTTACTGAATATTTTTTTGTGCTATTCTGTTCATTCTTTCTTCTTCTTTTTCAAGAGTTCCTCTTATATCAAGTTCAAGAAGGATGTCCTCGTCAACAAGAAAAAAAATTCATCTTTTTCTTTTTCAAAAAGATATGGATCGATTAAATCACCATTTGACAGCATTTCCTTTGTTTTTTTATCATTATAAAATTATCAGAAATTTTTTTCAATTTCATAACCATTGTTTTTAAGAATTTTTAATAAAATTTTCCAATTTTATTCCCCTTTCCTTGTTTTTGCATTTTAATTTAAAAATATCATTGTTTTTTTAGTTTTTCAAAGGATTTTATTTTTTTAAAAACAATTTCCTGCCTTAACGGATTTTTCAAGTTTCTGTTGACTATTCAGCGAATATTTTTATTACATAATTATCATTTTCATCTGAAAGAATTAAATTGATTGGAACTTTCTTTTCCCAGCTTTTTAAACTGAACGATAAAATATTTTTGCTTCAGGATTATTTTTCCTTAATTTTTTTCTGAAACTCCTTCAAGTTTAAAAAGTTTTTTTAAAAAAACTGTATCTATTTCTTCTATCTTTCCGTAAACAATTTCAAAAATTATTTTTTTCTACATTCGAAGAAAAAAATTTTTCAAGTTGATTTTTCATAAAAATATCCTTTGCTTTGAACTTTTTAACACCATATACACCTTTTTAAACTGTTTTTTTGAATAAAAAGCCACATAAGATTTGAATAAAATTTATTTTTTTAATGTAGAAAAGAATTACTTTTACAAGACAAATATAATAAATAAATTCAGCATAGAAATATCCAGCACTTATTAGAGTGCAAAAAGAATACAAATAAAAAGCCACAATTTATTTCTTTCTGAACTTTCATTTGAAAAAAACTGGCATTCATTTTTTTCACTTTGATATGTTCGTTCATAAAAATTATAAAATCATTAATATTAAAAAAGAATATCATCATAAACATAATCACTTTATAAGTGCTGAAAAAAAGAAATTATTTTTTTCAGGCAAAATAATTTTTGAATAAAAATATTTTTTTACAGTCTCAAATGCAAATCCGGAATATGCATAAAGTAAAAAAATATGCAATTTAAAATTCCTGATAATAAATTTCCTTTATTCTTTTCTTCATTAAAATCATTTGTTTCAATAATTTCAAATGCCATTATTTTTTTCCTCTCAATTTTTAATTGTTACCTGTTGTTCTCCATCGTCGCCATGCAGCAAAGCCCAAGTTTTAGAAACAAGAACAGCATCAAGAGCCTTTGTTACAATTCCTCTTCCGAAATTCTTGCTTCAATTGTCATGTCATAGTCTTTTGCTGTTTCATCAGAAAGCCTTGAATTAACAATTTCAGGCTCATTAATAAAATATCCAGTATTAATTAAAAGATTTTTCCATAAGAGCCTTGTCCTGTATCTGATTACGGAAAGCGATGCTTTATTATAACTTTTGAAACATTTTTCACCATCAAATTTAATTCTGCTTTCTCCTCTTGAACCTTTTACAAGAATATCCCGTTACGTTCCTGACTTATTCTGATGCTTCCATTTGTTGGATCATATTCATCGGAAATCCTTGCATATATTTCACTTTTTTTGTATCAAGTGCAAACATCGGCATCGCAAGCAGAAAAAAATTCCAAATAAAAATTTTTTTCATATTTTTTTCCTCCTTCTTTTTTTGGCATTTTTGTGCCTTGTTACATTAATAATAGCATAAAAAGAAAAAAAATCAACAAAAAAAACTCCCAAAAGGGAGCAAAAATAATTTTTATTTATTATATTGAAAATTTCAAAATAGAGACAATTTCATTAACCTTTTTGTTCTTCAATTCCTTTATCTTTTTCTCAGAAAACAACTTAACCATTCCAACTTTTTTTACTGTTCTTTCTTCTGGTTTCATCGTTTGTAAACTTAAAAATTGCCTCAGCAATATTTTTTTAGTGAAATAATTCGAAAATTTATTCAAGTTATCAGTAGTAATCTCAATCACATCTGTTTCATTAAAAAAATATTGCAATCATATTCCTTTAAAATCAACATTCCATTTTTTTAAGACTTCATTTTTTTCCTAAAAAAATATTACAATCCGTTTCTATTTTTTTAGAAACCAAAAATATTTTCAGTAAATTCTTTTTTTCTTTTTCTTTTCCTTTTTTTCTAATATGAAATAGAACTTGCTTCCTGAATCCATTTTTACAACCACGGCTTCTTTCTTCAAAAAAAGAAAAAAACTTATCTTCAAGTTTATTCCAATAAACAACTTCAACATTCGGCTCAAAAAAACTTTCTTTTTTTCAAATGTAATGCTTTCAATCTTTTTTTCGTCAAGATAAGCGATCGCTCCCGCCTTATCTCTGTCAAATACTTTAATCATTTTTTTCTGTTTCCTTTCAGTTTTAATTTTTTTGTAATTTTTATCATATATTCAAACTAAAAGTCAATTTTTTTAAATAAAAAAACTATTAAAGAATATTTTTTTAATCGAATATTTATTTTTAAATTTATTGACAATTTTAAATTTATTTGTTATAATAAAATTATAAAAAAAGGAGGAAATAATGAAAAAAATATATAAATTTAAAAATCATCAGAAGAAAAAAATTTTTATAAAAGCAAAACGAAAAATCTTGAAAGAAAAAAATAAGATTAAAGAATAGAAAACTTATAATGACTTTTGCAGGAAATAATGAACAGAAAAATAGTTACAGAGTTTCCAAAAAAAGATTTTGTTAAAATTCAAGGTTCTTTTTCGTTTGAAGAACTGGAAAAAAATTTAGAAAAAGAAATTTCAGTTCTTTTTGACGACATAGAAAAAAAGAAATTGATAAGGAAACATTTTTCAAGTCCAGAAGAATGCCTTTTTAAAAAGGAATGAATGGACAAATTGAAAATAATAAAATAAAAAAATAAACTTTATCGGTGGGCATATATTGATAAGCAAAAATATCTGAAAACTTGAAAATAGATGAAAATGATATTGAAATAAAATTTTTTTAAAAAAACTGTAACTCCAGTTATTCTTGAAAATGCAAGAAACTGCTTACAGGAAATAAAACAGTTTATGATGAATATATTTGAAATTGAAAAAAACAAGGAGAAAAAAATGACGGAAATTTTTTTAATTTTAATAACCAAAAAAATATAATTTTGGGAAAAATAACTCTGATATATTATTCAGATAAAAAAAGCAGAGAAACATTTCTGAATGAAAATAAAAAAATACTGTTATTGAACTTTCTAAAAAAAGGGAATTTTATGCAGTGACATAAATTCTTTAATGATTTCAGAAAACGAAATTCCAGAAATGATTAGAAAATATGTAAAAAGAAATAAATAAAAAAAGCAAAAAAATTATTGAATGCAAATCAGAAATAACTTTTTGATGCTTTGAGAGTAGAAATAAAAAGAAAAAAACATTGATATTGAAGATGTTAAAATTTATTTCATTGATAAAAAAACAAGAAATTTGCGAAATACATCTTTTTAAGAATGATGGCAGAATTATTTATGAACCTTGTCCAATTGGATTTCTTGATATTCGTGACAAACTGCTTTGAGAAACTGCTTTGGTAATCGAAAAAAATTTTTTTGAAAAAAACTTGACAATTATTTTTTTCAGTATGTTAAAATTAATAGAAATAAAAAAAGAAATCAAAAAAAGAAAGGAAAAAAATCAAATGAAAAAAAAGTATTAATTATTTTAACATTAGCAATTTCAGCTTTTAGGATTCGCTGAAACAAAAATTTGTAACAATAAATGTAGAAAAAAAGGGAATAAAAAAAGAAATAATATTGCAAAAAAACTGAAAGAATATGGAGTTTCAGCAAAAGATGTAAACAAAATTAATGATCTTTCTACAAGAAAAGAAGTTTCTGCAATGATCGAAAAAAATAAAAAAAAGGATATAATATAACTTTTTGGAGAATAAAAATTAGCAATAAAAAGAACGGATTTCTATCCGCTCTTTTTTTATTTTTTTATAACCTATCAATCAAAGGGGCAACCTTGCCGACATATCCTGCATACTTTCTCTTTGCTTCCATAAATTTAGCCGAAAAGAAAGTAACTCCTCCGATTCCTTCTTCAACTCTTTTAAGATTTATAAGGCTATTTTTTTAAAATAAGCAATTTCTTTTTTTCATTTCTTGCAGCTACTGTTGGAGACATTTTTTTATTCCTTTTGAACTTATGCTTGCAAACTGCTCAACAAGTTTTGGCTTCTCATATCTTTCAAATCTTATAATCGCATCATCAATCTTATTTATTCCAGAAACTGCTGTTCTTATTTCAAGAGAAAGTTTGAGTTTTTTTCTGAAGCACTTTTTGCTCTTGAATATAACAACTCAAAGGCTCTTTCTTTTTTTCTTTAAAAGTTCAAGAGCGCTTATAAAGCTTTGAGAATAATTCGAAACAACTGCTTCATTTTTTTCAAGTGAATATGCTATCCGTGAATTAAGATTGACATATTCATCAAGATTCCATTTTTTTCTTCCCTTCAAATTTACCTCTTGCATAACAATTTTTTTAATCATATTTCCTTCATTTCTTCCTTTTTATTGCTGAAAAGATCATGTAATCCATTTGAGCAATTCTTGTTACCATATTATTTAAACGTCTTGTTTTTCTTGCTTTCATCCTTAAAAACATTAACAGTTTCAATTTCATTATAAATTGTCCCGTCTTTTTACTCCCTTTGTCCTGTTCTGCAAATATTCTTCATCATATCCGTTTATAAAAGCTTTTTACTGCATTAAGATATTCGTTCTTAAATTTTTGAAAGCATCCTGTTAATATTTTTCAATATTCTTGTTATCTTCTACAAAAAAACTTCCGATTTTTTTCAATTTCTTCATTATATTCAACCATTGATCCATAATCATATGAATAAGGTATAAGGCTTTCACCAAAAAAATTCTGACCTTTGGCTTTACAACATCACGAACATCAATCCCATCTGTAATATTCTGAACAATTCTATGTCCATTATAGTTTGTCGGTATTATATCCTCTCCTATTTTTTTCTTTCAAAAATCGGAACCTCAATGCTGTAAATTTCTTCAGAAAAGTCTGTTCTTATTAATTTTTTTCACTAAAGGCGATTTCTTTTTCGCTATAAATTTGAGCAAGGCTTCATCACTTTCATTTATATTAAGCGTGATGCTTATTTCACGTGAACTTTTATGAACTTCTCTTAATTCATCATCAATTACCTTATATTCTTTTTTTCAAGATCATACATTGCATTATTAAGCATAAGATTATCAAGATAAGATAATTGCGGAACATCCATATTAGCAAAACTTGATGCAATCTCACCAAATCTTTTTTCTTTCTTCCCTCAATATTTCAGCGTTTCTTAAATTTAAATAATATCTATCAATATTTTTTTAGGATCAAGTTTTTAAAAAGTTCTTCGTTTGCGAACTTTGTGAAAAAAATATTCATAAATATCATAATAGAAAAGCTGTCTGTCCTAAATGCTTGTTATTTATCCCTGCATGAATTATATCTTCCTTTGTACAGTTGCAATTCATCAAATCATCCTTTGTATATCCCAATGTTGAAATAAGCATATGGCAATGCGGATGAACCTTATCACCTTCCTTTTTCAAGAAGATGTATTGCATAAATGGAAGGGATATAAAGTTTTTTTCTACCTTAACATATTCTTCTACATCTATCCTGTCATTCCTTAAAGTTTGTTTCTTCCCTTGGCTGTCTGTCACAATGCTGTAACTTTCATTTAGCCTGTCAACAAAGTTCTTTACTATTTTTAGGATAAATTTTTTTATCAAAATCTGTAAGACTTTTTCCTCTCATTTGAAAGAGGAAGATCAAAAATAACTGAAAGTGCAAGCCTTCTGTCTTTTCTTGAGTATTTTTCAAAATCTTCGTAAAATTCTTTCAAACCGTCAATTTCATTTTTCAGCAGTGCTTCTGTAAAAGCTGCGGAAGATAATAAACCTGACTTGATACAACATCGTTCCGGTTATCGTACTCATTCAAGCGTGCAAGATAGTCAATGGATCCTTGTATGCTTGAACCTGAATTTTTCCTTACGTTGCTTAACCTCATAAACGGCTTAGCCATAAAATTTTCTCCTTTCCGTCATTTAAATAACGTTTTTTTATAAATTTTTTTCTTCTATCTGATTAATCTTGAATGTGATTGAGCATCACGTTCCTTGAAGGCATCATCAAGATTTTTTTAGCGCAGGCTCTGAAACTTCTAATGCCTCTCCCTCTTTCATCAGAAGTATTTGCGGATTTAATGTTTTTCTTTTATTTTTTTCATAACTTACAATACGTCCAGCAGTACGATTTCGAAAAATAATTGCAAAAACTTTTTATCAGGAATAAAAGCATATTTTTTTATAAAATCTTTTTTTAAAACTTTTTTTCACTCAACATAACATACTGCCTTGAAGCAAATTTCTCATTATATAGAGCATTGTAAGACTGTTCGCAGGCATTGATTTCTTCCTTTATGAATATCATAGGATTCATCTTTTTGTTCAATTCCGTTGAATATTCTCTCCTAATAGAGTTTAAGTTAGAATCCATTTTCAGAAAATTCTCGATTTGACGATTATGAGCAAAAGGTGAAAGAAATATTCCTGAATAACGTGAAACGATTTCATCTGCCAAATTTTCATATTCCTTTTTCCTGCATCAGCACTCCTTTTTTTCCTTTACCGCTCTTCTGTAAAATTTTTTAAATAAATCCTGCAATTTGCTAATTCTAGGATTAAACCTTGTCAAGTCATAAAGATTTTCATCAATAAGAAGAACTTTCTTTCTTGCGGTTGAAAATCCAAAATCGTTGCCCTCCTTCAGTGAAATAATATCTTCATATCTTCTGTTCTCAATTTCTGTAAAAAAATACATTCAAAAAAAATTCCTCAATTCCGTCCTTGTTATTTTTTTCCGCATATTTTTTTCGCCTCTTTATAAGTCTCCATAAAATTAAAAAGAAGCGGAATTCTGTCAATAGTTTTTTTATTCCTGCATCCGAAACATCTCCTCCAAGCGGTATAAGATGTATTTCATTATACAAATAACTGTAAACTTTTTTTATCTGCCTGTCATTTAAATTTTTTTAAATTCCATTTCACTCCTTAAAACCTCACCGAACTAAAAGCAAATCCTTTACTATTCGCAAGTTTGTTTTTATTTTTAATTATAACATTTTTTTATTCTTTTTAAACAACAATAGAACAAAAATATTACAAATTAATCAATGCAATATTTTTTTCAGCAATAAAACAAAAAGTTTAAATTTATTATAATTGCTTTTTAATATTCAAAAAAATCCTATGCAGATGAAAAAGCTTTCCTCCCATTCATTACAGTGGAATACGAAGTAGTCCCATTTTGCTACTGGAATTTCCTTTTTTTCTTCGCTTTCTTTTTATTAGTTCCTTAAATCTTTTCACCAGATCACACAAATCATTTCCCGTTGCCTCTTTTTTTGTCAAACTTTTACATAAAAAAATTTCCTGCATTATATTCTGGGGATTTACATCTTTTAATTTTGCTTTTTAAGTTCTGATACTGCCTTGTCCTGTCAGCGTCAGCATAAAGTTTTAAAGTTTTTTTCCGTCTATATACAAATTATATTTTGTAAAGTCTCATTTTTTTCATCTGAATTAATGTTGAACAAATGCTCCATAACCATATTAAGATGCTCCCTGCTGATTATCGGAAAAAAATTTCATTTTTAACTGGCTTTTGCTTCTTTTTCAAATAGTTTAATATATCCTGTATCCATAATAATATTATTAGAGAAAAAAATTAATTTTATTTTTAATTTTTTTAAATCATTTTTTCTCGTTCCTTTCTTTTTTTATTTAAATTTTATCATTTAAAAAGGAACAGTTGTCAACTTTTTATTTTTTTCTTTTTAAGAAACAAAAAAAGAAAAAAAGTCAATTAGAGAGCAAAAAAACTCAAAAATCACCTTTTTTTCTTTTTTTAATTATCTGCTTTTTGATTTTTTTCCTTATTTTTTTCTTTGGCTTTGGTTTAAAAAAATTTTTCTACCATTTTGCCTAAATCAAGTTTAGATTTTTGGCTTTTGCTTTGAAACACTTGGTTTTTGATTTTTTTATTATTCTGAGCATTTTTTTCACCAGCCTTATTTTTTTGAAAATGGCTGATTTGTAGTTTTTCAATATTGAATTTCCTAAAAGCTTTTTAATTCATCAATATTCTTCTTATTTTTTTCATAAAAAAAATCTGTTTAGCTTTCTTTGAATCAACATCCCTTTTTAGCGCCTGCAAAAATTTTTTTCCTAAAAGATCAGTACTTTTTTTAAATCATCCACAACTACCTTTCCACTTTTTAGAAGAAGCATGTATCATTTTTTTCCATGCCAAGATAAATTCCAGTATGTGCAACTATTCCAGGTCTATTTGGATCATTCTTAAAATACAGCCTGTCGCCTTTTTTTCAAAAATTTTTTTCATCATAAACCTTTGTAACGAGTTTTTCCATTTTCAAACTGATTACGTGCCACTCTTGGAAGTCCAATTTTAAATTTTTCCATCAACATACTGAACAAAAACTTGAGCAATCAAAATTCCTATTACCAGTCGCTCCCCAGAAATAAGGCTTTCCAAGTTCCTTTTTAGCCTCTCTTTCAATATTTTCAACTACAATTTCTCTAATTTCTTCATCAAAATTCATAAAAAAATCACATCTTTCTTTTTTTACTTTATTATAGCATTATTTCAAGAAATAAAAAAAGTGCTCTAAAATGAGCAGTTCAACTTTTACGTAAAAAAATCACGAAAAAGGCTGTTTAGATATAAGATAAAACCTAAAAAGTCTTTATCTTAAGGCAAGGCGTACTGAACACCTCTACCAGCTCATGCAAAAAGATTCTTGCAATTGCCGGCTACTTTTAATAAATATTTCTTCATTATATTACATGCTGAATTTACATCAGCATTAACCTTTCTTCCACTTGAAGTTTTAAAAGCATCCTCTTTTCGGACGGCTTCCCTTATACTTTTCATGTTTCCTTTTGCAACTGTTTGCAACACTTCTAAATAACCATTTTTAAAAATAATGTTCTCTGACTTGTTAAAGGAATCCCCTAAAGCACCCTCTGCTTTCCATGACAAGCGATACAGTCTTATTAAAGGCCTGTTCGTCTTTTTAAATCCTCAACAGAAAGAAATTCGTATTCTTCTCTTTCGGATACAATTTTATCCGCAACTGCTTCCCCAGTCCATCAACAGCTGTAAAGCGGCATTCTTATTTTTTTCCAGTTTCTTCATTTATTTCAAATCTATTTGCATTTGATTTATATAAATCGACCATTTCCAGTTCTATTCCACGATAATGCATCTCTATTAAAATTTCATATAGGAACAGTTCCTGCTTTTTCCTTTGCATTGAGATTGTTTTGACTTTCAAGCACTTCTTTTCTTGCTTTTTAATGAATTTACAGGCTGGAACATTGTAGAAAGTTTGAAATCCCCCACTTTCCTATTAAGGAATGCAGTATAAAATTCCTTTGGATAATAAACTTTGAACCAAGCAATCCTTACAGCCATAATTACATAGGCAGCAGCATGGCCCTTTGGAAACATATACTTTATCTTCTCACAAGAATCAATGTACCATTGAGCAATTCCCTGCTTTTTCATAAGTTCCGAATATTCTTTCCATTTTTCAGGATTCTTTGTAGGCTGACCTTTTCTGACAAATTCCATAATTGTAAATGCAAGCGATTTATCAAGCCCATCATCAATCAAACTTTATTCATTATGTCATCACGAACCGTTATTATTTCATTAAGTGTTGCTGTTCCATTTCTTACATAGTCCTGAGCATTGTTAAGCCATACATCCGTTCCGTGAGAAAGCCCGGAAATCCTTACCAGTTCGGCAAAAGTCGTAGGCATTGTGTCACCAAGCATCTGTTTTACAAAAGAGGTTCCAAATTCAGGTATTCCAGAAGTTCCTGTTAAAAGCTTCCAATATCTTCAGGCTTAACTCCAAGAGCTTCCGTGCTTCTGAAAAAGTGAAAGAACTTTGCTGTCATCAAGCGGAATATCAAAAAAATATCAATTCCTGTCATTTCAGAGAGCCATTTTAACGTCGTAGGATCATCGTGTCCCAGCATATCAAGTTTTACAAAGTTGCTTGTCCATAACGTGATAATCAAAATGTGTTGTTTCAAAGATTGAAGCCATATCATTTGCAGGCTTCTGAATTGGACAGAATTCATAAATGGAACGTCCACGCGGAACTACAATCATTCCTCCTGGATGCTGTCCGGTTGTCCTTCTTGCACCTTCGCAGCGCTTTGCAAAGCCTTCTTACTTCCGCATTTCTTTTATTTTTCAAATCCTGTTTCTTCGATATACTTTTTAACAAAACCAAAAGCATTTTTTTCTGCAAGAGTAGAAATTGTTCCTGCACGGTAAACATTCTCAGGACCAAACAGCTCTTCTGTATATTTCTGTACAACTCCTTGACATTCACCTGAAAAATTCAAATCTATATCCGGCACCTTGTCACCATCAAATCCCATAAATACTTCAAATGGAATTGAATGACCGTCCTTGATATACTTTGTTCCACAATTTGGACATTCCTTGTCAGGCAAATCAACTCCGCTTCCGGCTGTATCAAAAGAATTCACTGTTTCTGCATTTGGGACATCTGTAATGCGGATAAAGGGCATTGACTTCTGTTATACCCATAAGGTATGCAACTATTGAAGATCCTACTGAACCACGTGAGCCGACTATATATCCCAAATCCATTGATTTCTGTACAAGTTTTTGAGCAGTAAGGTAAAGAACTGCAAATCCATTGTTTATAATTGAATTTAATTCTTTCTCAACTCTTTCCATAAGTTCCTTCGACGGAGTTTCGCCATAAAGTTCATGAAAGCTTTATCGTAAGTCATTGCTCTAACCTCTTCTTCCGCGCCTTCAATTTCAGGCGGATAAAAAAACCTTTTGGAACAGGGCTTACCTGCTCAATCATATCTGCAATTTTATTTGTATTTTTCAACAACAACTTCAAATGCTTCATTTTTTTCCTAAAAATTTAAATTCCTTTAACATTTCTTCAGTTGTTTTTATAATAAAGTTTTTCTATCTGAAAAAGTATAGACACCATCTTTTTTTCCATATATTTCCTCCACCTAGAAGAAGAACATTTCTTGAAACTGCATCGTCTTCATCAAGATATTCAGTATCGCCAACAGCAACAACGATTTTTTTCAAGCTCCTTTCCAAGAACATAAAACCATTCATTCATTTCTTCAATCTGCTGCCTTGAAGCCTCTTCCGAATCAATTAAGTTCATATAATTTGATACCGGCTGAATTTCTATGTAGTCATAAAATTTCGCACGTTCCTTTATCTGTTCCTTTTTCCGCACCACGCAAATACGTGTTTACAAGTTCTCCACTGTTTCTTTCAGCATGTATTGCTGAACTTGCAATAAGAAAATTTTCTCTTTTTTCCCTTAAAAGAGATTTAGGGATTCTTGGACGTTTCATTCCAAAAAATTCAATATGCGAACGTGAAACAAGTTCATAAAAATCTTTAAGCCCTTCCTGATTTTTTTACAAGAATCATTGTGTTGAGCGTTTCTGCATTTGAAATATTAGGAACAAGCTGGGTATTTATTTCAGAAATTTTGAAAATTCCTTTTCTGTAAAGTGCATCAAGAAATTTTTCAAAAATCTTTTCTGTTGCCTGAGCATCGTCAATAGCTCTATGGTGCGTTTCAAGCTTCACTCTATAAAAAAATTTACCAGATGAGACAACGAATGCCTTTTTTCATTTGGAAGAAGCGTTCTTGCGAGAGGAAGAGTGTCAAGAACGCATTCCTTGAAAGTAAAGCCAAGTTCCACTGATTTTTTTGCCTTATAAATCCAGCATCAAACTTTTGCATTATGAGCGACAACAACAGTTCCTTTGATAAATTCTAAAAAAATTTTTGGAAGTATTTTTGTCAATTGTTTCTGCATTTTTTTACCATTTCATCTGTAATAGTTGTAAGTTCTGTTATTTTTTTCTGGGATATGGCACTCGGATTTACAAAAATGTGAAAATTCTCCTATTACATTTTTTTCCCTTTCATTTTTAATTGCACCTATTTCTATAATTTTATCAGAAACAGGGTTGAAACCAGTAGTTTCAATATCAAACACTACATATTCGGCATTTTCAAGTTTGGCTTCCGTTGGATTTTCCACAACGGGATTTTCATCATCAACCATATATGCTTCCATACCAAAAATAACTTTAAAATTTTCATCTGCTTCTTTAAATGCGTGCGGAAATGAATATGCTACTCCTAAATCTGTTATTGCCATTCCTTTATGTCCAAAAATGCTTGGCACGTTCAGCATAGTCATGAACTTTCATCGAAGAACTCATTTCTGTCATATTTGTTCTTGCATGAAGTTCAATCCTTTTTTCTTTCGCCTCATCTTTTCGCATTATACGTAAAGGTTTTGCTTTTTTTATTTTCTCAATAGTTATGCAGTAATCGTTTGCATAATTGTCATATTCATATTTTTCCAATTATTTCAACACTGTCCCCTTTTTTTAAATTCAAATTTCTTTTTGAATTTCCAAAAAAATTTGCATACTATCGAGATCGTTGTAATCAGTAACGGAAACCTTATAAATTATCCAGTCTGTTTTTTTGTTTTTTTCTTTCTTCAAGTTCAAAAATATCTCCCTTGAATCTTACCTTTTTCCATAATTTCGCAACGTGCAAGATCGGAAATGTTCGATATTTCTTCCCAGTCCTTGTTTGCAGTTTCCTTTTTTTCTTCAGATACTGTTTTAGGCAGTTCATTTATTACTTGATTTTTCTGAAAAACAAAGTTCAGTTCCAGTCTTGTCCTTAAAAAAATTTTTAAAATAATTTATTTTTATTTAATTTTTTTCAGCTTTCAATGTATCGCCCACTTCAACTTTTTAATATATCGTTTTCAATTGATAGTTTATAATCTTCAAGCAATTTTTAAAAAAATATTTCGTCTTTTTTTCTTCAGATTTACCATAAATTCAAAATAAAGTTTACTGGATCTTTTTTCAGCACCTTGAAAAAAAGTCTGAAACTTTGGAACGAACTGCTTCTCATAAATAAGTTCCTTCACCTTTAAATAGTTTTTCGGCATCATAGTCTTTTTAAAATAATCTCAATCACTTTATTCCCATTTGAAAAAAATCAGGAGCAACAACTTCCACGTTTCTTGCTCCATTTTTCTTCTAAAAAAATTTTTTTGTATCTTTTTCCTGCTGTTCATATTTATCCAACATAAAAACCTCCATTTGTTATATATTTCCTTATATTAATTATCTGAACTTCCCACGACTGAAGTTGCAGGATTCTTGGGTAGTAGCTGCTTTTGTTAGCCAGTTAAATTTACCAGTTTATCCCCGTAGTTCCTACGGTTCATATATTTTTATTTAATTACTTATACCTAATATCCTTAGTCCTTCTTTTAATATATTTTTTTGGTCGCATTTATATCTCTATTATGTACAGCCCCACATACTGAACAAAGCCCATTTTCTTATGTTTAAATCTTTTTACTTTTTTTCATTCTTATGTCCACAACAGTTACATATTTGACTACTTGCAAAAAAACTTATCTACTTTTTACTATTGTTCTTCCATACCGATTCGCTTTTATATTCCAGCATTCTACTAAATTCACTCCATGATACATCTGATATACTTCTTGCTAGTTTATGATTTCTTAACATATTTTTTTACTTGCAAGTCTTCCATGCAGATAATGTCGTATTCCCTTATCAGTTCTGTTGATAATTTCTGCAAAAAATCTTCTCTTTGATTTGATATTTTCTCAAATAATCTTGCTAATTTTATCCTAGCGTAAACCAAAAAGTTAAACAAAGTTATGCATTCCTGCATAGCCAGTCAAAATTCGGTGTCAATTTTTATGCATCCTAGATGCAAGGCCTTTACGCCTAGCCCATGGCATTTCCATGCTTCGCTTCCTTTGCAGGTCTGAGACTTTTGGACAGCATGGACGATCCATTCCTGGCTTCCCATGTCCAGCCTGACATCAGGGTAGCACAAGGGCATTATCTTGTATGCTCTCCTGCCCCTGAGCCGGAGGCTCATGGGAAGCCTTTGTTTATCCTGTTTTCTTCAAATACTTGTCCTTTATCCCCATCCCTTTTCTTGCTATTACGTAGGCGGCGCCGTCATGAATATTCAACTTCATTTTTATTGCAGAATTTCTGCTCGCAATCCTGCTTGTGTATGCAGGATTTACTTTAATTAATTCAATTCTTTTTATTGAATGTTATATTTTTCTAAAAATTTTTAGCGTATCTTGAGTAAGGAAGTGAATGGAGCATCCTCATTCTCTTTTTTTCAGAAGGCGTTACAGCCTTTTTTTGTTTTTCCTTTTCTTCTTTTCAAATGACAGATCTTCAGCAACAATTGACTTTCCTGTATCAGTCGCTTTACTGCATGCCCTGTTTATCACATCTGAAAGCCCTGCATCTGTAATTCCTGCCTTTCCAAAAGGATACCTCATTTTTTCAATGCTTACGACATTCCCCTTCTCATCTGTTTCGCAGATGTTAATAAATCCCTTGTTGAAGTCAATCCCTATGACGCCATGCTCCTTCCTTGTGATGATTGCAGAGCTTTCGTATGAAACGGTGACAGTGACGAAAAAGATAATATCTGTCGTCTCTTCTTATGACTGAAGCTGTTACAGGCGAAGCATTGTCCATCAGGGCGTTCCTTAGCTGCCTGCTTCCATACTTGAAGTGGCATTTTCCGTATGCGAACCTTTCAGGGCTCCTGTCATCCTTCCATTTTCCGAAATCACGTCTTACCTTCATTGAGAAGAAGTTCCCTTTTTTAATATATTGAAGCTGGAAGTTCATGTTGCCCTGCTTCTCGCAGGCCCTGCCTATATAGCTGATCTGGGAATCCCTATGCCGTTTAAATGCCTTTGCGTCATTTCTTGCAAGCTTCTTGCTTCCCATGCATATATTGGGCTTCCTGTTCTCAAGCTGCTTTTCAAGGCTTTCAATTTTCTGCCTTATCCTGTTTATAGAATTATGGATATTATATATATGAAATTTCAGTTTTCCTAATCTCTTTGTATTGGTTTTCACGTGAGGCATGAATTTTAGCCATTTCCTTTTTCTTTTTCTCTATAAGCTTTATTTTGCCTTCAATCCTTGTTTCAAGCTTTTCAATGTTAAGAGGTATCAGCGCAAGTGCCGAACTTATTATCTCCTCCGCTTCATATATGGCTGAATTGGCTGTACGCGCCGTAACTGAAAATTTTTCCTGCAATAGTTTGTTCAAGTCGTTCCTGCTGATTTCAGGACAGTTCCTTAATATATGTAGAGTACATCTTTTAAGAAATCCATAGTTTCCTGCAGTTTCTTCAAAAATATTTAATTATTTCTTTCGCATTCTCCTGTTCAAGGACTGTTGAGAACGTCTTAAATGCCTTCAAGATGCTTCACCTCCTGTTTTTTTATTTTTGTTCTACCGTGTTTACGAAAAAAATATTTCAAGAATTTGTTTGATTATTTTTTTACAATAATATATATTTATATAAAGTTGTTTAAATAATTTACTTTATATAACTTTTTAGGTAGCTGTAAACAACCCGCTTCCTCTAAAGAAGTTTTTTTATAAGCCTTATCTAAATCCTTTAAAGAATTTTTGTAAAGAAAAATTTATCCACATCTTTTTAACCATTCTTTCTCTTGCTTTAAAGCCGTTAATACTTTCTTTGCACTCATTATATGACATAGATTTTTTTCTCTTTATTATATAGTTCTTGTTTTTAAACCTAAAAAAATGATTGTAGACAAATCTCACACAACCAAAAAGTACAGTTTAATTTTTTTCTATTTGAGTTTTTAGTTGGATAAAATCTGAACCTGTATGCTTTTTTCCATTTGATTTCACCTCCGTCCATTTACTTATATATAAGTTGACTATACTTAATGATCTAACTAACAACTGAAGTCCAAACGATGCGATCATATTTTTTTAATCAATATATTTTTATTTTTATCATAGAATTTAAAATTATTCAAGTTTTTTTATATATTTTTTTATATATTCTAACAATCAAGGGATAAATTTAAAATCTTCCATCTTTTTTTAAGAATAATTTGCTTTTAAATGCATTAAAATTCAATATTTATGATATTTTACAACCACCCTTGTTAAATGAAATATATAAATATATTTTTTTATATATTTCAATAATCGAAAAAAACTTTGGAAGTCAATGGATCACAAAGTTCCAGCATAAAAAAAGAAGCATTTAGACTTTCTTTAATTACCAAAATTTTTCCTAAAAAGCCTTTTTTTCTTTCAAAACTTTCCGCTTGAACCTTGAAAGGATCTTCAAGAGTATAGATGTCAAGATTTATTTTATTTTTTTAATTCCTATTTCAAGTCCGGTAGGTGAAAATATCATAATATCCCATCCAAAATTGGCAAAAAAATTCTGTAATGTTTAAAAGATTTTTCAGGATTTCTATTTCCTGTAATTTTTTTATCTTCATTTTTTTGGACTTTTTTCCTGAATAAGAAAAAAATTAAGCATCGTTTCACAAATTTTTAGGATTTTTTTCAATAAAATTTAATATATCGTACACTTCATCATTTTATCTTCAAGTGTCTCATTATGAAGAACCGAATTAAGAGAATTTACAAATATTGAACTTATTGGAGTATATTTAAAAGGGTTGAACTCATATTTTTTTGAAATTCATCTGGATGAATATAGTTCCCTGCCATTTTTTTGAAATAAGTGAAGCGGAAACCTTTTTTTCGAATTCTTTGTCATTAAAAAGTTCATCAATAATTTGAGCCTCAGACTTCTATTTCAGAAATAAACTCATTATATAAATTAATGTATTTACGTGCATCTGAATAAATTCCACATATTTCATATAGAATGGCAGAATATTCAACTTTTTTTCATTAGTATTTGAAAAATCCTGTCTTGCATATAATGGAACTTCCCATTCATCCTTCAACTGAATAAGGCTATATATAGGAAACTTGACCTTTATTTCTTTATAAATAAAATCTTTTTCAGTTCCAACAATATTCCCTATAACATTCATTGCTTTATTGTCAATAATATTTGTTACATTTGTATTTCTGACATTAACTTTGTTTCCTTTTCTTATTCTTTCATTCAAAGGCTCAAGCCTTGTTGCAAATGTTCCTTTCATTGTAACAAGTTTTGAATTCGGAACACCTGTTATGGCTTCAAGAGTTTTTAAGCGGCTCAATAAAAAGCACATCTTTTCCAGTCAAGTGATAAAGGAAAAGCGAAAAGTATTTGTTTTCATCAATTTCACCATAGTACGCAATTTTTTTAAGCCATCTTCCATAAGTTTCATAAGATTGAGGACTATATATGAAATTTTTTTGAGTTACCTGTATAGGCGTCTTGTCAGGTCAAAAATTTTTTTAATTGACCTATAAGAGAAATTACAGATTCATCGTTTATTATTTTTTTCGGTACTGTCATCTCCAATTGCTTCCATAACATTGGAAATTTCCTGCTGAGAAAAAAATAAAATCCAAAATCATCGCACAACTTAAACTTCTCATTTTTTTGAAAAGCTGAGCCAGTATTCCGTTATATTCTTCTTCATCGCCATCGTGCCCTATATATTCGAGAAAAAAACATTTTTCAGGAAAAAAACAAAGGCGGCGTTAGTCCTCAAAACGCCGATAATGCTGTAACAACTTCTTTCAAGTTCATTTTTCATCACCTTTACTTTAATTTTTTTGAAGAAATTAGTTTCAATAAGTTCTTTTTTTCATTCCTTCAAAGCGCTATTGTGTCTTGCTCTCTTTTTCTTTCTGTTATCTTCAAGAATTCTTTCGGTTTCTGTTACACTGTTTTTTTAGAGTTTCATAAGTATATTGAAGAGTTTCAAGTTTTATACCTGAACCTTCATTTTTTTAGCAGCGTAGCACTTATTTGAGAATTCATTTCCGCATCCATTTTAAGCATATCATTTGTAACAGTATCAATCTCCATTAAATTGGCACTTTGAATTTCCTGCCTTTTTAATATAACTGCCTGAACCATTGCGTTTTTAAAAATAGGTATTGTAGTAATAAGTTTACTGTCAACCTGATTTGCCAGCTCAAAGTTATTTCTTCTCATTATATTAAGTGACGGGATAGTCTGCAAAGTCACTTGTTGAACTATTCTAAATTCATGAACCTTTTTATTAATTTGATCCACAAGAAGCTGGTCTTTTTCCACTCGTTCTGCTTTCTCAAATTCGTTGAGCGTGGAATCATTTTTAAAAGTCTCTAATATTTCTTTTGCTTCTTCTTCGGCGAGTTCACCTGCAACAATATTTTTTTCAAGTTCTGTAAAATGTTTCACATTTGCTTCCTGAAAGCTGCTGTATCATTCCATTAGATTTGACAATATCGACTTTTATATTTATTTAAAGTTTGGACAACATCATTCAATTCATTTCCCATTGTTTCATATTTTTTTAAACATGTCGTCAATATTGTCAGCAACTTTTAGCAAAAAAATTTTTCCAAATAAACCTTTTTTTACTGGCTTGCCTTCAAAATCCTTAATACTAAATCTCTTCAATATTTTTAGATAATGGTGAAAACACTTCAAGCATTTCCTTCGACTTACATCTTTTTGTTATTGCAAGCAATGCATCTGCCGTTTTTGAAAGTTCAAGCGCCGGTTTTTTTACCAAATTCATTTACTGTTGAAATATCATTAAGTTTTTATTTCGGAATTAAGCCTTTGAATTTCTGGATCTTTTTTTAATTCTGCTATTCTGTTGTCACTTGCAGTGCAAGTTCTTGCTTGTCTTCGACCGTTGCCAGTTCAGTTGTAACTGTACTTGTATCTATCATTTTATTTTTCCCCTGTATTAATTAATTTGATTTGCTTGGCATAAACAAAAAAATTAATTTCAATGCCAATTTTAAAAAAATATCTATTATAACTTCAATAAGTTCAGATAAAATTTCTGTCTTACCAAAAATCAAATACTTTTTTTAAGAAAAAGTTTTTTTGATTTCTATTTTTGGTTCCCTCTTCTTCTACATACTGTTTCTTTCTTTCTTTTTGAAAATTTTTCCTTGCGGAGAAGTTTTAGTATTTTTCAGTTAATCTTTCAGTATTATCATGCCCATATTTTTCCAACTGCTGTAAAAAAATCCAGTCAGAACCATCATATGAAATTTCTCCTACTTCAACTGAATAAGCAGTTTTATCTTCTGATTTTTTTCTAAATCATATCTTAAAAAAATTCGCTTTCATCTTCAAGATTTACCACTCTTACAAAAAGCATTTTTTTACTTGCGAAAAAAATTTTTGTTTTTTTGCAACTGCTCTGTATATGTTAATAAAAAAACCGCACTTTTTTTATATTTTCATATTCTTTGGCAAGCATTGGCAAGTTAATAAAAATACTTTCATCATCTCCTTCTCCTTCGCCAGTTAAATTATCTCCCGAAAGATAAATTGCTGTCTTTATTCCATGATGAAGATTGCCAAAATAAATTGTTTCCGACTTATCTTCACCATATTCTACCCTTGCAAAACTGTCTAAATCATAAGTCGAATGCCCATTTTTCAGCAACATCCCAGCCAAGTCCCATTTTTATTTTTTTCAAGAGATTTCTTCTTTAATGTAAGTTTTAAAGTGTTACCTTTCTTTAAAGTCATATTCAACTTGTTTTTCCATATTTTATATTCCTTTCTATGCTTCCATATTGGCATTAATTTATTTCAATATGATTTCCTGTCACTCCTTCATTAATGGCAACAAATTCCCAATAATCATTTTTTTCTTATCAAGTCACCAATTTTAACACCTGAATAAAGTGAAAAAAATCTCCTGAAAGATTAAAACGAGCCTCTTCAAAATTTTCATCAGTATTCACAATTGATATATATGCATTTCTGGCTTGTCCGAAATTTTGATTTCTTTCTTCAGCCTCGTAAATATAATTAATAATTCTAATTCTGTTTACATCTGATTCAATTTTATCTAAATTAATCACCACTTTTTTTCAACATCTCCAGAAGCCGCACCTTTTTTTCTTATCTTTTGTATAAAGAACTCCATTTTCTTTAAGATTATCAAAGTAAACAACTTGCCCTTCTACTCCGGTCACTTCATCATTACGGTAAAAGCATTAACAAGAAATCAAGATCCATATCGTCTTTTTAACTGCGTATCATCCCATCCGCTTAAAAGAGTAATATTATGTAGCTTTGTTTCCTACTTTCTTCAAAGTCATTTTAAGTCCTTTTTTTAAAGTCGTGTTTAATGTTTTTTTCTGCCTTGTTCCTGCTGCATTTGTCCTAAATCTATTGACATATTTTTTTCCTCCTCAAATTTTTTTAATAGTTTAACATATTTTTAAAAATAAAAAAATCAATATTTTTTTAAATAAAAAAAGGGAGTTTTTGTTCTCCCTTAACTATTTTTTTAAAATATTCCCAAAAAAATTTCTTTCTTGGCTTTTTCAGGTTCGCCATCAGAACCAATTTTTTTCCTTCTTTTTTTATCTTTATAGTATTTTTTTGATATGATCAACTTCAAGTGCGGCAAATTCTCCAATCGCCTTGAAAACCCATTCAGAATTTTTCATAAGAAAGTCTTCCTACTTTTACTGATGAATTTGAGCGTTCAGGAGCCTTTTTCAAGAGTATATCTTGCAAGTTCTTCATTTCCATCGACATTTACAATTCTTACATAGGCATTTTGTACTTCTTGGAACGATTGCCCTCTTGATTTATGATCATAGATATTAATGTAAAAAAATCAATTCCACTTACATTTGGATACTCCTTAACAATGCTTTCCAAATCAACTGAAATTTTTTTCATCATCTCCGCCTTTTTGAACTTGCACCTGTTCTATCATCCTTGTCAAGCCATATTGAATTTTTTTACCATATCTATGATTAAAATAAATAACCTCATAATCTCCGTCATTATATTCAACTACCGCAATGCTGTCTAAATCATAATCTTCACCAGAAGTATTATTCACATCCCAGCCTAGACCCATTACTATTTTTTTCAAGTTCGCCTTTTTTTCAAGTTCCACTTTAAATTGTGAACCTTTTTTTCTAAATCTACTACAAATGCCATGTTTTTCCCTTTCTATTTAACGCTTTCATTTTCATCAACCATATTCTGTAAGTTTCCAGCATGCCCATTTCCAATTACAACAAAAGTCCAAGTGTCTCCGTTTTTTTAACCAAATCTCCTATTGTAATTCCAGTAAACATTGAATAATCACTTGTTAAATTAAACCTTGCTTCTTCTTTCCCTCCCTCATCATCATTATGAAGAGAAATAAAAGCATTTTTTTAGCAATGCCAAAAATTTTTGATTTCTTTCTTGAGACTTTTAAATATTGAAACCATAAGGCGTATTCTGTTAATTGAAGATGAAATTTTATCAAGAGAAATTTTCATTTTTTTCATCTTCACCTTCTCCCGAACCATCACGGTTATCTTTTTCCAAGTTCTATTCCTTCAACACCAGTTCTATTTTTTTGTAATAAACCATATTTTTTTCAAAACATCATCTACATATATTATAGACTTGAATGTCAATATCCACATCAGGTAATACAGTTGCTTTATCCCAACCGGTCGCAAAACGTTAAATGTTTTTAAACTTTTTTTCCATCTTTTTTTCTAAATCTACCTTAAATCCTTTTTTCAAGATCAACAACAAATTTTTCCGTTGTTTTTTTGTCTGTAATGTCCCTAAATCAATAGCCATCACTTTTCCTCCTTAAAAATAAAATATTTCTTACATCGCCAACATATTATCATATTTTTATGTCAGAATGCAAGAACTATTTTTTTAATTTTCTGAAAAATTCTTTAATAATTTGTTTCTGTTTAGGTGAAAGTTTTTTTAGGCATTTCAACATTTAATTCAACGAAAAAGATTTCCACGTAAAGAGTCGCTTTCATTTCTATAAATTCCTTCATTTGCAATTTTTTTACTGTTTTTTTCCATTTTGTGTACATTCGGAAATTTTTTTATCTTTTTAATTCCGCTAGGTGCAGGAACTTCAAGAATTCCACCTAAAAAGAGCTGTTGTTAGTGGAAGATTTACTTTTATATACAAATCAAAAGCCTTCAACTTTAAATCTGCTGTCACTTTCGGTTTCAATTTCTATAATCAAATTTCCAAAAATTCCATTTTTTTCCATTCCCTTGAAAAATTAGACTTTTGCAATTTGGATCCGTTTTGAGTTCCAGCTGGAATTCTAACTTCAATTTCATTAACTTGTTCCTTCCCATTAACTTTTCTTTTTATATCTTAATTTTTTTGTTAGTTCCTGTAACAAATTCCTTAAAAAGTAATTTTTAGTTCTTATCTTTAAATTTTTCTCCACCTTGTCTTGACTTTTTTTCTTACCATCAAATAAATCTCCAAAAAAATATCACTGTTAAGATTGCTGAAAAAAATCATTTGGATCAAAAATTCTGATAGGTTGTTGAACCATCTGAATTTTTCAGTTCTTATATAACTTCTGAAACCATCAAAGCCATTAAAAACTGCTATAATCATAACTGTTGTTGCTTCCACCAAAATCATAAGTTTCTTTTTTTCTTTGGATCAGAAAGGGTTTCCTACGCTTCCTGAATTTCCTTGAACTTTTCTTCCGCTTTTTGGATTACCGTAACGAGTAAACTTATAAAAAAAGTAGTTACTATCGCTCCTACCTAACTTACAGTGCAGTTATAAATTTACAAGATTGATTATAGAGATATATAAATTTTTAAAAAAATTTATATTAGAATTATTTCAAATTCTATACGGCATCTCTTTTTTTAAATAATAACAATATAATTCATTTCAGCCATTGCTACGCTAATAAATATATCATCATTATTTTTTTGTTTCATTTTTAACTTCTTCCCATATAGTGATGTATGTTCTGTATCTAGTCAGGACATCCATTTGTACAGAAAATTCTTATACAACATCCTTAATGTTCATACCTCTTCTTGCTATTACAAAGCTTGCTCCTGTATGAATATTAAGTTTCATCTTGTCACAAAAATTTATTTTTTTAGCAATCCAGCTAGTCCATGCTGGATTCACTTTTTATCAATCCTACTTTTTTTCCTGTTGCAAATCTGTTCAGTCCTATTTAAAAACATTCTGTAAGCCAAGCTATGAAGCATTTTATTATATTTCTTACCTTTTTCAGAGTTCCCTTTCATAGTTCCGGATTTTGTCTTTAAGAAGTCCAAATCTTCCACTACTATATCTTTTTCCAGTATATATTGCTAATTCTGTCAGTTTATTTATTATTAATAATATGTCGTTCTCAGTTTTGTTTCCACTTCCAAACCTGTATTTCATTTTTATCAGTTTTAACTAAATGTCCATATTTGTTTATCTGGGAGATAGTTACAAAACCTTTGTTAAAAATCAATTCCTATTGTTCCGTAATCTTTTCTGGTTAACATTGTACTCTTATTATCAATTTCAAATATACATTGCAAGTAATATTTATTATTTCTTTTTTTATTATTCTGTATGTCAATGGAGAATTTTTTTAGATTTTAATATTTCCCTTAGAAGTTTACTATGATTATTAAAGTAACATTTTTCCGTAAGCATAACGTTCTTCCCCTTTTTTTCATTCTTATATTTGAAATCTTTTCTCGTTTTAATAATAAACTGGTTTTATCTTGGATATATACTTCATTTGGAAAGTCTGATTGCAGGCTTTTTTTCATGCTTGCTTCCTATAAAAGACCATCTGATTGTCTCTTTTTATTCAGAAACTTTTTCTAAATTTTGTCTAAATAACTTCTTAGTTCCGAACGTTATCTTAAATTTATTAGTCTCAATCTGATGATTTAAGGAATTTATTTTTGTTGATCAAACTTTATCTTTCCTTATTTTTCATGAAAGCAATTTTTAGTTTTTAAGATTTCTGTACTTTATTAAATCTTTTATATTGTTCTTTTTCGACTTTTTAATTTTAAATCCAGCAATGCTGGAATTAATTTTTTTCAAGTTTTTTTAGATATTTTTTTCTAGTTTATATTGTTTTTTTGCTTAATTTCAGTTTTCTTTAATTCCCTTATGGAACTAATTATTCCCTGAACTGTTTTTTTATAATAGAATTTGCAGTTCTCTTACTTATATTGTACTCATTCTGTAATTCAGTGTTCAGTAAATTTATTTTTTTGTTTTTAGGATTGTTTCTTATTATATAGTAAACTTTTTCTAAAAGATGTAGGCTGTACTGATTTATGACTTCCTCAAAATATTCAATTATATCTTTATTGTTTTTTTAATATATAATCTTGTTTCTGTTGTATATTTCAATATATCCACATCCTTTTTCCGTTTTTTGTTTGGATATATTTTTATCATAAATAACAAATTAAATCAATCTTTTATTTTTTTATAAGTTTAACTCTTATTCACCTTGATACGCAACTATCAAAGCAGTCTTGCCATCACTGGCAGACTTCTTATGCTTTCACATAAGCGTAGACTATTTGTTCATCTTAACAATATATGTTAAGATGTAGATATTTTTCTTCTATCTGTTTATAAAGCCATGTCTCACATAATTATTTCTAATTATCTTATAAACACATGATAGTTTTACTTTTCCCACTGTTCTTGTGGTTATCCTTGTTTACAGGGGAGGCGCAACCTCCTAGTCGTTGAACCTTCTCTATTAATTAATTAATAATAAAGATTGGTAACTTAACATGTATTAAAATAGTTAAATGCTATATATTGATTTTTTTACATTCAACGTAACTTTTAGGACTGCATAGCAATTAGATGTCACATCTCAATAACTAATCATATATGCAGCTTTTTATTTCACCATAGTTCATTTCTTTTTTTATTTTTTTCTGCTTTCGCAACATTCACACTTGCCGTTTCCAGTTATGTTGTAGTTAAAAAAAGAACTTTAAAACTTTTCTAAGTTTTAAATCTAAGCATTTACTATATCACTATAGTAAAGGGGTTTTTACATCGAGTTTAGTTTCGAAAAATTATCTAAAAGTTTTGGATTTACATAACTTTTTATAACTTTTTAAAACTATTGTTTTTACCCCTGTTTTTTTATCAGGATGCCATTTTTTTAGCGAGTTTTCGATATGCTTTTTTTATTTCATCTTCTGTTGCATTTTTGTCAAGTCCTAAAATTTTTATAATAATCTTTCATTTTTTTCCTCCTTTATTTAAAAAAGGAAGAGGAATTTCCCTCTCCCCTTTTCAGGTTTTTATTAATCTACTACTTCCGCATCTTCAACATTCTCAGAATTGTTTTCTTGATTCATACTTTCAGCAGCTTTTCTTAATTCATCTGCTTCATTTGAACTAGAAGTTGAATTTTTCTGCTTTTTGCTTTGCTGTAAATTCTTTCTGCAAATTTAGCGCTGGCATCTGAAAGAAATTTTTATTTTATCTTCAATTTCTTTTTGTGTTATCGCTTTCTTTTTGCTTTTTTTCAATTCTTCGAGAGCTTTTTTCCATATCCGATTTTTTTCAGTTCCTTCAAGGCTTGATTCATTTTCCTTGATAGTCTTTTTCAACTGTCAGGATTAAAAGTGTCTGCCCTGTTTCTTAATTCGACAAGTTCTTTGAATTTAGCATCTTCTTTTTCATTTTTCTTCTGCTTCTTTTTTTCATTCTTTCAATTTCTTCTTTTTGATAGATTAGAACTTCCAGAAATTGTTACTGTATTTTTCTTTTTCCTGTTCCTAAATCTTTTGCAGAAACATGTACAATTCCGTTTGCATCAATGTCAAATGTTACTTCAATTTGAGGCACTCCTCTTGGAGCTGCAGGTATTCCTTCAAGATTAAATTCTCCTAACAGATGATTATCACTTGCTTTTGGACGTTCTCCTTGGAAAACTCTTATTGATACTGCTGGCTGATTGTCTGCCGCTGTTGAATATACTTGAGATTTTTTCACTGGTATTGTAGTATTTTTTTCAATCATTGGAGTAAATACTCCTCCTAATGTTTCAATACCTAGCGATAACGGTGTTACATCTAACAGCAATACATCTTTAACATCTCCTGTCAAAACTCCACCTTGAATTGCTGCTCCTGCCGCAACTACTTCATCAGGGTTGATTGACTTATTAGGCTCTTTCTTGAAGTAAGATTTTACCCATTCCTGAACTGCAGGAATTCTTGTTGAACCACCTACAAGCAAAATTTCATCAATTTGTTCCACTGTCAGGTTAGCTTTTTGAAGAGCGTCATAGACTGGATCTTTTGTTGCCTCAACCAAATCTTTTGTCAGTTCATTAAATGCTGCTCTTGTAATTTTTTTGCTCAGATGTTTCGGTCCTGAAGCATCCATCGTAATAAATGGCAATGAAATTTCAGTTTCTAGTGTAGTTGACAATTTTTTTCTTAGCATCTTCCGCAGCATCTTTCAATCTTTGAACTGCCATTTTATCATTTCTTAAATCAATTCCAGTTTCCTTTTTGAACTCATCAGCAAGCCAGTCAATAATTTTTTTATCAAAATCATCTCCACCTAAGTGATTGTTTCCTGCTGTTGACACAACTTCAACAACTCCATCTCCAATTTCAAGAACAGATACGTCAAATGTACCTCCACCCAAGTCAAAAACTAATACCTTTTCTTCTTTTTTCTTATCTAATCCATAACATAATGCGGCTACTAGTTGGCTCGTTTATAATTCTTTCAACTTTAAGTCCTGCTATTTCCCGGCATCTTTTTGTAGCCTGTCTTTGTGCATCTGTAAAGTATGCAGGCACTGTAATTACAGCTTCTGTTACTTCTCCACCCTAAATATGCCTCAGCATCTTTTTTTAATTTTTTTAAAATCATTGCTGAAATTTCTTGCGGAGTATATTTCTTTCCAAAAAAATTTCAACTTTGTAATCTTCTCCCATATGCGTCTTTATTGAACTTACTGTCGACTCTGGCTGAGTAATCGCTTGCCTTTTTAGCAATTTCTCCAACAATAACCTCTCCATTATCTTTAATGTTTACAACTGATGGAGTCGTTCTCGCGCCATCAGAGTTCGAGTATGATTGTAAATGTTCCACCTTCCATAACTGCCACGCAGTTGTTTGTTGTTCCTAAATCTATCCCTATTATTCTATTGCTCATTATTATTCACTCCTTCTTCATTTATATTTTTTTGAATTTTTATTTACCACTACTTTTGCAGGAACAATAACTTTCCCATTTAATTTATAACCTTTTGAAAAAAAGTTTGTATTATGTGGTTATTTTTCAAAATCTTGATTTTTCATTAACAGCAATACCGTCATGAATTTCAGGATTGAATTCCCCTTCTGTTGAAATTTCTTCAACACCTTCTTCTGTTACGAGGTTATTTAATTTTGAAAGAATCATCTCAACACCTTTCTTAAAAATTCTCTGTATCTTCCGAATGCTGTAAAGATAATTCAAATTCCCCTTTTATTTCAAGCAGTTTAACAAGAAATTTTTTTCAAGAACGTTTTTTTCTTTTTCACGTTCAAGTTCTTCATTTTTTTCTTGTTACAAAAGTGTTAAATTCTGCGTTTTTTTCTAAGATACGCATCCCTGTAATCATTTAATTCCTTTTTCAAGACTGGAAACTTTTTCTTCCAGTTCTTTTTTGATTTGCTTCTTCCATTGTCATCCTTTCCTGCTGTCCTTTTTATTTACAGCATTTTTTTCGTTTTCAAGCCAATCTAAAAATTTTTTTAGCGGCTTTTATTTGCGTTTTTATAATCCCCATTCTTTAAAAAGAATAGTTCCAATAGCAACTTCCTTATTCTTGCTTGCCACTCCTGAAATTCCAAAAATCTTTTAATGGTTTAAAAATAATTGTCAGCATAAAGAAATTCTTTTTTTCTGCCATAAAAAAAATTCTTGCAAATTTTTTTCGATTTCTGCTTCATCTGAAAAGAAATCTAGGACTTCTTTTTCAAGTTCATAACTTTGCTTATCATTCTTACAGGATTTCCTTGCATTATAAATTTATTTTTTTGTAAACTGCAAAAGAAACCCCTTTTTGAATATTCAGAAAGTTTTTTTAACTGAAAATTAAGTTCTTTTTTTCAATATCCAAGGCTTTTTTTCAAGCACGAATTCTTTTTTTCCTTGCTTTCGGTTTCTGGAAATAACAAGTAAAAACTCAGCAATGCCTAATTCAGTAGGTTCACGTCCGAATGCAACCGAAGTTTTTCCTAATAAGCCCTTCATCTTCCAGTTCACTCATAATATTTCTGACAGTTGCGGTAGAAAAATTTATTTCCTTTCTTCGTGCAATCGTAGGTGATCCCATCGCAGTGCCGTTTTCAAGGAAGTTTTTTCGTAATAATTTTTTTAAAAATTATTTTTCATTCTTTCGTTCATTTTTTTCACCTTCTTTTTAGCACCTGCCTTTTTTTCTGTTGCTAACATATGATAACATATTTACAAAAAAAGTCAACAACTTTTTTTAAATTTTTTTCCATTTTTTTCAAAAAAACCTTTAATTTAAAAAGAATTTTTTTCCAGAAAAAAATATTTTTTTGACTTTTTCTTTTTTTCATCTGCTAAAATACTAATGTAAGTTAAATCATTCATTTATCTTATACCTCCTTATAATGATTTGATATAAAAGAACGGCTGGAATGCCGTTTTTTTATTATTTTTTTGAAAATATGCTATAATAAAAAAATAAAAAAATATAAAAATCTAAAAAAATTTTTGATTTTTGAAAGGAAAATAAAAATGCAGATAAAAAAAGGTTGAAAGTATCACTACTATATGCAATTATGCAGATAACATCAACACCCGAATGTTGGAAAGGCTTGAAAAAGATTTTAGTCACAAGAACACTTGAACTTATGGAAAGAAAAAAATTAAAAGCCAAATGATTATAAAATAGAAATAAAAAGCCGAAGGCAACGGAAGAATTGACTTTTCTATAATCGAAAGTTCAAAAAGATAATAGATTGTGAAAAAGCGAATTCAGCAACAATTGAAAAAAAATAGAAGCTCTTTTTGGACAACGCGAAAGAGAAATAACAGAAAATAAAAAAATATTTTTTTGAACTTTTTTTCAGGAAACCGTTACTAAAAAAATTTTTGAGGCACTTAAAAACTACAACTCTACAATTCCTTTTTAATAACAGTAATAATGAAACAATTGGAATAATAAAGGGAGGCAAAGTTCCTACACTTGTTCTTGACAAAGAAAAAAATAAATACTATAAAGGAACTTCAAAATGATGATTCCGATAACTCAATTGTTATGAAACTTGTCGAATTTTTCCGAAAAAAACAGATTCTGACTAAAAAAATCCTGTTTTAGAATTCGACATAACTTCCAACGAAATTCAAAGCGAAACAGTAAGAAATGACAAAGGTTTTGGGATAATTAAAATAAACAACCAGATGTTTGAAAATAATGCAACTGGAAAAAAATATTATTTTAGATCTTTATAACGCAGGAAAAAAAATATAATAACAGAGGAATTATGAAAGAACTTGTTTCAGTCGAAGCGAAAAGGAGCAGAATTTACTTCCCATTCAGGAATTTTATTTTTTTAAAAACAAGTGCAAAAAGCCAAAATTCCTGAAATATCTGAAAGTTTAAAAACAGATGTCAAAAAAATACAGGAACGCGAAAAATAATAAGCAGATGTGTTATCGGGACAAAAGAATTCAATATAAGCGTTGATGAAAACAAAAACATTGACTATTGCGTATCCGCCTTAAAAGACTGCAAATTCCAAATAAGAGAAAATCAGCTTGTAGAAGGAATAATCCCTCCCGAATATCACACTCTAATAACTTCGCAGCTCCAAAAAAATGCACGGAAAAGAATTTGAAAATCCAGATTTAAATCCACGAAAACTTTCTGACTATGAAAGCCAAGGATACATAAGCGAAAGAAAAGGAATGATAAAAATTGAAGACTTTCCAAAAGAAAATTATGAAAAACAGCTTATGATACACACTGCGCTTCAAAATGCAAAAACTAACGGTTCAGTAATTGGAACAAGTGCTGCGTTCACCTTTATTCAACGAACTTGCTAATTTTACTAAAACACTTAATCATGGGGAAGAAGTTAGTATATATTCCAGTGGTGGAACAACCAAAGTTTCAAGAAATAAAATAGAAATAAATAATGCAACAGTCGACGAAAAAAAGGTGTCCCAAATCTTATTTCTGAATATGCCAAAATGCAGAGTATTAATTTTGACAATACTATAGTCAATTTTGAAGATGGAAGCAAATTAAGGAATTCAAAAGACGGTGTTGTCTTCGAAGCAAATGGAAATATAGAAAATTACGAAAAATTGTATTCACAACTAAAAACAATTTCTCAAAAAAGTGATATGCCTGTAATAATCGCATCAGAAGGAAATTATTGCCGTTTAAATGTTCATGATAACAGTTTTGATAAAATGGCTATGAGTGAAAATAAAAAAATCTTTGAAAAAGATAGCAACACTTGCTGAAAAAAAGATAACTTTAAAGTGCCAGAATTTTTGAAATCTAAAAAAAGAAACTAAAATAGAAAGCAAACCTAAAAAAACAGCAGGCAGAGCAATCTGACACCCTCCCCGTGATTGAAATCAGGGGGTTCCATTGTTTATGTGGCTTAAACAAGATTTGCCCAGGATTCTTATTGATTCCCTTGAACCTTGCCACTTCCACCAGTTAAATGGATTTTTGCAGGCTTTTACCTTATTTCAGGCATATGCTTTTGACTCAGCCCCTCAGCCCCTTGGCTGAAACACCTGTCATGCATTTACGACTTGCAAGGCAGTGTCATGCCTTTATATATATTAAAAAAATTATATTATTTTTGCTATTTACATAAAATTTTTAAAAGTTTGCCTTCATTTTTTTAATTCTTTCTACTTCCTTTAATTGCTTTTTCATAAAATTCTTCAAATTGCCGATTTATTTTTTTCCATGTTATATTCACTTAGGTTTTTCAACGTTTTTAATAAGGAATGCTGAATACAGATCCCTCTGGACTATAATCCCTTTAATAAAGGCTCCTTGAACCTGACTTCAAGGGAACATTTTTTTAAATTCCTGTTTTTATATGATTGAATTGGCTTGCCTTTTGTTTTTGAAAGAATTTATTTCAACTAATTGTTTTTCCAAAAATAAGAAAGTTTTTTTCACTCAGACTTTTCTTTTTAAGAGTTCCAGGAGCATTATTGTTTACTGCTTTCCCAAATCTTTTTCTTTGACATAGTCTTTCCATTGCTTTTTATTTATTGCAGTCTTTTTAGAACGGCTTTTTCCAAGAATTAACTGAAGTTTTTTTCAGTTTTTTTACTATATCTCCCTGACTTAAAATGAACTTTACAAGGATATTCTTGTACTGATTATCCTTTACCCTCTTTTTCCTATATATTTCTTTTAATTTATTTAATTCCTTAAAAATAATTTTTTTGGATAGTTTCCATTCCTTCCTTTTCTTCTTAATTTTTTTCCATTTTTCATCATAATTGTCAGGATTTGTCATTCTTCTTTTTCTCTCAAGGCTTCTTTTGTAATATTCTTATTTTTTTCTTGTTTCCTGCTCTGTTTCGCTAAGTTTTTAAAAAGCTTTAACCTCATTATTGGAACTTACAGCTACAGTTGAAGTTCCTATATCCAATCCCACTTCACCTTTACCTATCTGGAAATCAGTTTCAGGCATTCCTTCAAAAACTATCTGAAGGAAATATCTTTTCTTTCCCCTTATGTATCTTTTAAGGATACGGCAGAACTTTATCCTGTTTTTAAAGCAGTTTCGCTGTCTTTCATCAATCGTTTTAAGGTTACAGAATAACTTTTTACCTAGTTTCAGTTTCATTGTCCTGATGTCGAAAACGAATCCTGTTTTGTTACTCTTTCCTTCAAGTGAAATTTCACCTTTTCTCTTAAAGTTTACCTTCTTTGCCTTTCTGTATTGTATTTTCTTTACAGCATCAAATGCAGTAGAGGCTATATTCTGTACAATTGCAGAATTAATAATATTTCCAATGAATTCCCTTGGAACTTTTGCATATTTCTGAATATCGTTTTCAGTGAACTGATATTCTTTTTTTCCAGTTCTTTTTATTTTATTAGTACAGGAAATTTTTTTATTTCCTTTAATCTCTTGATTTCATTTTTGAGGAAGTTTCTTCTTTTCGAGCTTTCCTGTTTACTGTCTTTAACGCCTTTTGCAGATTTCCTGTATTCCTTATCCCTTTTTAATTTGTTTTAGTTGTTTTAGACAGTGTTCAAGACATAGGTTATAAATGTTGGAACCTGTATTGAAACGCTTTTTCAAGAAAAATTTATTTCCTGACTTCCAGCAATCAGTTCAAATTCCATAACAAATGATGCCATATCTATTCTCCTTTACCTGTTTTTTTCTTCTTTAATATATTTTTATTTTTATAATATAAAGAAAAAAATTTTTCAAGAGATTTCTTAAACTTTTTTTGCAAATTTATCCCAGCCACTGAAGTAGGGGCTTTCTTTGTATTTGTTGTAAAAAAGAAGAGCGTTTGCTCTTCTTTTTTTATTTTCCGTTCTTTAAATTTATAATCCATTTTTCTTAAAATGTCTAATGGAATAATTACAGCGAGACAATGCAAGCGCCATAAAGAAATGTTTCAAGTCCATTGGAACTGTTGAGAAAAACTTTTTCCACCAAACTGAATTAACAGTGACTGAACTATTGCAATACTTCCCGTGACATAAATAAACTTTTTTTGTTAAGCGAAATATTTTTCAGCACATTGAAATGAGTGCTTCTTGTATTAAGACCATTGAATATTACTGTATATACAAAGAATGTAAATATGAATGTTCTTACAATATCTTCCTGAGCATTCCCTATAAAGAAATCACGCATTCCCATAAAAATTTGTAAACAGTCCTAATGATGTCAAAGTTATGAAAACTCCTGCAAGACCAATTTGAGATTTCATATATCCAGTTAAAAATATCATCATATTTCCCGGCAGGCTTTTTCTTTCATATATTCCCCAAGAGGCGGTTCTTCACCAAAAGTCCCAATGCTGCAAGCGTATCCATTATCAAGTTAATCCATAATATCTGAACTATTGTAAACGGCTCATTCCAGTTAAATATTGGACTTAATAAAGATATTGCAATAACTGACACATTCACTGTCAATTGGAAAATTATGAACTTCTGAACTGATTTAGTCATTGTTCTTCCAAACAATACGGCTTTTTCAATACTTGTCAATGAATTATTCAAGATTACTACATCAGATGCCTCCTTGGCAACTTCGCTTCCATCTCCCATAGAGTATCCAATGTCCGATGTTTTAAGAGCAGGAGCATCATTTGTCCCGTCCGAAATGTTAGCAGTGCTTCGCTACTTTCACTGCAAATAATGCTTTATTATTTATTATATTTTTTTATTTATAAAACATTATTTCTATAAGTTTTTCCTTATACGTCCAGATCATATCTTCAACTTTTTTTAAGTTGTCCCTCCACTTCGAAACGCTTGTTTCTACATAATGATCGTTGAACCTTCTCCTGTTCGGAGCTTGGCTGCTGATCTTGCATTTTTAACACCACTTAGCACCTTTTAAGCACATCGAAATTTAAAAAGGCTTTTTATTTCAAACTTTATGGCATCTCCTGTTTTTCTTTCCGCTTTCGTCGCATTCGCACCTGATTTTTATTTCATATCTATGCTATAGCAACAGGAGCTTTAGCATTTTCCAGACAAATTCAAAGGGATACACACACTGCGTCACCGCAATATGGGGCAATTTATCTACCAGTCATACCTGCAACACCATTTTCGGCTTGCAGAACATTTACTAATCTCTTTTTTTATCCATCGGCAAAAGCACGTGATACAACTTTAATTTTATTAATGTTCTGTTTTTAAAAGTAATATCATCCATTGCATCCAGTTAGGTACATGCGTTATAGCCACATCTCCATCAGCCATTATTCCTGCATCGGTTGCAATAAACTTTTTGCAGTTTCAAGCCTGTCTCCAGTAACCATCACAACATGAATTCCTGCTTCTCTTAAAGTCTTGACAGTTTCAACCATTCCATCTCTCAAGTCATCCCTGATTGAAGCAAATGCAATAAAAATTTCTTTTCCTTCCTTATTTACCGACAGTCCTAAAAGTCTCATAGATTTTTTAGCTCTTTCAACTGAAATTACATCAAGAAGGTACTGCTTTGATGGATGAAGTTCCTGAATTTCACCATTTTTCATCGACATAATGAGTACATCTTTTTCTGTATTACTTCAGCCGCTCCCTTTGTATAGACAGTTCCATCTTTTAACGTGATTGAAGCAAATTTAGTGGCTGACGTAAACGGCTCTCTTTCAACAATTTGTGAAACATCAAATGCCTTTTCATGACCGTTTTCAATTATATAAGTCATTAACGCTCTATCTGTTCCATTTGAACCTGCTGCAACTTTTTCAGAAGTTATAACAGATTCATTGTTAAGACCTGTCGCATTAATAATATAATCTCTTAAAATTGGATTTTTCAGGATTTTTTATTTCCTTACCATCTCCAAGAATAAAATCAACAACTGAAAGAACGCCTTTTGTAATGGTACCTGTCTTGTCAGAAAAAAGGGCAGATGTGTATCCTGCTGTTTCTATCGAATCAGGATTTCTTACAAGAATGTTTTCTTTAAGCAATCTTTGCGAATTCATTCCAGCAACCATTGCAAGCATCATAGGCAGTCCTTCTGGAACAGCCATTATTACTATTGTTACTGAATAAATTAGTGTTCTCATAAACAGCAAGAAAACTTCAACTGGAACATAGTTTCCTTTCATTGTCTGCAATTCCTGTTGCCAGTTTCATAAAAAAATAAAGACCTGCTACTGTATATCCCATTTTACCAATCTGATTAGCCAACTTGTCAAGTTTAATAGTTGACGGTGAAGGCTTTAAATCTTCCTGTAATGAAGTATTTATTGATCCAAGAACTGTATTGTCTCCGATCTGACGTGCAACAATTACGGCTTCTCCTTCTGTTACAACGCTTCCTCTAAAAACCATATATTCAGAAAACAAGTCATCAGTTTTTTTAAATCTTCAGTCTTGCCTTCATAAACCTTTTTTTCTTGGCATCTTCTGATTCTCCATTCAGGCTTGCCTGATTAACCTTTATTTCACCGCTTACAAGTGTGCCATCAAAAGGAACTAAATCTCCACTTTGTAAAAAGAACTGCATCCCCGATTGTAAGTTCTCCTATTCCAAGTTCTACAACTTTTCCATCTCTGTAAGCCTTAACAATAATCTTTCCGGTCTCTGCCTGCAGTGCCACGAATTTCTTTTTCATTGCTGTACGAAGATAACGTTGCAGAATCCAGTTGAAAGCAGAATAGCTACAATTATTGAAATCGCTTCATACCACTGGGCATGCCCTAATCCTGGAATAAAGCGTTGAAAGTATATTAAATAATATTTGAACTCCCAGCGCTCCTATAAGAATTAATATCCATTTATCCTTAAAAGCTGTCGACAAGCATAGCCCAAAAAGGATAAAGTTTTTTTGAGATAAAGAATTATCTCCGAATTTCTTTTTGTTTTCAACCGCTTCTTGCGATGTCAAACCAAAAAAAGCATGTTTTTTTCTTCCATTATTTTTTTCCTCCTAAGATTTGATTTCAAATGTTATTATAAATTATTTAAACAAAAAAAGTCAATATAAAAATTGACTTTTTTTAGAATTATATTATTTTTTTAATAATTTTTCTTATTTCTTTTCCTGAAATATAAGGATATCTTTCATCCTCCTTCTTTAAATTTTTTTCTTAACGCAATAAAAAGAAAAAAACAGCAGATAAAAAAAATTCTTATTTCATCAGTATCACCTACTTCAATATATTTCTGAAGTATAAGTTCGTCATCATAATCCGCAAATTCTTCAAGAAAACTATTGCATTCCTTAAAAACAGAAAGAATTTCAACAAAATCAACTTCTTCACGAGAAAACTGCTCAAGATACTCTTCAAAAAAATCGGGCTCACTGAAATTTATCTCTTCAAAAAAACTTCCGATAATTTAAGAGCAACTTCTTTTGCAAAATCTACCATTTTTTCTTTATCTTCCTTTCGGAGACTGGAAAGTGAAAGAATTTCTTCATAATCAATTGGAAGCATACTTTTAATTTCATCGTCTGTTCTACTTAAAAAAACTTTCAAGAACTTTACAGAAAGAAACACGTTCCATTTTTTTGTTCCTTCTGCATTTATAATCTCTTCATAATTATCTTCTTTTAAAAAGCAGATAATTTATAAGTTCCGAATAAAAAAAGAAAAAAAATACGTCTTCACGGCTCAATTCTTCTTCTAAAAATTTTTTTCCAATATTTTCTTTATTTGCTACTAAAAAGTTTTTAAAGTTTCAGACAATAAATTTTTCTGCCTGCAGTTCAGTGAAGTCTTCTGTCATTTTTTTGAAATTTTTTTCTTCAAGAAATTGTTTCCATTTTTCTTTTATACAAATCAGGATTGTTTATTTTTTTCCTTCTGTTTCAAGAAAAATCATTTAAAATTTTTTTACTATTTCAATATCTCTTTCCATCATTCACCATCTTTCCGTTCTTTTTATTATTTCATTTTTCAAATCTTTTTAAAAGGTATATTAAGTGCTTTTGGAATATATGATTAATATTTCAGGTGAAATTTCTTCAATCTTTTTGCACTCTCAGTTTTTTTCTTTGCTTATATTCAGAAAAGTTCTCATTTATTCTTTTTAATATTTTTTTCAGCCTCATTTTTTTAAAACTTCTCCTGCTCTAAGCACTATTTTTTTCTTCATTTAAGAAAGAACTAATTATCCTCTCTATCTTCGAATCGCTAACTTTGACAAATTTAATAAAACTTTTTGTAGGCTCATTTTTGGATTTTTGTCTGATTTTTTTAGTAAATTCATAAACTTCTTTTTAAAGTTTTTCCCAGACTTCTTGCAACGAATTTTAAGTTCGTAAAGTTTATCTTCCACGTTTCTGCCCTGCAAGCTGCTCTTCCAGTTTTTTTAACTCCAGTTCAAGATCAGCTACCTCTTTCTTGTTTTGAACTTCTGCTCCTAATTCTTTCTTTTTCTTTTTCCTCCAAATCTTCATTTTCTTCACGTCTTTGTTCAATTTCAGCCTTTATCTTTTTCGATCTGAGTTAATATTTCTTTATTTTTCATTATTTCCTCCCTGCAAATCTATCATTTCTTCAAAACCGTTTACATTATGTGAAACATAAACATCATTTTTCTTCATCTTCCCAGCATTCAATATAACTTCTATCCGAAAAAAATCAATTTTTTTATACTCTCTTCACTCTTTATAATATGAGTATCTTTTATAAATTTTGAAATTCTTTGTGCAAAAAGCCTCAAAAATTTTTTTGATGTTTTCATTAGAATTGTTTACATTATCCGACAAAAAAACTGTCAAGTTTTTTTCATTTAGAAATACTGAATTAGCCATAAACCTTGCCTCCTCTGCTTTTTTTATCTTTTTTAAGAGCTTTATCTTTCGCTTTGCTCTGTTTTTTTGTACTTCTCAACAAAGCTTCCTGAATTTTTGAAACCTTTATTTTTTTCTTAATTCTTCAACTTTTTCGTACAAAAATAGTCAAGACAACGTTCTGATCTGGGCTTGTTTCTTTATGCGTTGCAATCCTATAAGTAAAACCTTTTTTTCTTTTTTTATAAAAAGGAACCATAGTCTCCTTTGCATTTTAAAAACCAAGCCTTTTCCAAATTATCGAGAATGTCTTCCGGAATGTGTTCTGTCTTGACATCTGAAAAGGGTCTTTTTTTCCCATTCTAATCATCCTTTCATTATAAAATGATAACATATTTTTAACAAAAAAATCAACAGTTTGCCTTCAAACTTGCTTTTAAATTTAATATAATTATTTATGTGGCAATATGTCCTGTTAGAAAGTCTATTTATTTTTTTAAAAAAATAATTTTTTTCTCTTCCTGCTATTTTTTTACTAAAAATTTTATCTTTCCTTAAAAAAATTATAGCAAATTATTTCTAAAATAAAAAAAATATTATAACAATAAAAATTATTTTTAATATTTTATAATATCTTACTAATATTTCAACTTCTATTCTTCGCCAGAAAATTCTTCTTCGATGTCATCTTTTCCATTCCAGAAACCTATATAATCTTCATAATTTTTCAGGATGAATAGTAAAATCAAAATCATCAATGCAAAAAAATTTTTTTAACCCTTTTAATTCTCCATTGATATATATTGCATTCAAAAACATTCTGGCGTCATATTCAGAAATTTTTCTTAGAATTTAGCAAAGTTGAATATGTATTTGTATAAATTTCCCCATTCTCATCAGTTTCCTCCACTTCTGAATGAAGATATGCAACAAGTTCCGAATCCTTTGTTATATTAACATGAATAAAATCTTTCGTTTCTCCATCTTCGGTTGAATAGAAAACACAAAAAAATCAGTGCTGACATTATTGTAAATCCAATTAAAAAGATCTTCATTCATATTGAGGTTGTAAATTTCTCCATTGTTATACAATGCATCAGGCGAAGTCCCCATATTGTCAATACATTCAAGAAAAAAACTTCTTCATTTCCATTTTTTTAAATTCAAGGCTCTGTTTTTTTCATAAATATCCATTTCATCACTTCCTTTTTTTCAAAAATTATAACTTAAAAAAATGAAAAAAATTTCAAAAAAATATTTATCAATTAAAAAAATAAGAAAATCTAAAAAAATACATAAAGTTTTATGAAATTCAGCCAAAAAAACTTGTTATATTTATAATAACAAAGTATCTTTTATAAACATTAATAAAAAAAGCACCTTTAAAAACAAACAAATGTTTTTATCAGGCACTTTAAGTTATAAAAAAATATGCTTTTTTTATTTAAAAATTCAACCCCTAATTCCTGTTGTAACCATATGGTTATCTGATTTTTGAATGATCTGTTGAATGCTTGTAGTCATAGTTAGCATACCAGTTCAAGCCTTTCTTAATTTCAGTATTTACCCCAATTCCGGCATTAACTTTATCTTTACTGTAATTAATTCCTTTGACATCAAAACTTGCATTTCTTGCGAAATTATAAGATGCTTTTAAAATTCAAGTCTTCCTTTTTTTAATCCTTTTGGAATATTCAATATACCCAGTTATATCTGTTTTTGCCAATTTTTTTACAGTTCTTGCTCCCAGCAGTGCATCGGCATATTATAATTTTTTATCAGCGGTCATACCAAAAATTAGTGTTTTCTTCTGAAAAATTTTTCCTCTTGTAACTCTATCAGTTCCTAATGCTACATAAGGAGTAAAAAGCAAAATCTCCATTTTTTTATTTTTTTAATTTTGTATCCACTTTCAATATAAAAGTTTGAAATATTTTTTTATCAACATGAGTAACTTTTGGAATGTTCAGCAATATTACTGTTCACAATTATATCCCTTTCAACATCAGTATCAGAATATCCTAAACCTAGTCTTCCAGCCACATAGGCATTTCCTAAATTTTGTCTTCCATAAACAGAAATACCTGTCATGTCGAACTTTCGATTGACCATTATATCTGTTAAATTTAACTTTTTCCCTTACTGTAATCTGCTGAAATTCCTACAATAGAATTTTTCGTTAAATTTCATATCAAAAGCCGACTTGTCCGCCTGTCACCGATGTTCTGCCTTTTGGCATATCCTGATTTTTGAAATTTCTCCCTTTGAAAAAAATTCCTGAAAACCAGAAGCCAAATTTACTATTATTTTTCTAAAAGCTGCTTGAAAGATCTGCCATTCTATTTGATAAATTTCTATTTACAATTTCACTTTGCTCAAAAAAATAAGAGCCTGAGCCGAACCATAAATTTGTCCAGACATTGTATCAAGTGTTGTTGAATTTAATAACTGTAATTGAGCACCATTTGAAAAGAGTCTGAATATTTGCCGAATTTTGTAAATATAATGCATCAATATTTTTCGAGAGTTTTTTTCAATCTGTTCAGCAGTATTTACTTCCTGTTCTGAAAAAAACTTTTGCTTCTTGCGTATTCAATAACGTCTTTCCTTGAAACAGTTGCCTGAACTCCAATCGAATCAGTTTTAGAATTTGCTTCAAGAAGTTCAGAAGAAGTTTTTTTATCTCTGCATTATTTGTAACATTTCCTGAAATTATTGTTTTTTTCTGTACCGTCTTTTTGTAAAATATTCACCTTTTTTTCATTAGTAACGACAATTTTTCCCATTTAAATTAGCATTTCCCGTTTTTTTAATAAGCCATTTATATCTGTAATTGTTTCAGCAGTTTCAGAGGCTGAAAAAAATTTTTCAATTGTAGATACGCCTGAATTTATAACAGTTCCATTTGAAACAACTTCAGGAACCGTTGCATTTTTCCAATTCAAGCCTTCCACCATTACTAAGTAACGTTCTGCTTCCAGATATTTTTTTCTTATTTTTTTAAGTAAGCGCCAGAACCAATTGTAGTTTCTCCTGTATACGAATTTCTGCCGTTTAATGTTAATGTTCCATTGCCTGTAAGATTCAGTCCAGCATCTCCTGAAATATCATTATCAAACGAATAATTTCCACCATCAAAAGTCTGAATGTTTACCTTATCTCCAAGAGCCAATCTTCTATCAAACAATGCAGGACCTTTTAAAGCCTTTTTCCACGTCAAGAAGTCCCCAGCCATAAATATCGTCAACACCTGGATCACCAATATCAGTAGCAGTTGAAAGAATAGTTTGTCTAAGCAAATCTCCATTCATAAATGAATATTTGCTTTTTATCGCAGCGGCGGCTCCTGAAACACGTGGCGCAGCAAAACTTGAACCAAATTCGATATCACCATTTCCTCTATCAACATATCCAAGAGCGCTTAAACTCCAGTATTTGGAACTTCCTGCTGGAGATAAAGGAATCAAGTTATCAAAACTTAAATTGTTTGAAAAATCTTTCGGAATAAGTCCGACAACATTAAGCCATCCTTTTTCAAGGGAAGAATCAAGCCTTGGAAGATTTCCATTTTTTCCAGGAATAACAGAACTTTGAACATTTCCGCCAGACCATACGAAAAGTGCTCCTTTATTTACGCCTTCTTTTAGTGCATCATAAGTATCGCTTCCTAGAACAGCATTTGGATCATTGTACGTTTCTACTGCTCCAAAAGAATTGTTGAAAATTCTTACACCATAATCAAGCATTCTCTTATAATATCGACCTTCCGTAGAAATACTCATTGCTCCAGACGAAGCATCAAGAAGCTTTATAACTGGCATCAGGAGCATTTAAAAGTGCAGTTGCCAGAACATCAACCCCATGTGTGCTCGCTGAAGAATTGTTAGAAGTTCCTAATCTTTCAACATTTGGCGTAAGATTGCGTGCGACATTCCAGTTTGTTTCATTATTGAAACCAGTATCCATAATCCCAACTTTAACGTCATTTCCCTTGTAAGTCGTATTATGTGGTCTGTTATCTAAATTGTTTGCATTATAAACTCTTTCCGAAGAGTTCCAACTTATCTTGTTTTCTGAATTAAAACGACTGTTTTCTAAAGTTCCATGTACTGGCAAAATTCTTGTTAAAGATGTTTGTGGAACTGTTCCCGCATAATTCCCGGAAGCATAAAGATTATAATCATTATTATCATATTGGATCTCTTTAACTAAATTAGGATTCTGTTCATTTTTTTACTGGCGGTTCTGGCACAACAGGTTTTTTGAGAAGCCGAAGGTGCACTTGGGCCTTCTCCTGAAACTGTTGAAGGAGTAACTGGTGTAGGATTCAAGTAGAAGTGTTTCCATTTCCTCCACTGCCTCCGCAAGAAACCACTAAAAATCAAACTTAAAATTGTTAATATTTTTTTGCATTATTTTTTTCATTTTTTTCTCCTTAACCATTATTTTTCTTTTTTTAAATTATAAAAAAATATTATAGCATACTAAGTATAATTTGTCAAGAACTTTTTTTAAGACTTTCTTATATTATTCCAAATATTTTTTTCAAATGCAAATCATTAAAAAAATAAAATAAGATGCTTTTAACGCATCTTATTTGCTTCAATCATTTGTTTTTTCATTCTTTCACGTTCATGCAAGTTTCGATAGAATTGGAATAACTCTACACGTCTTGCCATCGAACGCGATTCTTCAATTTGTTTCCATTCATAATCATTAAAATCTGGCGGACGTACAAAAATATTCTTCTGCATAGCCTCCCATTTTGAATCTTCCATAACCGCCAAGATAATACAACGTTGCCAAGGTATAAAGAGTGGCAAAAAATCTTAAAAGACTCCAAGGCAGCATTGCGGGAAGACCATACATTATAATCCAGAAAGTCTGCCATCCCAATCCTTTGTTGTACTTATTGATTGAACAAAGCTTTTAACCCCAAAGAAAAAAATATAAAAAAATTGAACCGCTAATTTTTTTAAATCAATTGGCATCGCAGGCATTAAATACTTAACGCAGTTCAAAAACTCCCCAAATAATAAAAAAATAAATTTATTAAAATTCTCATAAAAATCACTTCCTTTAAAAATCATTATAGCATAAAAAAAGTATATTTTTGTCAAGAATAAAATAAAAAGAAAAAGGCAGTTAAAACCGCCTTATTTTTATTTATTAATTTTATTTATTAATTTTATTTATTTCTTTAAAAAGATTAAAAAGATTTCTTCGTATTTTTCAAGAGCCAAACTGTTTACTGAATAACTTCGCATAATTTCTTCATATCTTTCTTTATCTATATCATCAGCCTTCAGAATAATTTTTTTACTGTATTTTTTTCAATGCTTTCTCTCATCTCAAAAAAATTCTTTTCTTCTATTCTTTCAATTGCAAAATTCAGATGGGAGATAATTATAAATATATCCAATTCTTCTTTTTCTGTTCTTCGTTTAACTTATAATATTTTTCTGTTGTTATCATAAAGGCTTTCAGAAATAACAAAAGGAATTTTTAGTAAATTCATAAAAAAATCTTTTGATTTAAAAATAAATAAATTTATCAGCAAGTATTGGCTTTAATCCTGTTTTCTTTATAATTAATTTGTCATCTGATAAATTTTTCGGCTTCCTTTGCCGTTATAAGATTCTTGCTATAAATATCATTATTCATTTCAATTTCTGTTTTTTTCCACATATTTCCGAAACATAATTAGCGATCGCCTTATCATTCGCACGTCCAAAAAAACTTGTATTGTGCAATTCGGAAGAAATCTATTTTTTTCTCCATAAATTCTAAACAATTGATCAATTGATTGTAAAACTATCAGCATTTTTTTATTCCATAACCTGCATAATATCCAATACCTGTTTCAAGTTCCTCTAATTTTTCCAAGTGCAGGAAATTCATCCATAAGTGCAAGCATTTTTCCATTTATGCCTTGTCTGGTTAGTATAGTCAATTTCAGGTGTCAATCTGTCAAACATTTGTTTTATAAAAAAATTTTTAGTTATAGGCGAAAGTTCAAGAATATCAGCTGGAGAAACTACATAATAAAGCGAAACTGGTTTTTTTCCATATTCATTAAATCATACATCCTAAAAATCACTTGCTGACATATTTTTCTTTAACTTGAGGAATATCAAATATAGAAAGATTATAAATTGTTTGACTCAACACTGAACCAAAGAAAGGAAGTTCAAAAATTTTTTTAGAAAACTGTCCTGCAATTCTTGGATGGTTTCCTTTATTTATAATTTCTTGATCAATATCCTTTTTTTATAAATATCATTTAACTTTTTCTTTGACATAATTCTTCGTTTCTTTGTTACAACCAAACATTTCAATGATGTTCTCTTTAGATATTTTTTTAATTTTTTTCTAGCAATTCATTTGTTTTTACATGCTTACCTATTTTTGTCGTTTTTCTCCAATAAATTCAATAATTTCTGCTATCGTTGCATTTGAAACAGGATTTTTTTCTCCCATTTTTCATAAACAAATTTGGGATTTTTTTCAAGAAATTTTTATAAAGAACATAAAAAGATAGATGCAAAAAAATAAAATTAGAAGAAAATTGTGCATATAAAAGCATTATCATGCCCCTTACTTCTCCAACTTTACAGATGGTATCTGCAATCATTCTAATATCTTCCACTTCATGTTCCGAAAGAATCCTTACTTCCGCGAGAGGATTATAACGACAAGAATTTTTAGATTTAGGTGCAAAGCGTAAAATATGATTATCAAATTTCTCTTTTTCTGGCACCAGAAGTAAGTTGATAATTTTTCACCTTTTACATCAAATACAAACAAACTTTTCTTTCCAAGTTTTTTTAATATTGTAGGAACAATACACGAAACTCCTTTGCCAGAACGTGATGGCATTGTCAATAAAATGTGCTGCCTTGAATTATCAATCAAGAATCTGTCTTCAATTTTTCCTAGCATTACTCCACTTTCTCCTAACAATGTGCCAGTATAAAAAGCTTTTTCTTTATCATTTTCAAAATCCTCAATATATTCAAGGCTGGCTCATTGAACATCTTTCATATTGTTAGAAAAAAATAGTCAAATCTTTTTTTCTTTATAAATTTCTAAATCTTTCGCATCAGCCTTCCCTGCTTGCCCTATGTTTTTTTAAATTCTTTTTAAGTAATTGTTAAATTCTTTGGTTTTCTTTGAAAAAAATCTCTTATTAGTATTCCAAAATTTTTTTATTTTTCTGGATTTGAAACTTTTATTATTGCATAATTTTTTTATCAAGTTCATCTTTTAAAAAAATCTCAGTGCTTTTTACATTAGGAATATAATTCATTTCTTCTTTTTTTCAGAAGTAGTGTTGAACAAATATTGCCTTGAAACATCTTTTTAAACTTTCAGGAACAATTAAAGGAAAATGTTTTTCCCATAATCTTGTCTTCAAAAATAAATAAACTTGTCAACCAAAACTGGTTTTTCCATCAACTTTCAAAAATTTCTTTTTCCTGTTGACAGTTTTAAAACTTCTTTTTTTATCGCTTATAAGGAGTTCATCAACATAACTAACAGTTTTATTATCAGAATTTGTAAAAAAATAGATTAACGTTCATATTATTTAAAATTGAATTTTTCATTTCCATAAACTCTTTCTACATCGGAAATTTTTTTCAATCGAAAGAAAAAGTTTTTGTTCCAGATAAAGAAAGTGTTTTAACATTTCTTTCAAATTGAGGATTCTACTTATTTTTTTGAAAATCGCTAAACATTAAAAAGCAATTTATGCTCCTCATTATAATTATAATTGTAATCAGGAAGATTTTTCAGTTTTTCTGATGAATAAAAGTTTGCTGAAACGATAATTTTAAATAAAATATCATTTTCCTTATAATTCGGATGTCCTGTATAATATAAAGTTACAGGCTCTTTATAATTATATAAATCTGAAATATTAAAAATCAGATTTTTGATGTATTTTTTTGGATAAATTCATTTCAGTGAAAAATTTTTCATTTTTTTCTTGAATTCGACAAATGCTTTTTTTCTTTCTCTTTAATGCTTAAATTTTTCATAAAGTTCAAGATATTCTAAAACTGAATTTTTCTTCTGTAAAAAAACATCTTCAGGAATTTCTTGATAATTTCTTATGCTATAATAAAGTGAATCAAAAATTTACATATTTTATCTTTTTCTTCACCATAATTTAAGTCATACATCACTGATAAAGCCAAAAGTTTAAACAGTATCAAAACATTTTTCCTTTAAATCTTTTTCTTCAATTTCAGAAAAAAATAAACTTTCTCCAATCACTTCAAGATCTTTTTCAGCATGTTCTGTAAAAAAAATCTTACTTCTTCAAACAGATTAAAACCTAAACTGTTATTCTCAAAAGGTGACAATTTTAAAAATCATATTATTTAAAAATATTTTTTTCCTTTTTTTCCAGAAGTAAGATGATAAAGTTCCCTTTAAAATCATAAACTAACGCACTTTCTTTCCAAGACAGTAAACTTGGAATTTCAACCGAAACTTTCTTTCCACTTCTTGCAGGAGCTACTAACAATATATTGGCGTTTGAATCATCAATTATCTTTTTTCCCTTTCGCAACTCCTAAAAACTACTCCGTTTTCATTTTTTTAGCGTCAAATGGAAACCCGAAAAAAATTTTTTTCGTTTCCTTGTAACTTGAGATCTTTCAAATCTCCCCATTGTGTCGTTTTATTACTCATCTTTTTTTCTCCTTCTTGCCATTCTGGCTTCTGTTATTTGAAAATGCTCACCTTGAAAATTTCTTTCAAGTCATTTTGCAATTTCCTATTAATATTATAAAGAATATATTTATAAACTTTTCAAATTTTTTTATAAAAAAAGCAGACTTTTTGTCCGCATAAAATAATTTTTTTACAACAAATACAAAGAAAGCCCCCTACTTCAGTGGCAGGGGATGAATTTTTCCAAAAAAAGTTTTAAAAAAACCTCTTGAAAAAAATTTTTCTTTATATTATATAATAAAATATATTAAAGAACAGAAAAAAACAGGTAAAGGAGAACAGTTATGCCATCATTTGCTATGGAATTTGAACTGATTACTGGAAATCAGGAAATAAATTTTCTTGAAAAGCGTTTCAATGCAGGCTCTAACATTTATAACCTATGCCTTGACCACTGCATAAAGCAGCTGAACAAACTGAAAAGGGACAAGGAATACAGGAAATCTGTAAAGGCGTTAAAGACAGTAAAGAGGAAACTTGAAAAGAAGAATCTTCCTCAAGACGAAATTAAGAGATTGAAAGATATAAAAGTTTCCTGCACCAATAAAATCAGGGAACTGGAAAAAGAATATCAGTTCACTGAGAATGATATTCAGAAATATGCGAAAGTTCCAAGAGAATTTATTGGAAAGATTCTTAATTCCGCAATTGTACAGAATATAGCATCCACCGCATTTGATGCTGTAAAGAAGATCCAATACAAGAAAGCTAAGAAGGTAAAATTTAAGAAAAAAGGTGAAATTTCGCTTGAAGGAAAGAACAACAAAACAGGGCTTATCTTTGACATCAGAACAATGAAACTGAAATTAGGCAAAAAGTTATCCTGCAACCTTAAAACAATTGATGAAAGACAGCGAAACTGCTTTTAAGAACAGGATAAAGTTCTGTAGAGTTCTTAAAAAGGTATATAAGAGGAAGGAAAAGATATTTCCTTCAGATAGTTTTTGAAGGGATACCTGAAACTGATTTTTCAGTTAGGGGAAGGTGAAGTGGGGCTGGATATAGGAACTTCGACTGTAGCCGTAAGCTCTGATGATGAAGTCAAACTTTTTAAAAACTTAGCGAAACAGAGCAGGAAGCAAAAAAAGATAAGAATACTGCAAAAGAAGCCTTGACAGAAAAAAAGAAAAAAATGGCAAATCCTGACAACTACGATGAAAATGGAAAGGTTAAGAAGAAAAGGAAGGAATGGAAACTTTCTAAAAAAATTATTTCAAAGAATTAAATAGACTGAAAGAAATATATAGGAAAAAGAGAGTGAAAGACAACCAGTACAAGAACCTGCTTGTGAAATTCATTTTAAGTCAGGGAGATACAGTAAAAACTGAAAAAAACTTCGGTTAATTCTTGGAAAAGCAAATCTAAAAAGACAGTAATAAATAAAACAAATGGAAAAAAATATATCAAAGAAAAAGGTTTGGAAAGTCAGTAAACAATAATGCTCCAGGAATCTTTTTTTAAGAAAAAAATAGAAGAAAAAGCTTTTCATATTTTTGGGAAGGAACTAATTAAAAATAAACCCTTTTTAAAACGAAGGCAAGCCAGTTCAACCATATAAGCCAGGAATTTAAGAAATGCTCCCTTGAAGTCAGGTTCAAGGAGCTAATTAAAGGATTGTAGTCCAGAGGGATCTGTATTCAGCATTCCTTATTAAAAACGTTGAAAACCTAAGCGAATACAATATGGGAAAAATAAACCAGCAATTTGAGAAATTTTACCAAAATCAGTTGAAAGAAGTAGAAAGAATTAAAAATGAAAGTAGTCTAAAAATTTTTATGTAAGTGGTAAAACAGTATAATTTTTTTAATATATATAAAGGCATGACACTGCCTTGCAAGTCGTAAATGTATGACAGGTGTTTCAGCCATGGGCTGGGAGGCTGGAGTCAAAAGCATATGCCTGAAAGAAGGTAAAGGCTTATGAAATCCATTTAACTGGTGGAAGTGGCAAGGTTCAAGGGAATCAGTAAGAATCCTGGGTAAATCTTGTTTAAGCCACATAAACAATGGAACTCCCCCTGACGAAAAGGAAAGGGAGGGTGTCAACATTCTTTTGTTGCTAAAAAAATTATTTAGAGCCTTTTTTTAGCATTACTAATTTCTGACAAATTATTTGAATAACTTTTTGACAAGATAGTTATATCTTTCAATATCGTTCTTACCTAGTCCTGAATAATTCCTTGTCATCTTGTCAATATCTTTTTTTCATACCTTCTAAACGTTTTTTCAATTTGACTTATAGCAAATTTTGATGGAAGATAATTAAGATTGTAATTAAAAAGTTTCTTAAAAAGTTCTTTTTGATTTGAAGTTAATTTAAAATATTGTCTTGAAGTATCAGTAAGACTTTCAGAAGTTATAAATGGCAATTTGACATCTTCTTTAAATAAATCTTCGTCATAATATTTAACTCTCTCTGCCATTATAGGATTCCATCCAGAACGCTTTATAATAATTCTATTTTTTGGCAACTTTTTAAATTCTTCTTCGCTTATTATATGAACTCCTTCATATGAAACTTTCCCTTGAGAACGTTGTTCAACAGTCGTTTTTCCGCAAATTTCTGAAACATATTGTGCAGTAAGTTTATCATCAGAAACTCCAAATATTTGTGTATTGCAATTTGAAAGAATTCCATTTGATTCACCATATAGCATATTTAAAGCCCGCATTGACGGAAAAGTATATAACATCTTTATTCCATAAGCAGCTGCATATCCAACTGATTTTTCAAAAATATCAATTTTTCCAAATGCCGCAAGATTATCTAACAACATCAACATTTTATGCCTATGTCCAATCTGATTTTGATAATCAACATCCGGCGATAATTTCTCCATCATTTGTTCCATAAACAGTTTTATAATCGTATCACTTTGAAATGTCAAGTGTGGCGGTATATGGAAATAAAACGAAAACTGGTCTGTCTGAATTCATTAAATCCATCATCCTAAAATCACTATATCGCATATTTTTCCTTAACATTGTCAACCATAAAAGGATCTAAGCAATCAGCAAGTGTACCTAATATGGAAGCAAAAGTTGGAGCAACAAGCATAGAATTATTTAAAAGATATTTTGCGACTGTCGGATGTTTCCCGTTAGATAAAGTGTCTTGTATTGCAAAGCATCGTCCAAATTTCCATATTCAGATAATAAATGTTTTCTTACAATATTTTTTTAGTTTCCTCATCTTTTTCCATACTTTTTCAATTAAGTTTTTCTTGCGACATTTCTTTTTAAAAACTTCTTGAATGTCTCTTTTTGAGTTTTTTTATATCTTCAAAAAAATCTTTCTATATCTTCAATTTTTTTGTATCAGTAACAGGTATTTTTCTTTCCAAATTCAAATATATATTTTTGGATTCCTTAAAAAAATTTCGATAAAGAAAAATATGTCAAGAGCCCCCAAAAGAAGTCTTTTTTTGCCGATTCATTCCAATATTTTTTTCATATCCTGATGCATCTGCAACTTTACAGATTACGCTTACGACCATTTCTATATCTTTCGTTTCATAATTAGACATAAGTCTTATTTCATAAAGCGGATTCCATTTGCAAGAATTTTTCAGAAAATGGAGAAAGCCTTAGAATATAATTATCAAGGTTTTCCTTTCTTGAACCTGATGTAAAAGTTTGGTAATTTTTGCCATCAACATCCAAAACAAAAAAACACTTTCTTCCCAAGCTTTTAATAATGTAGGAATGACAATGTTCTCAGTTGAAGGAGAAATAAAAGCAATATGTCCTTTATAACTCAAAGGTTCTATAAGAAAATTTTCGTCAAGTTTTTCCAAGAATAACTCCTTTTTTTCTTCAAGCAATGAATTTGTGCCAAAATATTCGCTTGAAGTTTTTTTGAAACTTTTTGAATTTCTTTCAACGGCATCCAGCCAGCCAGTCCATCACTATCGAAATAATTCTTCTTAAAAATAACGTTCAATTTTAGGAGTAAATCGTTTGTTATATTCCTGTCGATAATTTTTCATATTGTTTTAAACCCTAAGTTCATAAGAGTTTTTTTAAATACAAAAAAATTTTTTTCCTTATCAGCAACAAGATTTAAACAAACTTCCATTTTTTTCGAGTTTCTTTCTTAAAATGTCAAAAAAATTCTATGCTTGGTATATATTTAAAAAGCAGTTTCCTTGTTGTCTGTTTTTTTATGTACATTCTATTTTTTTATCATAAAGACTTTCTGGAATAATTGAAGGAATCTTGACAAGTTTATTTAGTTTCTTTTCTAAAAAGAAAACAACTTTATCCACAAGTAAAAGGCCTTTTTTTCCCGCTACTTTTTAAAATCCCTTTTACAGGCGAAAGTTTTGCTACTTCATCATTATCTGCACTAAGAACTGAATTGACATAATTTATTGTGTCAATATCATTTGTTCCATAAAACAGTTGTGTCTGACTGTTAGATAGAAAATAATTAACATCGGCATCACTGTATTTTTCTTTTTAAAATCTGAAATACTTTCGACAAAAAAATCAATGATTTCAAGCCATAACTCATCATATAAGACATCGCTTCTTCATATAAAGGAATTTTTTTCTTATTTTTAGCAAAAATCATTCATAATAAAAAAAGGCAACGATAATTATTTTTCCTTAAAAAAAATCAAAGTTAGGATTTTTCTTCTGTTGCTTTATATATAATTTGAGAAATTACAATTCCACTCAATCACATCATTTTTTTAAATCATTCATATGAACAACATAATATAAGGAAACTGGTTTAGAATGATTAATTAAATCAGTAACAGAAAAAAATCTGATTTCTGAGTATTCTTTTTTTAAATTTTTTTATCAGTAAAAAAATATTTAAAAATATTTTTTTAATTCTTTTATTGCTTCTTCTTGTTCTTTTTTCAGAACAAGAATTAAACAGTTCAAAATATTTTTTTCGCCAAAAAAATGGTTTGATGATATTTTTTTCTTTATATATTTTTGCCAATGTTGAGATGTTAAAACTCCAGCCGATTTAGAAATTTCTTCGTTTTCAGCAAAAAAACAAATTCAAATCGCTGTTCAATTTTTCGTAAAGGAAATCAAAAAGTAACAGGATTTAAAAATTTTTTTATTCCATTTGAAACAGAGACACTTGATAAACTTCTTTCAAAAAAACTTTTGAAAAAAACAAGAGCCTTAAATAAATTATCAAGATTTCTTGATTTTTATTCTGTCATCAATTTCAGAAAAAAAGTGCTTCTGAAATTACAGCAACATCTTTTTTTCTTCCTTATCAGTTAAAAAAATCTCACTTCTTCAAATGGATTAAAACCTTGGCTTTCGTTTTTCAAATGGTGCAAATCTTAAAATCATGTTATCCAAGTTATTTTTTTCTTGCTCCCGAAGTCAACTGATAATTTTCGCCCTTTAAATCAAAAAAATGAAAGCACTTTCTTTCCAGTATTCAATTAATGTAGGAATCGCTAATGAAATTCCTTGTCCGCTTCTTTTTGGAGTTATTCCCAATATATGAGTTTTAGAATTTTTCAACTAAATCTTTTTCCTTTGTGCCTTCCTAAAAAAACTCCATTTTCATTTTTTTCAAATCAATTCCAAAAAAATTTTTTTCATTTCCTTTACAGCCGAAATCTTCAACACTTCCCCATTGGACTGTTTTTTTCTTTTTTTATTCATTTTTTCATTCTCCTTCTTGCTTCTCCCTCTTCGAAGCATTTTTTTAAAAATTTTTTTCTGCTCATCTTAAACGTTTCTCCGTTCAAGCCATTTTTGCATTTTTCAAAGTAATTATGACATATTTTTTTATTTCCTTTTTCAAATATTTTTTTAATAAAAAAAGAGCTTTTTTTGAACTATTTCAAGTTCATATAAAGCTCTTCAACTAAATTTTTTATTTTATTTACTATTTTTTAATTTCACCAAGCGCCGAAACAAGTCCACCAAGGCTTTTGAATTTCACTTGGAATAATAATTTTAGTTGCTTTTTTCCGTCTGCAACTTTTTTTCAAATGCCTCAAGGCTTCTCAAAGATAATATTTCCTTTGAAGGTGGCGTTTCATTAAGCATTCTGAATGCCTGAGCCTTTGCTTCCTGAATAGAAAGTATTGCCTTTGCCTTACCTTCAGCCTCCATTATCTGCTGTTCCTTTTTAGCTTCAGCTCTTAAAATGCCGCCTGCTTTTCTCCTTCCGCTACAAGAATTGCAGCTTCCCTTTTAGCCTGAGCATCAAGAATGTTTGCACGTTTTTCTCTTTCAGCCTTTATTTCCTTTTCCATTGCTGCACGAATGTCAGCAGGTGGAATGATTTTTTTGAAGTTCAACTCTGTTAATTTTTACACCCCAAGGATCAGTTGCACTGTCAAGCAGACTTCTCATTTTCATGTTTACTGTATCCCTTGAAGTCAAAGTCTGATCAACTGTCATATCACCAATTATATTTCTTAAGGTTGTTGAAGTCAAATTTTCAATTGCCGAAAGTGGCCGTTCAACACCATAAGCATCGAACTTTAGGATCAGTTATCTTGAAATAGACAACTGTATCAATCTGCATTGTAGCATTGTCCTTTGTAATAACTGGCTGAGGCAGAAAAATCAACAACCTGTTCCTTTAAGGAAACTTTTCTTACAACCTTGTCAAAAAAAGGATTAAGAAAATGCAGACCTGAACTTAATGCTCGCATGATATTTTTCCTAATTTTTTTCAACGACATATACCTTAGATTCAGGTACAATCTGAATTGAAATAAAAAAAGAAAATAAATAATGCAGGCAATCATTAAAACTAGAAAAAAATTTTTCATTTTAATTTCCTCCATTTTTTTCTCTAATTTTTAACATTTACTTTTTAATAAAATCAAAAATTTATTTTTTTCTTCGATCAAAAAGATTAGGCTGACGGTTTTTCAATAAACTTCTCCTTATTGTTTTTCCCAGTATTTTTGTTTTTCCCTTTTATTAATACTGTTCCGTATTTTTTTCTTTCTTTTTCCTCTTCTAGCAGTTTCGGTTCTTTTTAATTTCTTTTTTTGGAACTTATTATTTCTTTTTACTTGAAAAAAAGAATTTTTTTCGTAAAGTTCTGTTTCAGAAAGTGTTCCAATTGAATTCCAGTCGCCTATTTTTTTCTATAACTCCATTAATGAATGGATCTTCGAAAATCACTTTTCTAAAAGTTCCAATTTTTTTCTTATAAAAAAAGAACATTATCATAAATGAATTTTTGCAAATTCTTCGCTTTTTATTAGTTTTTATAATGGCTTCCCTTATTTCAGCGAGATTTGGAAAAAGTAGAATATTTTTCTATTTTTTTATAAGATAGACTATTCCCCGTTCAATTTCATCTGCATCAAATTCTTCAATCAATTTTTTTGAGAATAAAAATCTATTTTCTCTTCTGATATATCTTTCGATGTAAAATTTAACATCAAGAAATCAAAAGCACGTGTAATTTTTTTCCAGCATTAGATATTTTTTTCAGCCATAATCTAAACCCCCAGTTCTTTCAATTTTTTTAGTTAATTCATCATCTTCATAATTTTTTTGTTAAAGAAAATGACTGCAAATTATTTTTGCTCCAGTTTCTTTTTCGTTAAAATTCAAATCGTAAAACGATTGCCATCCACTGGATACCGTTTTTCTCAACAACGGCAATAGCATAATTTTCATCATTTCCAGAATATTCAAATTATTTTTTTGCATTAAGTTTGCAAAACTTTTTCAGTCAATCCTTTTTTTATTCTATATTTTTACAAACTCTTTAACAGCATCTTTTTAAAAATTTCGCTTTGAAAAGGAAGTTCTTCCATTATCCAATTAACACATTGTTCAATTTTTTTCTGCTTTTTTTATTTGTTACAGTTTTTAGAAATTTTTTTCGTAACTCCAATATTTCCTCTGTATCTTCATTTAATAATTTATTTAAATTTTTCCGTTGAAATAATGAATTCACCGTCTAAATTTTTCAATTATTTCTTTCTTTTTTTAACTCATTAAGAACTGTTATTGGTTTTTTTATAAAATTTTTCAGATTCCAAGGATAAAAAAACTTTTGTGTTACTTTTTTTCTCCTCTTTTCGCAACTTCTGAAATTAATCTTAACATAAAAAAGCTTTGTTCAATGCCTATTTTTTTGACACAAATTTCTGTCAAGAACAATTATGTCATCAATCAAAAATTCTATTTTTCCATTTTTTTCACCTCTCTTTCTAAAAATAATCAATTTATTTTAGCATAAAATATTGAATCTGTCAATATTATCTTAGATCAAAAAAAGGAAAAACTTTCATCATTATAATCTTGCTCTTCTTCTTCAATTGCTTTTTTTCATATCTTTGATATGATTTAATACCTAGTAACAAGTTTTTTTGATTTTTCAAAAATTTTTTTAAAAGTTCATTTCTTAAAATTTCTTCTGATAATTCCATCTTGTTATTAATTAAATATTTAAAACTGTTTTTTTGTTTTTCTGAAAAAAATATCTTTTTATACATTCGGTTTCATGATTAAAATCATCATTTCTACAAATCCATTCATTTTTTTGTTTAATATACTAAAGCTTTCTTCTATTTTTTTGAAAAAGTTCGTTTTTCTAAATCTAAAATTTCACCTTCTTTATTCACAAATTCCTCAGTATCAATAAACTTGATTTTTATTCGATAATTTTTTTCATTTTCTTTTTCTTTAGAACAACTTTCAAAATTTTTCAGAAACAAAATTCTTTTTTCTCTTCTTCAACTTTTGTGTCTTTCGGTTCATTTAAAACAGAAACATTTTTCTTTTTTTGTCATCTTCTATTATTTCAAGAGATCTTAACTTTTCTTCACTTTCTTTTTCTTCTTTTTGCAGCTTTTGTATTCTTTTCCAGACTTTTAATTGAAAGCCATTCTTTGTTGCCTTCTAGACAATCTTTCCCAGTTTCTTTTTATTGATGCTTTTATTTCGTTAATAAAAAGCATCTGAATTTATTGTCCCTTCAAAGTAATTATAAAACAAAAGAAAAAGGCACGTCTTCTTGCTTTATCTTCTTTTCTATCTTTTTCAACAGAAACATCTTTAAAATGTTCATCTATAAAAAAATTATTGCATCATCTATAGACATTTCATCAACAATTTCAGGCTGTACGTCAAAATCATCTAACGAACCGCTTTTTAATTGAAACTTTCAAGATCTCATTAGATATACTTTTTTTAAACTATTTATAACGTATTTCAATTCACTTTTTTTATATCTTCAGGAACTGCAAATTTAGTTCTGTCGCATCCTTTTGGAAGTTTTATTCCATTAAGAATTCCTAATTCTCCGCCATTTTCAAGTTCTTTGATTCCTGCAAGATTTCTTTTTCAAGTTCCGTAAAGTTAATTTTTTTGTTCTTACACCATTAGCTACATAAGGCTTTTTCAATTTCTTCTTTTGTTATTTTTTTCATTTCAAGAATGCCGTTTTTCTTTAACTTTGCCTTTTTTTCCTTGTCAGTTTTAATATTTTTCTTTTTTTCTGTTTTTGTTCAAAATTACTTTTTTTCTTGCTACTTTTTTTCAATCTTTTTTTAGAAGTTTTTTTGAAAGGTTTTTTTATTATGAAGAGTCCTTTCTTCCTTCTCAGTTTTTTAAAAATTTGAATTTTTTTCACTATTTTTCCTCTGAAAAAAATCTTTGTTAAAAAAATCATTTTTTTAAAAGAAAAAAAGATTTTTCTTCGTTTTCCAGTTTTTCTGTTATCTTCTTCAAGTTTTTCCAATTGACACACTCATCAACATTTGTAGTAAACGTTATTTCATACTTTTTCAGAATAATTTTTTTAGCAAAAAAATTTCCTTTTTCTTTCCTAACACTTGTAGACTTTTTATTGAATATCTTTCATCAATACTTTCTAAACAGTTTTTCAAATTTTTCTTCTAATGGTATCTTTTTTCGTCCCTTCTTTTATCCCAACTATTTTTCGCAAAACTCATCTAAAGTAAGTGACATTGTATTTCCGCCTATTTTTTTCACACTCAAGATTTTTTTTACGCAAATAAAGAAAAAAATTTATTTCTTCCAAAGTTTTGCAATTATTAATTTCCTCAATGTTGTAAAACACAAAATTACTTTTTAATATCTCTGAAATAAATATCAAAAAGCTTTTGTTATATATCAGATGAACAAATTCTCCTTTTTTTGTCCATTAACTTTTCCTGTCTTCCAGTGAGTTTCAAAAAAAGAAAAATTTTTCTTTCCATCTTTTTTTCAATATAAGGAAAGCAATTTTTAAGTTCATTAATTTCGCCTTTTCCCAAGTTTCTCAAAATTTAAAATACGTTTAATCCAATTTAAAGGTATAAACCATTCTTCTGCGCTTTATCATATAAAAAAACTTAAAAAAAGATTGAAAATTCTAAAAATTTTTTTATTTGGCATTCTGTTGCTAAAAAGGTATTTTTTTCAAATTCATTTTTTTATATCTTACAAAGGCGACCTGCAGAAGTGCTTTCAATAACATTTATTGCACTTTTTCCAAACTAATTCGTTTTCTGTTTCACGTATTTTTCTTCGAATTTATCTCAAAATTGCTATCTATTTCCTTTATTCTGTCTTTCTCTTCTTTTTTTAAGTTCTTTTTTCACTAGACATTATAAGCGTTTTTTTCCCGCTGTTCTTTTTTTGATTTCATTAAAAAGTTTAAAACTTTCGTCCGACACAAAAATTTTTTTAAGATAGTCTTTCCAATTACCGAAATCCATCGTTTTTTTCCTCCTTTTTGTTATTTTTTTGCTTTCATATTTTTTTCAAAAATTTTTATACTAATCAATATATTTTTATTCTATCATAGAATTTAAAATTATTCAAGTTTTTTTATGCTTTTAAAAAAATATAATTTTTAAAAAAATTTTTTTAAAACTTCTTTTTTTGGTATTTTTTTATTTTTTTCATATTTCTTAATTTGTATATGCACATATGCAAAATAAAAAAACAAGACTTTCTTAGAGATTGATTAGAATATTAAAAAAATAAAAATTAAAAAGCGGTATGTAACTTTATAATTTTAAGTATGTAAAAGTATAAAGTTTTTTTAAAAAAATTGTTATTTTAAAAAGGGTTTTTGTTTAAATCAGCACTTAAAAAAATCTATTCAAAGTTTTTCTAAGAAAATATTTCTGAAAACTCTGAAAGCCTTATTTTTCAGGCAGTTCAAAGGCGTTGGGTAAAAAGTAAGGAAAAAAATAATGTTCCAGTATGTAACAATTTCCTGCCGGTATGTAAGAATATTGAAATAGTATGTAAGAATATTTCAGGAGTATGTAAAAAGTATTTTTCATTGGTATGTAACTATTAAATCCCCATTTCATCGCACTTTACAGCAGAAAACTGATCGGGTAAGTAAAACAGAAAAATTGCTTCAAGGGCTCTGTTTATGGGAAGTATGTAACAATACAAGTCCCGGTAGTGTAACAATTTCCTGTCGGTATGTAAAAAAATATTGAAATAGTATGTAAGAATATTTCAGGAGTATGTAAAAAGTATTTTTCATTGGTAAGTAACTATTAAATCCCCATTTTATCGCACTTTTCAGCAATAAACTGACCGGGTAAGTAAAACAGAAAATTGGCTGAACCTTTTCTGACAATCATATCACATCAGGAAGCATTCATCTGGAAGAAATAAGGAGAAGGGCTTATATTAGCCCCAGGAGTTTCCTGACAGCCTTTAAAGAGTGCAGGCAGGGTTTTATGCCTTCAATCATTTTTAAGGCTTTATATGAGCCTGCAAATGGCAGTAAAGGCTTTCATACTTTTTACTGCCTCAAGTCAACTAAAGAATTTTTAATGGTCAGGAACTTTCTAATTCCTGCTTCCTTTAAATGACTGAACGAATGATGCAGGGCCTTTCTTTCGCCACCTTCATTTCCTTTACCGTTTTTCAGATGAAACAATGATACAGCCGCTTTATTATGACAGAAAACAGGCAAAGCAGTACAAAGAAAGGGGGATATAAAGTAGAATTGCACTGAAACAGCGGACAAGCACATGACACGAAATAAAATTAAGAATGACCTTATCTTAAAACAATGAAAAGAATCCATTAAGCAGTCAAACTTAAAACTCATATCCAACCATTAAATTACTAAATAAAATCATTAAATTGATTAATCAAATAATATAATCATTTCTGTCTTCCTTCTGTCCGCCTATGTTCGCTCACGCTCACTCCCGTATACATGCTCCAAAACAGCGTCCAAAGCAAAAGCTTTGTCCGCTGTCGCATGATCAGAAGTGAAGACTCTAATCATATATATAATCATATAATAATCATAGCATACCCGCCCAGCCACCCTTTTTTTAATTATTATTATTTTTTTGGAAAAAAATTTTTTTAATTAAATTTTAATTTTTTTCAGAATCTTTTTGGTACATTTTTTTATTTTTTTAATTTTTTTGAATGGATGATCGTGATATGGAAATTTTTTTGAATCCTTAAAATGATCAATTTATTTTTTTCTTTTTGATGGGTGACTAAAGTCACCCTTTTCATTTGAAAAAGAAGAAAGGTAAAAAAATTCTCTAATATATAAATTGACTGTATTATATAAAATATTCTCTTGAAATATATAAAATAAATTTATTGATTTAATATGAAATAATTTTTTTATGCTTTTATTTATTAATAATTTATTTAAATAATAAAATATTAATTTTTAAATATTATTCTGTAAAATTACTGTATTATAAAAAAATAATTTTTTTAGAATATTTAAGTCATTAAAATAAATACAGCAATTAATAATTTATTTATATTTTTAGAAAAATTTATTGAATAGTATATTTTTTTCAAATGATTATTTATATTATATATTTTTATTGCTTTTATATATATTAATAATTTTACTGAATAATATATTTATTTTTTTATTGTTTCATATGAATCAGTTTTATGATCATATATGAAGCATTTGACTATATATTTTTCTGCTTTATTTTTTTATATTTTTTTCAGATGAATTTTACTGAATCCTTTACCAAAGGCGCCGACAGTTATATTATAACATCATAAAAATGTCAACCTCGTTTTAACTCCCGGCTTTTCAAAACCTGCTAGAAACTTCAATTTCCTGAATTTTTCAACCACTTTTTCTCTTACTCTGCTTCCCTTTTTCCTGTCCGCTTCCTCTAAATGCTTCCTTATTCAGTCCAGTTTCTTTATTCCTTCCCTTTCAGTATTTTGCTTTTCATTTTCAATCAAGTTCCCTTCATTCCTTTGCCATCATTTTTTAATATCGCCATATAAGACAGTTGCAGGCCCGTATGAAGCCTTGAAATGATTGGAGGCATATTTCTCTGCCTTATATCCTTTAAGGCTTTCAGAAGGCCCCTATGGGCTAATATGAGCCTTTTCCTTTCCTTCTTTCAGATGAGCGCTCCCAAGCATAAGAAAACTGTTCGTAAATTCTTTAATCATTTTTTTCTCTTTTATTCTTCGTTGCTTTCCCTGCTTCTTATTTATTCTTTCCATTTTATTACCTATTTTTCAGTTGAATTGTTAGAAAATGTAGAAAAGTTGAAATGAAGAGTTACATTTGTTTTATATTTTTGTTGCTTCAAACAGATTGTTGCTCAATTATTCAGCCATTAAAAATTATTATTTTTAGAAAAATTTACATTTCACTTTCACTGTCAAATTTTTTTCTTGTTTTTCTTTTTTTCTCGATCCTGCAACATAAGCAATTGTTTTTTTGCTTGTTTCTACTTTGAACAGAATTAATTATTTTTTTATTTTAAATGCAAAAAAACATTTTTATGACAAATTTCAACATAGCAATTATAACGTTGAAAAAAATGTTGCTTTTATTTGTTCTAAAAAAATTTACACCTTCTTTTTATGCTATAATTAAAAATAAAACTGGAGGTTAAAGTGAAGGATAAAAAAACAAAAAAATGCAAAAAGCAATTTCTAAAAAAATGCAAGAAAAAAAGCATTGAGTTCGATTTTTTTGGAGTTTTAAGTATACTTGGAGCAGGATATTACTGCACCAAAAAAATCTTATGATAAATCCAACTGACAGTATTGAGACAGGAATTTACAGGAATGCTCTTATAAATAATTTTTTTCAAAGGGTCATTATGTAGTTATAAGCCGGAAGCAAAATTTCAGAAATATATCGGAACTAACTATAATCTTAAAGGAAAAAGGAAAGAAATTACTGTTCTAAAAAAAATAGCAGCTTCCGAAGGGGACGTTGTTGAAATTAAAAACTATGATATTTACATAAACGGTGAAAAAACTGGAAAGGTAATAAAACTTAAAGGGCTTACTGAAAATTTGCCTGATTCTAAGAAAATTCTTTCAAAAGATGAGTATTTCTTGATGGGGGAAACTCCTGATTCTTTTGACAGCAGATATTTCGGAACTGTAAAGAAAAAAAGACATAATTTCTGAAATAAAAACTTGTTGTAAGCGGAAAATCTCTTGAAACTGCAATGGGATGGGGAAATAATTTTTAAAGGAAAGGGGAAAAAAAGGTTTAAATGGCAAATAAAGAAATTTATCCTAAAAGAGCTAGTCGACAACAGCGTTCTTGGAACTAACACTTTAAGAAAAGCTGCAAGATGAGCCTTAACAGGAACAAAAAGAAGGCAAGTAAAAATTAATTGATCAGAAACTTTATCATGCAAAAATCAGCTCACGAAAAGAGAAAAAGAGATATAAAATCAGCTGATCTTATAACAATAAAGGAAACTCTTAACAGCATATACAAGGAATACCACTCAAAAAAATGTCAACTAAAAGAATAAGCACTCTTAAAGAATTCCAAGGGATACTTCTTTTAGGGCTTGCGCTTTTTTGATGCACTGGATTCTTATTCGCTTGAGGGAAAAGAAGACAAGGTAGGTGAATACAAGAAACTTCTTGATGAACACCGTAAAAGCTTTAAAAATGCGTCTTGAAAAATATGAAAATTATGGAAGAAGATATGCTTCGGCAAAAAGAGATTGAAGGGTTTGAAGTTGAAAGAATTGAAATTAAAAATGAACTTTCAAAAAAATAGAAAGAGAACTTGATAATTTCACTAAAACATTTTTTTACCAAAAATATTTCAGGACTATAATAATTTTTAAAGATTTTCTTTCCGACAAGGAAACAGAAATAGACAGGCGAGCCGAAATATTAAAAAAACTCTTGCAGAACTTTCAACTCTTGATGAATATCTTTCACAAATTCCTGAAGAAGAAGGTTCAAGCACTGTTTTTTTGAAAAAAACTTTCAATATATCAGGAGAATGTAAAAACTCTTTATATAAAAGGTAAAAAGCGACGGAGAAGAAACAAATGTCACTAAAACTTTAGCAAATAAAAATTGGGGACATATTGGAAAAACGTTTCGCAGAACGGCAATATAATAAACGTTGCCCTTCATCTTCAATGGGCAAACATACTTATTAACCATAATATAATGAGATATCCGGCGATTGCCGAAGAATATGAAAAATTCACGTATTTCAGCTGAAGTAAAAATCTATAAAGGAATCTTTTGATCGGACATTACACAAGAAACAATTATGATGAAAAATAAAGATAAAGTTTTTAGATGATGAGTCTGGTTTATCATAACGATGTGCCTGTAAGGGTTAAAAAGTGAGATAGGTGTACGCGGCATTGGAAAGCCTTCAGAAGAAGAATTTAAATTAAACAGGAATATAGTTCCAGAAGTAACAGAAAAACATTATGATGATTTGTTTTATGATCTTCTTATATTAAACAGGAGAAAATATTTAGAAAAATCTTCTTGAAGAAAAATGAAAAAAGAGCATCCAGAAGAGCTTAAAATTTGATTTTTCCTGAGTTCAAGACTTTTAAAGTGCCTTGATTCTCCACGGAAATATTTAGATTTAGGAAACAGAGTCGGAAATATTTCATTTGATCAGGAAGCAGGAACTGTAAGAATAGATTGCACTTTAGATGACTTCGTTATGATTTCAAATGCCCTTCATGCAATGGAAGCGCTAAATGTGGAAGCAAGTTATAACAATGTTCTTTCTCTTTTAGGAAACAATGGAGAATGGAACCAAAACAGCAAGTTCAAGTTTGAAGGAACGGTATTCAGATGACTTTGACGTTTTCGCAAAATTCAATGGATGAGGCTGAAGAAATAAGAGAGAAACTGATTGAGAAAGAACAAGAAATGAACTTTCTTGAAATGAAAGTTCTGTATTATCTTCTTTCAAGGTTAAATTATGATAACGAAGAAAGAGTTCAGTACGGCTATCTTTTTATCTGACAAGAATTTTTTTGAAAAAGATTGTTTACAGGCTTATAAAAACTGTCAGAAAAAAAGAAGAACCTGTAAAATCCGAAACTGCGGAAAACATAGAGGGCGATGAGATAGATGAAAGCGAAGGAATTATGGCGAAGAAAAAGCAGGAAACGCTTGCTTCTGAAAAAGTTATCAAAAAAAGAGGAGGAAAAATATGAAATTACTCCCGAACAGTATATGGAAGAGCAGGAAAAAAAGTAGTTGATGGCATAAGAGGGCTTATTCTTAACATAAGGAACTTGAACAAGATAATGAGCACAAATAAAGTCCAGGAACTTTCTGAATTTGAAAAAGTGGTTGAAAATATCAAAAACTTTAAAATATCTGAAAATGAAACTCTTCAGGAATGGTTTAAAAAGGAGCCGGAACGTCAAAAAGAAATCGAAGACATGCAAAAGACAATAATAAGTTCATTAGAAGTTGAAAACTTTTAAGGGAAGGGGGAAATAATGAAAGACACTGAAAAAAAGGTAAATTTCTTTTTACAATTGAAAATGTAAAACCATTTATAGGAGTCGAATTTTATTTTGATGACATAAAAAAAATGTTTTTGATATTGAGTACAATAAAAATAACGGAAAATTGCAGTCAAATGTTTCTTCAAGAATTGAGGTGGCTAAAGGAATATCACGTGAAAAAGTTATTAATGCTATAATGGAGATGATGGAGAAGACATGGAAAAAGAAAAAGAATAACTTTCAATGCATTCATAAAGGACAAGGACGAGCTTCATCTCAAACGGGAATGGGGGATATCTTGATATTAACCGAAAATTTGACAATAAGATAAGTTTTCTTGATGTCGTAAATTTTTTTGGAAAAGATAACGTAAAACTGAAGTCAAATATTTTTTCCGAAGGATATGATCTTATTTCAGACACGATTGTTGAAGAGCTTTCTGAAACTTACCGGCGAAGATATAAATCAGGTTCTGAAAAAAACGCTTTTCTTGCAGATGCACGAAAAAAAGAAAAAGAAGCTTGGAAGAGTTGAAGCAAGGAAAAATGAACTCAGTTCAAGTTACGTTTATATGAAGTATTTTGAATACATAAAAACTCATTTCAGCTTTAACGGGCTTCCATTTTTAGCCCAAATACCTACGCTTGATAAGCTGCGCCTTAATTTTTTTGAAAACGAAAAGCCGGATGAAGCTAAGAAAGAAGATGCGGATAAATCTTATATCGAAGCCGCAAAGAGGGCAAGACTCATATATGAACCCCAGACAAGCTCAATACTTGTTCCAATTGAGCGGAAACTTGTTTCAAAGGAAATCAAGATCGAAAAAAACTTCCTGAAAGAGTATCTGAGCCTTGGTGGAAAAAAATGGGCAATGGCTCGCTCCAAATGAAGTATATATAAACCTTTTTTTAAAGTATATTTTTTTCATATCTTAAGAAAAATTTATTCCGACAAGGATCAGGCAAGAAAGGATAGTGAAAAAGAAATGGAATAAATATGAGACTTACAAAATAAAGAAAGTGTTTCCTGAAAATTTTTTTCAAATGAGAATACCATCAGGAATGAAATAACTAAAAATAAGGCAAGTCCTTACAAATCCTATTTTCAAGCGAGCTTCTCCAATTTCCGTATGTGGAAGGGCGGGCATATCTTGAACAGTATTTCAAGTACCTCGCGTACGTCATTGGAAGAATCTGCTACCGTACGGCAATAATTAAGATGGAATTTATGGAAGAAAATCAGAATTTTGTAAAAAGATATTTTCAGTATTCCTACTGGAGCGGAAGAAGCCGATATGATAAAATATTCGAAAGGAATTTCAAGTATGATTTCGGCGATGCTGATCTTGAGGAAATTAACCAAAAGTTAAAGAACAGAAATTTTGACACAAAAGAGCTTGAAGTTTTGAAACATCTTTCAAATGAAGAGTATCAGTTTGTGGAGGATGAACTGTTTCAGCTCGTGCGAAAAAGAATATGCTTCCGAAAATGGTGGAGGAATTTTGGTGCTAAGAGACAGCACTGTTTTTTTAATGGAAAAATGGAAGATACTGGACTTTTCGAAACTTTTCAGTACCGCTGATGAGCCTGAAATTTATAAAATTAATATTGATGCTATTTCATCTCTTGATTTTTAAAAACCAGAAAAACCCTGATGAGCATCCTTTTCAAGGAAGCAAATGGAATTTTTTTGGAAAAAAAGATTGCAGTTAAGCTTTAAAAATGATGAAATCGAACCGAAAGACAGCTTTTTCAATAAATAAAATGATTGAAGACGAACTTAAGGAAAAATGCTGGTACAGAAATTATGGCACTTGAAGTTTTGGAAAAAAATTGACGCCTGAGCGAGACAAAAATTATACGATCTTGCTAGAAGTCTTTGAACTTCATAGAAAAGAAAAAGAAAAAGAGCAAACTGCAAGACAGGTAACTGAAATACAGAGAGAGCATTTTACTAAAATAAGAAAAAGATTCCCTTGATACTTTTGAGGAACTTTTTGAAAAAAAGGCTGGACTTCCAGATGACGGAGGGATTAATGTTCCTGAAGAAATTGAGCCTTCCCCGCAAGAAATGTTTGAAGATGTGCTTTATGATGCCTTTTCAAGCGCGATGGCTCATAAACGTGTTACACGTGAAGTCACTGATGAAAAAGGGAGCAAGGAGAACTGCGATTTCTATGCCGTAAATATTTATGACTACAACATAGACATGCGAAGGCCGCGAATCCTTTCGATTATAAAGAGCGTACTTTTTTTAAGCCAATTATTGACGAAATGAGACCTTTTGTGCTGGGCCAAAAGAAGCACGGAGGGAAATGTCGTGAAAAAAACCATAAAAGCTGAACGACTGGGAAACAATTGAAAAGATAATATCTTTCAAGCATGAGCAGCTGATTCTGCTGATTGACTCAAAGGAAAAGGAATACAAGAAGCAGCTTGAAATTTTTAATAAGAGCTATTATGACAAGTTGGCTCTGGAATATAATAAAAAAGCGGAGGCTCTTGCAGAGACGCCGGAAGTTGCCGAAATCTTTAAGGAAAAGATAAGAAGGGCTCTGGAAGACAATTATGAAACTTTTATTAAAAAGAAAGAAGAAGGAGCTTGAAGAAGAGATTGAAAATGCAAGAAATAATCTGCTTCCTAAGACAATTGCTGAAAGCAGAAGGCTTTGCAGAGGACTATTCGATAAACTTTATAGTAAAGAATATAAATGCTCAGGAAAAGAATACGGAAAGCAGAAGGGAAGGGACCGCAATATTTCTTGAAGATGTTCATAATATGGTTAAAAAATATAAAGGTTTCAGCTACAGAGTCGCAGACGGGAGCACAAGAATATTTGAGCGCACCTCTGATGAAAATGCCATTACTGAAAGGCAGAGGCAAATGATAAGGGAATACAACGAAAGCGTTCCATATGAAATTGATACTGATTTTCTTCTTGCGGACACCTTGCTGAAGCTCTCGCGCAAGTTTACGTTTTCTGTTCCGTTCATAAGAGAATATTCCCCCAAAATAACTGATCAGTTTGTGACCATGGCCTTTTTTGATGATATCGACAACGTTGAGAAGTTCATTGACGGAGCGGTGTTCAATGCTTCGAATCTCAATATCCTGAAAAGCAAGTACAAGCTTTTCAGGAATCATCCCGAAATAAAGAAGGAGGTTACGTACAAGAAGGGGCCGAAAGTCGAAAAGGCGATGCTCAATTACAGCGAATACTTAAAGCTCAAATATAAGGAAGGCGCAATGCTAAGAAAGCTTAATCCTTTTGAAATAACGGCTGAAAACGCTCCACTTTACGAAGGGCTGAAAAACTGCTGGAAATATCATAGAATACTTGACGAAAACGTTAAATATCTTTATACGAATATTGATGTTTCGGGTGAAGTGGTAATTTACAGCAACCTTTTCTCCCATTATGAAGAATTTGCTATACAGATGCTTACAATGGACAGGGCCTTGAGATTTGCATGGCGCGAAAGAGGCAAGCATGATGTTGAATTCAAAAATTACAGGGTCCACCGTAGAACTTTTGAAGTGTATGTAGCCGGTGAATATGCCGGAACTGTAAAACTTAACATAGAAAGCAGCTGATGAAACTTATACTGCTGAAAACGTATATGAAAAAAATTAAAGAAAAATATTAAAGAAAGGATAAAGTAATGAATGAAGAAATAAAAAGCCTTTTAGCTCTCCTTGCAATGGGAGGAGTTCTTCTGGCGATAAAAAAATGTCAGGATTTTTCTGCAAATCAGAGGAGAAAAAAATACGCCAAGGATATGAAGACGCTGCGTATTGATGAAAAACGGGAATGTGTTTCTGAGTGTAAAAAGCAAATTTCTAGGATTTGACAGGAGCAGCGAGTACAGGCTAAAATATATTAAGGCTAAAAAGTTCAAACCTTGAAAGAATTAAGAACTTTATGAACAGCAAGATGAAGGATATGAAATATGTCCTTGTGCCGGTAAAGCCAATCAATATATTTAAACTGAAAAAAAGGAAAAAAATGGCAATCATATTTGTGAGGGACACTTCTCAGCCATTTGAAAAAGGTGCCTACTATGTTTCTTCCAAGGACAGAAATCCAAAAACATAGCAGTTCCTTTGATAAAAAAATGGGACTGCAGAGGCACGGGCAGAAGATTTCACTTCATTTGCCGATCGACCTTGCAAAAGAAGAAAAATTAAGGAAGGAAGAAGGAATTGTAATTCGGAGATAGAAAAAGGAGCAAATTAACAGTTAAATAAAACATAAAGTAAAAACAATATTATGAAAACTTAAAGAAAGGAGATGTCGCTTTTAACATATAAAATAATTAATAAAAGAAATAAGTTCCTTGATCATAAAAGTTGATCTGAAAAGGTTGACTTTTTACCACTTGATGGGTGTGGAGGTCTAAACTATCTAAAAAGAATCAAAAAAAGAAGGTTGTCTTTATGGGGCTTGAGCCCTTCTGCGCCAGCCTAGGCTTCACTGTCTATTTGAGATAGATGTATCTCCATAGATACAAGCGCGAATTGACTTATTAATACATTTTTTTATATGAAATAAGTAGCAGAACAAAAGATGGCAGACACTGAATAAAGAAAAAGCTACTAGAAATCAAAAAAAGAATAGAACGGCTGAAAAAAATTAAGAAACTATATGCAGTCACTTGAAGACGAGCAGAAGATTTTTAGGAATAGGCGTCAAGAAAAGATATATTTTTCATTGCGGGAATAATTGCACTGGTATATGTAATTTTTTTCAAGTGTCAACAGTCATTGCAAAAGCCAGGGATGGCAAAACTTGAAAATCAGGAAAAAGGCTTACAAGGAGCCTTCTTGAAGAAAATGAAAAAAAGGGCAACAAAAATCTTTTTCAGAAAGTCTGAAATGCTGACGCCTGAGCAAAGGTACAAGCAGGCTGTAGAACGTGTAAAAAAATCTTTCAAATGATGAAATCAGGAAACTTCTGAAAGAGCAGGGAGTGGAGAACATAACAGACGCCGAAATTGAGCAGACAAGAAAAAATCTTGAAAATTCAATTCCTAAAACTCAGGCCGAAATGGATGCAAAAAGTTAAGCGAGCTTTGAGGAAGAACTGAAAAAAATGCAAGGAAACGGAACGCCTGAAATGAAGGAAGAAATCAAGTAGCTGATAACTAAGCCGGACCGGTTCCGGCAAATTTTTTAAAAAGGAGTTTTTAAATGAAGAAAAAAATTTTTATAACGCTTGCAGCCTTTGCATTGTCATTTCAGGGCTTTGCCGCCTGCAGCGATAATAACGGAAGTTCTCAGCAGAGAATAATGCAGCTTTTTAAATTCAGATTCAAGAAGCGCTACGGCTCAGCAGGCCTATAACAATATTACCAAATATTATTCTGAAGCGTCGCATGGAAGCTCGCGATCTTAGTTCCGTGGCAAACAAAGCTTTCAAAATGTGCAGCAGATGCTTAACTCAAATTTAACGAATAATTTTAACGGGGCATCCCAAATTCCTTACAATGACAGGAATCAGTTCGCCGGAAAGGAAGTTCAGTATGATGTTCCGACCGGGAAGACAGGCCTGACGGAAAGCCCATTTATGAAAAAGAAATGGACTAACACTCCAGTTGACGGGACAGATCATCTCGGGCTTATAAAATATGCCTATGCAAAGTACCGGAGTAAATACTGCAGGAATCAACGAAATGTCAATTGACGATTTTGCAAAGCTGACAAAATACCAGTACCAGAAAGGATCGGTTTTAAAGCCTGGAGATATAATAGTTATGAACTATGGAAACGACAGCAAGATTGACACCCTTAGGGCTGGTTTACTGGGATGCGAATGCTGGAAGGCTTAAAATGCTTGAAATGGGAGGAAGTCCAGGTCAAGGCGGGAGCAGCATCAAATCTGAAATACCGGTTACAGGTACAGCTTCAACTGCTTATGTAGTTCCTTTCGAGACAGTGATGGAAACTGCATATTCAAACGCAAGCAATGATTCTGACAGAAATGAGGAGATAAGGGAAAATATGACCGAGGCCGGCTCAAACGAGATGGGAATACCAGCAAGCAACCCTAAAAATGAAACTCTTAGCCAGCCAAGACAGGCGGGAGTTCTTACGGATAACGGCTTTTTCAGATGAAAAATAATTCAAATGCTCTTGGAGTGGAACCGGAAGAAATATCAAAACAGATGAATGGCGCAACCAGGGAAATGTATGAAACGTTCTCTCAAGGAACTGCAAAAGTTGCACCTATTGTACTTACGTTTATGGTCCTATTTTTTAGCATTCAGATGACTTGGAAAATTTTCAAGGGAGGCGCTTTTGGAGATCCGGCGCAGATTTTTCATATGGTGCTGGGAGATCTTATGCTGAAAAGTCCATATTTTTATTTTTTTGTGATATTTTATCCGCTTATTATGAGACACCTGATAATTCCGCTATTTATGTATAAGCTTCCTACATATTTTTTCGGCGATTTTATAAAAGTGGGACACATTTCAATGGGACATGGGAAATATTTGACGTACCTTGATATGATGGCGCACATAGTGAAAAAGGGCGGACAGCTTGTAATGAAGACCTTCAATCTTCAGCAACCGGATTCGGTAAAAAGCCTTTTTGGAATGTTCGGGACAATCTGGAAGACTTTATCGCCGGAGGCGCATGCGGCGAACTGGGCATCAGGGGACTGGGTTGCGCTTGCCGGAAGCCTGCTTGATACATATGGAGTTTTAACAAAAATAATATTTCTTATTATGCAGATAATTTTATTCAGGCCAATTTCAAGCCTTACAGGTCTTCTTACACTTATTACACTTTTCAACCTTGCGTTGAATATGTTCATGTGCGCTCTTTCGTTCGTGCTTTCAACAAGCGTCGGGCTTTTCTATATGATATGCGGCACTTGGGATGTCTTGCAGGCAAAAGCGATGAATACATTTTCGATAATAATTTCGGGACTTATTCAGTATATGATAATGCTTGCATTTGTAATAGTCGTAGCAGAAGTTTGTGAACTTCTTGCGGCAAAATTGCCTGGAACAATAATAAATCCTGCAAACTTTATGTATATGATAAAGGTTTATATCTGCATTTCAATTGTAAATTCAATGTCAAAGCAGGTAGGAATGGCAATTGCGACATCATTTTAAAGAAAAATTTCAGCATAAAAGGCATTTCTTGACAGGAATGCTTTTTTGCTAAGATTTATAAAAAAACAAAACAGAAAAAAATGCAGGGAGCCGAATTTCTAAATTGAAATTGCTTAAATTACTGGCAGGCGGTTCAAGAGGCATTTAATTTTTCAGGAGGAAGAATGGAAAAACAAGTTTAACAGTACGAAAGAAATCCCTGAAAAAAATCAAGGACGAGAGAAAGGCGTTTGTAAACTATGTTCTTGACAGGGTAAAATCTGGAAAAGGAATATGGGAAAAGAAATGGGATATATCGCTGCTGCAGCCTGAAAGGCAGGATACCGGAACGCAGTATAAAGGAAAAAACAGATATAAGCTGGGAATGAAAACTGCCGGAAAAGGCTATAATGATAACAGATGGTATACTTACAACCAGGTTCAGGAATTAAGAAAGAAACTGAACAACAAGGACATTCATGTTAAAAAAGGCGAAAAATCGACAGTAGTTGATTACTGGAAATTTGAAACTAAGAAAGATTTGCAGGAAGAATACATAAAGGCCGCCAAAAAAGCGAAAGCTCTTGCGGAAGGCGTGGATGATTATAGAAAAATTGTTCTAAAGATTGAAGATTTTAATGAAATCAATGAAAAAGTAAATGAACGTCTTGGCGGAAAGTCAAAAGTTTTCCAGTTTCAAAGTTCATATGTCTTTAACGCGGCCCAGATAGAAAACTTGTCGCCAAAAAAGATTGAAAGGAAAAACTTGGCGGAATATGAAATTGAAAATATGATCGACACTCTTATAGAAAGTTCAAAAACTCCCATAAAATTTGCTATGCAGGAAAAAGCTTTTTTTATTCGCCGGCGGAGGACAAGATAACTCTTCCCTACAAGGGAAAAGCTTTTGAGAGCGAAAGGCATTGCCTTGCGACGCTTCTTCATGAAATGGGTCATGCTCATGCTTCAAGAAACAGAAGTCCAAAAGAAAAAGAGGACAGCTATGCAATCGAAGAGCTTAAAGCTGAATTTACAAGTCTTTTTGTTCAAAGTGAACTAGGAATAAACCTTGCCGAGGAAAGTGTTCTTGACAATAGCGCTGAATACATTAAGGCTTGGGGAGAAGAGCCTTTTAAGCAATCCAAGCATCCTCGACAATGTCATCAAGGATGCTCAGAACAGGTCAACAGAAATAGTCGAGGAATATAAAAGCTGTACTTCTTGAAGAAAAAGGTTATGGGATTTTTTTGACGGCAAAAGCTATTGAAGAAGTTCCCGAAACAAAGCGACCAGAAAAAAACGAAGAGCAGGTTGAAAAAAAGGCGAAGAGATAAAAGAAGTTACTGAAGCGAAAAAAAGTAATTGAAGAAGCCAAGCCACAAATGACTGCTGAAGAAAGAAGTGAAATAGTAAAAAAATTGAAGCAGGGATGAAGGCAAGTTATCTTTATGGAACTCCTGAAGACAACGATCTTATTTTTCGATAAAGCGCTGGAAAGTCTGTCGATAACAATGAAAGAAGTTTAATTATAGATGATATTGAAAAATTTTATTGAGTTCAATGGGAAAAAGGTTTTTTTATAAGCATGATGGAGCCGGTTGAATTTTTCAGGCGAGAAGTCGCATCTTACAAAAAAACCGAGGTTGCAGACAATTGAGAAAGACGGGATAAAGAAGTTTATAGAAAATAACAAGGAAATGCTTCAAAAAAATTTGAGCCTCAAGTAAAGGAATTTATAAGAAAGCAGGCTGATGAATTCTGGGACAAGAAAGTTCCGCTTTTGGAAAAAAATTCAGAATGGATTGACGATAAAGATTACGTGAAAGCGCGACTTAGACTTTTTTTAAAAGATATCTATGCCGACGAAAAACTTTAAAGGCAGAAACAGAGAAAAGAAAGATGTAAAAGTTAATTTCGAACCGTTAGTTCAAAGTACTATGAAGAAAGAAAAAATCGCTCTCACGGATGGGAATGTAAAAACGAATAAGGAAGCAAAAAGCAAGAACAAATTAATTTCAGAATTTAATAAAAAAATTTAAAAGAATGATAAACCCTTTTGTTTTCCAATTGAATATTTAAATATAAGAATGACATTTTTTAAAAAAACAGAAAAAAATTAGAAAATGTCATTTTTTTATGCAATAATATTTATAAGGCAAGATATTTGAAACTAAGAAAAAAATAATTTATGTCGAATAAAGCACTTTTTTTAAGACAAGTTGCAAAAAGTTGATAAATTTTTATTATTTTTTTAATTTAAAAAGGAGTCGAGGAATGGAAGAACAGATTATAAAAAGCATTTCGATAAATGCAAAAGAAATTGATGCCAAGTACATGGAAAGAAGAAAGGCGGTGCTTGAAAAAAACATCCGGATGATATTGAAACGCCTGATTTGCAGTATATATCAATGTATGATCCAATTTTCAGTAAGCTACCTTTCAAGTTCAGGAGAATATTGCAGAGGAGCGAGCAGGTCAAAGCAATATTTGGGCAGATAAAGGAAATAATTCCTCTTCTGAGGGATGAAACAGTAAACGAAATAAATCTTAATCAGGACGGAAGGGTATGGGTCTCGAAGTACGGCCAAGGAAAAATTCAAAACTGACATTGAGCCTTTCTGCCGACAAGGCTGAAAAATATGATAAAGCTTGTCGCAACTTTCAACCGTGATACATACGATCAGAAAACAAATCCGATAATTTCATCAAACCTTCCTACTGGAGAACGTGTCGAGTGTCTTGGCGGAGACTGCGTCGGCGGAATGCCAGTACTTTCAATAAGGAAAAGGCCCTCAAGAATTTTTACGCTTGATGAATATGTTGAAAGGAAGCAGATGACGGCAACGCAAAAGGAAGCCATACTTGAAGAAATAAGGCTGGGACATAACATTCTTATTGTAGGGGCGACAGGAACTGGAAAGACAACCTTCTGTAACGGCTGCCTCCACGAAATCAAGAAGACGACAAAAAGAGTTCTTGTAATTGAAGACACCCCTGAACTTATATGCGACTGCGAAGACAAGGTCATGATGACTACAACTGAATTTGTAGGATTTCCAAAAGCTCCTGAAATCAACGATGCGTCTTAACGGAAATATGGTAATTTTTAGGAGAAATGCGTGATGGGGAAGCAGTTATAATTCTTTTTCAAGATTTGGAATATGGGGTCTCAGGGAGGATTTTTCAACAGTTCATGCCGATGATGCTCAGAAAGGTCTTAGAAAGTTGGAGCAGTATGCTTCGGAAGTTTCGCCTGTATCTCAAGTTGGAAATATACTAGATTCGGTTCATACTGTCGTCTGTCTTCAAAAAGCGGCCAGATGAATCAAACTATATTTCGCAAGTCGCAAGACTTAAAGGATATGATTATGAAAAACAGCCGATATATTCTCGAAGATATTGCATAACAAAAAAATATGGCTTTTAATTTTTTTCTTTTTTTATCAATATAAAATCTCTAAAATTTAACAAAAAAATCAAAAAAAATAATTTATTCTTTTTATTAATAAATAAATATTTAGATTTTTGAAATGACATTTTTAAAAAAAGTAAAAAAAATTAGAAAATGTCATTTTTTTATGCAATAATATAATTGTAAAATTAAAAAAAGGAGTTTTGAAGATATGAATTTAAAAAGAAATAAACAAGATAGATGAAAAGCATAATGAAGGCTATCAGGCAATGGATGGAATAAGGGGAACGGAAGCTACTGGGAAGGCGGATACGACAACCTTATCAAAGTTCAGGAGCATATAAAGACGCAGAGAAAAAAATTATCGGGATGATGGCATTCATTACAGCGGTTTTCGGTCGCCGGATTTATATTCAAGTCATCTACCAATCCTTATGTCCCATATGTGGTAAGAATTTCTGATACCGGCACAATTAACGGGCAAAAAATCACAAATGAAGGGCTTACAATAGATGACAATACGATGCAGTTCTTTCTTGTTGACTTTATTAAGAAAACAAGGACGATATATAAAGACAGGAGCTATTATGACAGGCAGGTTGCGGATAAGATGGCCTTTCTTACGCCTGATGCCAAGACAAAGCTGGAAAGTCTTTTTGCAACTAAAACTGACACGAAGGATATTGTTGCTCAGGGATATACTACAAGCGTTACAATTGATTCATTTCTTAAGGTCGAAGGCGAAAGGAAGTATCAGATTAACTATACTGAAGATGTTCTTGCCTCAAGCGGGCAGGTAATCAGGCAGAGCAAATATACTACAATACTTACCATTGGAAGGACAGAAGTGACAAATGATGCGATGATAAGAATGAACCCGTTAGGAATTTTAATAACCGACGTTGATCTTTCAATGGTTTCTACAACATCGCCAGCTTTACCGACTCAGCAGCCGCAGGCGACATCTCAGCAGAAATTGCCGCAGACAGTTCCCCAGCAGCAGGTTCAGCCTATACAGTAGAAAGGAGATAAAAGATGTTTGAAAATTTTGATGAATGTATGAATGAACTTGTCTCAATTGTAAACAACGCAAGGGCGATACAGCAGTCGGTGACTGATTACGGGCTTACCTACGTTTACAGGAACCTTACTTCCTGCTTTGAGCCTTTGTAACAGGCATAAGGAAAGAAGTCGAAGGTACAGGGAGGCTTGAATTTTTTTGGCTCTTGGAGAACAGATTTTGACGAAAGGCGACTTTCGTGGAGAATGAGATTTGAAGAAGAATATGACATTGTTAAATATATTTTTTTGTAATTTATGGAATAGAACTTGGAAATATATTTGAACGTGATATTTCGGAAGTGCAAAATGGAAAAAAATAAGTTTTTTTATGAAGATGAAAAAAATTAATGAAATGTTAAAGGAATGTATATTTTTTTATAAGAAGTTCGCCCTAAAATAGAAAAAGCAGTATGATTCAAGAAAGCATGTGGAGGAAGCCAACTGGGAGCAAAGGATTGAAGAATCAAATGCTCTTTATGACAGTTTTTACACTGACGAAATGATGCCGATGTCAATTGAGAACAAAGTGTATACAGGAGAACTTGCAAGGACAAACAATGCAGGAAGAATCTGGGACAATATCATCTCATTTAAAATACTTGATTACGGGTTTAAACGTTTTTCAGCTGAAAAAAGAAAATATCCCTGCTATTCTTTGTGGGTTAAATTTCAAATCCGTTCATTTATAGAGACAGAAAATCTGCATAATTTTTACGATGTGCTTATACCTGACTTTCTTGTCTTTCCTGCAACTGACAGCACTGCGGAGGCAAGAAGCGATTTGAAGAATAATCTTGAACTTTTATATTCCTTGAATTATGAAGTCTGTTTATGCTATGTTGCAGAAAGATTTTTGAAAATTTCAAGCATTTCAGGGTTGGAATTTCAAGATATGAATCCGGAGTTGAGCTTCCAGAATTTTTCAGAAGATGTTCTTTCAAGGCTCGCAAAGCTATCTTAACGGACTTTTTTTATACCGGCTCAAAAGGAATTTACACACGTGAAGATGTTGCAGTTTTTGAAAAAAGTTTCATTGAGCAGAATTTCACTGAAAAATTTATGAAAAATTTGTTTGCGGAATTTCTGATATGCTGTACAGGCCTTAAAATAACGGATTTCAATACGGTTGATTCTTTTTATACAATGGTTGAGAAAATAAGTGAAAAAAATATGAAGGGGATGATTCAGTTGAAAATTAATATGCCGAGTTTTTTTCCCAGATGGTTGAACCATTTGGGCTTAAACTTGAAAAAGGAAGCATACGAAATTTGTAAAAGCCTCATAACCTTGCAATAATATTTTTATGTAGCTCTGCTCATAAATTTCTGTCTTGTGAATTACTGGTTCAATGGATTTTTTTGCAGAAAAAGGTTCCTTATATGTACAGTTCGCTTTTTAAAGATGAGTTCAATAAAGACATTTGGATGGCTTGGGCTTATAGGAAAAAAAGGCAACTTCCGGGAAAAATGCTGGTTCCTGTAACTTCCCTTCCCATAATAAGGCAGGCGATAAAAGGAGCATTTCAAAAGGCATTTTTTTCTTAATGCTATCGTATTTATTGTTGCAGTTCTTGCCAAAGGGAAAAAGAAGAATACAACCGAAGGGACTGCACGATGGGGAACTTTAAAAGATGTCGATTATCAGAAAGGAAACGATAAATTTTTTTCGGTTCTTCGTTGCTTATGCCAAAAAGGAGTTGTTCTGGGAAGATTTAAAGGCGTAACTTTTAAGGGACGACAACAAGACGCACTATATGCGTTGTTGCACCTACAAGAACAGGGAAAGGTGTTTCCATAATAATACCAACACTTATCGACAGTTGAGTGTGACGGAGTTCTGGTTTTGGATATTAAAGGGGAAAAATTACCAGCCTACCTCAGGGGCAAGGAAAGAGAAGTTTGACAATCTTATTTTTAAGATTTGCCCCTAAATCAGAAAAATTCATGTAAATATAATGCCCTTTCAGAAGTCAGGCTTATGTCGCAGCAGGAAACAGAAGATGTCAGACTTTGATTGCTGATATTATCTGCGGAGTCGCAGATGCGAAGGGAGATGCTAAATATTGGGTTGAATCGGCTTCAGGGCTTATTGCGGCTATTTCGTTCTATGTCCTTTACAGGAATTTTTTACAAAGGCCCAAATTTGTTTACGAAAATGGAGTTAAAAAGCCGGTATCGGATGCTTCCATGATTGACGTTATAAATTTTTATGACAGATCCTAACGAAACTGATAACACGCAGACTAGGCTTAAAAGAATTGCCCAGGAAGAAAACATGGTTGAGAAATTTGGAAAGGATGCCGAAACTAAAGCCTATGTTCAGAAACAGCTTGACAGGCTTTATGGAGGAGGGGTTGACAAGCAGACAGTTGATAAAGGGAACCATCCAAAAGGCGGCAAGGGGATTTGTAAAAAAATGGAATTCTTGCTGAACAGACATTTGCTTCTGTACTAGGGCAGGCAACTACGAATCTTCAAGTGTTTGATATGTCGACAGTAGCCAAGAACACATCGGCTTCCGATTTCCGTATTTATGATCTGATGAACTGGAAGCGCCCTGTATCCCTTTATCTTGTAATACCTCCTGCGGACATTATTATGCTTGCCCCGCTTATAAAGATGCTGATACTGCAGATTGTAAATTTATTGACGCCGGAAATCGACTATACCAACCAGATGGGGCATAAATGGCGTATGCTTATGCTTCTTGATGAATTTCCGTCAGTAGGCAAGATGGAAGCCCTTGAGACAGGTATCGGATATTTTGCCGGTTATGGAATGAAAATGATGATCGTGCTTCAATCGCTTGATCAGCTCTTTAAGATATATGGCGACAAGAACGGTTTCCTTTCTAACTGCCAGGCTCAGATATTTTACACTGCAAATGACAAAACGACTGCAAACTATGTGTCTGAACTTCTCGGTAAGGAAACAATACAGCAGTTTACTCAGTCCAACAAGTCAGTAGGGACTCTTACGAAGAGCCTTTCAGAATCTTTCAAGGGAAGATCGCTACTTATGCCTGACGAGGTTATGAGGTTTCCTTCAGACAAGATTATAGTTAAGCTTTCAGGAAGAAATCCTGTCAAGTCTGACAAGATTGTTTACTTTCAGGAAGAACAGTATAAAAATCTTGTAAAAATCCCTTATGTATATTCAGAAAGCTGCTATGACGAAACAAGGCAGTATATAAAGCTTACACCGGAGCAGAAAAAGAAATTCAAGGATTACCCTTACAACTATGTCCCTTATCCTGAAGCGCTTAAAACAATGAAGGATGACATTCAGGCTAAAAAGAATTTGGTTGCATCAGTTTCAAAAGAGCAGGAAGAAATGATGGACAAGGCTGACAGGGACAGGCATAACACGACAAAGCGAAACTTGAAGAAGCAGATTGAAGGGTTCAAGCTCTACGCTAAAAATTTTCAAGGCTCTCGAAAAGGAAGATGAAAGGATTGCGGCAATTATGAAAAAATTAAGGAAAGAAGCCGCCGAAGAGAAAGCTGACAAGGTTTCCCAAAAGATGGACAACGCTGACAAAATTATTATCGCTAAAAAGAATGTTTCTGTTGAAGATGCTTTTTGAGGAAATTAAAAAGAACAGCATTTCAGCTTCTGATACAGGATTTATTTCTTCGGTTAAAATTGAGACGCCGCAAGAGACAACTAAAAACAGAACAAGAAGCAGAAAAAGCGGAAACTGCTGAAAGTGGTCAAGAAGTTAATGAAGAAAATGTGGCAGTGATGACAAGATTGACGAAAATATTTCCGGCAATGATGATATTTTTATCTATGCTTGATAATTCTGATACTTTGGCTTTTGGCGAATGAAGTCTGAAGCGGAACAAAAATGAATCTAAAAAAATAGTGGCAATGAAAATAGCCCATTTGGAGTTTCTTCTTCAGATGACGAGGAGCAGGAAGATGATGAAGATGATTTTTAGCACGCAATTAGATAATCTTTAAATATAAAAGGATGCTTTTGGCATCTTTTTATTTTTAAAGTTAATCTTTTGTCTGCATAGGTCATAAAAAAATAATGTTATTTATTGAGATAAGAATTAATTATAAGAAATATTTTTGCTTACCTGCTTTTTTTAATTTAAAAATAGCCGGCTATATTTTTTTAAAAAAAGTCTTTATTTTTAATCGCAGTTAAAAAGCATTGAAAACAGGGGAAAAAAAGTAAAGAAAAAAATTTTTTAAAAAAATAAATTTGAAACCTGCTTTTTTTCATCTGCTAAAATTATCTTGTTAATAATAAATATGTAAAGGCCTTAAGGCCGGGAGGAGAAAAAATATGAAAAAAATTATTTTAGGATTGACAGCTATTGCAGCTATGAACGCAATGGCGGCAGCTCCAGCGACAGGAAGTTCACTTGCTCCTGTTACAGCATTTACAGGAACTACTAATCAAATTAAAAAAATACTGTAAAAAAATTGCAGGAGATGCAAAAATCAATCAACTATTTATCTGTAATATACGGAAACAGAGGAACGGGGCAATATTCGCCGACTGGCGAAACAGCGATTACGCAGGAAATTTATACTCAGGCGCCAGTATCAAGTTTAACAAATGCAAAAGTTGTTACAACTAATTATGAAGCAGATGATGCAGACTTTGCTTCACTTGCGGCTCTTGCAAATAACACGCCGGCTCAGGATTTATCAAGCGGAAGCCCGTCTACAACATATACTGTAGATTATGCAAATTCTTTTGACAGCAATGCGCCATATTTCCAATATGTTTTGGATATGAATACAAATAAGGTGTATAAGACTTATTTTGCTGATGGTACGAGAGCATCGTATAGAGTAATCAAGACTTCTGATATTGACACTAAGACTATTGATGAAATAAAATCACCAAACTTTGTGCCTTCGGGAGGATACGTGACTGACAGGCAGTTGCCGGTTTATGCTGCGAAAGGTGAAATCAAGCCTTCTGAACATACTGATCCTAATGATGAAAATTTCTATACCGATAATGCAAATTATGCGGTTTCAGGGGATACAGTTTACAAATACTTGAAAAACTGGGAAGATACAAAAGGAATTGGAGCAGTTAATAGAAGAGTAGATAAATTGGAAAAAGGTGTCAAGGAAGTCTAAGGCTGGAGTTGCAACAGCTACTGCCACGGCAAACATTCCTGACAATTTCAGGGAAGGAGATCTTAATAACTTTGGCGTAGGTATGGGATATTATTCAGGACATTCAGCAGTCGCCCTTGGATACCAAAGAAGATTTTCTGACAACAGCTTTGAGTGGAAAGTTTCGGCAGGTTTTAATACTGCTGGTGGCTTTACAGCAGGAACTGGAGCAAGTTTCTCTTGGTAATCTGCCAAGGCTGACAAAATAAAGAAATAATTGAAAGCCACAATTGCATAAGTCTCTTTGTGGCTTTCGCTGAAAAAGGAAAGGAAAAAAAGAATGAAAAAAAGTTGAAAAATAATTGCGCTCCTTGCACTTACGGTGCCCGCTTTTTGCATATGATGGGAAGCCCTCAAAAAAATGCGGCAGAGGGCAAAAGCCTTGCAGTTGAAGAGGTAACGCTTATTAATCAGGGCAACGAAATAACCGCTGCGGATGATGATTTTGCTTCAATAAGAAGAAAGCAGTATGGCCAGCAGACAAAACAGTTCTATTACTTTTCGAGATGGCATCAGTATTTAGATGAAGTCGCCAAGGAAAAGGCGAGGGAAAAAGCTTATGAGAGAGAACTTGCCGAATATAATAAGGAAGTAAAGAGAATTACGGCAGAAAACGAGAGAATAAAGGCATATAATGAAAGCCTTTCAGCATCCGAAGGAAGCGCTGTAGACGTTTCTCAGCTGAACAATGAAAATGTAGATGATTCAAAAAAAGATTAAGCCCTGGCAGTTTTAGAACAATGAGCGTAGCCCAAAGTGCCACGTGACAATGAAAATGCCAAGGCTTCTTGGTATTCGGTGCGTACTAATAGAGGGACGCAGACTGCCAGCGGCGAAATTTTTAGTGATTCAAAAATTACTGTAGCTCACAAGACGCTCCCGCTTGGAACTGTTGTTCAGGTAACTAATCTTGAAAACGGGAAAAGCGTGACGGCAAGAGTAAATGACAGAGGGCCTTATGTTCCAAACAGGATAGTGGATCTGTCTCCGGCTGCTTTTGCCCAGATTGCTGATTTAAGCCGAGGAGTAATACGGGTTAATGTGAGAACGGTGCATACAAGGTAAGTTCAGAACCTTAAAACTGGACAAAAAGGAGTTAAAAAAAGGAGAAGAAAAAAAGTGGAAATATTAGATAATGTAATAAGCAGTTTGTTTCCAAAGCCTGTTCAGAGGAAAGGTTCGGCAGAGGCAATTGATTTTCATATGAAAGAACCAAAAAGGCCAAAAGATAGACATAGCCTTGTGACTGCTCAGGAAAGAATGCTTTTTTTATACCTTACAGATACTTCGTAGATCCAAACAAGTCAACGCTTTTTATTAAAAAAAGTGGAGGCTTCATGAGGGTATATAAAATAACTAACAGGGACCTTAACTTTGTCGACGATTTCAAGTTTCTTATTGATTCGCTTAATGCAGCGATGATGAAGCTTGGAAGCGGAATGATGATACATTATGAAACTCAGAAGGTTCCGAAAAAAAAGCCACGTGAAAAGGCAAGCGGATTTTCGCCTCTTCCTACCGTTCTCTTTCAGGAGCTTTAGGGAAAATGTGTTTGAAAAACTTTGATTTTTTTATGAGATTAATCATTATTTGACAATATCATATTTTTTTACGATTATAATAAAGAAAAGAATTTGGATGAGATTATAGCGCTTGGGGAAAAAGAAGATTTCCAAGAAAGCCTACATAAAAGCAGAACGATAAAGTTTATAAGGAATTTGACACTAAAGTTAAGGATCTGCTTTATCAGCTCCGCCTGGCTATTGCAAAAGATCCGGAACCTGTAATTGGTGGAGAACTTATGGATTTTCTTTACAGAACAATAAATCCGCTCACATCAAGAACAAAACTTAAAGCACCGCCTATGCTTTATCCAGTTGATGAGTTTTTTTAAGCGATTCTCAAGTGATAAACAGAAACGGCGTCTTAAATGTTGAAGGGTATTTTTACCAAGACAATAAGCATAAAACTTTTTTTGCTGACAGGGTAATACCGCAAATATTTTTCAGATCTTGAGGATCTGCCTTTTTCCGTTCAGAAGTGTTACGCGACTTATCGGCCTTTCAAAGGAAGAGGCAATAAAGACAATAAAGAATGTTGAAAAATATCAGTTCGGTAAACGTTACAATGCTTTTCAGATACTTTTTAACGGACTTCATGGAGGACGGAAACTTGACAATGGGGATCAGACAAGAATAGAAAAAGCAAAAGAGGCGGCGGCTGCAAGATACGAACTTCAGCAAAATCAAGTTTCTTATGGATATTATACATTTTCCGTAATAGTTGGCGGGAAAACAATTGAAGAAGCAACTAACAGAGCTGACGAAGTGAGAAGGCTTATTGGAAGTTTTGGATTTACGGCAAAAGATGACAAGTTTAATGCAATTGATGTTTATTTTGGAGCAATGCCTGGAAACATAAAGCAGAACATAAGAATGGCTCCAATGGATTCAAAAGCCCTTTCAGATATGCTTCCACTGTCATCTGTATATGATGGTGATCCATATGATCAGGCGTTCAATGCTCCAAATCTTTTTACAACGATTTCAGATGACAGAATATTTTACTTCAATAACAAAGTTTCCGGAGATGTAGGGCATACAATGATACTTGGGCGTACAGGTTCAGGTAAATCGACATTGCTTGGACTTATTGAGGCAAGTTTTCTTAAATATGCTTCCAAATATAAGGACAGCCGTGGAAAAGTTCATGCGGTCGGTTCGCAGGTGTTTATTTTTGACAAAGGTTCTTCATCGAAAGTCTTGACAATGACATCAGGCGGAAAATTTTATGATATGGGTTCGCGTGAGGCTTCATCGTTCCAGCCTTTGAGAAACATTCATCTTAACAAGACGCTTGAATGCGCTTTGACTGGGTTACAATGATTATAGGGCAGGAAATGCCTTCACTTGTAGAAGATGTCGACAACAGAAGAAAGATTAAGGAAGCAATACAGTCTCTTGCAACTATGGAACCGAATGAAAGAACGATGTCAAGGCTGCAATGGCTTATAAACGATCAGCAGCTTCAGGGAGCGCTTGAGCCTTACTGTCAAGGCGGAGCTTATGGAAATTATTTTGACAACATAGAAGAAGGAATACAGAGCGCAAATATTACAACATTTGAAATGGGAGAAATAATGGAGAAGGAAAAAGTTGTCACTCCAATGCTTGACTACCTGTTTCATGTGATACAGACACAAAAGACTAATAAAGGGATACCAACATTAATTGTACTTGATGAGTGCTGGGTATTCTTTAAAAATAAAAAAAGATGGCTGAAAAAAATTGCTGAATGGCTTAAAGTTTTTACGTAAGCAGAATGCAACAGTAATATTTGCAACGCAAAGCATTGAGGATATTGAAAATTCTTCAATTGCAAGTGCAGTAAAAAGTGCCTGCATGACTAAGATTTTCCTTCCTGATGTTGAAGGGGGAACTAATCCGGAACTTTATACAAGATATGCACTTTCCCCAAAAAGACAATCGCTGAAATTCAGACATCAACTCCAAAAAAAGAGACTACTTATATACATCTGAATATGGAGTAAGGAAATTCCAACTTATGCTTGATGGAGTTCAGCTTGCCTATGTAGGTGCTTCAAGGGCGGAAGATTTATCAAAGATCTCAGAACTTGCAGAAATGTACAGGGAAATGTATCCTGATAATGATGTCGAATATTTAAAGGCTCTTAACAAGGGGTGGCTTTCTGACTGGATGATGCACGGAAAAATGACAAATTTGGATTATGACAATGCAAAGAATCTTATTGATGATTATAATCTTGTTACACGCAGAGATGACGAGTTATATAAAATAAATTAGGTTTCTATAAAAAAACACATAAATATTAGGTAGCTGAGTTATCCTACCGCTTAAAAAAAGCCTGGCTTGAAAAAAACTTCGAGTTACCGAAAGCGTTTTTTCTGTAAGTCCAGTTTAAAAGCTGGCTAAAAAAACTTCTGGTTATAGAATTCATTTTTTTGTAAGTCCAGTTTAAAATTGGCTTGAAAAAAATTTCTGGTTATAGAATGCTTTTTTTCTGTAAGTCCAATAAAAATTGGCAGGGAAAGACTTCGAGTTACCGAATACTCTTTCCTGTAAGCCCAAAAATGAAAAAGGTTTGTAAAAAAACAAATTATATAAAAAAGGAGTTTTGAAATGAAAAAAATGAAAAAAAGGAATTGAGGCTGTATGGCTTCCGCTTTATCTTGCACTTTGTACTGGCTATGATGTTCGGATCGCAAATTGCAAAACAGAATTCAGGGATATTCAAAGAGGCAAAAGCGCCTACAGGTACAGGGATGAACAACTTTAAAACTATGTTAAATACCCTTGTAGGTGCGGCTTTAGGGTTTGTTGATCAAATTAAGATTGTGCTGATTGCATTAGTTGTAGGTGGATTTATCTGGTCTATTTCAGGACAAATCAGAGGACAGCAAATTGATTTGACTGAAATCTTTAAAAACCTTGTAATATTTGGTATTCTTGGCGCGATTATATGGTTTGGTCCATCTTGGCTAATCGGAATGTTCGATACAATGGGCGGCAACAATGCTCAAGGAGCAAATATCAGCAATGAGTTTGTAATTGAAGAAACAGCAGAAGCAAACATACAATCAAATTTAATACTGGAACCTTCTGGAAACTATGCTTATTTTTAAGCAGTAAATAAAAATTTAAGCAACGGAACTTTGTTTCCGTTCTTTTTTTGTTTTTTTCAAAAAGTCTAATTTATTTTTTTAAAAATAAAATTATTTATACCAAAAATTAGTGCTGTAATTGCTGGTTAAAAATTAATGATTTGACATATTTTTTAAATTATTAAAATTATGACGAAAAAAATAATAATAAAGAAAGGAAAAAAATGTCAAAACTTGAGAAGCGATAATTTGATAAAGGCAAAATTTTTTTAACAAGTTTGGCATAAAAAAATAACTATGGCAAAGAAAGAAAGAAGCGTAATTGATGCAATGATTGCATTAAACAGCAAGAAAAAAACAGCATTAAAAAAATAGCGAAAAAGATGGCACGCCTTAAAGCCGAAAAAAAGCTAAAGTTGAAGTTTAAAAATAAAAAAAGCTGAAGTCTGAGGAAAGAGCCTAAAAAGGAAAAAGGAACTTAATGTTATATACAATAAAATTTCAAAGGAGATAAAAAGCAAAACTGGAATTATGCAGTTTCTTAGAAATGATGCAGAGTTTATTTCAGCAGAAGATTTTGAAAAAATGATTTCGGAATTATTGAGGCTGTAAAAATGGAAGTTAAGATTACAACTGAAAAAGCAAAAGACAACAGAACGGAAGGTGAAGAAAAATGGGAAGGAACATATTCAAGAGAACGGGAGGAACACGAAGAGCAAGAAAAGCTACCAGAACGGTGAGGGAGCAAATTAGCCAGATAAAGAATTTAAGGGAAAATTTTTCTCTCAAGGAAAATGAACTGAACAAGTTAAAGGAACTTGTAAAGGATGGAGTTACTGACAAAAAAGGAAGAAAATTTGGCATAACTGATGGAGGGACACTCTGGAAAGATAAGACGCTTAATGAAGTAAATAATACTTTAACCGAAAAAAATATTTCTAAAAAAATAAAGAAAATATTCCAAATAAAAATTAAAGGAATGAAAACAGGTGTTTCCAAAGATGGAACAATAACAATTGCTGGAAAAAAAGAGGCAATTATAATTAAAGGAAATAAAAGGTACTTGGATAAATTCTGGGACGAAAACTGAAATGAAGCCAAATGAAATGGTACTGCCAACAGATCAGCGGTATTTACAGTCTCCAGTTACGTGATGAAGCTTTTAACTCAAGCTTTAAAAAAATTTGGAATTGATATAAGGGATATTGAAAGTTTAAAGAAAAAAAGGCAAAAATGCTTGGATATGATCTTGATAATCCTAAAAAGTTTCAGGAAGCTGTTCAGCTTGCAGATAAATTTCAGATAGGCGGTCCGCAAAAAATTACAGGCGAAATTATAGATAAGGTTTACGAAACTTTAAAACCTTCACAAAAAAATATTTCAAATTTTAGAAATAGCGAACAAACTCCAAATAAAAACCGTTTCAAACTGAGAAAGAAAGAGTGGAAGAAATTGAAGAAAAAAAGAGATTTCAATCAATTTATGAGAACAAGTTATGCTGACAAAGCTTTTCAGTTTTTTTCATAATCAGACAAAATTTGGAACTGCTCCATTAATGGCAGCCCGCAGCAGGAGCTCAAGAGACGAAACTTGCACTTGGAACATTTGTACAAAATAGAATGGACGGAGTTCTTGGTAAAGTAACAGATTTAAAAAATACTGATTTGGCAAAATTATTAGAAGTTTTTAAAAGGAGCAGGAGGAACCAATGTAGCTTCAGAAAACAAAAAAATGGAAGAAATTTATAATTAACGGAGGAACAAAATGGCAAAAGAAGTATTGCTTTGGGACGATCCCAAATATATGAAAAAAACAGGAATGGCAATCAGGATCTTGAAAGATACCTTGCCAATCCTGCATTAAATTCAAGAGACAAGTTTAAAAAAAATTAAATATTAAAATTGAAGACATAAAGCAGTCGCTTTTTAATCTTAATCAAAAAAATCCTGAATATCAGAAAGAACTTCCGTCAGGGCTTGATAATGAAACAGGATTTGTTTTAAAGCATCGCCTGATGCATTTTTACAACGGATATTCTGATACAGCTCCTGACAAGGTTATGGGAATTGATAACATTAAGAGACTGCAAAACGCAACAACGAAAGAAACAATCGCAAAACTTATCAAGGAACACGATATAAAAAGGAAATTTAAATAATATTAAGGCAACAAATGAAGATAACATAATTTCGCTTTCAAGAATGGGACTTCTTGAACTTAACGAAAACGGTAAAAGACTTTCGCCTAAAAAAATACTAAGAAAACAGTAAGCGATAATGTCGCTTCGGCTTTCAAGGCAAAAACTTGAAAACGATCCTACTTATATCGCTTCACAAAAAGCAAAAAGAAAAAAAGCAGATGATAAGCATTCAGAAGAAGATGCTGGGAAAAAAATCGACACTTGCAGATGAAATAAGGGAAATGAATGCCAAAAATTATAGCTGATACAAATGCTTATTATGCAACACATGGAAGACCAAGTACACCAGTATATACAGCTTCAGCTTCTGTAAATAAAGGAGGTCAAAAGGAAGCAACAAATACGCCTAAAAAATCTGCTACCAATGCATCGGCAAATAAAGAACCGAATACAAAAAAACAACAAGCAAAGAACAAAAATACTAAGGCATCCAGTTCAACGCAGGGCACTAATAAAGAAAAAAATGGCAAAAAAAGTTCAAATGAAAAAAATGCTAAATCTACAAATGCAAAAACATCAAAAGGGGTTTCTGACGATAAAAAGTCTCAAAGTCCTGCTGAAAATAGTCAAGCTGGAAATACTCAACAAATTGATGGAATTCAGAACGTCCCACAAGATTCAAACTTGGTAAATCAGCCTCAGCCACAAGTTCCTGATGCAGGAATGCAACAGCAAAATGGTGCAACTCCTGATTTGAGCAATACATATCAGGATACAGGTGCAAGTTATAGCGGTGAGGAAGCAGCGGAAGTTCATCAGATAATTCTTCAAGCAAGCACCTGCAAAAATTAACTCATTACAAGGGGGATACAAAAATAAACGGTGCTAATTTAAGTCTTGAATTTGAATTAGGCAAATGGAGGGCAGAAGTTTTATGCAAATAATCCAAAAGCTCCTGCTGAAAAAAATTAAGACTTGAAAATGAATTAAATCAAAAAAATATAGCAAAATGGATCCCAAAACTTTAAACTATTGGAAAAAAACAATTATGAAAATTCGCTGAAACAGGAAAAAGCAAAGCCTCAAAACACCGAAACAAGGCAAAGAGTAGATGCATTAAACCTTGCTTTGCAGAAAACAAATGAAGCATTGAAAAAAATAAAAAAACATTCAGAATGTTCAGCCAATGTATGCACCTAATAAAGTTATTGCAAATCCTAAGACTTTTGAGGATTTTTAATCATAATATAAAATGTCAGAACTCAAGAATTAAAAAAATTATGAAAAAAAGAATATAATATTAATGAAAAAAATTAATAGCTTTTTTTGGAGAAGAACAGCAAAAAAAATAATCGAGGGTTTGATTATAGAAATACAAAGGAGTATAAAGAATTATTTAACAAAAAAAGAACAATTAAGAAAAAAATAGAAGCAACTAAAAAAAGAATTAACAGTTCAACGAACAAAATCAACTTCATTAAGTATAGAAAAAGTCTAATGAAATGACCGCTGAAAAAAACAAAAGAATATAAAACCAGTTGCAGTAACATACCCTGGACATACACATTAAAAATAAATTTGTATATCATGCAATAAAAAAATAATTAAAAAAAGGAGCATGAAAAATGAATCTAAAACAATATAGCAACAACTTTTTGGCGCAATTCTTCAGCAAAAACAATGCTCTAAGACAAAAAAATCAGGAGTTGCAGAGAAAAAGCCGCAATTATGACAAATTATGCGAAAAAAACTTAATAATGCAACAGAATGCCAGAATGCAAAGCTCAGTTAAGAAATGCAAGCCCGAATCAAGTGAAAACGCTTCCTCCTTCTGTAGCGAATGCTCCTACAAATACAGACTTTTATCAGGAGGAAAGCTTTTAAGAACAACTTATGCTCAGCAAAAATTCTTTTCGGAACCAATTATCTACTTAACGTGCAAAAAAATAATTTGCAGAATGCAGTTGCAGGAGCAAAAAGAATGCAAGCATGAGCGCAAAATATCAGCAATTGAAAGGAATTTTTGATCAGGCTCAACAAAGAACTGGAATAAGTTCAAGTCTTCTTGCAGTGATAGCAGCTAACGAAAGCGGTTTCAATCCTAATGCTACTGGAGGACCTGGAACTATAGTTACAGGGATATTTCAGATAAGACCGAAAGACTGGTCAGACGGATACAAATGGGGAACAAAAATATGGAGTAAGTTCGACTCCTTCTCCCAAGAACAATTTGCAGGCAACTTTATGGGTAGCAGGAAGATTTGCAAAAAACCGTGACAGCGGTTATTATCAAAAGTTAGGAATTTCAAGACCAACAGATTGCGATTATTATATGACACATTTTTCTAGGTGAGGGTGGATATGCTACACTTTGCAGAAATCTTGATAAGCCAGCCGCAAGTGTTCTTCCAAAGGAAGCAAGATATAATAAAAGTATTTTTTTATGACAAGGGGCACCCAAGAACAGGAAGGCAAATAAAAGAATTTATGCTTTCTAAATTGAAAAAGAGATGTGCAGAATGCGGAATACCTATTCCGCCACGATGCATATGTAAAACTTTAAATTTGAGAAAAAAATTATAAGAAATTCTAGTTAAAAAGGATTTTTAATCAAAAAAAGTGAATGAACTTAAAATGAATAAATATTAAATTAAAAAGGAGGATGAAAAATGAAACCAAACAATATGGCAACAACGTTTAGTGCGATTCTTCAACTGAATAATGTTCTTAGGCAGAAAAAAATCAGGAACTGCAAAGAAAAAGCGGCAATTGTAGCCAATGATGCGAACAACTTGCTGATGCAGACAAAAATGCAAGAATGCAGGCTCAGTTAAGAAATGCAATTCAAAACCAAGCGAAAGCGCTTCCAGCATCTGTAGCGAACGCTCCTACGAATACAGACTTTTGTCTGGAGGAAGTTTAACCACAACACCGGCATTCCAGAATCTTATGAACGCATTCAACAAGATTAAGGGAATGCCTTACGGATTTGGAGCAGAAGGAAATGGAAGAATAGACTGCTCGGCTTTTTACTCAAAAGATGATGGCCGCAGCTGGCGTTAATATTCCAAGAACTGCACGAGAACAATTTGAAAGAACGAAAAAAATAATTTCGTATGTAATGGATGTGATTTGTCAAGGATGAGACCAGGAGATTTAATATTTTTTAAAGGTACGCAAAAAGGCTTGGGAAATAATGTCGCTTCACATGTAGGAATATATATAGGAAATGGTAAAATGATACATTCGGGAAACAGCACAAAAGGTGTAGGAGTAGTTGACATTTCAAAAGGATATAATAAAGGAAAATGGCTTGGAGTGACAAGACCGTCAAATGGATTTGTTCAGCAGTCGTTTGCACAATCAATTAATCCGCTTAATGGAACTTATGCTCAGCAAAATTCTTTCGGAACCAATTATCTACTTAACGGCGCAAAAAATAATTTGCAGAATGTTGGAAACCTTAATTTTGCTTCTATGCAGACCTCAGCAGGTATATAATAAAATTAAGACTATAGCTCAAGGCTTGGGGGACAAGCATCCTGAAATAACCGCTGCCCAGTTCTGCCTTGAAAGCGGCTACGGTAAAAAGACAAGCGGAAAATTTAATTACTTTGGAGTAAAAAGGAAAAGGAAGCGTTGTAATGACAAAAAGAGGAAATAAACGGAAAAAAAGTTTCAATGAAGCAAAAGTTTTAAAGATTATTCTTCACCAATTGAAAGCATTAAGGATCACATAAGGCTTAAAATGACTTCAAAAACATTATACAGGATATTCAACAGCCGCTTCAACTGATCAAAGCTCTGTCTTGTTTAAAGGCATATGCAACAGGAAGCAGTTACTTATCTGATGTCAAGAAGTTAATAAACAGATATAACAGGACAACTTTCAGAGTCTAAAAAAACATTATAAAAAAATTAGGGAAAGGAGCAAATTAACAGTTAAATAAAAATATAAATTTATATATTGAAATATATTTAAAAAAATATGATATAATATTCTTATGGAAAACAAGATATACAAGCCAAAAAGAATTTGGCAAAATGATTAACAGAAGTGTCATAACACTTCAGAAATGGGATAGAGATGGTGTATTAAAAAGCTCACCGAACCTCAACGAACAGGAGATATTATACCAATGAAGATTATTATAAAGTAATGGGAATTCAGCCAGAGACTGAAAAATCAAGTAAGTGAAGTTATTTTTATATGCCAGAGTTTCTACTTATGGACAAAAAGGAAGATTTGAAAAATCAAATTGAATATTTAGAAAAAAACTGCAAAACAAAAAAAGGTTATTTAAATTATAGAATAATAACTGATATTGGAAGCGGATTAAATTATAAGAGAAAAGGATTTAATGAACTTTTTAAAAAAAGAAAAACCATTTGTTTTAATTATTTCTAACAAGGATAGACTGATACGCTTTTGGTTACGAATGGTTTGAAAAATTTTATAAAAGAAAAAAAGGTTCACAAATAATTGTAGCAAATTCTAAAACAATATCTTCAGAAGAAGAAATGATTGAAGATTTAATTTCAATAATTCATATTTTTCTCTTGCAGGGCTTATGGTTTAAAAAAATACAAGAATATTATATTGGAGGATAAAGATGTCAATGCTGATAAAAAAACAATTAAGCAGTATTCTTTTTCCTTTTGATAAAGCAAAAGGATTTAAATTTTTGAAAGTTTAAAAAAAGTTAGGCTATGAATTTAGGGACACTAAAAAAATTTCTTTTTATTCAAGATTTTTCAGGAATTTCTTATATTAACAAATTAAATGAAAAAAATACATAATAAGAGATGAAATTATAAAAGAAAATTTGAAAAAAATATTTCAAAAAAATTCCAGCACGGTATTGGAAAAATTTGTCTTTCACATGTTCTTGGAAATATAAAGACGTTGCTTGAAAACATAAAAGAAATTAATAAGAAAGGCAACCTATAATAATTCTAATCTTTCTAGTGAGGATAGACATTATATTTATACTGTTCTTAAATCATCTGAATATTTCGAAAAATGTTTTTAAGAAGAAAAAAACTGCCTGATTATTTATATGACAAATTCAAAAATTAATCATAAAAAAATTAAATAATCTCATAAGAAGGTATTTCAGAAGATATAAAAAAACAAGATACCTTATTCTAAAAAAATAATTTTTCTCATTCTTGATTCTGGACTTTATAAATATAAAGATGGCTTTTTTTGAAAATATCCACTTTTAAACAAAAAAATAAAAAGAATTGAATTCAAAATGAAAGATGAAAGGATTTTCAAAGGGAACATCACGATAAAATGGGAAAATTGCTTAACTGTTTTTTTGGAACTAAGAAAATTGAAAGCAGGACAATTTTTTTAAAACTGAAAATTCTGTTGCAATTGACAAGGGATACAAAAAAACTTATAGCAACTGATAAAAATGCGTTTTATGGAACTGAATATAGTTCCTTGAATAAAATGCTTATAGATAAACAAGTTGAAAAAAATTAAAAAAATAGAAGCAGATTATTTCAAATTGCAAAAAAATATAAAGAGACTGGAAATTTAAAAAAAGCAGAAAAATATTTTTCAAAAAAATAATCTTGGAAGAATAAAGCAGAACAGATTTACAAAAAAATAAGAAAGAGAAGTGAAAATTATATTAATAAGGAAGTTAATAATTTCTTTGAAAAAGAAAAAGCCTATAGAAATAATAAAGGAAGATTTGACATGGGAAACTTATAAAAAAACAAAAAAAGAAAAAAAGGTTTCAAAAAAATCAAATTAAACATTGGGAAAAAAAGGAGTTCTGGACAAATCAATAGAATGGAATGCCTTGCAGAAAAAAATATTAAAATAACAAATATCAATCCAGCATATACATCGCAGATTTGTCATATGTGTGACAGCTTTTGGTACAAGAAATGGAGAGACCTTTTACTTGTCAATGCTGTAAAAGCAAAATGGATGCTGACGTAAATGCAAAGCACATAACATAAGAAAAAGGAAAAAAATATTAAAGAAATAGATTTATATACAAATGCAAAAAAAGTAAAAACAATATTATGAAAACTTAAAGAAAGGAGATGCTACTTTTAACATATAAAATAATTAATAAAAAGAAATAAGTTCCTTGATCATAAAAAGTCTGATCTGAAAAGGTTGGCTTTTTTTACCACTTGATGGGTGTGGAGGTCCCAGCGGAACTTATCTAAGGAAACAAAAAAAGAAGGCTGTCTTTATGGGGCTTGAGCCCTTCTGCGCCAGCCTAGGCTTCACTGTCTATTTGAGATAGATGTATCTCCATAGATACAAGCGCGAATTGACTTATTAATACATTTTTATATGAAATAAGTAGCAGAAGCAGAGAATGGCAAGCAAATTAAGAGAAGACAACAGAAAAAGGAAAAATTGATTCAATCCACAAGAGGTGCAAAAAAATACAGGAACATCTAATATTTTCAAAGGAAATAACAAAGGAAAACAGCCAGAGGTAAAAAAATTACCAAAACGGATTTGCTAAAAATTTTAAGAAAGCAGTAAATGATAGATTTAAACTTGTTTCTGCTGTTCAGGAACTTGATAAACTTAATTTCAAGTCAATGAAACCTCAGCAGGCATATGACAAAGTTAAAACAATAGCTAAACTCTTTGGTGATAAACATCCTGAAATAACTGCCGCCCAGTTCTGCGTCGAAAGCGGATTCGGGCAAAAAGCCAAGCGGGAAGTTCAATTACTTTGGGGTAAAAGGAAAAGGAAGCGTTGTAATGACAAAAGAGGAAATAAAGGGGAAAAAGTTCCGATGAAGCAAAGTTTTGTAAATTATTCTTCACCGATTGAAAGTATTGCAAAGCACATAAAACTTAAAATGACTTCAAAAGATTTTAAAGGATATTCAACGGCTTCCACAACGGATCAGGCACTATCACGCTTAAAGCCATATGCGACAGAAAGTGACTATATATCTAGTAGTTAAACAAGTAATAAAGCAGCATGACAAAAACAATTGCAAGAATTTGAGAAAAATTGAAATTTGACAAAATAAAAAAACAATATAATAAAAATTATTTTAAAAAAAGAATTTAGTTTTTTTGCTTTTAAATTGAAAAATTAATGATGAAAAATTAAATTTCTTTTTTAAAAAAATAAAAAAAATAATTTACTAAAAAAAGGAGAAAAAAATAATGGCAAACGAATTAAGAGGTTTCAGATTACAAGGGGGAGCCTAATGTTACTACTGTAACTCCGGCAGAACCAGTACATAAACCTGAAAAAAACCAGCAAATGATATAAAACCAGAACCTGCTCCAAAGGTTGAAGAACCTGTAAAAGAGCCTGAACCCGCTCCAAAGGCTGAAGAACCTGTAAAAGAACCAGAACCTGCTCCAAAGGCTGAAGAACCTGTAAAAGAGCCTGAAATAAAAAAATCCTGAGATTTTTTTGAGGAACCGCAGAAACCAATTGCCGATAAAGCAGAAAATTTTGTTAAAACAGGAATTAATCCAATAAAGAAACCTGATGCAAGGGAAAGTAGACTTCAAAACGATGGTTTAAAAAAACAGGTGAATTAGTTTCAAATGTTGTAGGAAAAAGGTAACAAAAAAACATAATAATTTTAGCAAAAATGCATTGCCGCTTTATAATTGGGGCATTAGCAATTGAGTGGAATTGTAATGGCTTATAAGTTCATTGAATAAAAAAACAAAAAAATAAAAAAAAGTTGTTAAGAATGATGACAAAAAAAGAACCTGAAAAAAAATGTGGCGGATAAAAAAAGAGCCTGAAAAGAAGGAACCTGAAAAAAATGCTGAAAAACGATGATGAAAAAAAATGTCAACAATAAGTTATTCAGTAGAATATGATAACGCTTCTTCTGTTCTTTCAGATAAGGAACAAAAATTAGATGCCTTAAACAAAAGCAACAAACTCAATTACAAAAAAAGATAAGGGAGACAGGACAATAGTAGTTGCTTCTGGAGCCTTCTAAGAATGGAACAGATCAGATAAATCAAAAAAATTTTTCTGATGAAAGGACAGGAGTTGCAGTCGATTCTTTAAAAAGGAATGGGGCAACAAATGTTCAAATTGCGTACGGAGTTGGTGAAAGAGCTCGCAACCCTTGAATCAACTTCAAAAGACGGATACGCTGGAAGCAAGGCGGACAGGGTAAGCGTTGTAAATGCCGGGCTTGTAACAAAAGCCTGATGCAGAATACTGGTCTGAAATAGTAGAAAAGAACTTAAAAGCAAATGGATTTACTCAAGAGGAGATTGATGAAACAATTAGAAAGTCAATCCAGAATGATAAAGTTATAGATTTAAAAATACGCTGACACAAGGGAGGCTAAAAATGTCCTCGCTCAACTGGAAAAAGGAAAAACGAGCCATACAGAAATGTATTAAAGACAGAATATGGACTTGTTCAAAAAGCATACTAAGGAGGAAGACAGAGCTCGCACTTGCAAGTAAAAAAATTCAGAAGTTTTCACTGCCACTTCAGTTCAAAAATATTTCGCAAACTTCGAGCAATGTTCAGAAACCAGAAAAATGTTCCTGAAAAGAAAATAATGTTAGCGATGCTTTCAAGAAACAGAAAAGAAGAAACAGTTAAATTAAATGATGCAAAAACTGAAAATACTGCCGCCAATAAAGAGCCTGAAAAAGATAGAAAAAGAAAGTATTGATAAAAAGTCAGGCGAAAAAAAGCAAGTAAGGAACTTCCTAAAATGACGGAAGACAAATTAAAGGGCAAGAAAAAAATTAACTGATCTTGGTAAAGAGGTTGCTAACACTAAAAAAAGAAAAAAATAATGCTAAAAAGTAGTTCAAAGCAAAGATAAGAAGGGTTTTCCTTCTTTCTTTTTCTAAAAGAAGTTAAGATAAGAAATTGAGATTTGACATTATATTAATAATATAATAAAATAATCTTGTAAAACAAAATAATAAAGTAAACAAAAGGAGAAATAATAATGGCAAATGAATTAACAGGATGGAGACCAAGAGCAGGAGTAAATGATACTTCAGCCAACGGAAGAGGTCCGCAAGGAGTTCCTGGAGAAAGAGGAGAAAGAGGAATCCAAGGCGAAAGAGGCCTCAAGGTGAACGTGGAGAAAAAGGTGAAAGAGGAGAACAAGGAGCCCAAGGTATCCAAGGAAAACAAGGTGAACGTGGAGAAAAGGGTGAAAGAGGAGAACAAGGAGCCCAAGGTATCCAAGGAAAACAAGGTGAACGTGGAGAAAAAGGGTGAAAGAGGAGAACAAGGAGCCCAAGGTATTCAAGGAAAACAAGGTGAACGTGGAGAAAAGGGTGAAAGAGGAGAACAAGGAGCCCAAGGTATTCAAGGAAAAACAAGGTGAACGTGGAGAAAAAAAGGTGAAAGAGGAGAACAAGGAGCCCAAGGTATCCAAGGAAAACAAGGTGAACGTGGAGAAAAGGGGTGAAAGAGGAGAACAAGGAGCCCAAGGTATTCAAGGAAAACAAGGTGAACGTGGAGAAAAAGGGTGAAAGAGGAGAACAAGGAGCCCAAGGTATTCAAGGAATTCAGGGAATACAAGGTGAAAGAGGTCCCTCAAGGTACTGACGGTAAAATCTTTAAGTGATGGCGATATTGAAAATTATTTGAAAAAAATTATCCTAATTTAGGTAAAAATAATAATATTGAAAACACAAAACCCTAATGTTCAGGATCAAAACAGGACTCCAGTTACAGAAAATGCATTGTCTAATATTGTACCAAGTGTTGAAGTAACGATGGCGATAAAAAAAGAAAAAAATAATAATGCACTTTTTAATCGGATTACCATGCAGAATTATTGCAGGTATTACTGGACTTATAATAAGCAGTTTTAACAAGAAAAAGAAAGAAAAAGAAAAACTTGGAGGCACAAAAAAATAAGGAACAGCAAAACTTTAAAGTAGCCGAAAACAAGGAAGGTGAACAAAAAGAAACACCTGAAAAAGAGGCTGAAAACGGAAAAGGTGACGAAAAAGTTTTAGCAACGTGAATCTCGCACTTGAATTTGACAATGCTTCCAGCGAATTTTTCACCAATGGATAAAAAAAGCTTTTGAAGCTTTTTGCAGAAGCCGAAAAAAAGTTATCAGGATAAATATGATCCTGCTGAAATTCCAGTAATTGGAACTGCATCGAAAAAAATGGTCCAAAAAGATGTTAATCAAAAAAATTGGGAAGTGAAAGAGTCTAATAATGCTGTAAATATTTTTGAAAAGTTCGCTGGACTTGAAAAACACATCAATAAACGTTAATCTTGCCGATGGAGCTTCTACACTAGATTCAAATGGAAGTGACAGGCATGCCGGAAGCAGGAATGACAGGACAGCTTTGATTTCTTTTGGCTTAAAGGATGAAAAAGGGCTTGCAGAATTTTATGAAACTGCAGAAAAGAACTTAATTAAAAAAGGAATGACGCCAAAAAGAAGCGAAAGAATATATTGAAAAAGTTCAGGCTTCACAAAAGGGAAGCAAAATTGATCTGCATGCTTCGAATAACCCGGAATCAGGTAAATTTTACACTGCAGCAAGAGAGAAGGATGGCGCATTTAAAAATTATGACAATCAAAAACAAGGATTTGTTGATAATTTTGAAAAGAATAAAGTTGCTCAAACTGGCACTTCCAAAGATGCACCAAGCATTGCGGAAGATGCAAAAAGGAACTGAAAAAAAGCAGAGAACTTTCAGCCGGAAACAAAGAGACAGGCGAAAAATCCAATTGAACTTGGTGGTAAAGAACCGAAAAACTGTTAAGACGATTGATACTAAAAAAATAAAGAAAAAGATGGCGGAAAAAAAGAGAACTGATCTTGCAAAAAGGGGTTAGTGGCGACAAGAAAAAAATAATAAAGAAAAATTCCAACAAAAAAAGGTAAAAAAATAGAGTTTAAAGGAGCGTAAAGGCTCCTTCCTCTTAAAAAAAGGAAGGTGAAAAAGAATGGGATTATTATGGGATGATGCTAAAGGCTATAATGACACTCTTTCTTCAAGAGATGCTTATAATGATTTAAAAAAATGGCAACTTTGTAAATGAAATGTCTTCCGCTTTTTTTCATCTGACAGTGAACTTTCTAAAATAAATAACCAGAACAAAGATAAAGGCGGGCTTTTTTTCAAGGGCTTGGCAATATGTTTGGAAATGCGGCAAAAATCTCTTACTGATGGAAACGGACTTCAAGCACTAACGGGTGCAATTACTCCATTACTTAGCGGTCAAAAATTAAATGCAGGAACGTTACTGACTACCGGGCTTCAAATTTTTGCCAATATGCAGAACAAGAAAGATAGCGGAAGCGACAAATGGAAGGAAGCGGCTCAGGAACTTAATTATAAGACTGCCATGATGGAACAGAAAAATGCTCAAATGATAAGTGAACTGTATCAGTTAAGAAATGAAATAAGTGAAGCGAGATCGGAAGCAAGGATGTCTTCAAGCGAAAGTTTAAAAACAGAGGCGAAGATACCGCAAATAATGCATTGATGATGGGAATGATGGCTAACGGAATATGCAAAGCAACAAAAATGCTCAGCTCAAGGAGCAATTGCCCAAGCACAAGGCATACAAAATGAAGCGTTGCAGCAAGATCCTGGCACATTGCAGGCTGATGCTTCTAATATTCAGACAGATACAGGAGGAAATGCTGCAGATGCACAACCTCAGCAAGATGCTTTGGCAGGAACTGATGCTTCTAATTCCCAAGATGATACAGGAACATCTGGAGCTGTTGATGAGCCGGTAAAAAAATACTCCGGTTCTGGAAAAAAAGTAAAAAAATAGCGGAAAAAGTAAAAAAATTCTGGAAAGAGCAAAGGTTCTGGAAAAGCTTCAGGAAGCAAGAAAACAAAATCTGACTTATCAAAGCAAGTAGCTTTAAGCAAAAGTTCAAAAACTTCAGGTAAAAATAAAAGTTCTGGGAAACAAAAAGTAAAAGCTTAGAAGAAGGAAGAAATTATTCCTTCTTTTTTTATAAAAATCATTTTTTTAAAAAAATAAGACCAATAAAATTTTTAAAATTAAATTAAAAAAATAAAAAAACATTTTTTTATTTTTTTAACTATTTTTTTAAAAATGTTATATTGTTTTTTAAAATGAAATGCTAAAATAACAAATGAAAGGATGATAGAAATGGAAAATTTAGAGCTTCTTGCACTTATTAAGGAAGATGTAACTCAAATGAAGCATATGAACAATTTTTCAGAAAAATGATCTGGCTTTTTAAAAATGACCACGCTTAACGAAAAATTTTGCAGGAATTTATTTTTGGAGCTTTTAGAAGGAAGCAATATGGAGCAAAACAAAAATTATCTTTGCGAAGTCTCTTGAATTTTATAAAAAAATATAGGAAAAGATAATTTTTTTGGTGAAACTAAAAAAATATTGTGGATAAAATATGCAATGAAAATTCGTATCTTGCTGGAAGATTTGAACTTTCAAAAAGTTCTTTCCTCGAAAACCATAAAAAAACTTCCGTTATGATGAACTTTTTAATGAATGGAGATTTTAGGCATAAGAATAAGGTTCTTGAAATGCTTCATTGGGCTCCTCTTGAGTATATAAATATTGGAAAATCTTGGAAATCAGATCCTGATGTAATAAAAAAAGTGCTTGAAAAGGATTGAGCCTTATCCAAAATTTGAAACTCAGGAAATTTATGACAAAAAAACTTGTCGCATTTAAAAGGCAAATTCAAGGAGCAAATGTTCCGCTTTCAGAAATTTTTAAAGGAAGGAACAAGCAATCCTTTTCTAGGAACTTTATTTTTCAAAATGAACTTAAACAGGTTATGAAAAAAATAAGAACGCGGTACAGGCAATGAGAAAAAGTTTTTTAAGGAAAATCCAGTGTTTATGCTTTGCAGTGGACTTTATCAAAAGGAAAATGAAAGAAAAGTAATTGACATGGCTATAAATTATTCACTTGAACAGCCTCATGATGAAGCATTAAGGAATTTTATGCTGATGAAAAATTATCTTGAAAAGAACAGGGAAAGCAAGCAGATAAAAAGAATTTCTTTCCGATGCAGATTTTTGCAAACTTGACTTCGAAAAAGGTTCCGGCTCGGTTCATAGGGCTTGCGGAACAGGAAGTTCTTAAAAAAATCCTGAAATAATTCTAAAAAGCTCTTGCCAAGGAAAAAAATATATTTAAATTTCTGCCGGATGAAATAAAGGCTGACAGAAGAATAAACTCTTTGATTTTTGTAGGAATAGCAGGGAAAAAAATTACAGAATTCTTAATGAAGAACTTAAAAATGACAAAGAAATTTGTGAACTTGCAGTAGGCAGATCCGCAAAGATGTACTACTATATGCCGCAAGAAATGAAAAAGGATATAGATGTGGCGACTCTTGCAATTAATAAAGACAGATGGAGCTGGTTCCTTATGGATGACAGCATGAAAAAAAATCCTGAAGTTTTAAACTGCATGCGGACTGAAAATCCTTCCCCTCTTCTTAGCGAGGCTTTTAAACTTCAAGCCAAAGCTATGGGAATGGAAGCTACAAGTTTAAAGAACAAGAAAGCTCTTTTTAGAGAACTTATTGCCCAGAATCCTGAAATGATAATTGAAATACCGAAGTCAGCGGCAACAGAAGAACTCTGGCATCTTGCCTTATCAAAGAATATAGAGCTTTATAAAGATATGCCTGAAAAACTTAAGTCCGATGAAAGAGTTCTTGAAACAGTCATAAAAGAAAAATCGAAACAGAAAGTAAAATAAAATTTTATTTTTACAATTTTAGGAATTACAATAAATCACGTCGATCACCCCCTACTTCAGTGGCGGGGATGAATTTGCCAAAGAAAAATGTAATCAAAGGTATGACACTGCCTTGCAAGTCGTAAATGCATGACAGGTGTTTCAGCCATGGGGCTGAGAGGCTGCCAAAGCATATGCCTGAAAAAAAAGGTAAAGGCTTGTAAAAATCCGTTTAAATGATGGAAGTGGCAAGGTTCAAGGGAATCAGTAAGAATCCTGGGTAAATCTTGTTTAAGCCACATAAACAATGGAACCCCTGATTTCAATCACGGGAAGGGTGTCAGAAATGCAGATTTCTTTCAAATTTTTAAATAAGGAGGAGAAATTTTTTTGAAAAAGGATATGAAATTTAAGGAAATTGAACTTTTAGTTTTTTTAATTTAAAGCCTGAAATTTCAATTTCCCCCATTATGTAAATACACGAAGCACTGCGGAAGCAATCGGTTTTTTTAAACTTTCTTTCAGAGCAGAGAGGAAATAGGAATATGTATGTGCTTGCAAAATTTTACGTTAGTAATTGATGGAAAAAGAAATTGTTTTAAGGATGACAAAAAAAAGTCTCGCTGGAGACAACGAGCACTTTTTTTAAAGGCAAAAGAAAGATACTGCCTTGAAAAACTGATTGAAAAAAATAGAAAAATTTTAACAGGAAAAAAATTGTGGACAAATTCCAGAAAGGCAATTGAAAAAAATGGAATTTTTTTAAGCGATGTATACATTTAGGAGGAAGAATGGAAGAAAGAGAATTAATAGCTTTTTACTGCAATGAGCAAACAAGAATATGAAGAATTAAAGAAAGTCTCAGGAAGTGAAAAATAGCCAAAAAAATTAAGGGAAGCCAAAAATACCGAAGATGGAAAAATTTAATCCAGACGAATGGAATGTTCCTATAATAAAAAAAGATAGTCTTTAATATTGACGGAATATTTCATCTTGAAGGTGAATGTGAATTTCATTATGGAACATATAATAATAAAATGCATATCCGCGTTCCTGGATTTGAACAAATTTATCTAAGAAGTCCATTTTCAAATGAAGAAGAAGAAAAACTTGACATTATGGATCTTGTGTTTTTCTAAAAATTAAGAAAGAAACTGAAAGCAGAAATTTTTAAACTTGAATATAGTGACAATCCTTCAATAAATTTTTCTTGATGAATTTAAAAGATATATTTATGAAGAGAATGCAGAGGCAAATTTGGAAGAAATTGAAACCGGAGAAGATTTAAGGACAACTTTATTTCTTAGGCATCTACAGAAATGGCAAATACAGATCGCAATACAATTGTAATCAATAAAGTTGGATATCTGATTGAAGCATATGCGATAAATGTTCCGGAAGACAGGTTATACCATAGTTTTTTTCATATACAGACTTTAATGAACTTGAAAAAAAGTGAAATCATTATATAACATAGATGAAATATTTGAAGGCGGACTTTTGAGCGAGCCAGCATTTACGACTATGGTGAAAAAAACTTTTTCAAAGGAAAAAAAGGTTTTTTTAGGAATGGAAAAAAATATCTTAAAATGAAATACAAGGCGAAACAGTATTAGAAAAGGAGGAAAATATGTCAATTTCAAATATGTTGTCGCTTGGGTTTGAAGTGATTATTCTGCTTTATTTTTATGGCTATAAAGCATAACAAATCGTTTCGCAATAAAAATTTTTTTCAGATGAAAAAGGAATTTTTACAGAAAAAAACATAGACTAAGAATTGAAGTGAAAGAGCCTGAAGTGAAACCGATTGCCTTTTAAAAATTCTTTTTGGATTTATGGCTCTTACTTTCTTTCTGACTGGAAAAAAATGGTTGCAATTATTCTTCTCGTGGGAATAAACTTTTCATTATTCCAAAAATTAAAGTCAAGTTTTGAAAGGTATGAAGAAATTTTTGCTGACAGAAATCCTAGTTTGACAAAAATATAATTTTTATTTATTTTTTTGCTTTGTTGTGGAAATCATGATTATGATTTTAGGAATTTTTTTATTATAAAGTAGGTGAAACGAATGAATGAAGAAGTAGCGAATAAGGAGCCTTTAAAAGTTTGCATATGCGGGAATTATTATGGTAACTTGGCAATAAATTCTATTTTTTGAAAGGCTTGTGACAGGCTTTTTCAGATTACACTGAAGAAAAAGAGATAACTGGAGATTTTTACTCAGACAATGTTCAAATCTGCTTATGCTGATGCCTATATAAATGCACGGATGATTTACAGCCTTTTTAGTTTATGGATATCTGGTTGAAAAAACAGTTGAAATAGATGATATGGATTATCAGGTGAAACTTTTTTTCAGGCAACAAAGGAGCAGATGGAAACAAGAAAAGTTTCGGTTGAAAATTTATCGGGAGTAAAATGGGAAAATGAAAAAGAGATGAAACTTTGGAAACGTCTTGTCAATCTTTTTCCAGAAAGCATGGCAATGTATGGCAAGATTGCAAAAAAAACTTCTGAAATTGAAAGAGATGAAGTGATAAAGCAGATTGTGGAGAAATTTAATTCCTCACATCAGAAGGAAATAGATGGCTTGATTCGGAACAATGTTAAAAATATTGAGGAAAAAAAGTTAAAGAACTTTTTTTGAAAAAAATGGATGATATTTTTTTATAAACAGTATAAACGGAACTCTTGAATACAACCTTGAAAAAAGCTTTGACATTAAAAGTTGCATTCTGCTTATGCTCAAAGATGCTTTTACCTTGATTGCCTTGCAGCTTATGTTTGAAAGTTCTCCAGTAATAGCCAAGAAAAACATGACTTTTTACGGAAACAAGTGGTACATTTATTTTTCTGATGGTTCTTTTTTTGAGGAATACCGAATACGGGAGCAAATCTTTTAAGAATGAAAAAAATCCTCGCTTTCTTAATTACGGAGCAACAGTTAAGGAGACAGGAAAGATTTTTAAAAAAATTTTTTTGAGAAGAGAAAGCCAAGAAGAGGTGATAACAATCCACTAGAAAATTATCCTGAACTTCCTCATAGGCTGTTTTTTTTCCTGCTTGGCTATGGAACTTCCCGAAGAGAAAGTTATGTGGAAGCTTCACTGAGAAATATGAAAGGCAGTGAAAAGGCTATCTTTGAATTTAAAATTGATGATGTGATTAATGAAGAAATGCCTGAAAAAAATCTTTTTCAGCCTTACTGTCAGTTACAAATTTTTAGAATAAGGCGCATTGCGCAGATGCTTGCCCTTTCGGAATATTCTTCAAAAGGCGGTGGACGATTTTGAAACAATGTTCGTTGATGCAAGAAGAGATTTTGAAGATAATGATGAAACCAGTCTTGATATAGAAAGCGCACTCAAAGAAGTTATTGCTTCAGCGGGACCTGAAATTACGGATGATTGGGATGCACTTAAAAAAATATGTTTGCAAGCGACAAAAAAATCAGCAACAGTAAAAATTTTAAAATGAACTTGTGGCTGAAATATTGTTCAGAAGCAAAACAGGCAGAGAAACTATAAGTGAAAAAGGTGAAAAAAATTTGAAAGAACTTCTAAAAGCCATTTTTTTAAGTTCATCAAATACTGCAGTTCAAAGAAACACTCTTGTTTCCCTTTGGAAACAGGGTTTTTTTATAGAGCATAATTTTTTTCGGAGGAAAGAGCTACATCCCAAAAATGATTTAGAGAATTTTAGGAAAAGCAATTTGAAAAAAATTTTTCAGAAATAAACAGGAATTTTTCCTAAACTTATAACTTCACTTGAAGCAATAAAAATTCAGGACATCTTTTAAGGGAACTTGCTGAAAAGCGTCTTCTTGAGCGTGCCCGAAAGAGAATAGTTATAAATTCTGGTTTTGATTTTTGAGGATGGAAACCATCCGGTTGAAAGATATAGCGCTTTACAGCCATATATATTACATAATGGCTACATATGTTAAAAATATTTGAAAACGATGAGCTGGGAATGGGAACTTTTATTAAAAGTCTATGGATTCAGTTCATTACAGCAAATTATTTCATTCTCTTGTATGCGATACTGCAGCTATGATTACAGCAAAAAGAGGAAGGAAAATTTATAAACTGAGAATATTGTAATTGAATATGACTATCTTCCTGAAATAATGAAGAAGGTGGAAAAAAATATTTTAACTTTTTTTCTCCTTGATGAAAAAGGAACTTGAAAAAAATACCTCTTGAAGAGAAGAAGGAAGCAGAAGATGTGCTTCTTCTGGTAAGTACCGCTTTTAAAAACTGCATTTAGTTTTTTTATACGGATCCGTATTTATATTTGAGCCCGAAACTTTCTCCAAGAAGATCAAGTGAAAATGCTGAGAATGAAATTTATACAGAAACTGAAATTTTTTTGGAAGTAATGAACTGCATTGATCCGGAAGAAATCTTTAACATATAAGAAAGGAAGTGTAAATACATGAAAACGACAAAATCAAGTCTTGCCAAGCAGCTCTCAAGCAAAGAAGGAGTTCCTGAATATATTGCAAAAGAAGCAGGTAAGCCAAGTGATTTCTGCTCTTGCAGACAGGATAACGAAATGCGAAAAAAAGTAATGATAAGCGGGCTTGGAACATTTCAAAAAAAAGGTAGGCATATTGGTTTTATGCCTTCAAAAAAACTTAAAAAAACTTAAAAAGGAGGAAATGATGAAGGGAATAAATAAAAAAATGGCGAACTTTACAAATTTATAATGAAAAGGGCAGAACTATTTGAAAAAAATGAGCTTTGAATTGAGGATGTTTCACAAGAAATTTCTGATTTTTCTTGCAAATAATAAACTTGAAGAAATATATGACGACAGATTTTATGCTGACAGGGAATGCGATATATGCTGATAGAGACTATGATTGCTTCCTTTGCTAATACAAAGGTCCAGAAGAATGAACTGTTAAAACGTTGCAACAGGTACAAGAAAGAAAATGCCAAACTTGAACAAAAAAAGTCAAGGAATTAACAAAAAGAGCTTTTCAATTTTAAGGGAAAGGGAGGAAATGAGGGAAGGTGATTTCTAATGACACCTATTATATCAGGGGAATTTTGGTTCAAGGGAAAAAGCCTTGATTTCTCAGCAATGATTGAAAAACGGGAACTGAGGCTTTACATATTCTATAATGGTCTTCTATACGATCTTCTATATTTTTTTCAATAATTTTTCTTTACCTTGAAAGAGTCTATGCCTTCAAGAAATACTATGAAGTCTGAACTGCTTCCACATATTTCAAAAAGTTCTTGACGGAACTGAATTTGAATATACGTTTAAATATTATGAAGCAGTTATTCATATGAAAAATTGAAGAAGATACTGTACAGAACAATATGATGGTAACAAGAATTACAGAACTTATGCTTTTTTTACAATGAAGATGAGGACATATATACAATTGAAGCGAATGCGGAAATAAAATTTTTTAAAAAAAGGAAGGGGACAGGATTGATCTTGTCTATGACAAGATACAGCTTACTCTTGGATACTATAACGATGCAAGCAGTTTGAGAAACTTGACTTCCTTTGTAGGAAAATATATTGATCTTAGCAGTGGCTTTTAGAATCAGCGCAAGCATCCCACGGAATTCTTCCCGTACGATTCCCGCAGCCTCAGAAGACGCTGAAAATTTAATGGAAAGCGGGCTTGTGAAAATAAGCACCGCGGACTTGTTGATTATGGTTCAAAGGACAAGCTGCTTGAAAAATTGAAAGCGAAGCTTGACGGAGTAATAAGGGAAGAGCTCATTGAGGAGCTTGTTGAATATTAAATTAAGAAAGGAAAAAGATATGAAAAACAGCAGCAGTAATTGCGGGAACTTTGATGGTGTCAGGAGGATTGCAGGCCAAAAACGCCGCTTAAAAATTTTTTTCCTGCAAATCAGGAATTTGAGACAGTTCAGGTATTGCCACTTTATAAGAACGACGAAAGGCGGGATTAAAAAGCATATACTGTTAAAATATTGAAAGAATCGGAGGAAAAACATAAACGATTATGTGGTTTTTTGACAAGCCTGTAACTGTTAAAAAAGATTTATATGCATACTCGACACAAAAAAACTGAAAAATCAGAATATAACTGAAGAGAATGAAAAACTCTGTTCTTTTTTTAGAAAATGTCAAGTTTGAGAGGGGGGCGGCTCTTAATTTAAGAACTAACATGGATGAAAGGCTTTCAGACTTTATAAATTTTCACGACGTAACTCTTGAAGGTGGTGAGCTTCTTGTAAGGATAAGCGACAATTCGACTGTTCCAAAGTACGTAAAGACGCCGTTATTTGTTCTGCCTGCTTCTGCTGAATTTGCAGAGGTCAGACTAATAAAGCCTCTTGAAATTGCTGGAGTGAGCTATGCGCTTAAAAAGGACAAAAAAATAGAGGATTACATGCTTTTTTTATGTAGAGCCTCTTTATCCTAGCGAGGCAATAGCGGAAAAAAATTTGCAATGTAGGAAAATTCAATGCCAAAACTTAAAAAGGGATTATAGCATAAAAAAAGACAAGAACAATTATCTTAGGGAAAAAAATTATAATTGGACGTGAAGGGAAGTATATTTTTTTCATCTAATATAATGGATCTTTTCCAGAAATAAAAAAAATTTAAACTAAATAAAGAGGAGGAAAAAGCCGGAACATTAAAAATTCCGGGAAAAAAATTAAAATGAAGAAAAATGATAATTATGTCGCTTATGCTTGCTTCAATGCTTTCATTTGCGAAAAAGGAAAAAAATTAAAAAAATAAAATTTGGGCCTTGCAGTTAAGCTCTGGTGTAAATGCTGCATGCTGATATAAGGAGAGATGTAACTCCTGTCACAACTGAAAATATTTCAAGCAAAGAGGGAAAAGTATTTTTTTCAACTATTGATTTTTTTGGCAGGAAATGGAATACTGTTTTTTTGTGGAAGATATAAATGTTTTTTAAAAAAATTTACGTTTAAAAAAATTTCTTCTTATAAGGATACCGCCATTCTTTTTTTCTTCCGCGTGGAAAAAGAATAATATGTCTCCCTAAAAGTTCAGGATTAATTTCAGAAGTTTATCTTGATGGAAGCCAGCAAATTTCATCAACTGAAAGAAATGGAAATATATGCACAAAGGCTCCAGTTGAAAAAAATTCTCGTGTTTTCATCAAAGGTTGATACCAAGGAAATAAACGGCGTAACTGTCGATTTTAAAGATAAAGTTTTTTTCTTAATGAAAAACGCTCGAAAGAAATTTTTTTAAATAAAAAGGAAGTGTTAAAATGTACAAGGATTCTCAAGGAAGAGGGAGGTATCTTTATCTTTCCCTTACAGATCAGATGGATGTTGCAGGAGTTCCATTAAATGCGTTTAAAAATTATTCTGGGATTTAATGGAGTTATGTATATGGTTACAAAAAGTTTTTTTGGTTATACCGATATTTGTATTCACTGATGATACCTGCCGATTTGTTTCTCAAGAGGACAAATATAATCTTGAAATTTTAAAGAGACATTTTTTTAATCATAGTGAAACATATGATGCTTAAAAAAATAAAAAAATCAAAAAAAATAATGATTGCTAAAAAAATGTTTGAAATGAAAAAGATTAAAAAAATTCAAAAAAAATTTGAACTTTTTAAAAAAATATCTGTTAAAATTGTTTTTGTTAAAGATTAAGAAAAAAATATTTTTTTAAAAACAAAAAAACGGCAAATGCCGGAAGGAGAAGAAATGAAAAAAATTATTTTAGGGCTGGCAGCAGTGCTGGCAATGAATGCAATGGCTCAAGCAGCTTTTTGTAGGGGCTGGATATGACTTTTATAGACACGGCTCAAATGCAAAACTTTCAGGGAGCAAGAAATATGATGGAAACGCCAAAAATAAGAGCCTGAATGGCTTCCCTTTGAAGGTGAAAACTTTAAGGCGGAATTGGTATCGCTCACGATTTTTGGAACAAAGTCAAATAAGTTAAATATGGGATCGGCTACTCCAGCCTATGTAGTTTTTCAAGCCTGAATGGAGCATCAATGACAATACAAAATTCTACAACAAATACAGATTAGGATGGTCATTCAACAGCAACAAGCACAATAAGAGAAGCGGAACTTATGTTCTTGATTCAAGTTACAAATCAGGACCCTATGGCAGGAGCAGAAGTTGGCTTTTGAATACAAAAAAAGGTTGCTATAGGGTCTAACTTACGATGCGAATTTTTATTCCTGGAAAAGGGAAAGAACAAAATAGCGGAACAGTAAATCATCAGTTAGGATTCCCAAGTAGGATATGTTTTTTTGGAGGGAAAAGGCTAAACCTTATATTCCTGCACCAAAACCTGCACCTGTTCCAGAAGTTGTTGCACCTGCGCCTGAACCAGTGCCAGTTGTTGAGAAGAAAGAGGAAGAAGGAAAGTCGGTTGTAAGATTTCAATTTGATCATCCAAAAGTTGACATCCCTGCCGAACAGGAAGTTCTGGATCAAACAATCAACTATTTAAATAAAGCAAAAATATGTTGATGTTGACATTACAGGGCATACTGATTCAAAAAGGTTCTGATGCCTACAATGAAAGGTTAGGTCAACAAAGAGCAAATAATGTTGCAAATGAAATAAAAGCAAAAACTGATCCGTCAAAAGTTAAAATTAATTCAGTTGTAGGAAAAGGTGAAAAAGAGCCAGTTGCTACAAATGATACTTCGGAAGGAAGAGCTCAAAAACAGAAGAGTTGAAATTGATTTTCGAGGATGGTTCGACCAGGAAGAAGATGCAAATTATTAATTTAAAGCATCTGATAAAGCCGGAATTATTTTTTTCCGGCTTTATTAAAAACAAAGAAAGGAAAATAAGATGAATAAAAAGAATGACAATTGCACTTATGTGTACTGCACTGGCTATTCCGATGATGGGAGCCACAAACAAATCAAAACAAAATTTTTTATCTGATGAATCGGCTTCAAAGCTTCAAGTTAAAAAAATTATTTCAGGAAAACAGGAAGCAATTAAAAGAGTGAGCGCTTCATTTGATTATTATACGGATTCGGTTTATGACATTTATGTCACTCCTGACTTTGTGACTAGAATCAAACTCGATCCGGAAGAAAATATTCAAAATGTAATAACGGGAAACGCAGACAGCTTTGAAATACAGCAGGATTTTGGTGGAGCCGACAATGCTCAGTATCTTTTTATCACTGCAAAGGATCTCGATGTTACAAGCAACATCAATATAATTACCGACAAAAGAATCTATACTATAAATCTTTTTTCAACGCTTGATGTATTCAATCCGATAGTGACATTTAATTATCCGGCAAAAGGAAGCACAATGACTTATTCGTTGACAAGGGCAGGACAAAATGGCATTTCAACTGGAAGGGATAGATTAAATGTTGCAAGTGAAAAATCTTGATTTTAATTATTCCATTCAAGGCAAGAATTCTCCGTTTACTCCTCAGCAAGTCTATACTGACGGTGTAAAAACTGTAATCACTATGCCGGCTGATATTCAGGAAGCACCAGTTATCCTTGTTAAAGGAGTTACTGGCGGGGAGTACTGAAGTTGTTAATTTTTGAGTATGAAAAAAACAAAAATAATTGTACATAGAAAAAAATTACAGAAGCAGTTTTTAAAAGTCTAGGAAAGAAAAACTGTAACAATAAAACATAGGTAAGAAAGGAGGGAATTTTTGGAAATGCCAAGTACAGACGAAAGAAATATAGATTTTTTTCAGGGGAAGACACTTCTCTTGATGATCTTTATGATGATGAATTTACCGACGTTGGAGACGACGAAGAAGAAGATGAGGACGAGGAAGAAAAAAATTCTTCAAATTTTTGAAAGCAATCCGAATAAAAAAAAGAATAAAATAATAATTTGGGCCGGTGTTGGACTTTTAGCAACTGTTTTGGGAGTAGTACTTTACCAAAAATGCTCAGAACAAGAAAAAAACGGCAGAACAGCAAGCAAAGCAGCAGCAGCAGGAAAATGACAAGGCAGTAACTGATGGAACTCAGCCTGGAACTGAAGGAAATAATCTTCTAGGACAGCAGCAGACAGCTCAAGGACAGCTTGATGCAGGAGCAGGAATACCTTGTAACACAAACGATCCCAATGATCCGAACAATGTAAATAATCCTAATTACGCTGCTTCGAATGGGCAAGCTACGTTAATCCTAATGGACAGCCACAACAGATAGCCCAAAATCCTAATGGACAGCCGCAACAGATTCCACAAGATAACAACACCGCTTCTTCAGGCAGTTCTTATACTGGAGATTCTGGAACAAGCACAAGTTCTGGAAATAGTGGAAACTATAGCGGGGGTTCAGTTTCATATTCACGTCCCGCAAGAAAACCTAAAAGTGAAAAGCCGATGCCTGCTCCATTGGAGCCTTTCCAGCCTAAAACGATAACTAAGCCGACAGTGTCGCTAGGAAGTGTTTCAAACGGACAGAAAGGCGGGAGTTCAAATCCTGCGGCCGTTACGACTAATGGAACTCAGGGACAGACGCAAGCTCAGGCTGATGCAATTAACAGCACTCAGCAACGTGTAAGACCTTCTAACAATGAAAAGAAAGCTGATAATGTACATACTTTTCTTTTGTCACCAGGTACATATATTCCAATTGCAATGACAACAACATTAAATTCTGACAATCCAAGCTATTTTATGGGAATAGTTAGAGAAAATGTATATTCGCAAAACGGGCAGCATAAGCTCCTTATTCCTATGGGAAGCAAGGTAATAGGAAATTATCAGGCTTTAAGTTCAAACACTGCAACAAGGATGTTTATGTTCGTAGAAAAAATAATTTTTCCGAATCAGGAAGTAATGGCTTTTTTTCAAATGTAAACGTTGTAGATTTGCAAGGGGAAATTGGAACTCGTGGAAAAACTTAACTCAAGATTCTGGCAAAGGCTTGGAAATACAACTTTAGCTCTTACGTTCAGTGCCGCTGACATAGCGTTGAATTTCAGGAAAGTAAGAACTGCTCAGAGAGCCGTCGAAAGCAAAAATGGTGAAAATATTGGAACTTCTACTTGGGAGCAAGTATTAACTTCTCCAACTCAGACAGTGAAAGAAGTTGCTAAAAACCCTTAATGATGCATGGATGATGCCTAAAAAAACAAAATTAAAGTTCCGATAGGTGCAAGACTGAATGTTATGATTCTTGACAACCTTGTAGTCAGTGAATATCGAGGAAGATAATATGGCAAATACAACATCGCTTGAAAAAAAGGATGCATAGGAGATTAAAAGCTTTTAAATTTCCCAAAGAAATATACTTTAAGGGAATTAAAAGCTTTTTAAGAAAAACTTATGTTTGAAGAAATGATCAATATAATGTTTGAGGAGCCGGAAGGAATAAAAAAATTCAAAAATTTTGGAAGATTTAAGCTCATAGACAGATATTATAGAAGTCCAGTTTTTTTGGTGATGGAAGACTTCATAGAACCAAAACGCTTTCATTCAGGATTTCAAGAAATTTCCAGAAAATGTTGAGAAGAAGATTGAAAAAAATGGGGACTGATGTCCTCTTTTTTATAAAAAAATCTTATTTGAAAAAGAGAGGAAAAAAATGCAATAATTAAAATAAATGTAATAAAGGAGTTTTTTTATATGAAAAAAAGAAAAAAAGTTTTCAACTTTCTGCTTTTTTTGCATTGTTTACTGCTTTTGAGTGCATCAGCATATGCCGATGAATCAAGTCAAGCCTTCAAAGCCATATTTGACAATGCGAAGGCGCAGAGTGGCGATGCGGTCATCGCAACTGTTGTTGATGCTCTTTATAATGGATTAATTATTATTTTTCAGAGGGGTTTCAACTAAGATAACAGGAGTGGCAGGAGCCTTTATGGTCACGCTTCTTGCACTTGATAGCGTCAAGACAATATTGGCTTCATTAAATTCAATCGACTATGCTTCAATTATGAAGAAATTGATGCCAAATTTGATTAAAGGAGGTATGATCTTGGCTTTTCTTGTGGCACCAATGCCTCAAGATTCGAATATGCCTGGTTCCGCATTGCCTTCTGGAATAAGCGACCACGGGACAATGTATACATGGTTTGTTGAAAAAGCTGTTCAAAGCTTTTTTTATAAACTGGGGCTTTATTTTTTTGGGGAGCCTAAAATGATGGATCTTAGTGTAGGAAAAAAATGGCGGATGTTTTTTCTCAACGCCGCTTAATCTTTTGATGCATAGCATTACAACATGGGACGTTGTTTGCCGTATTTACTAATATAATAAAGATACTGGCTCTTGTATTTTTGTGTATGGATGGCTTCAAAAATACTTTCAACGCTTATAGCAAATACATTTTTCAGCACTTATGATTTGCGTATTTTTCAGTATTCTTTCTTATGTTTATGCTTTTTGAATCGACAAAAAGTTTATCTCAAAGGGAGTAAATACAGTTATAAACTCAGACAGTTACTATCTTTATGACGGTAGGAATGGTAGGGCTTTCATATCAGGTTATGAAACTTATTTCAGTTGACAACAGCATAGCTGGAATTCTTACTTTGGCTGTTCTTCTTATGATGATGCAAAGAATGTACTGAAAATGTCAATTCCATGGCTAATGCGATGGTTAATGGTTCAGGATTAGGAAATTCAAATTCTGCCGGATTTATGGGAATGCTTGCGCGCTTTGGTTCAATCGTGGGTGGCGGACTGCTTATGGCTACTGAAACAGTTGATAATGTAGCCGCTGATTTCAAGGATGGGGTAATTGACAGCAAATCGCAAACCCTTGGCGGAAAAGCGTTTGACGGGTTTAAAACTGCGGCCAAAAATTCAGTTGCAGGGCAGGCAGGTGCTGGAGTGGCTTTCAGCAATTCATGGAAAATATTCCAAAGCCAAAGCTATGAAGGATATGATGGGCAAGGGGCAGGATTTTTTTACTGCCGCAAGGAATGCAAGGCTTCTTGGAGATGCTCAGAAAGCATTTAAGAATAAAGAAAAAGTTTTCAGGGAACTAGAAAAAAAGGAAACATGGAATTGGAAAAGGTTCGATTGCGGCTATCGGTACGAATGTAATGATTTCGGCACTCACTGGAAACCTTCACGACACAAAGGTGCTTAATTCAATCGGGCAAAGGCTGACAGGAGACAAGAGTGTAAGTGATACAGAATTGAAGACAGACTCAGCAGGAAATGCTTAATGCAGCTGCAACATTGAAGATACTTGAAAATGCTAACCATATTAAAGTTCAAGGAAAACATAATGATATTGACTTTGAAAATCTTGAAAAATATAAGGGTGACAAGCAGATGGAAGAATTTATTAAGCATCAGAGCGAAAGGATTGAAGAAGCTAAGAATGGCAAGATAGATCCAAAAGAACTTCAATCAGATCTTGATAAAGCCAAAAACGATGCTGAACAAAACAGTAGAAAGCGAAAAAGTAAAAAAATGATAAAAATCAGGAGTAGAAGATCTTGTCGGTTCCGTTAAAGAGGGTATTCACCTTGGCGGTGTTGTTACTGGTAAAGGTGGACAGGCTGAAACTGATAAGGCAAGAGACGGAAGTGAAAATCAAGGAAGAGTAAGCACTGGCAGAGACAGTTCTGGTCCGAGCGGACATGAAAAATAATTTTAAAACTGATTTTTAGTAAAGAGAAAAGTTGGTGACAAAGGGTTAGCTAACGAAATAGATCCTAAAACTTTAACACTTAATAGAGACGATGATGGAAATCGGTTACTCTCAATAAACCAGATAAACTTGAAACAACTGGTTTGGGTACAGGCGGTAACAATGTAACTGGAGTTAACGGTTCTGGATTTTTCACTAAAAGTTCAACTGGTGGTTCAAATACGACTTCTGCCAATGTTCAGGAAAGTCTTTTTCGGGTATAGTACAGCAGGAACATCAAAAGTTGAAAGTATAAGTGCTGGAACTGGAAATGCAGTAACAGCTTCAAGTGATATTGGAACTGCCAGAAGTAAGACAAAAAGAGGCAACTGCTTCCAATACAGAAGAACCGAAAGTGCCAAAAATAAATACAAATAATATTACAATTGGAAAAAATAATATTCATAATAAAGAATAGAAAGGAGGCAGAATGTTAGATTATGGAAACTACTGTCTTGCCAATGCAATAGAAGACTTAATAAAATTAGGTGAAGGACATATGGAAACAGTAATGCAGAATCTTGTCTGGTTCTGCTTCATCTTCCTTATATTAAATATGGTTTATGAAATTTTTTTCTTCTTGCAGGAAATCTTGATATGGGGCAGGTGTTTAAAAAAATATTGACAGAATTTATAATAGGGATTTCGATTATGTTCCTGATAAGAAACTGGATGCCAATATTAAACTCCTTTATAATGCCTCTCCTTTTTCAGAAGATACCGCCTTTTTATTTAACTTTAAGATTGGCGGACATACTTTATGGAATTCATCTGACAAGGTTCTTTTTAAATCTTGATACATTATGGGCTACGCTTGAACAAGTGCCAGATAAAATTGGAGAGAACAAAGGGGGACTGCAAGTTCTGATAGAATGGGTAATGATTTCTAATATTGGGATTTATCTTTCTTACTTAAACTTTTAAAAAAATAATAAACTTGGTTTATAGTTGTGCTTATGTTTGCAGATATAATGAGAGAAATAATTATGATGCACTTAACTTTTTATGTTTTTCAGGAATTATTTTACCCCTTTCGACATTTAAGCCTTTCAGGGATCAATATTCTCTTAATATTGTGCAGACACTGCTTATATGTACATTCCAGTATTATATGCTTTTTTTCTTCTTGTAGGAACTATTACAGGATTTATGGGATTCCTGCTTGGAAATTATGGAATGTTTATTCATATAATGGCCTCTTACTTTTTAAAGGGAATGTTTAACGGTATTCTTAAGGCAATACATTTAGCGGGTGAATCATTATAATAATATATCGCTAAAACAAAATTTTTAAAGAAAGGATAAAAAAATCCTTTCTTTTTTTATGGTTGATTTTTTTATAATTTATGTTATAATATAACATTAAAAGATTAAATAAAATAATGTCAAAGATAAAAAGGAGTAGGTTAATATGAATATAAAATTAAATGATGATGTAAAATATATTTTTAGATAAATTAAATAAAAGCAGGAGAAGGGTTTCTTGTTGGCACTGCCTTCGTGATATTGCAATAGGGAAAAAGGCCCAAGGATTTTTGATTTTACAACAAATCTGGAATATGATAAAGTTGCCGAAATCTTTAAAAAAATTACGATACAAAAAGAAGTGGGAAAAAGCGTTTGGAATAATAACGGTTAACGTAAATAATGAAAAATTATGAAATTGCAAGATATAGAAAAGATGTAAATGCAAACAGTCATTATGATACGAAAGTTGAATTTGTTGAAAAAAATTGAAGATGATTTGGGAAGACGCGATTTCACTTTTTAATGCTATGGCATATAATGAAAAAAAGAGGGATTGTAGATTTGTTTGGAGGAATGGAAGATATAAAAAAATAAAACTGTAAAATTTATTGGCGATCCTGACAAAAAGAATTGCAGAAGATGGGCTAAGAATTTTTAAGAGCATTCCGTTTTGCCTCTGTACTGGGTTTTTAAACTTGACAATGATACAAGGGATGCAATTTCTGCAAGAAAAGATGAACTGAAAAACTATTTCAGCTGAAAGAATTGGAATGGAATTCAATAAAATACTTTTTAGGAAAAAAACGCTCCACAAGTTTTTAGAAGAGATGAAAAAAATACAGGAGTTCTTGAAATAATTATTCCAGAAATTAAAAAAATACCTATGGTTTTGAACAGCATAGTCCTCATCATAATAAAAAAACTTGTGGGAGCATACCTTGGAAGTTTTTTAAAAGGGATTCCAGATGAGCTGGAGTTAAAATATGCAGCTCTGCTTCACGATATTGGCAAGCCTTCAACTCAAACTTTTGATGAAAAACGGAATTGGGCATTATTACGGACACGATAAGGTCGGTGCCGATATGGCTAAAAAAATATTTTGAAAAAAATCTAAGGCAATCGGGTGAAATAGTCAATAACGTTTCCACTTTGATAGAGAACCATATGCTTCTTCATCAAGATATAAATGCAAAAAAACGATGGCAAAGCATATAAGAAAAAAATTACTCCTGAACTTTTTGAAAAACTTATAAAACTGAATATTGCAGATAACGATGGAAAAAGCTGAAGAAAGAAATGTAAAAAGAAAAAAATTATATAGTAAATTTGAAAGAGCATTGGAACTTGCTCAGCCTTGTCTTGATGTAAATACCCTTGCACTAAATGGAAATGAAATAATGAAATTTGGATATAAAGGCAAAGAAATAGGTGAGATGAAAGAAAACTTGTCGCAAAATGATACTTGACGGGAAAGTGAAAAAAATTCAAAAAAATGAGCTTCTGGATGTTGTTAAGAAATTACATAAAAAGTAATCATTTTTGAAAAACAATCAAAAGAAAAGTTTCAAACAGAGGTAAAAATTTTTTTCCATTTTAATATTATAAATAAAAAAATTAAGAAAAAAATTATTTTATTAATTATTGTTATTATAAAAGAGGTGATGAATATGTTAAAAAAAGCTTTTAATCAAATATGAAATACTTGAATTTATTGAAAATAAAGAAAAAAACAGAAGCAGAAATAGTTGAAAATTTTTTTCCAGATATTTTTGAGCCTGTTGATATAAAAAAAGTTTAGAAAAATCTGGTCAATGAAAATGAAGTGGTTTTGAAAGATGGAAATTATAAGAAAAAAATAATTTGTTCTTTTTCCTTGTTGACAAAATATACTTATTATGCTATAATATTTTTTTGTAACAAAAACTTGAGAATATCAAACAAATATAAAGGAGAAGAAAAATGAAAAAAATTTTTAATCTTATTAATATTAACTTTAATTGCAGTAACATCTTGTGTTGATTTATCATTAAATGCCGGAAGCAATGGAGCTTCGGTTGGAGTGGGTCTGAGTTCAAAAGATGGAAATATAAGATGGAATCAAAACTTAGATTTATCAAATTAGGCAAGTTAAATTCTTGCCTTTTTATTTTTAAAAAAATAAAAGGTTAAAACTTTTTTTGAAATATTAAAAAGTTGTTGAAGAACTTGAGGGTTAAAAAAATAATAATTTTTTTGAAAAAGTCAATATTAAATTGAATTTAAACGATAAATTTTTTTATGAATAAAAAAATTTGATGTTTTAAATGATAAAAAAATAAAATAATTATATTTACTTTTTATTCGAGATTTTTCAAATTATTGAAATACGGATTAAAAGTTTGCTATAATCTTGTTATAAAACTGTTTATTAATTTCAATAAAAAAACAGGCTAAGTTTTAAGAATTCCTGTTTTTTTAAAAAAATGTTGCTGAAAAGGAAACAAAATGGATTTATTTGAATTTCATATTATGGAAAAAAATTAAAAACTACACTTTTTATCTCTTAAAAGTCTAGGAATGCGGTTCCAGTGAACTTGGGAATTGTCAAAAAAATGAGGAAAGTGAAGCAAGAATAAGATATTTGTTTAATAAATTTGAAAAAGGAAGACGGAAAATTATGGAACTTTGCTAAAAAAAGCTGTCACTTCTCTTTACGGAAGGAAAATAAAAAAATCAGACAGAGGATTACATGGCAATTTGTGACACCGCCTCACGTTGCATCTTAAACAGGGAACTGCCAGAAGGTTACAGTCTGTATACAGAAATAAAGCGGGAAGGTATTGAATGGACTGTAAAAAAATATGGATAAAAAAATGGAAAAAGTTTGCAGAAGAAGCTTTTAGGATACGGTGACGGGCCTAAAAGCCCTGTATATTTTTTTCCTTTCGATGGCTTTTTGAAAGCCATGATACCGCCAGTGCGTGCTGTTGAAGTGACACCACTTTTAGAAAAGCTGGCTGAAATAAATTCACAACTTTTTGAAGGGCTTTATTTCCGTGCAGATAATGATCTTGCTTCGGCGAGATATATGTTTGACTATATAAACGCACTTGAAATAGCCGAGGAAACATTGAATATGAATCTTGTGTTACCACTTAACGAAACTTTTATAGTAAACGCCAAAGATTCTGAAATCCTGATAAAAAAAACTGATGCAAGCCATATCTTGACTGATGAAATAGAAGCCTATGAATTTTTACGGAGCTTTAAGCAGCGGATAATGAAAAGGCGTCCAAGAAAATATAGGATAGAGCAGAAAGAATATAAAGATTTTGTACTTGATGATTTTTCCTATTCATTTGAAAAGCCGATATATGATATTGATGTTACATATTTGAAGGAACTGGCTGAATATGCTCCTGGAATTCATTTCAAGATAACAGACAAGGAGAGGGAAATATTGTATTATCCTTCAAGTAAAATGATTTATCTTTCAACTTCCGATCGTGACGATGGTTCGTTAAATGTTCTAGCAAAAAAAGTTTAGAAAAAAATCTGGAAATTTTTAAAAAGTGTGGAATTAAAGTTTAAAGATAATCAAGCATTTGTTCCAGTTCAGGAATTCAAGAAAAGACCAGAACATTTTTCAAAACAAAAAGAAAGCCACAATGCAGGAAGATTTTTCCTTTTTAACTGTTGACAAATCAAACTAATTATGCTATAATTAATTATCAAATTAAAATAGGAGGAAAAATATGCAATCAAGCAAAACAGATTTAATAACTTTTTGCAAGAAAAAGGAATGAGTGGAGAACCCAAAACTTTCAAATGGACTAATTTAAAAATATGATAAATTAGAAAAAAAGGGAAAGTTTATGCCCTTCCAATTAAAAAAATGATGACATTTATTTTTGAAGTTTTAGACATTTTGAATGTAACTAAACTTGCTATAAAGGCAGTTCTTTATAACTGGAACAAAAAAAGGTGGAGAATATCCTTTTGCAAATTATCTGACTATCAAAAAAACGCTCAAAGGATGGAGTTAAAATTACAATAACAGATTCTAAAAATTTTAGAAAAAAAGAGCTCTCTCAAGCACCGCAAGTTTATTGCGATGCAGTTTCTGAAAAGAATGGGTTATGGAAAAAAATAAAGTCTAAAAAAATTCATCTAAAATGGCTTTTAATTGAAAAATTACGGAGTTGCTTTCTGAAAAATGGAGAAGACGTGAAAAATCAAAAAAATATGGTTGTTGATAAGAAAAACAGGTGAAGTAAAAACTTTTGATGGAATTTGATGAAAAGAAAAAAACAAAAATTGTTTAAACATTTATTTGAAGATTCTAAATATAAAAAAACCTGAAAAAAAGCAAAAGAAAGATAAGGATAAAGAAAAATAAAAAAAAGAGCAAACTGAGAAGGCTGTTTTTTTATAAAAAAAATATAAAATACTTTTTAAAATATTTTTTTATTAATTTTTATAATTTGATATAATAAAATTGCTCAATATGTAGATATAATTTATTTAAAAAAAATAATTAATTAAAAATTTTTTTAATCAAAAATATTTTTTTAATTATTTTTTTATTTCATTTGAAAATTTGAGTTGCCACCGCTCATTATTTTTGTTTCCAAAACAAAAAAAGACAGGAATAACTTCCTGTTCTTTTATTGGTAGATTCTTCTGTAACCATCTATTTTTGCACCATTTTTCTGTTTTTGAATATCTTTTGTACAAGTTAATAAAAGCTTTCACTGACTCGTTCCTTGCATTTCTTCTTCGATATCTTCTATTCTTCTATAACCTAAAAGCAAGATATTTAGCTTCCGCTGTTGTTCTTGTCACTCCATTTAATACAGAGCAGCCTTTTGCATTACTCCTAATACTGATAATAAGATTAATAATTTTTTTCATATATATCATTCCTTTCATAAGTCAGGATTTCTTGTCCTGCTGTTTTGTTATCTTTATTATGTAACTATTATAGCATAATTAGTTTAATTTGTCAAGAACTTTTTTTGTAATAATTTTTATTATTTTTTTAAATTTTTAAACTCATTTTTTTATTTCTTTTTTTCAAATGAATAAAAAAACAAAAATTTTTTTATTTAAAAAAATAAAATGAATTTGTTTTTTTATTATTTGCCATACTATATTTGTTGTTACTTATATTTTGATATATTTTTGTTGTTTGGGATTTCCAAATTTTTAATATTTATAGCACAAATAAAATTTATCCAAGTTTCTTTTATAAAGATAAATCTTTTTAAAAAAATGAAATTCAAATATTTTTTTGTAAAAAGCAGGATATGTTGATCTCATTTTATTTTTTTCTTATTTTTTTCAATTATATGTTCTAAAAACGATTTGATTTTTTTCAGAAATAAAAAAATTATAATTAAAGTAAAAGGAATTTTTGGAGGAAAAAAAGAATGAAGAAAAATAATTGTTTCTTTTTCTTCTTGCAGCACATCTTTTTCGTAATTTCTGCTCCCGCTCTGGCGGAAGGCATACAGACTGGAACAAATGCCTATGAAGATCTCGCAGAGAGCCTCAGCGGCTGAGGAGATGTTATGGAAAGTTGAGGAAGAAAACAGGAAAGCCTCTGAACTCAGTGATCAGCAGTACAGGAATTCCACTGCTGAAATCGGAGTAGGGGCAGGAAGTGCAACATTAACTTTTGGGCTTGGACTGGGCGTAAAGAATTTGATAAAAAATAGCGCTAAAGGTACAAGATCAAATAAGACTGATACCCAGTCAACTCCGGCGGACTGGGATCTTAAAGCAAAAAAATTTAAAAGCCTTGGGAGATTTTTTTCTTATATCGGCTTTTATGGCAAGAGAATTAAGGGAAGTGTTTACAGAAAGCAGAAATGGACATTCTCAAATTGATGACAGCGGATTTACAAGCAGCTGGGGGAATATGAAAAAAACAAATGATCCGCGTACAAAAGCTGTTGTCACAATATTCAGGGCAGTCGCTCATCTTTCGCAGGAAATTGGGAAGAAGATAGCAAAATTAGCTGGAGCAATTATTATTGTCGGCGGAGCAATAGAAGTTATGCTGATAATTTTAAGGGAAATGGTTGATCCGAATGAGGAAAATCTTCACACCATGGGCTCCATTATAAAAGGCATAATGCCTCAGCTTGTGTTTATGACTATTATAGCGGGGCTTATTTCAACTGGATTTTTATGGCAGATTTATATAGGACCGATTTTTTCGCTTAGCATGGGAATAGGAGGAATTATAGGCGGAAAAACATTTACTCTTTATACTTTGCCAGATTTTTATAACGAAACTTTTTAATGCTCCTTTTGAAGTTATATGGGCCGGAATAAAGATGATATTCAATGTAAAGATGGCAGTCAATTCATTTATGCCATTTCTTGTAATAATATCAGGGATACTGCTTATGTTTCTAGTGTTCAAGGCAATATGTGAAATGATGCAGGTGATAGTTGATTATATTCTCGTAGGGCTTTTTGGAACGATAATTTTAGGGTTTATGGTTCTAGGAATAACAAAGAAATCAGGTTCAGGAGTAATTGGAGCATTTCTAGCGGCAATAATGAATGTAATAGTTCTTTTTTCAATTGCGGGAATCATTTTCAAACTTATAGATACGCTTGAACAGGGATCGAATATTTCAGCCGGAAAACTTCTTGCAGTAATATGTTCGCTCTATATTTCCGTTACTATGATTGGAATGGTAAAGGATATAGGAAAATCAATCCATCAGGGAAGCAATGCTTCGGTTCAGGGTTCAGCTGTTATAGACACATTGGTTGATGCAGGATTCCAGATTGCAACGTTCGCTACAATAGGACAGGCTGTTGCAGCTGTAGGAGCTCAGGAACTTGCCAAAGGAATGAGTGAAGAAGTCTATAAAAAGGTAAAACTGCTGCCGAGGTTCAAAAAAAGGCTACTGAGGATTTCAAATTTGGAGAACGTTTCAAGGCAGGGCTTGATGCGATGAAAAACGGAGAAGGAAAGGGAGCTTTTAAAGGCGAACAGATCGGGAAATTCTTCCAAGAGTATGCTGAAAGAGCCAAAGGTATGCATGCTTTTAAGGGATCAAACAAAACTTATGCTCAAAGGTGAAGGCGGAATGCTTGAAAAGCAAAGCGTATTTGGAAACGGGAAAGCTGGAAAAGTTGTGCCTAAAGGGCTTACTGGAACAGTAGAAGATGTCATGAGAGGCCAAAGACAGATAGAAGAAGCAAGGCTTAAAAAAGCGGAAGCGGCAAAAGGGAAACTTGGGAAAACAGGCAAGGAAGCATTTACAAATAAAAATAGCAACGATATGGAACAGTATGCAAATGCGTACGCTCAGGCTTATGCTGAATCAGCAAATGAAATGGCTGGAGGTCAGGATTTTTGAAAGTTACAACGGAAACTCTGATGACAGTTTAGAAGAAGATGAAGTTTAAGAAAAAGAAGGACTCAAATTTTGAGTTCTTTTTTTAAAAAAAAATTTTTTTAACTATATAAAAGTTAAATTTATTAAAAAAATTTGAAATTTAAAAAAAGAACTATTATAATTAACTTAAAGGATAAAATTTAATTATAAATAAAAAAAGGAAGTGATTTTAAATATGAAAAAAACAATACTGGTGCTTGCAAAGCAGTTTCAACCTGCGCTTTTGCATCGCCTTTTTAGGGGAATGGGTTCTAATTCAAGTGAAAATCTTGTCTCATCTCGTTTTGGAAAAGTTACAACAACATCTGTAACAGAAACAAAAGAAAAAGGGGACGGTGATATCATTGACAGCATTCCGAAAGAGCAGATAAATACAAAGCCCACATTGGCTGACTTAAACAGGAACGCTGCGGACAGGAGCAGTGTGCCTTCTACTTATAACGGAAAATATGCTCTTTTACAGAATGCGTTAAACAGACTTCTTAATGCATCTTACAGCTATCTTGATGTTCCCTATGTCTGAGGGCGGTACAACAAGAAGAGGGCTTGACTGTTCCGCGTTTGTCAAGAACGCATATTCTGAAATAGGAATAAATCTTCCAAGGGTTTCAAGGCAGCAGGCAGAAGTTGGAAGAAGCGTTTCACTGTCAGCGATGAGAGCGGGTGATTTAATGTTTTTCTATACCGACAGTTCACGCCCACATACTGTTACGCATGTAGGCATGTATATCGGGAAGAATAAAATAATACATGCCTCAAGTTCAAGCAAGAAGGTAATAATTGCAAAATCTTAACAATGGATATTTTTCTTAACAAACTTGCTGGCATTAAAAGAATAATAGATGTTACCGCTTAAGCGGGTAAAATTAAATAGACAAAAAAAATATTTTTTTGCCTTGATGTTTTATTAACTGAATTTGCACCTCGTTTCAGGTTCTTGGCTTTATAAAAGGTAGCCATTCAAAATCGAAAAATAATGAGGTGCTTCTTAATATTTAAGACTTGGCAAAGCGGAAAGGGGTTATTAATGACAGATCAAGAAAGAAGGGAGCTTGACGAAAAGTTCAATAAATATTTCAGGGACACCTTCATTATTGAAAAAGGTGATCTTTATGACAAGTACAGTGATAGGAAGATCGATGTTTCATACAATTTTGATGAAGAAAGATATGCAACTCCACAAAGTGTTTTTTCAGCAATAAAAGATGCTTTTGAGAATGGAAAGGGCGAAGAAATGGAGTTGTTTTTAAGGAAACTTGACATTTTGGCAAAGGATAAGGTTGAAGCGTTCAATGCTCTTAACAACAGAGCCGTTTTTGGTGACGAGCCTAAAGTCAGTTCAGATTTTTTTAATGTCTCGCAAAAAGAAATGATGGTTATAAACGGTGAATATGTTTTGGGACACAACATTTCTGAAGTCGATAATTTGCGGAGCGATCCTCTTAGCGAACTTTTAAACAACAAGGATGATATTTCAAAAATTGATTTCAAGAATGTTGCCGAACTTATAAATACAATGGATTCAAGCGAATTAGATGCCATAATGAATTCGGATACAAATAAATTTATTAATTTAAGAACTGAAAGGGCATATAATTATCTTAATGTAAAAAAAGGGCTTGATCAGTCGGCCAAAAGAGAAAAACAGTTTGAAATTCTTATGCTTCAGACTTATCTTGATCATAGAGGTCATGTCGCCTTTTAACCAGAACTTTATTGACGAAAATGATTGCCGATATGATAAGGTATGGTGTAAGAAAGACAATGGGAGCTTTATCTTATGCCGCTTACAATATTTCCAAAGGCGATTATGTTCGGTCCTGGTTCATTATTTGATACAATGAGCAATATAAGGAAATCTTTAAGAAACCGTAAAATAAAGAAAATGATTGAAGGTGAAGATGAATATCAGTTTGAGTACAAGACTTTTGAAAGGATGCTTAAAAGGGAATACTATCATTCTGAACTTGATGATATTAATGAAATAGATAAAAACAGGAAACATATTAAGGCTTCAAATATAGAAGATATGATTGAGATGGTTGAGTTCAATGCTCAGGATTATCTTAAAGAGTATAAGGAAATAATGCCTTTCTTAAAGAAACATAGGCTAAGAAAAAAATCCAAAGTTGAAATGAGAGCCTTTTATCATAATATTGACAGAGTCTTTTCGGATATCGAAAGACGTTCAGGAAGACAATTATCCGACATTACAAAGAGGCTTATAAGAAATGAACTTGTGCTTAACACTTTTATTGAAAAGGATCTTGTTCAGATGGAGTATGCAGTTATTGAAGAAAAGGACAGCAACTGGTTTGGACTTAAAATACCGTTAAAGGAAGGAAAGCCTGATTTCGAACTTCTTGAAAAAAATCTTGTGCTTGTAGGGGAAAAAAATTTGAGAAAGCTTCAAAAGGAAATTGAAGAAGACTTTGGGAAAAGAAAAAAATATTTAAGACAGGTTGTTCATCTTATGCCTAATGAAAGCGATGGAGTTGATCTTGAAGCAGGCTTGGATGAAAACAGGGAATATCTTAGTCAATTTTTCTGATTTTTCTTCCTTTCAAGGAACCTGAAGAAATTGAAAAAGCTTATAGACGATGTAATGGGCAAAGAAGGTGAAGATGTCTTTTCAAGGCAGCCGCTACAGTGGAGCCTTGGCGGACAGACATTTAGATGCGAAACAAAAACTTGATGCAAGGCTTCTGGCGGTTCTTGACAGCAAGTATGCTAATCAGATTACAAACTGAATGGATACGTGACAATCTTGAAAAACTATGTAAATTCAACGGAAGGAAAAAAATTCACATACAGTTACGTGTTTGAAGATCTTTATGAAAATATAACTTCAAATCCTCAGTTTAAACTTTCAAAGCAAGATGCAGACTTTTTTAAAGGATCACGCCCAAGAAATCGAAAGAAGTCTAAGGCATTATGAGAGCGTTGATACAATAATGAAAAGGCATATTCACGAATTTAAAGATTATAAGAAAGTTGAATATGTGCTTAATGTTTTTTTCAGAAAAAAATTATGAAATAAACGACACGAATGAATTTTTATGGCGAAAAATCCTAATATAAACAGGGATGCGAATACAAAGTACGTAAAGGTTTTATGAAAGAGGGAGCGATCCACGAGAAGAAGTATTTACAGGTGCAGGGACTAAATCTTCTGATTTTTGAGCCGGATAAATTTGAACCCGAACTGACTGACGAAGACTTTTGCCATATATGAAGTCTATGCAAAGAGGAACAGGAAAATAATTTTGACTATGATAAAATAATGTCGGAAGGCGAGATGAATGCAATTCTTTCCAGCCAGCCGGAGGAAGCACGAAAAAAGCAACTATGCTTTTTAAGTGATTTAAGAATAAACAAGGAAACGCTTGAAAGAGCAAAAACTGAAAAAAAGAATCAAAGATGGAGCAAAAATTTTCGTTCTGTAATGTCAGGAAAACCAAAAAAATTGATATAATTGAAGAGCCTCCAAAAAAATCCTGAATTTCTTGCAAACAGCACTTTCATTAAGCAGGATCTGAAGGCTCAAAGAAATATTGAGGAAGTAAGCGAAAAGAAAATTCAGAAGCATGAATTTGAAGAATTTGCAGATGAAATGACTAAAATAGAATTTCTTGACGAAGAGCCTGAAACTTCTTATTGCGGAAAATGAAGATTTTAAATTTATAAATTAAAAAAACTTCCGGAAGGGAAATATGAAATGGAACTTTTTTTGGAAGGGATAAAGAAAAATCCGACTGCAACTTTAAAACTTTCGATAAACCCTGACTATGAAGGGGGAAATAAAAACAAGATGAAGAGCGTTCTTGAAGGCTTTTGGAACTTATGGGGAAGAGAAAAAGCAAGAATTGTTGCAAGAGCGTTAGAAGGAGTGAATCAAGAGCAGATAAAGGAAATTTTTTAGGCAGGAAAAGATTGCAAAAGGCAAAAAGACTTATACCTGAACTTGAAAAAAAGGCGAAACACGCAGAAGGCTTTTCAAATGATGCCAAGACAGTATTCAGGCTTGCCAGAAAAAGATTACAGCAAAGAAGAGATATGCCAAGAGCAAGGCTGATGCTGTTAATGCTGTTTCAAAGGAAATGGTTGAGATTTTAAAGAAAAAAATGCGATTGAAGAAAAAAAGACGGATTTAGTAAAAGCATTGTTGAAAAAGTTTGACAGCGGAACATTAACTCTCCTTGAACTTTCAAATGAAATCTCAAAAAGAATGAAAATGCAAAGAAAAATCCGCTTGAAGGAATTTTAACGAAAGAAACGAATCAAGGAATTAATGGCAGCCTTTGCATATAAACTTAAAGGAGAAGTAAATAAAAAAACTTGAAGAGGGGAAAACAGTTCCTGAAAAAAAGAGAAGAAAAATCCTAAAAAAACATAGTTGACACCAGAAGCGACGGTTCAGTCAAAAAAATGCAAAAACCGATCTTGAAAGATTTGAAAACCATAAAAAAAGAAAGTTCAGGAAGACAGTGTTATTGAGAACAAAAAAATTGAAAAATTTAAAGCATAAAGTGGAGGCTACAAAACAGGAAGTAGAAACAGTTATAAAGGATGTCAAGGTCGCCGCTGATGAAAGCAATACCGAGCATAAGGCTGACGAAGATGCACTTAATGCGACTCGTTAAAAGAGAGCCTTGACGAAGCAACTGCAGAACGTGAGATGGATCTTAAAGCAGTCAATGTTGAGTACGCAAAAAGAAATGTCGCTGTTAAATGATGAGGAAAAAAATCGGAAGAAACTGCGGAAAGAGAAAGCGAAGAGAAGGGAAAAAGAGAAGAAAATGCACTGAACAAAAAAAGAAGAAGACAGTGAAAAAAAGCAAAGCGAAGATATTAAAGAAGAACAGGAAGAAATTGAAAAAGAAAAAAAGAGGATGAAAATAAAAAAACAGGGAATAAAAAGAGGAGGCGTACGCAAGATGATAAGTTTATTTAAAAAAGATAAAAGCATTATCTCCGAAAAGATCATAAGAAAAAGAATTGCAGAACTGAATGCCAGAAAAACTGGCATTCTTGTTTCCAGTTTTATTCTTGGGGAAACAGCAAAATATAGAATTTCATCAGAAGGCAACAACAGTTCTGTACTGAAAGAAATAAAAAGGTTTAAAACGAATGACGATATTGTCCTTTCAATCGAACGTGATACGCAGCGTGAAAGAATAAGGCAGGCTACTGAAATTGTTTTCGGAACAATGGAAAAAAACGGGAGAAAAAAATTATAGATGGTGAAACTGTCTACTGGAAGATTGAACACATGTCCTTAAAATTTTCAGGAAAATCTTGCATTATTCTAGCTCATTTCTCGCGCTTTGACAGTCCTGTTGAAATATGGAGAATAGAAGATGTGAACAAATTTGGATTTACTTTCCGAATCCTCAAAAGATATGAAAAATTTTTTTGAGGAAAAAAACTAAAATGACTTCTGAAAAATTTAAATCGTAAATTTGTAAAAAGAACTTGAACTGGAAAGAAAAAGAATAAAAAAAACTGGGAAAAGTTGAAGATGAAAAGCCAAAAAGAACAGGAAGAAAAAAATTTTTGAAGCCTAAAATGGTTAATGATTTTTTTCAAGCAAATCAGAAGAAAAAAAGGAAAGAAACTTTTTTTCTAAACTTTTTAGAAAAAAATAAAGAAAAAGCAAAAAAAGAAGTTCCTAAAAAAAGATGATACTGTTTCAAAGGAAGATATTGAAAAAAAGTTTCGATGAGATTATGGAACTTTATCCAAAAAGAGCCTTGACAGAATAAACTATGAAAGTGAGAATAGAGATTAATGGGAAAAAAATTATTAATTTGTGAAAAAGCCTTCAATGGCAAAAATCAGTGGCTAATGCCTTAAACGCTCCAAAAAAAGGAACGAATTATGAAAAATTCAGAATTTGTAATATCTTCACTTGTGGGACATATTATGGAATTCAAAAAGTTTTAAGGATTATCCGAAGTAAAGAAATTTGAAGATGAAAAAGGGAAACTTATATGGGGAAATATCAAACTTCCCTTTGTTCCTGAAAAATTTGTTTATGAAGTGACAAAAACAAAGAAAGATGTGTATAAAAATGTCATAGATCAGATAAAGAGAAATGATGTTGAAGTTATATATAATGTAGGCTGATCCAGACAATGAGTGCTCAAGTTCTTGTAGACAACCCTATAAAAGCAAGCAAGACTTCAAAGCCTATAAAAAGACTGTTTCTTGATGACATAAATTCTCAGACAGTTAAAGAAGCATTAAAAAAAGATGTTGACAACAATTCCAAGAAATGTAGGGATATGTATTCATCAGGAAGGGCAAGAGCCTGAAATTGACTGGATTTATGGAATGAATATGACAATATATGCAACCGTGAAAGTCTAAGACATTATTAAAAGTGGGAAGGCTAAAAAGTTCCTATAATTGACTATATATATACAAGGGACACTGGCAATTGAGAATTTTGTTCCTGAAAAATACTTTTCAGTTGAAAGCAGGACAGAAGTTAATGGATTTCAATGAACCTTGTATCAAAAAGAATTTGATAAACTTATGGGAGAAGATGCTCAAAAATATGCAGATGAGCCTTAACAATTATCAGCTCTGTAATTACAAATATCGAAACAAAGGAAGTAAAGAAGGAGCCAAATGTTCTATGGAATGCGAATAATCTTAAAACAAATGCGGCAAAAATGCTTGGAGCTTCCGCAAAGGAAATTGAAGATGCTATGCAGAAACTTTATGAGGCCGGTTTTATAACTTACCCAAGAAGTGATTCACAATGTCTTCCTGAAACTTCAAAGGAACAGGTGAAAGCAATTATTAACGCAGTTGAAGATGACAGAATTGCTTTCAAGGATAAAAAAAGAAAATTTTTTTAATGACAAGAAAATATTGCAGGGACATAGTGCCATAATAATAACTGACAATATTCCTGTTGCATCTAAATTATCTCAACTTGAAAATGGCGATATCAAATAATAAAGAATAGATTTTTGTGCTAACTTCTGCAAGGAGGAATGCCTTGTTGATGAAACTTCCGTTGAAATTACAGTAGGACCTGAAACATTTAAAAAAAGAAAGGCGAAGTGATGAAGCAGGAAGGGCACAATGTTTTTGAAAAAAAGTTAAACTTTCAGGGAACTTCCTTCATTTGAAAAAAAGGTCAAAAAGTTTGATGTTGATTTCAAGTCTCTTGAAAAAAACTGACAAACCCACTCTGCTAAAATAACAGCAAAAAAATGCTTAACAATTATCTTGAACATCCATTTAAAGATGAGAAAGATTATGATAATGAAGAAATGACAGAAGAAGAATTCAAGATGACCGCTGAAGGATTGAAGATTGGAACTTCAGCAACAAGAGTAACGGCAATTGATGAGTGTGTAAAAGCAGGATATATTACCTATAACAAAAAAACTACTGTATATTCAATTACCGAAGTTGGAAAAAAATCTACATGGAGGCAATTAATGCTCTTGGAATAGATTTAAAAAAAGAAAAAAATCAGCAAAACTTACTTCAGATATTACGAAAAATAACTAACGGTGAACTTACAATCGAAGAAGTTGTGGCAAAAAGCAAAAATCTGATCTTGAACTCTTATTGAAAAAAATATGAAAAACAATATACAGACAAGACAATTTAGCAAGAATGACGCTCAAGGCAGCAAGGCAATTGGAAAAATACAGTGGAGAAGATGTCGTGAAAAGAAAAAAACAAAATTTGGAAACGATATTCAAATTCAAGTAATTCCATTGTTTTTTTGAAAAAAACTAAAGTTTTTTTGGAACAGAGATAAAATTTACTGAAAAAAACAGATCAAGGAACTTATTGCAGGAAAAGATGTTGAACTGACTTTATATTCAACAAAAAAAGAAAAAAAGATTACAATGCTCTCAGGTGTCTTGACGGAACTAACGAAAAAGGTTATCCGAATTTTTAAGTTCAACGGATTCCCAAATAAGAAGAATGAAAAAGAAATAATCTTATCAGAACAGGCTAAAATGCCTGTTTTTTTGATTTTTCATAAAAAAATTTGATTTTTTTGAAAAAAATATGTTATTATATAATTGAAAAAAATTGAGATAGATTTAATAAAAAAAGTAATTTTTTTAAAGTAAAAATTATTTCAATAGTCATTTTTTTAAGAAAGGAGAAAGCGAATGAATATTTATGATATTCTTGAAGACTTTAACCTGATAAGGGAAGAAGTTTCGATAACAGAAGAAAAAAATACAGTTTATTTAATTAGTTTAATTTTTATTGTTTGCTGTTCAGATGCCGCTTTTGGACATATGTGTTTATTTTGATTGGATGGATATTTGCTTTTTTTATTGATTTCTGATTTTAATTCTTTTTACAGGATTTTTTAGGGATGAAAAAAATTGTGCTTAATAAAAATTCATTCTTACGGGCTTTCAAAGGAACAGGAAGATGCCCTTATGAAGTTTTTATTTTCCTTACCTTGATGGAAATTATGAAACCTTGGAAAGAGAGTTTAATGTAACAATAAATACCTTTGAAGCTGTTAGAGGCTATGGAAGCGATCTTTATATTTTTCTCAAAAAGTTTCTTGAATATTTTTGGCGAAGATAAATTGTCGAAAGATGAGGCTGAACTTTTAGCAAGAGTTTTTTTATTTCTCTTATGTTCAAGAATAAAATAAGAATTATAAAAAAATATAAAGTTCCGTTAAAAATGAAAAAAATTTTTTTAAGGAGATACTTGAAAAGCCTGTTGCACCAGTTCCTAAAAAAATTTAGAGGACAAAAAAATTACGAAAAAAACTTATTGAATGGGAGGAAGAAAATGTACAATAAAAATTAAGACCTTATGCAAGGAAAAGAGGTATAAGTGTTCATGCGATGGAAAAAGGAACTGGGATTTGAGTAGGGAACAATTTCGCGATGGAAAAAAATTCAAATCCAGGGCTTGATAAAATTTTTGAAAATCGCAAACTTTTTTTAGGAATTTCAGTTGAATTCTTGACTGATTTCAAAGAAGGTGGGAAAGATACAAGAACTGAAAGAATTTATAAGAAAAATTTCTTTGCTTGATTCAAAAAAATAAGGCAAACTTTGAAGCATATCTTGATATTTTTAGGAGGAAGCAGAGTGAAAAAAATATTAAGGAAAAAAATTCAAAAAAATTAGGGATAGCAATTTTTTTGGCATAGTGATAGGAGCCTGGAATTGCAGCGGCTGGAATAATTGATTCCAAATGTTGGCTCCTGCATATCAGTGCAAAAAGAAAATTGCAGATAAAAAAAGTTCTTACACGCCTTACAGGAAAAAAATTTTTTTGAAGACGGTACTGAATCAAGTTGTTGACAGCGATGACTATGGAAGATATGCGGTAGGTGATGAAATTGATACTGTTTGCAAAAAAACTGGAAAAAAAGTAAAAAAAGGAGGTGAAAAACAAATGAAATATTCGTTATTTTTTTAATTGCCGGCATAATGTTTGGAATTACATTGGGAATTTTTTTCTAAATATTTTTAAAAATTCATGGTTTTGAATTCTTTTTGTAAAAATAAAGAACATAAATAGGAAATATAACAGTTTTTTTAATATTTTTTTGAAAAAAATTAAAAAAATAAGATTTATAAATCATTAATAAGGAAGGAATAATATGCTGGATGAAAGAGAAAGTGAAAAAAATTGTTCTAGGAAGCATTATACGTGAAACAGATAAAACTTTTTGGAATTAAGGAAGTTTCAATGCTCAATGAAGAACATTTCGAACTCAAGGAAGAAAAAAATTGTGTTTGACATTTTCAAAAGAGCATTTTTCAACCGGGCTTAGCGGCGTCAATAGTTTTGTTACAGTTGAACTTAACAAAATTGAATATCCGCTGACAGGGAAAGCGCTAAAGAACTTACACGTGAATACTGGAACTATTCGAAAAGGAAATATGATAAGAGAACTCTGTCATTTCATGCAAAAGTTCTGATTGAAAAACTTGCCCGGAAAAAAATGATTGAACTTTCTGAAAAGATTAAAGAAAATGCAGAGAACTTGAATCTTGAAGTTTCCAATATAATGGCTTCAATTGAAACCGGCGTGGCAAATCTTGCATTCAGGACAGAAGACGAAAGAATACTTTCAGCTGAAGAACTTTCGCAGCGTAAAATGGATGAAATAGACAGAAAAGCAAACTTGAAAGAAGATGCTTTCATAAGAACAGGATTTAAAGATTTTGACAGCCTTCTTCCAGAAGGTCTTACCGGTTCGCAATTGACTGTACTAGGAGCAAGGCCTGCAATGGGAAAAAGTGCTTTTGCACTGAATATTGCGAAAGCAGTGGCAAATCAGGGCAAAGGAGTGCTTTTTGTTTCACTTGAAATGGGAGTTCTCCAAATTGCTGATAGAATGCTTGCTGAAGTTTCACAAATGCCGCTTTCAACTGTCAAGCAGATACATCTTCATGTTTCGGATAACAATGGAAAAATTTTTAGAAACGCAATAAATTCTTTTGCAAAAATTCCATTTTTTCTTGCAGAAGGTGCCGGAAATTTTGAAGAAGTCGTATCAATGATAAGGCAGATGACAAGAAAACATAAGGTAAAAGTTGTGGTTATCGACTATCTTCAGACTTTTATGAAAAGCGGGCAATCGAAATGGATGAACAGAAACCAGGAAGTGGGGCTTTTTTCAAGAACCTTAAAACTTCTTTCAAAAGAGCTTGACATTCATATAATAGCCTTGTCCCAGCTTTCAAGGGAAGTTGAAAAGCGTGCCGATAAAAAGACCGCTTATGGCAGATTTGAGGGAATCGGGAGAAATTGAGCAAGATTCTGACAACATTATTCTGCTTTTTCAGGGAAAACTATTATCTGCCCTAAAGAAGAAAGGATAATGTATGATAATGGCTGGAGTGAAACGGTTGAAGTGATTGTCGCAAAACAGAGAGAAGGGGAAACTGGAATGACGAAACTGAAATTTTTTTGGGGCTCAGCAAAGATTTGATGTTTTTCAAGGAAGGAGAAATTCAAAACGAAAGAGAAGAAGAATAATAGATAACAGCGAATTTCCTTTTTAGGAATACGCTGTTTTTTTCTTTAACTTTTTCGCTTGAAAAACTTTTACTTGACAAAAATATACTTTAGGTGCTATAATGATTTAAGAAAATGAAAGGAAGGTGGCAAATGTCCAAAAAAATTTTTTTATGAAATTTTTAAACATAGAAATTGGCGCTTCTCCAGATGAAATAAAAAAAGCATATAGAAATATGGCTAATAAATTTCATCCGGACAAGATAAAGAACGAAGAGCAGAAAGAAAAAGTTTAATAAAAATTTTTTTGAAAATAAATGAGGCTTACAAAAATTTTTGTCTGATGAAAAGGCGAGAAAAAGAATATGATAAGAAATTAAAGCCAGAAAAATCAAATGATGAAAAACGGTTTTTTTCAATGTTTTCAGTAGGAAGAAAAAAAGAGCATCTTAAAGGCAACGCTTGAGGTAGCGCTTTGAAGAATTGCATAAAGGAGAGCATAAAACAATTGGAGAACATAAATTCAAGTTAAAGGCAGGTCAGCATGAAGATGGAAGCATTTTGATCCTTACAAATAAAAAAAGGCGAAAAAAATTAGAAGTTCTTTTTAAGAATCAAAAAAACATCCAATATTTAAAAATTACAGGAAATGACTTAATTCAAAAAGTTCCTGTTTCGCTTAAAACCGCTATTCTTGGCGGAGCGGTTGAAGTCTATACGCTTGACTGATCCCTAAAAAAAGTAAAAAAATAGGGGCAGGAGCAAGCCATGGAGAGAGATACAAAGCTGGATAATCAAGGATGGTACAGCCAAAAAGGAAAAAAGGGGAAATATGCTTGTAGATATTGAAATTGAAATGCCAAAAAGGCTGAAAAGCTTTAATCACCTTGAACTGTTTGAAAAAAAATTTTTGCGAAAGCCTTTGGGAATGAAGAAGGAACACTAGAAAAAAATATAAAGAAAAAAATGGAGGAAAAACTAATGGAAATATTAAATTTGAAAAAAACAATTTTTTTACTGTAGATGGAGTGGAATATGTGGCTCTTGCAGATCTTGAAATGGAAGGCTATGATGATGTGAACAAGGCATATATGTATATGATATATGCAAGAAACAAGATGGAAAGCGAAAAGGATAAAGTTTCATTGAAATATGAACTTAAAGATGATACATATTTTGAGTTCAGATTTTTTTGCAGAAGGAAAAAGATTATGATGGAAACGATCCGCAGTTTACTGAAGACAATATATATGAAATTACCCCTTTAATTCCAGGAGATGAAAAAAAGATGAAGCGTAGAAATTTTTTTAAAAAAATAATTTTAACATTTCTTATGCTTTTCCAGTCTTTTTTTCCTGTAAAAAGAAGTTTCCGGATGGCAAGCCAGTGGCGAACAAACCTGAAGTTCCAGTTTCAGGAAAACCCTTTGATAAAAAAACGATGCTATCAACGACAAACTTCTCCAGACTTTCTTTTTTTATTTCACGTGAAAATGTTTCATCAAAGCAGGAACTGGAAGAAAAAAATTAATGAAGGATTGAGCATCTTTTCACCAAATGCCGTGCTAAGTTATAAAAATTTTTGTTTACAACGATGAACCTTTTTTTCGGAAAAATCCAAGAGGAACTGAAAAAAATGTCGAAATTGATAATATTTCACGGGATGTTGATGATGATATAAGGGTACTTTTCATTTACTGAAAGGTTAAGAATTAAAGGCGAAATTGTGAAAACTCGGGATATTGACCTTATATTTCAAATAGAAAAAAAGGAATTAATGGAAACTTTACAGTAAAAAAATTTTTATATATCAGTCAGATGAGAATCAGGAAGAATCTTGATTCTTTTTTTATTTGATTTATTTCTTGACAAAATATACTTATTATGCTATAATAGAAAAAGAAAAAAATTAATTTGGAATTTAATTTTTTATTATATCCAAAAGAAGGAGAAAAAAATGAAAATAAAAAAAGAATTAAAATCAAAGATTTTTATTTTTAAAAAGGAAATATATTGAATATTAAAATAAACAGAAGTGCCTTTTTAGTTACAGGATTGAACGTGCGGGAAAAACAGTTCTTTTAAATTTTTATTAATGCCTTATATACAAAAAGATGTTTCAACCTTAATTCAACTTCCTTTTTCAGAAGCGGAAGTAATACTTGAAGATGGAGAAAAAAATTTTTTTAGTTGAAAAGAAATTAAAATATACAAGTGAACTTTTTGAAAAACTTTCAGGAACAAAGGTAATTTTTTTGAAGAAGATTTTAAATTCCAATGGCTGTCACAAGAAAAAAATTAAAAAAATTGCCAAACAAAGTTGTAGAAAAAAAATATTTGGCAAAAACAAAGAAAAACGCTTAAAAGGCGGGGAAACTGTTTTTGAAAAATTTGATGGAAGTTTCAGAAAAATATGATGAACTTTCAAACGGTGAATCTAAAAATAATACGTTATTTAGTTGCTTCAATTGTTGAAAAATGTGATATTATAATAATGGATTTACCGGAAAATGGAATTTCCTTAAATGCTCAAAAGTAAACTCATTGATGATTTATATTATGGAGAAAAAAATTTCCTCACCTTTATAGTTTCAACATACGACCTTATATTTTTTTGATGATTTAAAGAATCAGGGAATTGAAATTCTTAATCTTCATAATAAAAAAATTAATTTTTAAAAACATTTTATTTGTGGTAAAAAAATTGAAAATCATTTTTTTAAAAAAATTGAAAAAAATTAAAAAAATATGTTATAATTGAAAGGAAAAAAATAAAAATGAGACTTTATGGGAACTTTTTCGTGAGAGATCCTGGTTTCGTGATTGCGAACTTTGGCTTTTTTTACATTTTTTTAATGATTTTTAATTAAATTGAAAAAAAATTTTTATTCCGCTATTACTCTTGCAATGATAATTTCAATTGGATGATGGATTTATTATGGATAAAAAAAATAATTTTTTTGAAAGGATGAGGTTTCTGCTTTGAATTTTCAATGAAATTTGAAACAGAAATTAGAATTATGAACGAAATAAATTTAAACGATATAGAGGATGGACTTTTTACGGCAATAATGCGTGAAATGAAAAACACGTCGTCCCATTATATGACGCCAAGAATTATGACACCGGATTTTTTTCAGCCTTTTTCCTTTAAAGGGTGAAAAACGTCACATAAATTTAGATCTCGATGAAAAATAGTGCTGAAAGACAGTTCTGGAAGAAATTTATCATAAACTTAAATTAAAGGTACCTGAGCATTGGGTTGAGATGATGGCTTCATATGCAAGAAGTTTATGCTTCCTCTATCTTGCCAGCAAGCCATTTCGGTAATTTTTCCAGAAGGAATGCTGAAAGATAAGAAAGACTTTTTTATATATTATTTTTCAGAGAGCATGGGAACGAGAATTTATGCGTTTTGAAGTTCAGGTCAGAAATTCACTGTCAGGGAATTTCAGGAAAAAAACTTGCTAATAGCAAAGTAGTGCAGAAATTTTGATGAAAATTCAGGCTCTTGAGGAGGCTAGCTGATCTTGCTGTTATCGGAGAACCAAAATTCAAGGAATTTGATAAATTTCAGGATATTTTTTTGGGAAATCTTATTGCTGAACATCCTCTATTTTTTTAAGACAAGAACCAGAAATTTTTAAAAAGATGGCAGAACTTTTCAAGGAAAAATCTTCACTGGATAAAATTTAGAAAAAGAAAACTGTCAGGAAGCAATGAAAGATTACATAACGGCAGTGCGTGCCTTGCATCATGAGAATATTTCTCCCGAAACCGCTTATAAGGAACTTGTACGCGGTGATATTGTTATGTGTGAAGGAGAATCAAATTTTTCGCCTTATACAATCCATGGCGTTATAAATGCTTACGCAATGATGAAATATGTGAATGAATTTGTGCCAGGAATATTCTCAAAAAAACGCCGTGAATTTTTCTGAACTTGTTCTTGAAAAAAATTCCAGATGCTAAAAAGAGTATATTTAGCCAAAAAGAATGAAAAAGAAAGTTCCTATAAATCTTTAAGAGAAGAGAACAGGAAACTTTTAAGAGGAAAAAAAGAGATAAGAACAAATCTATATTAAGAAAGGAAAGAGACAAAATGTTAAATGAAAACCAGCGGGAAGCGGTAGAAACAATTTCAGGCTCTGTAGATAAGGGCGGGCGAGGATGTGGAAAAACGCTTACAATAACACGCTGCAAATTCTATATGATAAATGCAGGGATACACTGTCAGAGATTCTTTCTCCTGACTTTCACCATACCAGCAGAAATGAAATGAAGAAAAAGAACAGCAAAAAAATTTTTAAATGAAACGGGAAACTTCGCTTCGATAAAGGAAATGCAGGTTTCAACGTTCCATAGTTTTGCAAGGAAAAACACTTATGGAATATATTGATTTTTTTCTCCGCTAAGAAACATAAAGGATTTGAAGTGGAGCGATGAGGCTTTAACAGATGGTATCTTGAGCAGATACTTATGAACTACCTTGGAGCAACCGGGGACAAGGAAAGCTACAACCAGTTTTCAAAGGATACTGGAAGTCTTTTAAGAATGATAAGCGATGTAAGGGAGGCAAAGAAAGGAATAAAGGAGTTTACACCTCAGTTTGAAAAGCTTTACACCTTGTATGATGAGCATCTCAAATCACAAGGAAAGGTTGACTTTTCAGGAGCTCTTCTCTATCTTAATAAGCTTCTCGACAATAATTCTGTAAGGGATGATCTTGAAAGCCGTTACAGATATGTAATGATAGACGAATTTCAGGACACGAACAAGAGAATGTTCTCAATACTTATAAAGCTTACAAGAAAACTTAAAAACTTATGCGTAGTGGGCGATGAAAATCAGTCCATATATGGTTTTAACGGCAGTTCCCCTGAATATATAGTTAATTTCAAGAAATATTATCCTGAAGCGAAAAGTAATACTTCTCAGTGAAAATTACAGGAGCGCAAAACCAGATTCTGGGAGCTTCAAATAATCTTATGACATATAATGAAAAATTCGGACTATAATTTCCTTGAAGGTAAGTCAAATGATGGAGAAGTTGAAGAGAAGGAATTTACAAATGCTAAAACTCAGGCAAAAAAAGAATTGCTGAAGAAATAGCGGATCTTATTTCAAGAGGAGAAAAAGCCTGAAGATTTTTGCTATTCTTTCACGTACAAATAAAGAACTTGAGTATTTTCTTAACGCAATAAAAAGATGAGGAATATTCCTTCCTTTTTAGAAAAACTGTAAGCGCTGAAAAAAAATATGGTTCTTTTTTTCATCTTCTTGATCATTTGAAGCTTTTGTATTCAATTATATTACTGACGATGAACTCTTTGAAATAATGACAAGGTATAACGGTAGTGTTTCATTATACATTGAGAAATCTTTTTTTCTGCAAGCAAAAAAATATTCCTTCAATTTCAGCTTTTTGAATTTTTTTAGGACGATTAATGAAAAATTATCCTGTACCCAGATATGTCCTGTATAAAATAAAAAGGTTTTATGAACTTATGTCGCAAGTAAAAAAAGTTGCGAAACTTGATTCTGATTTTGTTGAAAAATTTCTTGAAATTCTGGTTCAGTTCATAGATCAGACAAATGGATATGATGAAATTGAGGCAAAAATATGGAAAAATCAAAAGGAATAAGATATAACAACTATGAAGGGCTTGCCCTGTTAAGAATAGTAAAGGAAAACGAAATGGATTACAGGAGCGTGTTTGATTTCTTTGAAAGGCTTGAAGCAATTCTTGAAGAAGAAGAAATGCCCAAGGACAAGGTAACGCTTCTTACAATACATGCTTCAAAGCGCCTTTGAATGGAAACACGATATATACTTAACTGTTATGAAGATTCACGCCATATAAAAAGCTCTTTTTAGTACAGATGTAGCACCGTTCTATTTCGGAGAAAGCCTTAACAAGGATTATAGAGCCTTTCTTCAGGAACTGGAGGAAGAAGAAAGAAGGCTATGCTATGTAGGAATGACAAGAGCTAAAAAGTCTCAATTTATGTGTTCCATGAAACAGATATCAGAAAAAAAGGGGACAATGGAAAACTCTTCCGAACGCTCAAGTCAAGATTTTTTTAATTGAAGTCTAAAAAAATGAATAAAAAAAATAAAGGATGATATCTTTCATCCTTTTTTTATTATCTTCTTTGACTTTTTCATTTCCGCTTCGACTTTTCCATTTCTGCCTATTGATTTTTATATTTCCTTTATTATTTTTTTGTAGCAGTATAGATTATGTCGTTTTTAGTTCCATCTTTGTAAACAGTGACATCTTTATTTAATGTTTTTTTGCACTTCATGAATATCTTTAACCATAATGTCTTCAAATTCGTAACAGTCAATTTTCACTTTTTTTCTTTGCTTTCTGTAATCGTGATCTGATTGTCTTCATTTGTATATCTTAATTCAATGTTGTCACTTTCAGCAGGAAGCATATTTCTTATAATCTTGAAAACATCTACCGTCCTTTCGGGAGACATTTGGGCTCCTTCAGCAGTTCTTATAACAGCAATGATCGGGATCAGTGAATTTTATGCTTATATTTTTCTTTTTGAAGGTAGCATTATGTATGCATTTGGAGCACGATAGTTTTTCGACATCGTTGTAAAAATTCCTTTAAAAAAATGAAGGAACCTTTTTCCTGATCAGTTATTTTTAAGTTCATAAATTCCATTTTCAAAAAAAGATCCTGAAAATTTGCTTTGTCTTTTTCTATATTTTTTTAGTATCTCCATCAAATTCTATTATTCTCTCGTCAAAAAGAATTTTTCTGAAAGCGATGGAACATTGTCAAGAATATGTTCCTTAATATCTTTTTTTCAGCCTGAAAAAAATAACACGAGAAACTTCATTGCAATCTTCTACATATTTAGCAAGTTCAACATCCCTAATCACGTGTACTGGCTTCGCCTCTGTCATACTGGGCAAGTTCTTCCTTGGACATATCCTGAGACACTTTTTTTCCCAAGTCTGAAATAAATTTTTTTACTTCTTCTGAAGCAAATTCGTAAAATGTTTCGTACTTTACCAATCAATAGCTGGTTTTTGGTTCATTTTTCAAGAAGTTCTAAGACATCATACCTGTCATCATATTCCTTAAAAAAATCTCTTGCCTGTTTTGCTATAAAATAGTCAAAATTTTTCCATAATTAATTCCTTTTCAAACCAAACGTAATCTCAAGCAATTACTTCAGTTTACTTTTTTTGTTTTTAATTTTAGCATTTTTGAAAAAGAGAATTGCAATTATTGTTATAAAATGTTAAAATTTTTAAAAATGAGATTAAATTTTTATAATAAAAGCAGTTGAGATATAATAATTAAATTTAAATATCTGCTGAAAATCAAAAAAAGTTATAAAATAATTTAAATATTATATTAAAAAAAGCAAGGGGGAAATTATGAAAATTTATAATAATGACAAAAAAATATATATAGAATGTGACATTGATGAAACTTACAGATCCGTCATTTGAAACAAAAATATCAAAGAACTTTAAAGGAACTTGATACAATTAAAAAAATACTTCTGGGCATTATAAAGGCAGGGTTACATCTTCCTATTATAATATAACAAGAGATATAAGCAAAGCAAAAAGAAATCTGTAATATTATAACCTGTTCTTCAAAGGAAGAACTTTTTGGAGACGCTTAATGCAGAGGACATAACTGACAGAAAAATGGAAAATGCTGCGCTAAAATTTCAAAAGTTTCAAGGAATATTGGAGAAAAATTTGGAATTAAAGATCCAGTTTATCAGCTTGAATTTTCAGCAGATCATTATTGTGATGAAGATACCTTCAAGCAGATTAAGAAAATAAGGCCCATTTCAAGGTATAAAGTCGAAAATGGTGAAGTTGTTGCAGAACTTAGACAAAAAATGGATCCGATAACTGCCGGAAATGAATATTCAGCTCATATCCAGCTTGCAAATGCTCTTTCAAGAGAACTTGGGCTTCCAGTAAAATTAAGAAGTGAAATAAAAGGAAACTATGCCACGGAAATAATTACTGACGAAAGAAAAAAATATTACAAGGTCGCATCTTTCAGGCAAAGGCAGGGAGGATACAACATTTGCCCAAATGAACAGGGAACTGGAAAAAGTGGAACAGCTGTCAGTCTAAAAATAGGAACTTCGCTTGATATTGTTATGGGTTCACCTTCAAACAAAATTACTCAGGAGACAAACGAAAAAATAACTTCGGTAAAAATTTCAGATGTTGTTGGCTCCCATGTTGCATTCTCCTATAAAATTCCAAAACAGCAATATACTCGACAGGGAAATAATTGTAAAATATAAAGGAGACATAAGATCTATAGCAGGGGAAATCGAAAAGAACTGCCGAGCCACAATTTCTTATGTTACTAAAACTGATTTCACTGCTCCGTTAAAAAAATAATTTTTCAGGGAAGAGCATGAAATGAAAGATCCTGAAAAGAGAAGGGAAATAAAGCCAGTAAAAGAAAAAAAGGAAGGAATATACCCCTAAAAATTCAGCAAAGGTTGATTTAAAAAAAGTTGATTTTTTTAAAAAAATGATAAAATGCAAACTAGACATAGGCAGGGAAATGCTTCTAGTAAAAAAACATTTCCCTGCAAATATAAATAAAGGATGGTGAATATTATAAAAAGTAATAGAACTTTTTTGCGGGATAGGCTCGCAGGCAATGGCATTAAGAAATATAAAGGCGGACTACGAAGTTATAGGAATATCTGAAATTGACAAGTTTGCGGTTGCGTCATATAACGCGATTCATGGAGAGGCAAGAAATTTCGGGGATATAACTAAAATAAAGGAACTGCCCAATTGCGATTTAATGACATATTCTTTTTCCATGCCAGTCCCTATCAACTGCCGGAAAGCAGGAAGGGATAAAGGAAGGAACGGAAAGCGGACTTCTTCTTGAAGTCAAAAAGGCTTTTTAAAAAAATCGGAAAAGAAAAGGGAAAACTTCCCAGATGGCTTCTTTTTGGAAAATGTTAAGAACCTTGTATCCAAGAAATTTATGCCCCAGTTCCAGGAATGGCTTGACTTCCTTGAAAGCATAGGCTATGATACCAAATGGAAAGTTCTGAACGCGAAGGATTTTGGAGTTCCGCAGAACAGGGAAAGAGTGTTCGCAATTTCGTGCCTGAAAAAAAACAACTTTGAGTTTCCTGAAAAAATGGAATTAAAAAAATCTTTAAAAGAACTTCTTGAGACAGGCGACGCTCCAGAAAAAAATATTACATTTCAAAAGGCCTGCTTAAAAAGTTTGACTTCAATGAAGGACAGGAACGGATTTGTAAGAGGGAAAGTGTTTAAAGCGATTGTGAAGGAAAAGGCGGATTGGGCTTACACTTTAAAGACATCTATTGGAGTCAGACCGACAGACAACCATATAATTCAGATTGGAAATATAGGAAATTCTGAAAAGTTTGGCGGGAATCCTCAGTACCGGACGTGTATATGATTCCCAAGGCATATGCCCCGCTTTCAACAATGCAGGGCGGGAACAGGCACCGAAAGTAGTGACCGAATTTCCTGAAAACTTCCGCAGGAACAGATATGGCATTGAAATTTCTCCCGCAATAAAAACCAAAGACGGGCAATGTCTTTCCGATTTAATCGAAACTGGATATGTAATCAGAAAACTTACGCCGCTTGAGTGCTGGAGAGTTATGGGATTTTCTGATGAAGATTTTTAAAAAGGCAAGGGAAATTGGAACTTGATACCCAGACTTTTACAAGCAGTACGGGAACAGTATAGTTGTAGATGTGCTTGAGGGAATATTTAAGAATATAATAAAAGCAGATAAGGAAAATAAAAAAAGGCAGGAATTTAATCCTGCTTTTTGTTTTTTTATTTTATTAAATATATCTTGATTTAATTATATTTTTTTGCATTTATTTATTTCTCAGGTTTTCAATTGATTTTTTTAACTTCTTTTCCCAATTTCATAGGCAAGCAATGGAGGAACTGCATTTCCAATCTGCCTGTACTGTTCCGACATTTTACCGCAGAACTGCCATTCGTCAGGAAAACTCTGTATCCTTGCACTTTCACGCACTGAAAGGGGCCTTTGTTTCGATCAGGATGGCATCTTTCAGTCATTTTTTTCCAATCGGAGTTGTCATTATCGTAAGGTATGGCTCTTCCCACTGAAAAGCCTTCTGGCCACGCCAGTGCTTCCGCCATTTCCTTCAATCGCTTGCTTGGGAGCATATTCTGACTTAATTTCTGGCGGCAAATCTTTCCACCAGCCTCCCTGCGGAACATGTTTAAGAATTTCAGTTTTTTTCAGAATATTTTTGCTGAGGGGCTTTCAGGAACATCTTTTAGAACATCTTTTAATACTGGCTTATATTTATGAATTTCTGGAAAAATTAAATTGTATTTTTTTAAATCCTTTCTTTTTTTCCGATTGCAATAAAAACGTTCACGCTTCTGGGCAATTCCATATTCCCAAAGCTTTTCATCACTTTCCATTCAACATCATATCCTATGTCATCAAATATTTCAAGAACTGTTTTTGAAAGTCTTTCCTTTGTCGTGTGAAAGAAGCCCTTTGACATTTTCAAATATGAACATTTTTGGCTTTAATTTTTCAACAAAAGTTGCATAATGGAAGAACAGCGTTCCTCTTGCATCTTCTAGGCCCATCTTCTTTCCTGCCGTTGAAAAACTTTGGCAGGGCGAACCTCCTGAAATCAAGTCAAGTTCGCCTTTTTTTATATTGAAATATTTTTTTCAAGGTCAAGTCCTGAAATTTTTTTGTTATGTCTTCGCAGATTACATTCCATTCGGAACGGTTTTTCTTTTAATGTTTGGCAGGCAGTTCTGTCAATTTCAAGAAAGCCTATGCTTTCGATTCCTGCCTTTTTCAAGCCCTATCGCCATTCCGCCCGCGCCAGCGAAAAGTTCAAGCCCTAGAATTTTTTGCTCCATTAAATTGCAACCTCCAGTTTCAGTTTGTCTTCACGTGGATTATATCCTATAAGTTCATATTCCTCCTGACTGAATGTGTTGAAAAGTTCCCAAGCCTTTTTTTCAAATCTTTTTCATTGTTTCTTATTCTTTCAGAAAATTTAAGTACAGATCCTTCCATTTCAACTATGTCAATGTACGGCTCATAAATTGCATACTTGTTATTGCTTCCACGTATCATCATTCCGTCTTCATATTCATAAGGAGTGAGCAGGCGCCACTTTTTCTATGACTTCTGGATTTGCATTAAGATGCCTGTCGTATATATGAAGATCCTGAACCACGTGCATAAATTTTCCAGGCTCAAGTCCGCAGCATTTTGCAACAAGGCATTGAAGGAAAGCATACTGGACTTCATTCCAGCAGCCAGGACCTGCCGCTACAAAGAAGTCTCCCGAACGCTGTATAAGCGTCATATAAAGTTTTTCCTCTTCAACGCTCCATAACGTTTCAAAGGCGCAGGGGGGAAGATTTGTATCGCCAATCTCATCGTAGTCATAAATATTTACAAGCATTCTTCTGTCTTCAGGGTTGTCATGTATCTGCTGAAAGAGATATTCGACAAGGTTAAGATATTCCTTTTCTCCAAAAACTTCTGGATGCCTGTTAGGAAGTCCCTTGTATTCCTTGTTTAATATATATCCGTAGCTATGTCCAATTGTTCCGCTTTTTCTTGTATTCCCATTGATCCCATATCTTACTGTTCAAGTCCTCAAGTTTATTGCTTCTTTTTTGCCATATCCACAATATTTCATCAATTGCGGCCTTGTAGTTTATTTTCCTTAACGACAGTATCGGAAAATGTTCCATGATGTTTCTCCAGCTTTTTCCTGCATACTGGTAACAGCCTATTGTTCGTGCGGGCGAGCCGTCACTCCATCTTGCCCTTGTCATCTTGTAGATGCCTCGTTGTATATTTTTTTCATCTGAGCTCTGAACCTCCCACGACTAAAAGTCACGGGGTTCTAAAATCTTTAAAAAAATATTTAAAAATTTTCTAAGAAGTTTAATAGCTTTACACTATCCTTATTCTTTTAGGCGTGTCCAGTTCGCCTCTATTGTATAGGGACGCTTAAGTCCACAACTTTACTTTTTCCTTAATATGTTTAATGCTCCATTACAATCTGCATTTATAAGTTTACCTTTACTTGTTCGATATAGCCCTCTTTTTTTATTCTTTTTTTCCGCTGAATATATATTTCTGTAAATTTCCCTTATCATATATTGGAATTTCGTCTTTATCAAAAGAAACTTGCCTTTGATGTATAACTTTCTTCCTGCAGTTTAAATTCTATCCCTACAGTTTGCATAGATATGTTAATTTATCTCTTAATTTTTCCGTACGGTATATTTACAAATTTCTGATTGTTTATCCTTCCAATATTCGAATTTCTTTGAAAATCTTCATTATATCCTAGAACCAATTTTTCCTATATCATTATTAAGACAATAATTTACAATTGTTCTTGCCGCTTTTGAAAGATAATCATTTACACGATTGTTTCTTTTTCCGACTATTCGCTTTTTGCCTTAATGTTGTTCAGCTTAATCTTTTGCTTATCTTTAATGCTTTGTAATTTTGCATTTATCTTATTATAATATTGATTAATAGATTTTTAATTTTTCTACCATCTATTATGAATGATGCTCCAGAATTGGTTACGCAGGTACAAAGATTGTCTATGCCTAAATCAATCCCTAGTGCATTGTTTTTTTATTTAATTCCCTCTGAACTTCTTCCACTTCGTAAGTATACTGAATTTCAAAGTACCTGGAATGCTGTTTAGGTATTATTTTAATCTCTTTTATCTTCCTGCCTTTTTAATACTGGTGGCGAACTAATTTTTAATTTCCTATGTGTCTTTCTAAATGAATTCGAATAAGGAACTGTCAGCGTATCATCTTTTAATCTTACAAAAACCTATAACAAGAGTTGTAAATCCATCTTTAGCAAGATATTTAGGTAATTTTATATCTTTAAAATTATATTGACCATTTTTAGCAAAACTTTTAAAAAGTGCAAAAAAATGATTTAAAACTTCCATCTACTTCTTTTTAGAATTTGTTGAGCCATATTGGAATTTAACTTCTTGTAGTTTTTCGCTGTTTTTTTAAGCATTTTATAGTTTTCGTTATAGACTTAGATACTTTTTTTCTCGTTGAAATAATACTGTCTAACATTGTATATAAACTTCATTAGTTAAGTTCTTGGCTATGTGAGATAAATATTTTTAAATTCCTGAAATCTTCTTTGCTAAGATGCTTTTACCTCTTTGCTTCAATGTTAAATACATATATAATCACCTCCTTTTTATTAGAAATATTATATCACATATTCTGTATTTTTGTCTATTGAAAAGTAAAAATTTTTTAAATATTTTTTTAAAGTTTTTAAAAACCCCATAGCAGTGGAAGCGTCTTTCACATAAGTCCGCTACTTCTTATGCAGTTCTCAAAGACTTTATATCTTATGAACTTCTTATTATCTCTAACAAGCAAAGACTATATCTTATCCATATCCCATTTCAAGGACTTAGGCGAAACCACTTCCAATACCAACCGCTTGTATTGTACTCCCCTCACGAGGGATAGTCGTTGAACTTTCCTTTTTCAGGCTTAGACTGCTAATTGTCTATTGTCATAATGTTTAGGATTTAACCTTGCACCATCCAGCATATTTTTTTCCGCTTTCGCCACTCATCACACTTATACCATGTTTGAACTAAGGTATTATGTTGTGGTCATCACTGGCTTTTAAGAGTTCCCAGCAGTTCGGTTTCTTTGTTGCACGGCTTTTTCTCCGTGTCTACATACAAGTTTTCCCTATATGCTTACTAAAATTTTTCGTGCAATTCATCTCACGACTAAAGTTGTGAGTGTTCTTGCACTATTTAATAAAAATCATAATTTATTGACATTTTTTTCCTTTCTTTAACATATTAGTTGTTTAATTTGGAATTTCATTTTCGCCTGTTTCAGGAACAATAACCATTCCTTCTTCCGTTAAATCAAGTTTAACGTTGTCACCAAAAAAATTTCCTTTACAAGTTCAGAACCAAAATTTCTCATTTTTTTAAATCAAGCAATTTCTTAATAAAAGGAACTTTTTTTGATATTTCAAATTCTTCAACTTCTGTAAGTTCTTCATATTTTTATATCCGTTGCAAGTGTATAGAGAAGCGTTGATTTTGTTATGGCAATGTCAAGAAGTTCTCTTTCGTCTGCATCTTTTTTTCCATTTTTTTCTCCAAAAGAGACATCGACACCTTTTAGCAAAAAAATAACCTTTCCACAAACTATTAATTTTTTTCTGCATATTCTTTAATGCTCTGCTTATTCTTTATCTGAAGTTCTAAAATATCAAATGTTGCTGAGGCGTTTTCGTACTTTTTCCTTTCAATCTTCTGATTTTTTTAATTTTGGTATATCCATTTTTTTATTTTTCCCTCCTTGAATTTTTGTTTGATTAAATTATAGCAAAAATCTGTTAGTCAATGTTGAATTTTTTTTTAAAAAAACCGTGATAAAATATAATAGATTTAAAGTTTTTTTAAAAAAATTTAAAAAAAGAAAGGAAAGGATATGAAAAAGCAAGAATTATGAAACAGTAAGAAAAAGCAACTGTTTTTTTGATAATGACATTTCCACAAGAACCTACATTATAACCAAATTATGGCAGTTAAGGGATGAAAGCCAGAAACATTTTTCAGGAACTTGATTTTTCTCTTGGCATCAAGTGCTCTCCCCGAAAATCAGAAAATGAGAAAAGGAATTATAAAAAGTTGCAAACGATCTCATTGAAATGGGAGAAAAAAATTGAAAAGGCATCTTGAAATAGAAGAAATAGAAGAAATATAAATAAAAAAATCAATATTATTAATTTTAAAAAAATATCTGAATTTTTTTATTGAAGTTTAGAAATAAAAAAATGTTAAAAATGTTTTTTTATAAAGAAAACAAAAATAATAATCATTTTAATATTTTTTTATAAATTTAAATAAGGAAAGGAAGTTATGTTAAAGAAAGGAATTACAGCGTAGCTATCTTGCTGTCAACAAAAGTTGCGGAATATTGCAGATTTCACCTGAAAAAAAGAAAAATAAAGGAAAAAAATAACCTTGAATTTGAAAAATGAAGGAAATGAACAAGTTAATGATGATATTAAAGTTGATGTTATCATAAATAATAAAAAAATAGCAGTAAAATTGTTGACAAAATACAGAAAAAAATGGAAGAAAAACAGTTAAGAGTTCAGGCATTTAAAGAAAAATGATATAAAAAGCAAGAAAGATAAAAAGATACTTCAGGTGAAATTGAATACGAAAAAAACTTGTGGAAACAACTATGCCTAATTCGCAGGTTGTGCTTCAAAAACTTTCAAGAATAAAAAGTTCAGAAAATGAGACTCAAAGAAAACTCCTTAAAAAGTCTATGCAAACTGGAAAGGAACAAAATATCAGCCTGGCGGTGATTCAAAGGAAGGTATTGACTGTTCGGGTACTGACAAGAAGAATTTATAGGGAAGTTTATGGAATTGAGTTACCAAGAAGAACTTATGAGCAAGTAAAAATTGGAAGCAGAATTGAAAGGCAAAACTTAAAACCGGGCGATATTGTTTATTTCAAGCCTGAAGGAACTGGAAGCCATACGGCGGTTTACTTAGGCGAAACTCTCTTCATTAATGCTTCAACTGCAAAGGGAGTTGTCATTTCAACGCTTGAGAACACTTACTGGAATAAGTATTTTGAATTTGGAATAAGGACAAGGAATGCTTAAAAATAAAAAAAGGAAGTTTATTTATCTTCCTTTTTTTAATTTTTAAATCTTTTTGCCGTTCTAAAAGCGGTTTAATCTTTTTGTTAAGATAAAATTCATATAATTTTTTTATCTTTTTTTAAATTACAAGATAAAAAAATATTCTGAGAAATAACCTCTCATAATTTCCTTTGCATATTTTTGCGGATTTTTCTTTATTACTTTCTTTCCAAAATGAAAAAAATTTTATAAGTTTTTTTCTTTAAATTGATATAGATTATTTCCAAAAAAACAGCAAGAACCTCATTTTTCAAATTCAAGAACAGCGAAATTTTTCGGAAATAATAAAATTTTTTTCATATCAAAAAAATATTTTTCATTAACATAAATTATTTCACCAAGATTAGAAGCAATATTTTTTTGATTTTTTTAGAATCTTTTTAAATATCCTTTTTCCCTTTACATTTTTTTGTTCATAATTGATTAAAAAAAGCTATGCCTTTTTCCTTTCTAAAATTAAATTTTTTTATTCTTCATCAGGATTTATCAGTTCAGTTATGTATTCCCATTTATCTTTAAATATAGGAATTTCCCTGTCAGCAATCCATTTTTCCGTTTTCGTCTTTTTTTGGTACACACTCCACGTTTAAAAACCGTTGGATAATCTTCCCAGTTAATTCCCTTATCAAGAAGCATTCCTTTTATCTGCATTCCATTTTTTTCCGTTTAGTCGCTTAGTTGAAAAAAATATTTCTGACCTGCACTTGCAATGCTGTTCTTTACTGCATCATTCTGTCGCCATAGGAAGTAGTTCGCAACTTCTTCTCTTGGAAGATTGAAAGCACGGCTGTCAAAAAGAGCCAAAGTTTTTATTTTGTTTTCAAGTACGAAAATATATTTTTCACGTTCCTCATCTGAAAGTTCTTTTAAATAAACATCATTTAGCAATTTTGAGATTGTTTCCTTAGCAAGCCTTTTTGAAACTTTCATTAAATTTTTGCTGTTGCCATTGAGGCTGTTACACTCACTATTTTTTTGATATGTTGTTATCGAACCAAGGCTGACTTTCAAATGTTTTATAGTCAATAAGCAGAAGCGAAATTTCATCTGACTGTCTGTAACCTAGAACGCAGTTCTGAACATTTTCACAAAGATACAGCATCGTTTCTTCCATTGCCTGAGCCAGAAGTTCGTCGTAAGGTGAAATCAGGCGCTTGGTAAATGTATGGAATGCTTTTTCCATCTATCCTTACAACAACAGGCGTTCTTATTGCCAGATGGTTTCTTGTAACATATTCGTATTTTTTTCATTCTTTCATCAATTTTTCATAAAAAAATTCCTCTTTTTCTTATTAAATATTTTATTTATTTTTTTGTATTCTAAAAATTTTTTTCTTGCACCTTTTTTTCAACGGATCAAAAAAATTTTTGTCAGTATTATTTGTTAAATTTTTCAAGAAGTTTTATATCTTTACATTTTATTCTTACTATTTCAGTTTTTTTGGTCACTGTAGGTTAAATTATTGCGTTCAAAAATTTTTCATATCCATTAACCGAATATTCAAACAACTGTTCCTTATATTCAAATCCTAACCTTTTTAACATTCTGTTTTTCAAAACTAAATGTTAGTTCTGGTTCTTCCAAAAAAATGCAGAGCCATTTTCAAATGAAACAGTTATATAATTTTTTTATTATTTATAAAATTTTTTTGTATTCTGAAATTTTTCAAAAAGTTTAAAAAAATTGGTTTCAGTTTTTCAGATATTCTATTCTGTTCCATTTATATTTAATTCCACTTATTTCAGAAGATTCAAAATAAAATTCAGACTTTTCTGGTTTTCAAGTTTAACATAAAGTCCATAATTTTTCCTTTTTCATCAAATTCTTTTTTTCAAGCATTTCAAACAGTTCAACTTCTGAAATAAAATCTATTCCTTTTGACAATTCAATGTTTATTTCAATTATTTCTTCATTCAGCATTGAATTGTCTTTTTTAATTCTGAAATTATTTTTATAATTTCCGTTACTTATTTTTTTCTTTTTTCAAAAAAATCTTTGATACTTGAAATTGTTTTTTTCTGCTATTTCATTTTTCTTTTTTTAATATCCATTTTTTTGTTTCCTTTCTTATTTGATTTGATAATTAATTATAGCATATTATGTTTAAAATTTCAAGAAAAAAACTGCTTTTTGAGAAAGAAAAAAATAATTAAAAAAACATTAGTCAATAATAAACTAATGTTTTTTTATTTTTTTATTTAAATTTTAAATTATTTTTTTAGAATTATTTTTCAATAAATTCTTTAACAAGCACTCATCTCAGTTCGTTTCTTTTTGTCTGATGTTGAAAGATCCCATCCAAAAAGCGGTGAAAAGCAGTCCTTCAAGATTTAATAAAAAAATATTTTTTTCGCCATTATCTTCATTAATTTTTTTACTGCAACCATATTTTTTTCTTTCATAAAATCCAAATTTCTATAAATAAAACTTTCAACATCTCCTGCATCTAATGAATGATCGACAATTTCTGTAACTTCGTAAATGCTAAAATCGTCATCTTTTAAAGTTATCCAATCAGATAACCTGCTTTCTAGCAAGTTCCATAATTTTGACATAATTTATACCTCGCTTTTTTTAATTCAATTTTTTTCAACTTTTTAATAAGTTCATTATTGTTTTTTTATTTTTTTATTTCCGCTTTCAGGATTATAAAAATTCATTTAAAAATCTTGTTTATTTCTTCATCATTGTTTGATGTGCTAAATTTTAGTTCTTTTTTTAAGAAGTTAATATTAGCTCCCAAATTTTTTTCAAACTGTTTATATTGTATTTTTTTCACTTCGATTAAATACTCCAGTTTTTTTCTAAATCTTTGTCTGATTTTTATTCCTGTTGCGAAAGAATAAAAGACAAAAAAATTGGCAAGGAAATTATTAAAAAGTGTTAAAACTAAGATGAAATCGCCTGAAACATCGTTTTTTTAGGTATCATTCTTGTCACCAGCACTAAGAGAATTAGTATGAAAAATAGCAGTTGCAATACCAATTATAATTCCTTCCTTGCTGAAAGATTTTTGAAGCAAGCCCCTCATAGTAATTCCAAATTTTTTTATAATCTGTCATTTTTTTATTCCTTTCTTATTTAATTTTTATAATCAATTATAGCATATCAGGTTTAAAAATTTCAAGATCGAAAAACAGTTTTAAGAAAGAATAAAAAAATAAAACAATTTTAAAAAGCATCAGTTAATAATAAACTAATGCTTTTTTTATTCTTTATTTATTTGAAATATTTAATTTTTTTATTGAAATATTGTTTGAGAGTTTCTGATTGACTGAGAATTAAGAATTATGTTACTGATTATCTTTTTAACATTTTTCCTTTACTTTTTGTTCATCCAATGCTTAAAAATAGCAAAAATTTTTACTAAATATTAATAGAAGATATTTCTTTTTTTCAGTTTCAATTTTTTTACTCAAATTTACTTTTTTTAGAATTTTTATTATTTCCTTTCATTTTTTTATTTTTTTATAAATTATTCCATAAGTTCCTTTTTTTCATCTGAAAAAAATTTCTTCAAACCCTTTAAATCTTTTGCAATGCCGTAATCATCAAATTCAATTTCTCCTGATTCTGAAAAAAATTCTTTTTTTCAGGAATCTTATTTTTACAGGGTATCGCCATTTATATTGTTTGCTTCTTCTTCAAGATTATTTTTCCTGAATTTTTAGATGGCTTCATAAAAAAACTTCTACATATTCAAAATTTCTTAAAAAAATCTTCCTGAATATTTAATTTCTGAATTTTTTTCTGCTGGTCACTCTTCCGATACTGCTTTCCTGTTCTTCATAAACTTCTTTCGGGAGTCCCTGTTTTAAAGAAGTAGTCAATATTTGCATCTTCATCAAGGAAATATTTAAGGTTTCCGATAAAAATTTTTCATATCTGTAAAGTTTTTTTCCTGTTTGCTTAACTCAATTTTTTTAAATTATTTTTCATTAAAGTTTTTTTGTCAAAATTTTCTTCTGCTTCAAAAACATCAATTATGTCCTGATAATTCTGGTTGCTTCTTCTGAAAAATAAAAATCATCTATTTTTATATAAGGCATTATAGGAAAAAGTTAGCGCAGTATTCATTTTTTTAGAAAAAAATTCTTGAACAGACTTCCATCTTTGTGCTTTTTTTCCAAAGTGGAGCAATATTTGGATTAAATGCTTTTTCTTTCCGAATGCAGAAGAATGAAATTATCACTTTCCTGATATTGCGGAATATTCTTTTTTTAAAAATCTACTTTTTATTTTTCTTCCCACTAAAGTTATAATATTCTATTTTTTTCAACTTCATATTCATTTCCTTCATCACCTTTTTATCATATGAAGTTTAATTTTTATTTCAAAGTTTTTCAACATTTTTTTAAAAGAGCTGTTATAAAATCTAAAGTCTCTCAGGTGCTTTTGTTCTGCCTTCGAAAAATTTTAAATTTTTAAAAATATCTACTCCATATTGTCCGCTTTCAATTTCAGAAAATTCATTTTCATTTGAAAGATTTGTTAAAATCACATTGTTTATTAGTGGAAAATGCTTTATTACTGTTTCATAATCATCAGGAGCAAATTTGAAAATGTAAGTTGCTTCATTTTTTTAATTTATTTTTTTACTTTCAGTTTTTCCCTTTAATTTCCATTTTAATTTTTTTCAAACATATTTTTTTCCTTTCTTTTTTTATGATTTCTATTTTTATCATTTAAGAAACTAAATTGCAACTTTTTAACTAAAATTTTTACAAATAAATTTCTTGACAAAATATACTTATTGTGCTATAATTAATTATAAATTCAAGTAAGAAAGGAAGTAGTAAAATGGGTTACGGAGTTTTTCATTTACCCGAAAGAAACAGTTGAAAAATTTTTATTAAAGAGTATTTAAAAAAACTTTATACAAAAATAATAACAAATATTATATATTCCATTTAAACAGGGATGCTATAAAAACACCATAAATATTGAGTTTCACTGTATTTAAAAGCAAATTATTCTTAAAAAGATTGCGGTGAAATAACTGAATCTCAATCAACTTTTTCATATTTTTTTGTAAAGTTTATGTTTTTTTAACAGCAATAAACATAACATTTAAACTGCTAACGAAGTCTGAGGGCACGAGCGAATAGCGAGGACTTATCCCTTGATTATTGGAATATATAAAACAAATAAAAACATGTTGACATTTTTTTAAGTCATTGTGTTAAAATAAAATAGCAATATTAAACATATAGAACAAGCAGAAAGTTTTATGTTTAAATTATTTTTTTAAATTAAATCAAAGTAAACAATGAAAAACTTTGATGTCTTGGTTACGTAGTACAGCCGGTGTGAATAAAATCCACGAACTTAATCATTGTCACATTTGTTCGATGATTTTTGATACTATCCAGAGGCAAAGAAGATTTTTGGAAGAAGCCAAAGATGAATTTGCATATGAACTTCCAGAAAAAAACTTTTTGAATATGGTGGATAAGAAAAAGAAACAAAGGCATTTAAAATTATGGAAGCTGCCTTGAGTCGAAAAAAATAAAGGAGAAAAAAATGAAATATATAAAAAGATTAACAATAAAGAAATTTAACGAAACAGAAAAAAATGCTTGATATTGAATTTGATAAAGGGATAAACGCTTTTTTTGTTGGAATCGTACGGTCACGGAAAGACACTTATGATTAAAACGATAACTGCCTTGCTAAATGAAAAATATTGCGGCGTTAGAAGTTATCCGATTGGAGATGCCGAACTGACTTTTGAAAAATGGCGAAACAATAACTTATGATGCTTATAGGAATTCAATAAGAAAAAAAGTTTTTTTATAATTTTCAAAAAAACCTAATTTTTGAACGTGGAGCTGTTGATACAAAAGAAAAAAATTTTTTTAGATATTTTTTTCGTTATCCAAATGAAAAAAATAAAAAAATAACTGAAAATCAAATAAATAAAATAATAAATCCAGACTTTGAAGTTAAAATTAATAAAATTGAGCCAAAAAGATGATGACAGTTTTGCTGAAATAGCATATTTTTAAAGAAAATAAAAAAAACAAATTCCATATTTTTGATGTGAAAAAAATACTTATGTTGGAGCTTTATGAAAAGAATTGGAAATTTCATTATGAGATCTCAAATGAACGACTTTCTGCTTCTTGACGAGCCTGAAAAAGGATTATGTATTGAATGGCAAAAAGAACTTCTACCAATCTTAAATAAAAATTTGAATCAGATAATCTGTATGACACATTCGCCATTTATTTTTTTAAAGTCTGGAAGATGACTGGAATGTTTCAGAACTTGATAAATATTTAACAAAAGATGGCAAGAAGTCTCCTTCTTCTGTAAGCGGGAGTAGTTCACGGGATGAAAATGATGAATAAAAATAAAAAAGCCGCTCGAATTAAATCTAGTGGCTTTTTATTTATATTTTTTGAAAACTTGCTTCTTAACTTCTTACATTTTTTTATTGCTTTTTAACTTCATTCTGTTTCGCTACTTTCTTGGCGTACTTTTCTCAAACTTTTTTTCTAAAAAGTTCGGTTGCTTTTTGTTGAAATTTGTGTTATTGACGCTCTTCTTAAAAATTCCCTTAATGAAGTATTCAATTTTTTTCTGAATTTTTCGAAAGTATCTTTTCCGAAATCTCAACAACATTTTTTTCAATCATTTTTTTCGGGTGCAAGTTCATTGAAGTCGATATTGTTATTCTTGTCAATTTCAATTTTTAAAAAGTATCATCGTAACCTTCATATTCTATTTCAATTTTTTTCCATCAGAGTGTGGAACATTCCTTTCCACGTAATTGAAATCATTTCTGTTTTTCCGAATGAAAAAAATTATATTTTTCTTTTTTTCGTTTTTTTATAATGATCTGAACTGTTTCCCCAGCCATTATAATCCCAATTTTTTTCATTATTTGCAAATCTACATTATATTCGTTTTTTTAATTCGTTCCAAATATTGCTGTTCGTAATTATCCCTTCAACTTTTTCGGGAAATACAAGCGCTGCATAATCTTCAAAAATTTCATTCCAGTTTTTTTATTTGAACCTTCGGTAAACTCATTTTCAAAATCTTGATATATGATTTCCATATTGACAGATCTGCCGGTAGTAAAAAGTTACATTGTGTTCGCTTTCAATTTTATTTGAATCTCTTTGCCTGACTTAGATGTTGCTTTCAAATTCTCCTTCCTCATTTTCTTTTTGTTCTTGCAAAAATGCTAATTTCTGTACCGGCATTATTTTTCCAAAAAGTAATTAAATCCTTTTTTTGTCGTCATGAAGATAGCAGGAATTGTAGGCATCATAGGAGCCATCATCATTAGTACAGTTATATTTCTTAAACATAAAAAAACTCCTTTTTATTTAATTATAGCACTTTTTTAAGCAAAAAAATAAAAAAAGCGATATTTTTTTAATATAATTCCCTAGTAGAGCCCAAAAATGTTTTTTTAACTTCTTTCATTTTTTTATTGCTTTTTAACTTCTTTTTTTGTTCTGATACTTTCTTAGCAATTTTTTTCTCAAATTTTTTTCTAAAAAGTTGAGTTGCTTTTTGTTGAAATTTGTGTTATTGGCATTCTTTCCGAAATTTTTGTCAATGAAGTATTCGATTTTTTTCTGAATTTCTTTCAAAGGTATCTTTTTTTAGAAATATTGACAACTTTTTTTCAATCATTTTTTTCAGGGCGTAAATCCATTGTAACTAATGTTATTGTTTTTTTGTCAATTTCAATTTTAAAATCTGGAACATCGTTGTAATTTTTCATATTCTATTTCAATTTTTTTCCATCAGAATATGGATCAGTTCTTTCTTTGTAGTTTAAAATCATTATTACTTTCCGATCGAAAAAGTTATATCTTCTTTTTCATTTTTTTATATAATGATCTGAAATGTTTCCCCAGTTATTATAATTCCAGTTTTCAGATATTTTTTTAAGTCCACATTGTTTTCATTTTTTTCAATTCGTTCCAGATGTCGCTGTTTTCAATTTGTCCTTCAACTTTTTTTCAGGAGAAGCAAACGCTGAATATTCATCAAAAAAATTTCATCCCAATTTTTTTATTCGAACCTTCACTAAATTCGTCATTAAAATTTTTCGTATATGTTTTCAATATTAACAGGTTCTTCAGAAGTGAAGGTTATATTATGTCTGCTGTTTTTCTGATCCATCCGAATCTTGTTCCTTAACCTGTACATTAGTTTCAAATTTTTCCTTCTAAATTTTCTTTTTGTTCTTACAAATATGTTAATATCTACAGTGTCATTTGTTATAAAAAAATTAAATCCTTTTTTTGTCATCATGGAGATAGCAGGAATTGTAAGCGTCATAAGTGCCATCATCGTTAGTGCAATCATATTTTTTTAAACATAAAAAAAACTCCTTTTTTTATTTAATTATAGCAGTTTTTTTGAACAAAAAAATAAAAAAAGTAATATTTTTTTAATATAATTCCCAATAAAGTCCAAAATGTTTTTCTTCTTATCTGGCTTTTTTTCCACCAGTTGACTCAAGATCAAACTTTTTCCTGCCTGTATCTTTTTGGCGACCCAGTCTTTTTAAGCCTTTTTTCCAAGTTTCATTGATGAATATTTAAGCCTTCCGGTTCTTTTTGTCATAGTAGTATCCAATAAATCCAACATGTCGCTCCCAGCCTTCTAAAAATTTATGAAATCGTCTACCGTTTCATCTCTTTTTTTCGTAGTATCCGTTTTCCAGAAGAACTCTTTTTCTTTAATTTTTTTCCTGATATTTTTTTCTTTTTGCTGTTCATTTTTTTCCTTTCAGTTGCATTTTATATAATATATTATAGCATATTTTTCAGAAAAAAATCAATTGCATTTTTTTGCTTCAAATTGCTTTTACATTTTTTTAAAAAAAATGTGATAAAATATAGAAAAAAATAAATAATATTTAAGAGAGGAGAAATTATGGAAGATATTTTTTTAAAAAAACCAGTTTATTTAGCAGGAGGAAAATATTCATTCAACAAATCAGTTTCAAAAAAATTTATTAGAAGGATCAATTGATATAAATTTTTTTATATTGAAAGCAAGGAAGAAATTAAAAAAAATTAAAAAAATTGAAACGTTTGGTGATATTCTTTATTTGGCTAAAACAGAACCTGAATTATTTTCAGGTTGCTTGACATTAAGAATCAATTCAAATTCCGAAGAAGCAGTCGATTTTTGCAAGAAAAAGTAGCCAAAAAGTTATAAATGCGAAATTAAAATTGCTGACTTTTTGGGGTTCTGATGTTTCAACATTATTATTTTTTTAGATAAGGAATATGTTTATTTTAAAAAAATGAATTTATAATAAAATCAAACAGTATCAATGATGAAAAAAATTAAATTTTTGTAATTGGATTTAATAAAATTCATAAGGATTTTTGACGAGTTTTATTTTTCAGATGAAAACTTTGTCAGAAATTTTTAAAAAGATAAAATAAAAAAATTGAAAAAAACAATTGTGAAGTTTTTTTACTTATGGAGAAAGAAAATTATTACTATGGAGGAGTTAGACACTAGAGCAGTTGTTGTAAAATCAAACATTTGCGAAGATGAAAAAAACGGATAAGGCAGTAAGTTATGAAGTCTGTTTTTCACGCCTAAATATTTTTAAACTTTTTAAAGAATGGAAAAAAATAACAAAAAAATATTTTTTTGAAACTTCTGATTATTTTTTTGAAAATAATCATTCATATAATTTGGATGAAAATGAAGTTGAATTAGTATTTTTACAATTTTAATAAAAAAATGAAAAAAATTTCAATTTTTAAAACAAAAGAATTCGTGGTTTGTAAAAAAATTTGAAGACATTTTTTTCAAATTCGTTTATTATAACAGGAAAAGAAAATTTAAAAACATCTCAAGAAGTAAATCAAATAAAAATTCTTGAAATTATAGAAGAAATAATAAAAAAATTAATATATTTCCTGAAATTGATTTAAAGAAAGAAATTCTGGATATATTCAGTTATTTTTCAAAAATGAAATTTTTAAAAAAAGAAGAAGAATTGAAAAAAATACTAGGGAAAAAAATATTGAAAAAAACGTGACTTATTTCTTAAAAAAAGATGTTTGAGGAGAAAGAAGAATGAATCTTATTGAATGGCTAAAAAGCAACACTTGAAGGATATTTCCTTGTAAGAAATTATTTGTGGGGAACAGGAATTTTTCTTCTTTGTTCTTGCCCTGCTATGTTTTTTTAGGAAAAAAAGCATTTTATATGGAAATTTATAAAATTTCTGATATGCTCTGCAATAGGAATTTTTTTCCGTTCTATCTTTCAACATTTCTTGCTCCAGGTGATATTGCAAAAAGTGTATAATGAAAATTTAAATGTCTTAAAGGCTCAGGCAACTGAAAATCCAAAAGAAATGCTGAAAGTTGTGAATGAAAGGGAAAGAGAATTTAACAGGGAATGGAATTCATCAGTAACAGAGACTCAGAAAGCGCTTAAAGGAACAAAGATAAGTTTTTTTCAAAAAGACAGATAGTTTATGTGGCAAGAGGAGTCGCAACTGAAAAAAATGAGGTCGCCAATGATACACCCTTATGTAGTGTGACGACAGCATGAGATTTGGAAGAAGGACAGCAAGAAAACTTTTTCCTAAACTGAATATAGAAAGATGGATGGATGTTTTTGGAATTCCAAAAGATTAAAGGACAGGTGTAAAAAAACCTGTTTTCTTTTTTTGGATGCATTGACAAATTAAACTAATTGTGCTATAATCTAATATAAAAATTTAAATAATAAAAAGCAAAAAAAATGGAGGAAAAAAATGAATTTAAACGAAGCGAAGAAATTTATCAAAGAATTTATCGAAGAGGCAAAAAGAAAATTTTGAAGTAAAAGCAAGGCAGTGAACAAGTTACAAACATTTTTTTGAAAAAAAGATACCGAAAAGCAAAGGTTTGAAAACAGAATTTTTCAGGAATGTCATTTTTTTATAGATGATGAAAAAAATTGCAGTATATTCCACAAAATTTAAGAAAAAAATAAAAAAGGGGAATTTGAGACATCACAAGTTTACTTTGTCGCCTTTCCCTTGAAGAAATCAATCTTTCAGATGCTTATAAATATGATAACCGTATATTTGCCCTTTTTTTGTTAAAAAAAGTTCTGCTTTCTACAATCGAAGAGGCGAAATTCTATTCTGAATTAGGAGAAATAATTGTGGCGACGGAACTTGACAAAAAGAATTGGACATATTGTTGAAAAATTTTAAGGGAATAGAAAAAAAGAAAAGTTTAAAAAGTTGCAGGAAAAAAATTTGATGATTATGCCTATTCATTCAGAAAGTTTAATACTGAGCCATTTATGAGAGCAAGCAGACATTTCAATAATTTAAAAGTTCCATTTATAACTGACAAAGTTGAAAAATATAATAATTTTATCGGTTATATCGAACAAATTAACAATTATTTTTGGGAAAGGTAGTTCAATTGATCTTGCAACTGAAAAATATATTAAAAAAATTTTTCTTGAAAGATATAACATTTCTTTTGAAAAACGATGATTCTGTTCTGCTTCATCAATTTCTAAGAGTAAATGTTGAATTTTCATTCAATACTGGGAACTTATAAAAGATTGCAGAAGTACGGAAGAGGAAGCATTTAATATCCTTATGCTTCTTTTTCAGGAATGGAAGATGGAATGACTATATGGAAAACAGGCGTTTTTACAGTTCCGTCTTTAATCTGCTGGAAAAGGAAACAGATAAGCAACATACAGTCAGTGAAATTTCAGAAAGAATAGATAAAGAAAAAAATTTAATAATTTTTGAACAAAAATTTCAAGAAAAATTTTTCGGAACTTTTTTTCAGAAAACAGTAAAAAAATAATTAAATATTTTTTTAAAAAGGCAGAATAAGTGCCTTTTTATTTTTTTATAAAATATTTTATTTTTCTTTGAAAAATTTATTTTTTTCAGATGCTACAATTATTAAAAAAAGAAAGCGAAAGGTGATTATTTTTGAAAGAACAGGGAATTCCAAAAAGAGTTTTTTTAGAAGCGAATGGAGATGCTGTTATTATTGGAAGTAAGCATATTCTGATTGGAAAGAAGAATATTTATGATACAACTAAAAAAATAACGTTCTCATTATAGGACCTGGAAAAAAACAGGAAAGGACTATGGAATAACTTATCCTACAATTGTGGAAGGATGGAAAGGTAACAAAATAATTCTGGATATGCAGAAAAAAAGTTTCAGGAAGCATTGGAAAAATTTTTTAAAGGAAGAAAGTTCAGTGTGGACTTTTTTTATCCAGGAGATGAAAAACACTTTTAAAAATACAATCCATTTGAAAATATTGATTTTTGAAAAAGGAAGATCATAAAGAAAAAAAATTGAAGAAATTTGGAAAAATATTGCTTGAAAATGATAATGAAAATATAAAAAAACTGACTGATATGACATTGGAAATTTATAATGAAGAAAAAAAGAAATTCCAAATCTTCCAAAAGTTTATAATGAATTTAAAAAAATTCAAATGGAAACTTGGAAATTCTTGATTTTTCTTCTTGAGGATGATGCTATGGAACTGCTGTCAAAAAAATGAAGTCGACTTAAAAAGAATAATGGATTCTGCTCGCTCCAAGAAATTTTTTTCTTCGGTTGCGATTTTTATAATAATAAAACTTTTAAAAAAAATGGAACAGGATATTGAAAAATTCTCTTACATCAGTTTTCTGAATATTCAAAGGAAAGAGGGAACATAAAGGAAGTTCTTTTTGATACTGACAGAGCCATTTGAACTAGGAAAGGTTGAAGACTTTGCCAAAAAAATAAAAAAACTTTTAATGAAAAACAATGTTCGTGTTTTTTTAGACTTTTTAATTCCGTATACCAAATTGAAAAAAGTTTATGGCGATGAAGCGAAAGAAATATTAGATTTATTTAGAACTAAAGTTTTCTTTTGCTCCAGAAGATAATGAAACAGCAAAAATATATTTCAAATAGAATAGGAACAAAAACCTGTTGCAGATCATAGCTGGTTCTTAAAAACGGTTTCCGTAAAAAGAAAAAAATTAGGTTTGCTTTCACCCGAAAAACCTTAGAAAGTTGTCTTGTGCAAAGGAAGTTGTAATCATACGGAATAGTGAGGGGCATAAAAAAATGTTTTTCATATGCAACAAGAACTTGCTGATGGATAAATATTTCAAATAAAATTAAAAAAATTAATTTCAAAAATTAAAAATCAAGAATTTAATAGTTAATTTGTTCTGAAAATTATATTTTCAGAACTTTTTTTCTTTAATCACTATAAATTGATGCATTTTTTTATCACTTTTTATTAAAGAATGTTAAAAAAATATATTTAATTTTTTTAAGTTAAAAAAATAAATTTATATAAAATTAATTAAAATAAAAAAATTTTTAGAACTGACAGTTTTTCTTACTTGCACTTTTTGACATTTAAACTTTTTTTCTTATATTTTTCCTTTTTAAATTATAAAAACGGAACTTTTTTTATCAAAGGAAATTCTAATTGAACTTTTCTTAATTTTATGATATTTTTATATAGTGAAAACAATAAAAAAATACTATAAATTAAATTATAAAGATATTGTATTTTCCAAAGATTACAATTTGTTCCAAAAAAATCCAGAAATAAGAAAAAAAGGAAACATAAAAAAATATCAATATCTTTATGAAAGAAAGGAAACATTATGAAAAAAAGAAACAGGAAGAAAATTTATCCCTGTTCTCAAATTTAGAAGAATATAAATCTGAAAAAAACAGGAAAATGAAGAAGTTAAAGAAAGTGACAATGAAGAAAAAAATTCAGTTGAAATTATTGAAAAAGATGGAGAAAGGAAAAAAACATCAACGCTGTTTACAATTCTAAATGGTGAAAAAAATTGATTTAACAATTGAGGAAATATTTGATGTTAAAAAGGTTCAACAGCATAAAAGGCAGTTACATATTCAGTCGACGAGAATTTCCTGAACAAATACTTTTTCAGGATCTGAAAAATGTTTCTCTTATAATTGGAATTCCAGATGTGGATGTTCAGTCAAGAGGAGTTGAAGCTTTTTCAAGGAATTCTTGCAGCAAATAAAAAAACTGATAAAAAAAGAAACAGATAACATTTTTTTCGAAAGTCTTGCAAGGAAAAAAATCAGGAAAATGTGATTGAAAGAAAATGGGAAATAAAGGTTCCTTTGAAATCTTCAATTCACTGTAAGTTCTACCTGCTTGAATCTGAAACTGAAAAAAAGACTTATACTGGGTTCCGCAAATTTATCCAATCAGGCTTTTTCAAGGAGAACCAGTCAGCATGAAAAACATTGTAATTTTTTTGACAATGATGTTTCTATGGCAGAAAAATTACAGAGAATATTTTGAATTTCTTAAAAAGGAATGTATGGATTTTTATTACATCAAGTTTTTTTGAAAAAAAGGCAAAAAAATTAAAAATTCTTAACGAAAAGAATGCCACAAAAAGAAGAACTTGAAAATGCTATTCCGTTTACTTTCACGGCTTCGGAAAGTGATGGGATTATAACAGAAGTTGCAAAAAGAATTTCAGGAAAAAAATTTACTGAATATTTCCTTGAACTTCCAAAGGAAGAGACTGAAGCGGAAGGTGGGCTTATTGATCACCTGAAAAAAACATAAAAAAAGCCAGTTCAATACAGTTGAAAAGGAAATGGAAAAGGAGAAAATGTTTGAAAAGGGAAGTTATGAAATTATCAACGACTACATTTCATCAAGAAAAGCAACGAAGCAGGAAAGCATTCTAGCAAAACCGTCTAAATTTGTTGAAAGAATTAGGGAAAAAATAAAGGTAAAAACCGCTCCAAAAGTAAAAAGAACACGTAAACGAACGCGAAAAAAAATGATACTAAGGGAAAATGATGTAAATGAAAACAATTCACTTATACCTTATCGAAAAAAAGTCAACAGAACAGATGAAAATGGAAATGATGTTGAAGTTCAGGAAACAAGATGTTTCGGAAGAAAAAGCGACAGATGAGGAAATAAAGGAAGCGGTAGAACTTCTTTTTGAACTAATCGAAAAGTCTACAAGAAATTTGTTTCACGCTATGACGACAATTACGGAGCACGAATTATTGAAGCAATATTTTTATTCTTTTACTTCGCCTTTTTTTACAGCAATTAAGAAAAACAGGTGTCTCAAAAACACAACAGCTACAAAAAGAACTTAATATTCCTATGTTCATGTTTATTGGCGGAGACACTTATTCAGGAAAAAAACATCACTTGTTAAACTGATTAGAAAAAAATGATGGGGATATACAAAGTTATTAAAAATTGATGACTATTCTAATATAGTAGGAAAGCAAGAAAAGCAATGGCGTTCAGATACGATAAAAGCAAATAGACTTATGGATGCGGGAAGACAATGTTGTTCCGTTGTTTATAGATGAACTTGACAATGATTTCTTTGCAAAAAAATCAGAAGGACTTATAAAAGATTTGGCAAATGCGACTGCCCGTTCTGAAAGAAATACTTGCTCGCTTTATTGGAAATACAAATACAGAACTTTTCAAGATGCCAAAACAGGCTGAAAGAAGAAGTTACTATCTTATTGTCGATCTACCTGTAAAACAAAAGTCTCAGAATCAGATAGCACTTATAATAAAATAGTTATGAAAAGCTGACAATAAACTTTTCAATGATTTTTGTTATGAAAATGTCGCAAAAAAATATTTTTATGAAGAAACCAATTTAGAAAAAAATTCAACAAAATAGGAAACAATGAAAAAAACTAGATTTCCTTTATCCTACAAGAGAAATTTTTTTAAGGAATATTTCAGGATTGCTGGAAAGAAAATACTGGAATGGTTTCCAGAAGAACGTCGTGATGACATTGCAGAGAACAATATGATGAAATGGTACATGCGATATACTTCTAATCCAGAAATGTTTTTTTGGTACGCAAGTACAAAGGAAAAAAACCGCTTTATCATTTTAACTTTTTTTCCTTTAATAAAGGAAATGGGAAAAAAATAGTAATGTTGCGAAAGATTATTTGGATGCTTTTAGATTTAGATGTGAAGTTATATCATTCAACTGAAGCGGTCATTCTTGACATTAAAAAAATTTCATAAATGGATTGGAGTTCCTGTTCCAGAAAAAAAGTATTAAAAAGAAATGGGAGAACTTATGGAAGAAACATCAGAAAAAGCCTAAAAAAAGGCAAAAGCACGGCTTCTTTTGAATTTTTTTCAAAAGGAACAAAAAAAAGGCAGGAACTTTAATCCTGTCTTTTTTTGTTTTCGTTTCAATTTTTTTTGAAAAAAATATTCTATTTCATTTTTTTATAAACGCAGAATTTCCATCCTGCATATTCATCTTCTTCAATTTTTTTCCACATATTGTAATCAATTTCAGAAAAAAATAAGTATCTGCTTGATCATCAGAAAAAAATCAATATGGCTTATATATAGTTTCTCAACAATTCCCTGATTCAAGGGCTTTTTTTATAAACCTGAGCTCCACCAATAATAAAAAAATTTCTTCATCAGAATTCTCATACTTTTTTTAACTATTTCAGAAAAAAATTATCACAAATTTCTAATTTTTTTCGTTATAGTTATTAGAAAACAATTTAAGATCTTTTTGAGAGCACAATATTATGCCTGTCTGGAAGAGGTTTTCCAATGCTCTCATAAGTATTTCTTCCCATAATAACAGTTTTTTTCCTTGAGTTATTTCCTTGAACTTTTTTTAAATCTTCTGGAATATGCCATAACAACATTTGTTATTTTTTTCCAATTTCATTGTTGTTTCCAATTGCTACTATAATGCTAAACATATTAGTTTACCTTCTTTCCTAAACATTCATTGAAATTAAAAAAATCCAACTCCCAATAGTGAAAGAGAAGGTAAAATACAGTAAAAAAATTAATTTCTTGTTCAGTTGCACTTTTTAGAAAAAAATAAAGGAAAGCTTCAAGAGCAAAAAAACTAAACAGACATTGGATGGCAGTACGTTCTGAAAAAGCTTTTATTTTTGAACCATTTGAAAAAAAGTGTTTGTGCTACAGCACCATTTAAAAAAACAAACTTATAATTGCAATCATTATTTTTTTCCTTTCTAATCTTTTTTTAATTCATATTTTTTTATTTGCTGGAACTTCTTCGATTATTACAGCAGCGTTTTTCAATTATAATTCTTCTGTTGTTTTCATTAATAAGGTTTATAACAATTCTGTCACTGCCTTCTGAACTTTCCCTTACACGCATAAGTCCTTTATATTCTGTTATAAGTTTTCCGTCAAGCTGAATAAACTTTTGCAATTCTTTTCAATTCCTTTTGTGTTACTTCCAATATCTTTTTCCAATATCGCTCCACTCAGGCACAAGATGAAATTCCCAGTACAGCAATTCCAATTAAAAATATAATTTTTTTCATAAATATTCCTTTCTTTTTTTCATTTTTTTAATTAAAAAAATAATTTTATTTTTGTTTTAGTTTATCAAAATATATTTAAAAAGTCAAGATTTTTATTTGAAAATTATATTTTTTTATGTTTATAAAATATGACATTATCGTTGATTTTTGATAAAATATGATATTATATGCTAAAAAGAAATAAGAAAGGAAAAAAATATAAGAGATTATTTAACTATCGCTGAAAAAAAGTTGAAGACTTGTCATTAAAAACTTCAGATAAGATAATAGGAATGCCATTAATAATAATTGGTGGAATTCTTTTGATTGTTTTTGTTTGGTTTGGGGTTTCCACTATAAATGAAATTGGTTTTTTGGATAAAGCAAAACGTATCGCTTTTTTTCTTTGACTTTTTCTTGTATTAGGTGGCATATTGGGAGGACTTGGCATAACAAAAATATACAGCCATCAGGATTACAGCAATCAAAAAAAGTTCAAGAATTTTTAAGAAAAGAAGGACTCGAAGAGTTATAAAAAATGTCAATTTTGTTAATGACATATCCTACTTTACAGTGCTGTTCGGCGAATGGGCCTTGCAGGCCTGACGGGCAAACTCCCTGCCCATTAACTGCTCATCCCGCTCAAGAGGTATATTGCTTCTCTGCCGGGTACGCGAATGAGCATACAAGCTCTTAATATGTTTACTATATCTTTCCTTTGCTTTCCTTGCTTTTTAAAAATATTGCTTGGCTCTAGCGACTTCCGCTTGATTGCTCTCGTCAAATTTTTGTGGACTGGTGGAGCTGCGTCTGATCATCTCATAGCAATATTTTTTTATTTCTCCTTCTTCAAATTAATTGTATCATAAATAATTTGAAAAGTCAATACAAAAAAAAATATAAAAAAATATTAAATTTTTTTATATTTAAAGATATTTTAATAGATTTAAATGTAGAAAAAAATTTTTAAGTAATGTGGTAAAAAGTAAAAAAATATGATGGAGTGATTCCTGCTAAATTTAAAAAGTTGTTCAAGATATGGTTGTACTTATGATACTAGAAGTTATCAAAACGTTATTTTTAAATGATTTTTATAATGAAAATAACAAAAAAAGAAGAGCTTTTTTTAATCAGTTAAAAAAATAATTTAAAGCAAAAAAAGAAAGGAAGATAATAAAATGACATTAAGGTATCTTGGAAGAAAAGAAAACAGAAAAGAACTAGATAAAATTTTTGGACAAAGTTTTTTTGGGTATGAAACTATTTGGATTGATCACCCATATGATAATCCCCGTTGCTCTCGTTATTACTATTATCGTGGCAGTACAGCATTTACAACAAAAAGGCACCGATAACAGCGGATATTTTGAAATAAAAAAACTAGAATATCTAAGATAAAAATATATAATAAAAAGATAAAGAAATGTAGAAACTTTAATCCAGACACCTCCATTTAATTCAAAAATTGATTACAACGTAGATTACAACTGGATTGAGCAAATTGAGGAAGTCTGGCAAGAAAAATAGTTGAATATCTGAAAGAAGGGGGTAAAAAAAGTGAAACTCAATGATTTGATTCAATATCCGCAAAGTGAAAGAACAAGAAAAAAATAAATGAAATATTGCGACCAATTTTTTTGAAAAATAACATTAAAAAAACAAAAAAACAAAAAAATTTTTATGAAAAAAATAACAGCAAAATTAGAAAATTCAAGCAATGAAAATACCGGAGCAATAAAAAAATACAGTTAAAAAAACTTTCTTTTGCCACATTTGAAATTAAAGATGGAAAAAAATTGTAGATATGTTCTTCTGAAGCAGAAAAATATAAGAAAAAAACATATAGTTTTATTAACCTTGAAGATATAAGAAAAAAATGGAAATTGTAAAAAGAAAAAAAATTGAGGAATTTTTTTAAATGAAAAATAAGATTTGCTGTTAAATTGACAATTATAGAATTTTTTTAAAAATAAAAGAACTTTTTTTAATTAACTTGAAAAAAATAATTTATTAAAGAAGAAAGGATAGAAAAAAATGGAAACAGAGAAAAATAAAAAAAGCAAAGACAAATATTAACAGAATATTTAAAAAAACAACAAAAATATTCTTATCTTGGGTGAAGGTTATTCAACTGGAAAAAAACAAGCCTAATCAACGAGGTAATTTCAAATTTTGAAAATAAGGAAAAAAATTTTTGTTTATTTCAAGAATGGATGAACTACGTAAAAAAAGAACGAAGGGATAAACCATATTGTTGCTGATAGCGATAAATATTCAAGAATTGATTATGAAATGATTGAAAAGCAAGGTTATGAAACAGTTTTAATTGATGATGCAGAAAGTTTTGAGATTGATGAAAATGGAAGAATATCAATTCCTTTTTGAACTTGCGATTATTATTGTTCATCTTATGAAAGAAAGAAAAATTGAACCTTATTTTTTTCTCTTGACAGGGTAAGAAAGAAAGATATAAAAAGTATTATACATTTTTTTCGATGAATCGAATCAAAAAGCAATATAAGAAGAAAGTGATTGATGTTGTCGCCGTTGCAAGCATTGATTCAAAAAAATGAAACATAATTTTAAAATTTTAGAACTATAAAAAAAGAACCTTTTGGTTCTTTTTTTATTTTTTTGAATAAATCTTTAAAAAAAATTCAACTATTTTTTTCAAAAATTAGAGATTTTTCCAAAAACTTCCCTTTCAGCTTTTTGCAAAAAGGTAGCCAAGTATAAGTGCTTTTGCAGTATTTCCAATTGGAAGAATTGCAACTATAACCAGTTTTACAAAAATCAAGCATAAAAGAAGTCAAAACTAATTTCATCGGAACATTCTTCAAATATAAGTTATGAGTCACTGCAACATAGAAACCTAAAACAAGTGCAAAAAAATGGAAATATAATCCAGTTCATTTTAAATCACTTCCTTTTTTTATAATTTATTACTTTATAATTAATTATAGCATTTTTATGTTTAATTTGTCAACAAAAATATATATTAAAAACCAAAGTTTTTATTTTTGCATTTTTTAAATAAAAGCGTGATATACTTTAAATAGTAATAAAAAGAAAGGAGAATTCAAAATGAAAAAAATTATATTGTTCAATTAAAAGCAATTGGAGGAAAAAAATCAAAAATATAATTTAATAAACAAAATCATTATTTTTGATGCTAATTCCACATACTATATGGCTTCGGGCTATTATTTCAGCAGATAATTTTGCTACGCCGATAGAAGGTTTTTTTCACTATTATTTGGGGTTTTTTGGCGCCATCTTTACTTTTTCATTTTAAGTAAAGACATTGGAAACTTAGAACAACTAAGATTTCAGATTGAAAGCGTAAAAAAATTTTTTTGCTTGAAACAAACCAAGAAATAACAAACAAGAACATTAATATTCTTTTGAATAATTTTTTTGAACAGAAAGAAGAAAAAGATTGGAATAAAATTGAAGATATGCTTTATGATGTTATCCCGTCAAGCAGAAAACCTGTTGCTAAAATTTCTGAACTTTTTGAAAATTCAAATTAAAAAAAGGCTAAAAAAAGCCTTTTTTTATTTTTTTACCAGCTATCCCCGCCACCACCACTATCGTAAAAACCACTATCACAAGAACCGCTGTCATAACTTGAATAATCATCAGAACCATTATCATAATAACTGCTACTATAATCATTATAATTTGATGAATAATCATTGCTATTATTATAGAAATTATTAAGAATTGTGACTATAACTTTTGTTTTTTTATCTGAATAATCGTCATATGTATCATTTTTCTTTTCCAGCACACCAAAGAACATAAATTAAAAAGTGCCATCATCGCTTCCTCCAAATATCAAGGCGAACAATTTTTCCTTCTTTTTCTGCTTTCCTCTGGAGTTTTTTTCTTTTATAGTTAAATAAATTTTTTTATTATTTCCAGATGTTTCAACCGTTTCATAACTTTTTATAATTTTTTTAGGTTCATAAGAAGCAATATCATTTCTGTTGATGACAAGATTTGAATATATTATATTATCATTCAGTAGTCCGCTTTCAATAACAGTTTTTATTTTTGCTTCCGTTATTCTCTGAGAAAGTGTTTTTCAGGAAATCCCAAAAAAATTTTTCATTTCCATTATAAATATTTTTGATTATCTTCGTATCTTATAGAAAATTCAAATCTTTTTACTGGAACTTTCCAGTATCCATAAATTTGAAGCGGAATTCCCTTTGTTCCATCTCTATTGTTTCTTACTGCATTTTTTTAATAATATTTTTAACTTATAGTTTTTGATTTCCGCTAACATATTTTTTTGGGCATTTCCAATTTTATATTCCAAGCATTCGTTTTCAAAACATTTTTTTCCTTTGTATATTCTGCCAGTTGTTCATTGTGCCAAATTTCAACATTTTTCAATTCCGTCAGCATTTAAATAATTAAAAGTTCGCCTTTTTAATTCCATGTTTTTCGCTTTCAAAAAAATAGTCGATATATTCCGTTACTGAAATTGAACCATCTTTATTAATTATAAAAATCTCTCTTAAAGTTTTTTTACCATATCCGCGTTCATAATAACTGAAAATGATATAAAGAGTATAAAAAAAGTTTAATAATTTTCATAATTTTTTTCCTTTCTTGATAAAAAAATTTAACTCTTTTTTTATTATAATTTTATCACGATAATTTTTAGAATTTCAAATATATTTAATAAATAAAAAAAGCAGAAAATCAATTCTGCTCTGTAACTTGTTTTTTTATTTTTTTACTGAATATATTGGTAATTTCGTTTAAATTTTTTTCAATCAATTTTTTTCCTGCTTCAACAATTCTTTTTATTATTTAGAAAACTTCCTAATATTTCTTTTTGCATTTTCATTTGAAAGAAATCTATTAAGTGTTTCTAAAGTTCTTTCATCAACAGGAAGTCCAGATAATTTCGTTAATCCTGAAAAATATATCATTTTTTTGACGTTTTCATCTTTTTGCGAACTTCTGGATTTACTTTTTCCAATCATTTCAGTTATTATTTTTTTGAGCATTTTTTTATTTTTGTCATTATTCTCAAGATCTTTTTAAAAAAAATTTAAATCAATGTTCATTTTTTTCTCCTTTTTTTGTTTTTTTATTTGTAACCATAATATTTTTTTCATCCAGTTTTATTTCTTCTTTAAGTTCTTCAATTTTTTTCTTCTAATTGTTCAACTTTCTTTTTTTAATTTTTTTCATTTTCTGTTTCAAGAAGTGCAAACTTTTTCAGATAGTGTTTTTTTCTTTTATTTTATTATCTTCTTTTTATGTTAGATGAATTAGTTTTTATTAAAAAAACAGCATCTGGAACAATGATTGACTTTCCTATTTTTTTACACTTTCTCATTGCCAGTGCTATGATTTCTTTGTTTTTTTAGTTCGACATTTTTCATTCATTTTATTTTTTTCCTTTCTTTTTTTGCTTTTCAATTAATTATTAAAATGTCAATAGCTTTTTCCCTGTAATATTCATATTGCTTCTGCCTTAATTTTATTTCTTTTTGGTAACAGTACTTGCGTATTAGAAAGTAAAGATTGAAATTTATCTAATTTTTTTGTGCTATTTTTCTTTTGTAGTTTTTTTATCTACTATAATAATAGGCAAAAGAACATATGATTTCAGAATTTAAATTACTAACTAAAGAACCGTTAATTTTTTTCTTTTTCCAATAATTTTTTTACCATTGATGAATTTAAAAATGATAAAGAAAAATCAGAATCTAAATGATTTTTCAAAAATTACTGATAGAGTACCAGCCATCATGAATCGCTCCATCAATTTTTAAGTATATATGGACGTCCCATAACTCATGGAATTAGAAATTATAAAATCTCCTTTTTTTAAAATCCTTGATTTTTTTGTGCTCCTTCAAAAGTTATTTTTTTGTACCGTTTTAGTAACATATTTCGAATTTGCTTCTATATCGCCAATTTTTAATCCATGCTATGCCACTTTCATCATCAGTTAAAAAAATTCGATATTGGTCTTGGTGATGCTCCTCTATTTATTTGAGCAACTTCGCCTAAAGTCGTAAATCTTATTTGATTATTATTTGAACTGTCATTTGTTTTTGAAATTTTATTCAAATAATCTTCACTCAATAACATATCCCTATAATATTCATACTGAGACTTTCCTGGCGGTCAGCTCTTCGATCAGCCTCTTCGGTCAGCTCTTCGGTCAGCTCTTGGTCAGCCTCTTCGGTCAGCTCTTGGTCAGGCTCTGTAAACTTGTCAAGCACTGCCGCTATCTTAGCCTGCTTTTTTTCAGGGAGGGAGGGAACTTTAAATGATTTTTATTTGTTCAGCACTTAAATTTGGTCGTAGTCCTGCTCGGTTGCAAAAGCTTTTATAAATTTTATTTTTCAAAAAAATAAGAGCAAATGAAACAAAAAAATCTGTTTTTTTATTTTTTTCAGGAAAAGGAATTATTTTTTTCCTACACGCTGATTGAGGTATCCAATATTTTTCACTATAATTATATCCAATTTTTAGTTGTTCCTGTCATAGTTATAAGAATGTCGTTCGGCAATATTTTTATATTCTTCTAAATTTATTCCTAAAGTTTCTGATTCAAAAACACTTGTAATTATCGAATTTTTACTTTTTCCGTCTGAAATGTTATTAATTTTAATAACAGGAATTCCAGTGCTTGAAAACAGATTGCTCGGAAAAAGCGAAACCATTTTGAAACTTGCAAACTTCTTCCAGTTTTTTTCCACTCAACTTTTTTTCTTCCTTTAAATTTTTTTGGTATTTTCCATTATTTGTCACCATTTTTTTCTTCTTGACACTTTTTCTTTTTTTCAGTTTTTTTGTTCGTTTTTTTCTATCTTCTGTTTCAAGTTCCTTTATAATTCTGTCAATAGAATTTCTAAGTTCATCTATTCTTTTTACTGTCTCTTCAAGTTCCTTATTAAGTTTCACAATATCAATTTTTTTCCCTTGTGTCTTCCTTTTTCAACATAGGTTGACACTGACAAGTTATAATCGTTTTTCAATAATTTCATCTTTTTGTAACATTTCTTGCAAAAATATTCCTTATCTTTCCTGTCTCTGAACTTCTTCATTATTTTTATCAATATTTTTCTTCCTGAAGCACATTGTTGTTTGTCTCCTTTTTGAATTCATTTGTAGCATCTATGAAGAGAGTTCTTGCATCACTTTTATTTTTAGAAAGCACAAGAATGCAAGTTGCAATTGATGTTCCGAAAAAGAGATTTTCAGGTAGCTGTATTACCGCGATCTACAAAAATTATTGTCTACAAGATATTTTTCTTATAGTCTTTTCAGCACCCTTTCTGTAAAACACTCCCGGAAAGCATACTATGGCGGCTCTTCCGCGTGATGAAAGGTAACTTAGGCAGTGCATTATGAAAGCATAGTCAGCATAAGATTTTGGTGCAAGTTTTCCAGCAGGTGCAAATCTTTCGTCGTTAATTAATGTAGGATCAGCATCCCCTATCCACTTGACTGAATATGGCAGATTTGAAACTATTGCATCAAAAGGTGTGTCGCTGTTATGCAGAGGATTGATAAGAGTATCACCTCTTTTTATTGAAAAGTTCACATATCCGATATTATGCAAAAAAACATATTCATTCTTGCAAGGTTGTAATTTGTTATATTGATTTCCTGACCATAAAATCCTCTTTCAATAGTATGATCCTCAAACTGCTTTTTTCATCTGGAGAAGAAGTGAGCCACTTCCGCAGGTAGGATCATAAACTTTGTTTATTTTTTTCTTTCCATCCATAACTATTTTTGGCAAGAAGCGCAGAGACCGACTGCGGCAGTAAAAAAATTCTCCCCTGATTTTTCCTGCATTGCTTGCATATCTCGAAATAAGAAATTCGTATGCGTCTCCAAAAAGCATCTATATCATTTTCTTCAAATTTTTCCAAAAATTTATTCCGGCAATCCCTTCAAGAATGCTTGCAAGCCTTGAATTTTTTTCAGCAACTGTTGCTCCTAACCTGTTGCTTGTAACATCTACATCATCGAAAAGCCCTTTTAACGCCATTTCCGAATCGTAACCTGTTGCACTTGTTTCAATGCTTTTAAGGTTGTCGGCAATATCAGTGTTTAAATTTTCATTTTCTCTTGCTGTTTTTACCACGTTTTGGAAAAGCTGGCTTGGAAGAATAAAATATCCTTTTTCCTCAACAATCCCTTCCCTGAAATCTTTATTGGCTTCTTCATCTGAAATATTGGCATAGTCAAATTCAAGTTCTCCTGCTTCATGTTCAGCCTTGTTGAAGTATTCTGTTATGTTTTCGGAAATATATCTGTAAAACAGCATTCCAAGAACGTACTGCTTAAAGTCCCATCCATCAACTGCTCCTCTCACGCTGTCACTATTGCCCATATTTTTTTCTATGAAGTTCAGCTCTCTGGGCTGTTCCGTTATTTGCTTTCTTTTCTTTGTTTTTTTCATATTATTCGTCGCTTTTTTTCTTTTTGCAACTTCTCCTTTCTTTTTTTAATTATTATTTTTCAGTTTATTGTTTTTTTAAATTATATCATATTTTTGTTAATAAAATCAATAAAAAAAACAGATATTTCACTTTTTAAAAATTCTAAAAAAATAAAAAAAGGTATTTTTACATAAAAAAAAACAGTAGAAGCCATTCTTTTTCATTACCAAAGTTCGAAAGGCTGAATTTTTGGCATTTCAAGGATTCAGGTATCTGCCTGAAATCTTTATCATTTCTGGCAGATATTTGTTCCTTTTTTTCCTTTCATTGCTTCAATTCATAGATTTTTCTTTCTCAGTATTATTTTTACCGTACAGAAAAAGTCTATTGCAAGTTTTTTTATCTTGCCTGACCTTTATTTTTTTATCGTTTTTTTCTTGCTTTTTTTCTTTTTTTGCCAGTTTCTTTTTTTGATTTGTCTGCTAATTTTTAGTTTCGTGCTGACCTTTTTTTCACGTGCAAAAAACTTTTTTTCAATTTCCTGACGTGCTCTTTTCTTTCCATTTTTTTCAGATTTTTCCTTTTGCAAATTTTTTTCAAGATTTTTCCCTGTAATTAGCTTCGGCATTATTATTTCCGTTCATTTCGTCAAGATATAGTTGATTTCCTAGTTCTTCAAATTCTATCTCTTCAGGACTTTTGAGATTCAATTTCAAAAAGTTTTTCTTCCTGATCTTGCATAGAAAGAAAATCAAAGTATCCTGTTGCTTGAGTTTCATTATTTTTCTAAATTTTTCACTTTGAAGATCTAATTGATTCTCTTGATTGTCACCATAGTTCATTTCATTGAAATTTTTCCGTTTGTACTGGTTTCTTCTTGATTTCCTCCGTATCTTGAAAAGATTCATGCACTATCTGTTCTTCAATTTCAGGTGGAAGTTCTTCACTGGTGTTTTCTGAATGATTATTGCTGCTGTTTAAATATTCTTCTGGAATTTGAGTTTCCAAGTTCTCTTTATATTTATCGCTTTCCTGTATATCCGGCTTTGGTGTTTTTTTGCTTTTTTTCGCTTTTTTTGCACCTTGTGTTCCTTCCTCTTTAAACTTTTGCCCTTTGATAACTTTTTCCATTTACCGTTATGTTCTTAAATTCATTTCCTCTTGCAAGCCTTGAAGAAATCATTTCACATATTTTAGCATCACCTGTCATTGAAATTGTACGTTCGCCTGTTATTTCAAATTTCCAGTCAGGCCCGTTCTTGTCGCTTGGAAGCATATTAATTTTATATTTTTTTCAGGCTTGTATTTGGAAAAGACCTTTAAGTCTGTCATTTGGAAAGTTCAAGGCATTGAAAGCTTTTCAGAGAGGACTTCCAGCTGCTTTATAATTTTACGCGACTCGTAGTCGGCAATAAAAGTCTCATATTTCCATCGCTCAAGGACAGTCTTGGTCTTTCTTCTCCTAAGTTCTTAAATCCCAATCTTTTTGCTTTTTTTCTTGCAGTAACATCCCTTATTTCCTTAAGTTCATAAATAAATTCCTTTGCATCAATTGGATCCATAAAAAAATATCGTCAATATTTATATTTTTCACTTCCAGTAGCAATTACATTTTTCTTTTTGAGCCTTCAATCTTTGAAATCTTGTTAATAAAGTCATTTCCTTCCTTGGCAAAGATTATTGTTTTTTTCAGTAGAGCCTAAAAGTGATATTATGCCGTCAAATCTTTCCGCCCCTTCCCTTGTGTTCTTGAATGCAACTTCAAGGGTAGAGAAATCACGGTCATATTTTTTCAGCTGATTCACATAAGGAGCGTACGCCATTATGTCATCTCTGTTTCCGTCAAACCTTACAGTTCCGTCAGGTTTCTTTGTAAATCCTAATCTTTCAAGCCTTATGTCAAGAAATGCCATATTTGATTTCCTTAATGCTTTCCTTGCTGCAACAAGCTCTTCTTCACTAGGATTATCATTTGGAAACATTGCTTCAATAAATTCAGTAGCCATTCCCTTTGTTATAAGTTTTAGCGCTTCCGCCTTTTTCCTTTTTCTCCTGCCGGCTCCTTTTTCCACAAGAATTTTTTTGCTTAAAGCCTTGCAAATTCTCCAGTTTCCTCTTTAGCGAAGAAATCATATTTAGTTTTATATTCTTCATCTGTTCCAAAAATATTTTTGGCTCAATTCGTCTTCTGTCAAATAATTTTTATCTTAATGCTTTCATCAAGCATGTCAATAAGAACTTCATTCATATAAAAAGTCAAAAATCGCTTTTTAGTTTCAGAATTTGCTTTTTGTTTTTTTCATATTCGTTCAAATCCTTTTTCAGCTCTTTCTTTAACTTTCTTTGCCTGCTCTTTAAATTTTTTTCTCTGCTTCTGTCTTTCTTCTTCTGATAAGTCCTGTTTTTTCATCTTTCTCTTCATCGCTTTTTGTTTCTGTTTCTTCGGAATTATCGTTTTTCTTTATCGGCGGTTTCGTTTTCAGCTTTTTCTGAAGCACTTTGTTCTTCTTGTCGCCTTTCGTTTGTTTGTTCTTTTGTAAGTTTCTTTTTTTCGCCTTTGTTCTGAAAGTTTGTGCATTGCTTTTTTTGGATCTTCGGAATTTTTTTATTTTTCTGACCTGTCTTGCAGGTTCTTCCTTTCCATCGTCAAATTCTTCTATATACCCTGCTTTTACAAAAAAATTTATTATTCCACGTTTTATTTTATTTGAAAAAATTTTTTTATTGGATTTTTTTGTCTTTTCAGCTTCTGCTGATGCCTTTTTTTCCAGACTTTGGAGAGCCTTCCTTTTCAAAAAGTTCTTTCCATTTTTTTATATCCTTTGCATAACTTTCCTTTAAGAATGCCTGCGACTTGTCATCAAATCTTGCAAGGATTTCAGGATTCTCAACTATTTCCGTATTTTTTTCAAGAATTTTTCTGAACCATATATTTATCTGCTTCACTTGTAACATTCACTATATTTCAACTCCTTTTTTTATTTTTTTATTTTTAGCATAAGAGATAATGAATTTCAAAAAAATAATATTTTTAAAAAAAATGGAATATAATTTTTTTCAGGAAATAAAAAAATATTGACAAAATTATAAAATTATAATATAATAATATTATAAAAAAAATAAAAAGAGAGGTAAAATATATGAAATTTCTAATAAAAAAATTAACAATTTTATCAATTTTAATTTTTAGGTTATTTGCAGTTATTTAAAAAAAGCAAAGTTAATCATTTGAAAAAAACTTTGTATAAATACATATTATTATAAAAAAATAATCAAATAAATTCTTGAAATATTTTTCTTAAACATGGTAGAATAAATAAAAACAGGAGGTGAAGAACCTTGAAATCATTTAAGACATTCTCTATAGTTCTTGAAGAGGATAACGCCAAAGAAATAATTGAATACTTCGAAGAAACAGCAGGGAATTATGGATTTCTTAAAAGATGCACTTTGCATATATTAAGAAACTGTCCTGAAATCAGCAGAAATGAATTAAACAAGTTTCTGCAGGAGAGGTTTTCAGTTACGGCACGTACAGCCAGTTCAGCCATATATGAAGTCTGAGGGAACGATAAACTCAGCACTTGCGCTGATACCTCTTAACATTGAAAAAGCTTTGAGACAAGGATTGATAACAAAAACAAAACTTATAGAAAAGAAGAAAAAAAGGAAATGGCTAAAATTCACGCCTCACGGAAAAACCAATACAAAAAGACTAGGAAAATTAAAGTTTCATATATATAATATTTATAATTCGATAAACAGGATAAGACAGAAAATTGAAAAATCTTGAAAGGCAGATGAATGAAAAGAAACCCTAACATCTGCATAGGAACGAAGAAGTTTGCCAGAAATAACATGAAGACATTTAAGGAATATAGGGATTCTCAGATTAACTACATAGGAAGGGCCTGCGAGAAACAGGGAAATGCGAACTTTCAGATGCAATATGTCAAGAAAGGGAACTTCTTTGCAATGAAGGTCAGACGCGATTTTGGAAAGTGGAAGGATGACAGGAGCCCTGAAAGGTTCGCATATGGAAAAATGCCATTTCAAATATGGAGGAAAGCAGATAAGAGATGCCATGAGGGGTAACGCTTCACCTGTAACGGTTTCAGTTATAAGAAGGGATGACAGATACTACCTTTTTGTTACTGTTGCGATTTCATATGAAAGCTCTGCAATAGTTACAAGGAAGGAGCATGGAGTCATAGGTATTGACTTCAACAAGGGATTCATTAACATCTGCGAAACAGATGAAAAAGGGGAATATAGTAAGCATCGAAAAAAATGAGGTATCCATTTTGGAAAAAGCGGGCATAACAAATGCGGGGCTTGCGGATGTAATAAGCAAGGTATCCAAAAAAGCGGTTGAGACAGGAAAATCAATAGTTGCTGAAGATCTGTCATTTGAGAAGAAAAAAAGAAAAGCCAAGAAGGCTGCAACGCCTACAGAAAAGGAGAGGATGAGGACGCTCCATTCGCTTCCTTACTCAAGATATGCACAAATTCTTGAAAACATAACGTTCAACAGAAAAATTGAATTAATAAAGGTAAACCCTGCATATACAAGCAGGACTGCAGAGCAGAAGTTCTGCAATCAAATGAAACTGAATATTCACAACGGAGCCGCATTCGTAATAGCAAGAAAAGGGATGGGAATAAAAGATAAATTTTTAAAGAAGACAGGATAAACAGAAGTTTCCCATGAGCCATTGGTTCAGGGGCAGGAACATATACCAGATAATATGTTTGTGCTACCCTGACACCTGAATGGACATGGGAGGCTGAAATGGATTGTCCGTGCTGACAAAGACTTAGACCCGCAAGGGAAGTGAAGCATGGGAATGCCATAGGTTAAGCTGTAAAGGCCTTTTGTATCTATGATACATAAAATTGACACTGGAATTTTTGACTGGTTGTGCAGGAATGCATAACTTTGATCAACTTTTTCGGTTTACGCTGGTGCAACTTATGCTGGATATAGAGCAAGAAGAAACAGATGCAATAATGAAATAAATTAAAATAACAAATAAAAAAACTCCTTATCGGAGTTTTTTTATTAAACATCGGCTTCCTTTGACTGAATAAAAAGAATAAAAGTTTGATTAATGAATTTATTTTTATTTTTTTAATTTCTTCTGATTTTTTTAGTTCTTTTTATTAAACCTGCCTAAACATTGTGCGACATAAAAACTTGTTTTTCATCAATTACTATTTCAATTGTAAAAAGTATATCCGTTTTCTTCATAAGAAAGAATAATGGATTTACCATTTTCAATTTTTTTAGAAGATAGGAATAAACGCAGTTTGATTGTTTTTAGTCCTTCTAAATATAATCTTCTTTGCTTTGTTATAAATTCTATTTTTTTCCTTCGTTCCAATTTTCTTTAAACTTTTCAACTATAAAATTTCCAATTTTCATATTTCTTTCTGAAATATTAAGTTCCCGTTCTGGAATTTTTTTCTATTTCTTGTTCATTCATTTTTACTACCAGTTTATTATGAAGATTGTTTAGTTGTTTTTAAACTTGAAACTTTTTTTAATCTTGGAACGATATTTTTTTAACTTCAAGTTTTTCGTGCCATTTTTTTAAAATATCTTCAATAATTCTGATTTCTTCCTGATCTTCTGATGTTATTTTTAATTCTATCAAATATTTCAAATGAAAGATAATATATAATAATGCCATCAAAAATTTTTTTATTCTCATATCGTAAAAATTTCTCTAAAAAAATTTTTCTTTTGTTCTTGGAAATAAAATTTAAAATTTCATTATTTTCTTCATAATAAATTCTTTTCGTCAAAATAAATATAATGTAGTATTACAGCCGGAAGTTTTCTAATTATTTTTTTGTTTTTTTCATTTTATATTTGTCAATAATCAGAGAAATAAGTGAATCATATTCCATAAAAATCTTTTATTTCAATTTTTTTATCAATTGAAAGCAAATTGAATTCTTCAAAAATTTTTGAAAAAAATTTTTTTATTATGTCTTTTGCAACTTTCGATTCTTCGTAAAGAAGTATTGAAATTTCTTTTTAAAAAAATTTTTGATGTATCTGTTTTGAGATCAAAAAGTTTGCGATTTCCAGATGAATCAATGACTAAATTATAAAAATCATCAAAAAAATGCAAGATTTTTCCCAATTGTAATTTATTAGTTCATTAATTCTAAAACCTATTCTGGAATTTTCAATATATCTGAAATTAAACACAACCATATTTTTTTAAAATTTGTAATTTTAATCATTTTTTTCCAGCACGTCTTTCAAAAATCAGAGGGATTAAAAAAAGAAATATGTTGTTTCTTGAATAGAAAAATTTCCATTTCACCTAAAATGCAAGTTTTTCTATGGTAATCAATAAGATTTTTTTAGTTTCAGTCAATTATTTTTTTGGGAGTTTTTTTCTAAAAAAATTCATATTCGATCGTATTTATTTCCTAAAAATTTTTTTGGCAATTGTTTTTCCTTGAAACATCTATTATTTCTTTTTAATTGCATTTATTTTTTTCCTTTCTTTTGAAATGTTAAATCATTTTTAAAACTTTGTTTTGATAAATTTTTAAATTCTTCAAAGTTATCATTTTCTGATTTTTTTACAACTTTTTTTATATTTGTTTTTCTGTTGCAAAATCAAAAAAAGAATAAAAGGCTATCTAATGAATTTATTTTTATTTTTCAATTTCTTCTGATTTTTTTCAGTTCTTTTTATTAAACCTGCCTAAACATTGTGCAACATAAAACTTGTTTTTCATTAATTATTACTTCAATGGTAAAAAAATATGTCCTTTTTTTCTTCATAGGAAAAAAATAATGCATTTACCATTTTCAATTATTGAAAGATAAGAATATACGCAATTTGATTGATTTAATCCTTCTAAATAAAGTCTTCTTTGATTTGTTATGATTTCAATATTCCCTTCTGTTCCAATTTTTCTTTTAAATTTTTTTCAACTATGAAATTTCCAATTTTCATATTTCTTTCTGAAATATTAAGTTCACGTTCTGGAATTTTTTTCTATTTTCTGTTGATTTGTTTTTTTGCTACCAATTTATTATGAAGATTTTCAAGATTTTTTTAAAACTGCTACATTTTTTTCAATTCTTTTTTTACGATATTTCTAATATTTAAATTTTTTTCCTAAATTAAAAGTATCTCTTAAAAATTTCTCTTACATATTTATAAGTTCCTTTTCTTCCTCTTGTATATGCAGAAAATTGATTTAATTTTTCTTGCCTTTTTCTTCTAAAAATTTCGTATTCCTGTATTTTTAGAATTATAAAATTTATCATAAATTCCAGATGCATCAAAAATAAGTTTCAATAATTCCTTTTTGGGTTTTCAAAAACACCAACATTCATTCTTTTTGGCAAGAAAAAGTCTGCTTGTTTCGTGATATAAAAATTTGATATATAGTTATTTTTCATCAAATCTCAAAAAAATTCATCTTTAAAAAAACTCTTCCATTATTGAAAGTGGAAGTTTCCTTAATTTTCTTGTGCTTGGAACATTATATTTAAATGATAAGAAATCAGGTAAACTTTTTAAATTTTTTTAAAATCTTTTTTTCATCAATTTCATCTGCAAATTCAAAATCAACATTGAAAAATTTTTATTTTCATAATAAAGTTTTTATAATATCTTTTGCAAATCCTGAACTTAAATCAGAAAAATTCAAGAACTTTTTACGAACAACTTCCCAAAAGTACCTTCTAAAAAAATATCTGTATTTGAATTTTTCTTGTTTTTTTAATAATTTTAAAAGAGTTTTTCCTTTCCAAGTCTAATTTCATATTTTATATGAAAAATTTTTCTAAATTGTCACAAAAAAATTAAAATCTTTGATATTCCATTTTTTTCAATATTTTTCAGCCAATTCTTCATCTTTTTAAAAATTTCACGATTTAATACGAAAATATTCGATAACAAGTTCATTTTTCCTGATATGTTATCCGATAAAAACCATTTGCAAAAAAAGTCGTAGACTGGTTTTTATTGCCTCTTACTGGATCTATTAGCATTCCAGTATCTTCGAATATAAAAATTTGATTTTTTTCTGAATTCTTTTTTTATAAATTTTTTTCATCTTCAAAAAAATAGAAAAAAATTTCATCTAAATTTTTTTGGAAAAAAAGATTTTTTTAAAATCATTATTTATTTTTTTCGTAATGCAATTTCTGCTTTCGCTTGCAATAATTTTTTTCTTCAATATTCATTTTTAATAATTCCTTTCTTTGTTATATCAAAAAAATAATATCATATTTACCTTGAAAAAGTCAATAAAATATTGAAAAAAATTTATTTTTTTATTTTATAAAAAAATTGTTTTTTTATTTTTTTCTTTTCTGGCATTTATAAATTTTCTTGAAAAAAACTGCTCTTTTTATGTTAAAAATTAATCAGAAAAAAATGCCTGATATAAAATTTTTAAGTCAGGTTAAGGAAAGGAAGGGATTAATGAATTACTGGTTTTTTTATTTTTATGGCATCGTAACACCGCTTTTAGTTTTCTGTTATTTTGCTGATAAGAAAGTTCTTAAATTTGTAAGAAAGCAGGAAAATAAAATCCTTGATAAATTTTTTTCACGGAAAGCATGAAATTTGAGAGAGCGGGGAAATGGGTAACGATTGCAATGTTTGCTGTTACAATACTTTTTTCTTGTTAATGTTGACAAGGAGCCAGATGCATCTGTTAAAAAAATAAAGTCTCTACGGGCTGTACGGAATATTTATTTTAAATTTGATAATATATTCTGCTCATAGGTGGCGTGAATGGATAATAATATTGAATTCTGCAATGCTTATATGGTGCCAAAAGAATGTTTAATATCTATGATGATGTTTTTTTAATGCATATCTTATTATAAACATAATTGTAGCAGTTCTGCTATTGTTTCTTTTTGCAGAGCGTAAAAAGAAGCGAAAAGGCTTTCCATAGAATTGACAGAGGAATATTCATAATAGTTTTTTTGTATATTTTTTTCAAGTCTTTTATTTTTTTCAAGTATGAGCGTGCTCTACTGAGTTCAATGCTTCCTGAAATTCAGATTGGCGATACATTCTTTGTAAACATGTTTCACTTATCATTTCAGGAAGACTAAATTAAACGAAGTAGTTGCCTTTGTTGAACCGGTTAAAAATAAAGTTTTTTTATACCAAAAGAATAACTGGAATGCCTGGAACGGTTTTTTTCAGATACAGAAAGGTGCCAAGATGCTTCCAAGGTTTATGAAAGCAGGGATGAACTTTTTGAAAAGCTGGTGTAAAAACTGATGAGCATAATATACTTTTTAAATGCAGGCGGAAAAAAATTGCAAGCAATGGCAAAGAAATAAATTCAAGGCTTTTATTTGCCTGAAGGAATATTACAAAAACAATAAAACTTATATTCCTAAAAAAAGGTGACAAGGTAAAACTTGATAAAATAATTTCCATAAATAAAAGTTCGCAAGGGTATACAAAAACAGGAAATCGTGTTTCAGCAGTTGACTGGAACAGTTTTTAATCAGGGAAAATCATTTGAAAATGTATCACCTCAAAAATTTCTTCTGATGTCAAAAAAACTATAAAAATTTTTGATGAAATGATTGGAAATTCGGATGAATTTTTTTAGACAGAACTACTACACTTTTTACATTAAAAAGCAGAAGGATACGATGAAATGGTACTCCCAATATTTGATTTCAAGAGAAATCCTGAAATAATGAAAAAAACTTTTTAACGGGCGAAAGCGTAACTCTTGAAGACAACTACTACATAGCAATGGGCGACAACACGGCAAACAGTTTTGATTCAAGATATTTTTGGACTTGTAGCAGGAAAAAAAGCATAAAAGGTAAAAGCTTTGCGATAAGATGGATGCCATTTAAAAAGATTTGGAACAGTTAAATAAAAATAAAAAGACCTTAGGGTCTTTTTTTATTAATTTTTAAAAAAACATTTTGAGATATTGATTTCAAAAATATTGTATGATATAATATAAAAAAATAAGGAGGTAAAAATGCTAACATTGTTTATATTTTTTTCGAAGTCATTATTTGTATTCTTTCTATGCTTTGTTTTATGGCTTCTCTTAGTAATTGCACCAAAAAAACGGAAAAATTTGATTTTTATTGAAATGTTTAAAAAGTCTTTTGATTTTTTTCTGGCATTGCTTTTTTTAGTTTTTTATTGGATATATTATGTTTAAAGATGTTGAGACAACTACTGTAAAAAAACTATTTCTTATAAAGATGATAAAAAAACTAAAAAAATTAAACGATTATAGGAAAAAAAGCAAGGCAAGGAAATACTTCTGGTTGATAAAAAAATCAAAGTGATGCATATTTTTGAGTATTTAAAGAAAAAAATAAACTTGATAAGAAAGCATTGAAATAATTGCTGGAATTTATTTAGAAAAATTTTTTTAAAAATTTTAATTTGAAAAATATAAAACCTCAAAAATTCCAAATGCTAAAAACAAATTATGGAGGTTTTTAAATGGAAAATCTAATAATTTCACTTTTTGAAGTTTTTTTGTATAATAATGATAATTCTGATTATTTTATTAATTGTTGGTTTTTTTGTTATGAAGTCACTAAATATTTGAAAAAAAGAAAAAAATTTAATCTTTTAAAAATAAATAAAATATTTGCAATTTACGGAGGTGTAGGATTGATTATATGGATTGCTCCGTTTATTCTTATTAAAAGTTCTGGTTACGAAATATATTCTTCGGATAATGAAAACTCAAAAGAAAAAAACTGAACTAACTGAAAGTGAAAAAAATTAAAAAAATTAAATGCTTATAGAAAGAAGCAAGAAAAAGAAATACTTTTTGGTTGAGAAAAAAATCAAAGTGATAAATATCTTGAATACTTAAAGAAAAAAATAAAGCTTTGATAAGAAAGTATTAAAATAATTGCTGGGATTTATTTAGAAAAATTTTTTTAAAATTTTAATTTGAAAATATAAGGTCTCAAAAATTCCAAATGCTAAATATAATTAAAATAATTATGATTATTGTAACACGATATAAAAAAAGGAGGTAAAAAAATGCTAGAATTATTTATATTTTTGCGAAGTTATTATTTGTACACTTTCGCTGATTGGTTTTTATCGTTTCTTTTAGGAAATTGTATAAAAAAACAGGGAAGTTTGATTTTACTGAAATGTTTAAAAAAATTTTATCATTTTTTTCTGATATTGCACTTATTAGTTTTTATTCCAAAATATGGTTTTCTTAAAATTTTAAACAATTCTCCTGTAAAAACAGTTTCTTATAAAGATGATAAAAAAATTAAAAAAATAAATGATTACAGGAAAAAAAGCAAGGCAAGGAAATACTTCTAGTTGAAAAAAATCAAAGTGATGCATATCTTGAATACCTAAAGAAAAAAATAAACTTGATAAAAAAAGCGTTAAAAATAATTGCTGGAATTTATTCAGTTTAAATTTGTTTCTCTAAGTTTTTTTATAAAAAAAATATAAAGCCTCAGAACTCCAAATGCTAAAACAAATTACGGAGGTTTTTAAATGGAAAAATTCATCAGATGTTTTTAATAATTCCACTTTTTGCTTTTTAAAACTTGTTTATATAATAAGGATGATTTTTTTATCATTTTATTAATTGTCGGTTTTGTAATCGAAATTTCTGAACATTTAAAAAAAGAAAAAAATTCAGTTCATTAAAAAGTAATCAAAATACTTTTTAAAAATACAGTTTCACTGGATTAATTGTATGGATTTCTCCATATGTTTTTTTGAATGGATGAAATACATAATATTTTTTTAAGGCAATAAAAAAATTCAGAAAAAAAGAAAAAGAGATTAGTGGAGAAGAAAAAAATTAAAAAAATTGAATGCTTGCAGAAGAAATAATAACAAGGATATTCTTCTTGCTGATGCATCAGTGGCAGATCAATATCTGAAATATTTAAAAAGTTAAAAAAATTTAGACAAGGCTGTCCTTAAATAATAATAATAATAATAAAAAAATAAAATATCCCGAAAACATAAAACCTTTCCGAATGCAAAATAAATTTTATGGAGGTTTTAAATGGAAAAATTCGTTGGATCCAACAATAATTTGGTTTTTGAATTTTGTTTTTGCAATTAAAAGTAATTATGATTATTTTTTTGTTATTATAATGTTTCTTTTGAAAAAGTTCGGAATATTTAACAAAAAAATTCTTTTTGATTTATCTAAGGTGATAGGAAATTTTTGTATCTTCGATATTCTTGGGGCTATTTGCGTGGACTATTCCATCTTTTTATTATTAAAATATATGGTTATGAAACATATGTTTCAGATAGAAAAAAATTCAAAAAGGAGAAAAAAATAGTTGAACTAACTGAAAATGAAAAATTGAAAAAAATTAAATGCTTTACAGGAAAAAGCAATCAGAAAGATATTCTTCTTGCCAACAAAACTGAAACTGAACATTATATAAATTATTTGAAGAAAAATGATTTATATAAAGCAGCATTAAAATAAAAGGCATAATATTGCCTTTTTTTATTAAAAAAAATCTTGATTTCTATTCTGAAAAAGTGATATAATTTTTTTATAAATTAATTTTTTTATAAAAAAAGAAAGGAAAAATCAAATGAAAACAAAAAAAGATATACTTATTGTAAATTCGGATCCTAATGAGCTTGAAAGTTTTTTTAAAAAAACTTTGAAAGGACAGAAAAAGTACCCTACAATTATGGCGTTGCAAGGAATAAATGGAGGCATAGGCAGGAGAATCAGGGAAAAAGTTTGGAGATTTTGTTGAAATCAAGTCAGAACCTGATTTAAAAACAAGTTTTAAAAATTCAAGCCTGTACTCTTTATTACTGACAGTGAAAAACGCTGAACTGGTAAATAAAATCAAGAATTGCGGGATTCAGACAGTATGGGGCTTTGCAAGTTGATATAACGGAAGCAAACGGGGAACCTGAGTTTTTTTATGAAGCCTTGAAAAAAATGTGCTTATAAAAGAAAAACTTGAAAAAGAAGTTAAACTAAATGAAAATGGGATTGAAGCATTTTTTTGAAAAACTTGACCGCCTACATCTATAAAGGTGATGAAAATATTTATGCTCTTAATATGGAAACGGGCAAACTTTCAACTTATGCAGATGATGATGTTCTTGTTTCAGTTGAAGATGAAGAATTTCTTGAAGATATGTTTTTCAGATGAAAAATTAAAATTTATAAGAAGTTTAAATTTAGGAGAAAATAAGGTGAAATTATTAATTTTTTTAAAAAGATATGTCGAAATGAGAATGATTTTTAAAAGATAATTCTAAAAAAATTTTAATTCCCTTTATAATAACAGAAAAATACTATATAGAAAACTTTGGAATAAAGCGGATACATCAATATCTTGACTATGTTGAACATACTAAACGCCAAGTTTCAGAAATTTCAGGAAGAAAAGTTTCAGATTTCAATAGTATGAAAAAAATGCTAAAAAAAATTAAAAACCCGAACAATTGAAAAAAAGATAACTAATGAACTTTATTATTGTGACGGATTTTTTTCAGAAGTTGCTTTAATGAAAAAAAATAATTCAAAAATTAAAAAAAGCCTAAAAAGGTCTTTTTTTATTATTAGAAAAATATAATTTTTATAACTCAAATTTTGAAAAATTTTAATAAAAAAATGTTAAAATAAATGAAAAAAAGGAGAAAAAAATGATTAAGAAGATTGATCTGATTTTACCAAAAAGTGTTGCAAAACAGTTGCAAAAAAATTATAAAAAAAGCATAATTTTTTTCTTGCTTTTTTTATTTCAGAAATTGATATAATAGCAGTAAGATGATAAGAAAAAAAGATAAAAAAATTAAAACTGAGGAGGTGAAACATGATGAAGAAGAACAAAAAAATGAGATTAGTTAGACAGATAATGTACAAAAGGAATGATCCTGAATACGAAGAAATGGATGAGTTATGCTTCAAGTCAAAGAATCTTTATAATGCAACGCTTTATGCAGTAAGACAGTCTTTTATTAAGAACAATGAATATTTAAGTTTTAACAGGATTAATAAAAATTTTTTTGTAAAGGAAAACAATGTTGATTACAGAGCGTTGCCTGCAAAAAGTTTCTAAATATACTCAAATGTTTGTAGATTTTGCAATGAAAAGTTTTTTTCGCCCTTGTCAAGAAGAAAAAAAGAAGGGAGAATATGACAGGAAAGTGAGACTTCCAAAATATCTTGACAAATCCAAGGGCAGAATGACAGTGCATTATGAAAAGGGAGCCCTTTCGTTTAAAAAAAGAAAAAAAGGATATATTCATCTTTCAAAGACAGAAATATTTGTCAAGATGCCTGAAGACTTGAATGAGAAGGATATAAAATTTGTAAGAATTGTTCCAAGGTGCGGAAAAATTACAGTTGAGATAGGATTTGAGAGGGAACCGGAGCCTCAAGTTATGGCTGGAAGCTATGCAAGCATTGATCCCGGAGTGAACAATCTTGTAACAATGGTCGATACAGTGACTAAAAATCCAGTCATTATTAACGGGAGACCCTTAAAATCAATAAACCAGTGGTACAACAAGAAAATAGCCGAAATGAGATCAGAAACTGAAAGGCTGCACGGAAAATACTGGAGTCATAAGATGTCAAGCGTTACTAACAGGAGAAACAATAAGATAAAGGACTATATGCACAAGGCTTCTGCATATATTGTGAATCATTTAGTTTCTAACAGAATTGGAACCCTTATAATAGGAGAGATCAAGGAATGGAAACAAGACACAAATATGTACAAGGTGAACAATCAGAACTTTGTATGCATACCTTTTGAAATGTTGAAATCAATGCTTGAATACAAATGTAAACTTGCAGGAATCGAAGTTGTGAGGCAGGACGAAGCATATACAAGTAAATGCAGCTTCCTTGACAATGAGGAGATAAGAAAATATGAAAAGTATAAAGGAAAACGCCCAAAAAGAGGATGCTATACAACTTCAACTGGAAGAAAGGTTAATGCTGATGTAAACTCAGCATGCAACATAATGAAAAAAATATTTATTAAAAGTAGCCGGCAATTGCAAGAATCTTTTGCATGAAAGCTGGTAGAGGTGTTCAGTACGCCTTGCCTTAAGATCAAGACTTTCTAAGTTTTGTCTTATATCTAAATAACTTTTCGTGATTTTTCACGTAAAAGTTGAACTGGAACAGATACCAAAATGAATTTTTATGTATATTTTGAAATGAAAAAAATTATAATGTCGAAGATATAGAATTTATTCAAAAATCTCCAAATAACAATAAATTTTTCTTGTACAATTACTTCCTACGATCATTTAAAAAAATAGAAATACAAGATAAAGAAAAAAACCATTTAAGATTTCTTCTGAAAAATCCTGAAAAAGCAAAAAAATGGAAAAATTTAGGAATAAACGAAACTATAATTATTGAATCAAGCAAAAATCCAAGTTAATTTCATAGGCGAAATAGGAGAATTAATTTAAAGTAGAGCAAATGATTTTTTTATGATGAAATTATGGAAAAAAAGGAAGACAAGGAGAAATATTGAGAACATTTGATAAAACAAATGAAGATGAAGTTTTTTTAAATGTTTAAGAGCGTTTGGAAGCAAAGTTCCAATAAAAGTTTCTACTACCGACAATACTTTAACTTTGATTAAAGAATTTCCGAATGAAAACTTTATTGATAAACAAACAAATAAAAAAATAAAAATTTGACGGTGAAAAAAAATTTATAAAAAAACTACAAAAGCCAATTAGTTATAACAATGTTTGTGAAAATATTTCTTCTTTATATGATTCATATAAAGAAATTTTTAAAAACCAGAAGAGTTTAAAGAACTTAAAAAAATATGCCTGTTTTATTGGATAATAAAGATTCGATAATTGAAATAAATAAAGGAAAAATTAAAAACTTTTATCAGGAAAAAAATGGAAAAATCTTGAAAAAAATAGAAAATATTATAAAACAAGAAAAAAACAAAAACCAGATAAAAATAAAAAAAGACCTTTTTCAGGTCTTTTTTTAATTTAATTTTTCAAAACACAATCTGTTCCAAAAAAATCTGTCAATAACTTCATTAAGATTATAATAAGGTATTTCCATATCGCAGCCAATATACTCTCTTACGGCTTGTTTTGTCATTTCGTTGACTTCATTCATATTCCTTGTCTTGCCTTCGCTTTCATTTGCCTGCTGTATCTTGTCGTATGTAATCCCTTTCAGCATTACAACGTTGCTCATTTCAGGAAGAAACGCTGAATGTTTTCTGAATTTTCTTACAAATTCAAGCTGCTCCTTTGTTCCAAATTCCCTTACATATTCGTGAAATACTGGAAATTTAAGTTCATCAGGTATTTCCTTTGCATTAAGTTCGTCATAAAGATCATACATTGTTGCATCAATTCCTCTATGAGTGCATCCGTCAAGTTTTACCTGATGTTCAGAAAAGGTCCAAGTGTCAAACATTTCAATCAGTTCTTTTTCAATTTTCCAAAGTTTTCTCCATTCCTTACTGATTTCAACATCTGCACTGTCAAGAAAATAGCCAATATTAATATCATTGTCTTTTCCTACTACCATTTCATAAACTTCACCATCAAGTTCATTTTCAAGCCATTTAAGATCAAGATAATTTCTTAAACTTCTTAGGATCAATTGAAATCCTTAAATCGTCAAACTGAATTTGAAATATATTTTGAAATAATGATTGAAGTAAAGCCTGATGTTGCAAGCCCCCATTCAAGTATCTGATCTTTGGCAGGAATCGCAATTGTAGCAAGAACAAGTCCGGCACCTGTTAAAAAAATGTAGCATTCATTCCAAGCCTTTTTGGCACGAAGTTTTAAACTTATATCATTGTTTTTCAATATGTTTTTAAAAAAATCATATTTTTTTCTTTTTTACGCTCATTTAAAAGCTTTTCTCCTTTCTTAATTTTTGCAAACATCTTTGAAAGTTTTTTTCGTCATCTTCTGCATTCAGATCCATCGAAGTTTTTCTTAAAAAGGATTTACTTCTTCAGGATAGAAACTTTTAAATCCAAATGAAAAAGCCGAACAGCATTTCATTATCATATTCTTCCCTTTTCTTTTTCATTTGAAAGAACATTATAAAAGCTTCATTTATTTTTTTGAAAGTGTCGGTTTCCAACCCATTATTTCTGTCAGGATGCCATTTCTTGGCAAGTGTTTTTATATGCTTTCTTAATTTCTTCAAGTGTTGCTTTCCTGTCTACTCCAAGTGTTTCATAATGATTTGTCATTTTTTTCACCTTCTTTTTATATCCACTGTAATTCCAGTTGTTAATGACATTCTTTTTCATATTCGGCATTTCTTTTGTCAGGAGATATGTATTCCTTTTTTATACTTGTCAGTTATATCTTGAACTGTTTCCAAGAATTTTTTTCATCAATGGTTCCGTCTGTCTTCAAATAGTCTTTGTAGTTAGCATAAGGAACTGTAATATTGTTGTAAGTTACCTTTCCGTTGGAAAGTGTTACTCCCTTTATGTCATCTTTTTGAAATTTTTTTATTATGTCTTTTTGAAGGATTAAAATTAAAAGTATATCCCGATTTCTTTTACTTCACTGTCATCCTTTTTAATTTCTTCAACACATGACTGTTCAACTTTCTCAAAGGCTTCATCTCCTTTTTTTAAAGCACATTCCCAATATTTTTTTGTTAAGGCTTGTATAGTCTGTATCATCGCTTTTTATCTGTATTCATCATTTTAACAAGATCATAGTTTTCAAGATATTTGTTTGCCACATTAAATTTTTGATGTTGCCTTGACATTGTTGTCATAATCTTGTGAAAACTTCAAGGCTTCCTTTGTATTGACCGCTTTCTTATATTCATAAAGCTCCCTGCACTGTCGCAATGGCAAATATGACACATATTCCTGCCGTTATAGGCGTAAGTTTTTTTCTTAAATTATGGTACATATTTTTGTTTTTTTCCTTTCTTATTTTTGATAATATTTATAGGTTATTTTTATCATTTTTTATAAAAAAATCAATAGTTTTTTTAAATATTTAAAAAAATTTTTAAATTCTTGAGATATTTTTATTATTTTTAAAAGCAGTTTCATTTAAGTTTTTTTACCTTTCAGGTAACTTAAATATTGTTCTGCCACTGATGTATCAGTAAGAAGAATATCTTTCTGATTGGTTTTCCTGTAAGCATTTAATTTTTTTAAGTTTTTTTCTTCCCCGCTAAAAGTCTCATTTTCTTCTTCCACTTTTTTTGTTCCGCAACAGTTGACTGAAATTTTTGTTCAAGTATTTTTTTAATCAGGTCAGGTGCAAATCCACCTATTCCAATTATTGTCTGCTGAAATAAGAAAACTACTAATTATTTCACCAACATCAATCTGCTGTCTTCTCATTATATTTGCTATACTTATCATAAATAACACAATACCTATTGTAATGATGATACCTTGTATAGAACTTAACAGATCATACATAGAACCAAACAATCTCTCTATCGGATTTGGAAACATTGCTGTTTGTCCCATTTAAAACCTCCATAAAATTTGTTTTTGCATTTGGAATTTTGACAATTTTTTTATAAGTTGTTTTTATCATTTTTTTATAAAAAAATCAATAGTTTTTTTAAGCATTTGTTTTATTTTTTTAAAAAAACTGATTTACAAAATATTATATTTCCTGCAAACCAGTTTTTATTTTTAAGCATTTGGAAAAATTTTTAAATTCTTAGAATATTTTTAATATTTTTAGAGCAAACTTCATCTAAATTTTTTTACCTTTCAGGTAGTTCAGGTATTGATCTGCCACTGATGCATCAGCAAGAAGAATATCCTTGTGACTGATTTTTCCTGTAAGCATTTAATTTTTTTAAGTTTTTTTCTTCTCCGCTAAGTTCCTTTTTCTTCTTCCACTTTTTTTCTGCAACAGTTGACTGAGAATTTGGATCAACCAATTTTTAAAAACCATATTAGGTCCAATTACACCCAGTCCAATTATCATTCCCGAAATAACCAAACTCTGAAATATTTCGACTAAATCAAAGTTCGCTGTCCTCTCATCGTATTCGCCATACTTGTTAGAAAAAAATAAAGCACCTGCTATAATAGCAATAACTGGTAAGATATTTATTAATCCAGACATAGAACTTAACATCTGATTTGATGAACTTGTAAATATTCCTGTTTCTCCCATTTAAAAACCTCCATAAAATTCATTTTAGCATTTGGAATTTTTGAGGTTTTTATATTTAAGCATTTTTAATGTTTTTATGTTAAAAGTCGACAATAATTTCCTTGCTTCCGCTGTTCTCCCTTCTAGTTTTTTTAAATTCTGAAATATCTTCAAGACGTTTCTTTTTCCATTTCTTCAGCAAAAGTTTGTTTTTGAATTTGTTATAGTCATTTCAATCGAAGCCTGACATTCTTTAAGCGTATCTAAGGAAATAGCGACTGATGATGAAGTTCTTCTGATATTTGTTGAAATTTCCGCATTGTATTTTTGAATTCTTTATCATCATTTTTTTGAGTTATGTCCTTAAGTTCGTTTATAACTTTATCTTGAATATCCTCTCTGCTGTAATGTCTGCCCTATTACGAGCTCGCCTTAATGCAGGTATTAGCGTTCTTGAAGCCATGTTTACGTTCCTATGAAGATTGAAATTGTTGTCATGGACATGGTTTATTGCAGGTATGTTCTGTCTTGCAACTTCCTTGTTTACATAAAGAGTGTAAAGCTGATCAGTCATCTTCTGTTTCCCTTTTTCAATACGTTCATTCATTATCAACTTTTCATCAGCGTCATACTTGTCTATTTCATTTATTTCTTCTATTTCCTTTTCAGCTCTTTCAAGGACAAGTTCGCCAGCCGCAATATACTTTTCTATCTTCTTTATGTATTCGTCATTTGTATCGTAAAGTTTTTTTCAAGCGGCATCATTTGCCTTTATGTCAAGTTCGTATTTCTGCATTTGAAGGACAATTGTATCTATTTCGTCGCTGAGTCCGTTCTGCCTTGCAAGAACTTCGTTGACGCTGAGTCCAAAAAGCTTTAACTTTCTGCAAGGCGTTTGTAATAACCCCTTGCAACTGCATTTTTTTGGGCTGTTGAGCTTTTCTTAAATCATATTCCTTAAGATCAAATTTCTTTACAAGCCCGGTAAATGCCCCCCATCATCTTCACAACATCCTTATCTGTTGTTCTTTGGGTTATGGCAAGTATTTCTTCTGAAACTTTATTTATTTCATCTGAAACATCTTTCCCAAAAATCAAGAATAGATTTGGAATCTTCAAATCTTATGCTGTCCGCCATTGCCTGTACTTCAGGATCAAAGCTTCAGTTTTTTTCAATTCTTTTTCTGCTTGTCACGTTCAGCCTCATCTTGAGTTTGTTTGTGCGGGACATCTTTTCTGAAATTTCCAAAAAAAATTTGAAAAGTTATTATTTTTCACCCATTATTTTTTTCCTCCCGATTTGTTATTTATATCAATATATATTATCATATTTTTTTAATTTTAAGTCAATGTTTTTAAAAAAATTTATATTTTTCCATTTAAAAAGACTTATTAGAAAATATAGCAAATATAATATTTAAAGCATATTTTTAAATATAAGATGTTATAAAAAAATTAGTGGTGAAAAAGCTTTTATTTCACTACCATTTTTTTGTTAATTTTTTTCTAAATAAAAATGTATTCAAAGTATTAATTTGTTTGATTTTTGAAATTAGATCTCTAAAAAAATGGGAAAATATAAAAAAAATAAAATTTTTTTAAAAAAATACTTGACATTTTTTTAGAATATGATAAAATTTACTTGTTAGCAATATGAGGAACTTGATGCTAATAAATAAAAAAAATTAAAACCAAAAAAAGAAGGTGATATGTATGAAACAGAACTTTACTCAAAAAAGTATAAGTGCCATCTCGGAAGCTCATAACTTTGCGATTAGGTATAAACATTCTGAAATAAAAACGGAGCATTTGCTTCTTGCCTTAATTAATCAGATGGATGGACTTATTCCTAACATTCTGCAAAAAGATGGGAATTAATCCTGCTGAATTGACTAAAAAGCTTGAGGCAAAATTGAATAGTATGCCAAAAATTGAAGGTGGAGTCGGCGAAGCAAGACCGAACGCTGAGGTTAATAGAATAATTGTCGGTGCTGAAGACTATGCTAAAAAGATGGGTGACAGCTACATTAGTACAGAGCACTTGTTTTTTGCGGCATTTGATAACAACTCTTTCTTGAAGGAAAATGGCGTTAATAAAAAACAGTTTGAAAAATGTTTTTAAATGAAGTCAGAGGAGGAAGAAAAAAATTATGACAGATAACCCTGAAAGCACTTACGAAGCATTAGATAAGTTTGGTAAGGATTTGGTTGAGCTGGCGAGAAAAGGTAAATTAGACCCAATAATTGGTCGTGATCAGGAAATTCGTCGTGCAATCCAAATTTTATCAAGAAGAAATAAAAATAATCCGATTTTAATTGGGGAACCTGGTGTTGGTAAAACTGCTATCGCTGAAGGAATTGCTCAAAGAATCTTGAAAGGAGATGTGCCTGAAAACTTGAAGGATAAAACAATCTTTTCATTGGATTTGGGAGCGTTGGTAGCTGGTGCTAAATATCGTGGGGAATTTGAAGAAAGATTGAAAGCGGTTCTTGAAGAAATTGAAAATAGTGAAGGCAGAATAATTTTTATTCATTGATGAAGTTCATAACATCGTTGAGCCTGGAAAAAAACTGAAGGTTCAATGGATGCTGGAAATCTTTTTAAAACCAATGCTTGCTCGTGGCGAAGTAAAAGTAATCGAGTGCGACAACAATTGATGAATATAGAAAATATATTGAAAAAGATGCGCTCTTGAAAGAAGATTTCAGCCAGTAATGGTTAATGAGCCAACAATTGAAGATACAATTTCAATTCTTCGTGGATTGAAGGAAAAAAATTTGAAATCTTCCATGGAATTAGAATAACTGACAATGCAATAGTTACTGTCTGCAACAATGAGTGACAGATATATTAATGACAGATTTTTTTGCCAGATAAAGCAATTGATTTGATTGACGAGTCTGCTGAAGGTAAAAACTGAAATTAATTCGATGCCGGTTGAATTGGATGAAATTACAAGAAGATTAATGCAATTGGAAATTGAAAAAAAGTTGCATTGAGCAAAGAAACTGACAAGGCTTCTAAAGAAAGATTGATTACTCTTGAAAAAGGAAATTGCTGATTTGAAGGATGAAGAAAAAGAATTGAAATCACAATGGAAAAGAGAAAAAGAAGAAAGTTTGGAAAAGTTGCTAAAATTAATGAAGAAATCGAAAAAAATTAAATTGCAAATTGAAGAAGTCTCAAAGAAAAAAATGACTATAATAAATTGGCTGAACTTCAATATGGTAAATTGCCAGAATTAGAAAAAAACAAAAAGAAGTTTGAAGAAGAAAAAAAGCAAAAGATAATTCTTCTGTTGCAAATAAATTATTGAAACAAGAAATTGACAGTGAAGAAATTGCTGAAGTTGTTGGAAAATGGACAGGAATTCCAGTTGCGAAATTGTTGCAAGGGGAAAGAGAAAAAAATCTTACACTTGGCTGAACATATGATGAAAAAGAGTAATTGGACAGGATGATGCAATTAAAACTATTAGCGATACAATCATCCGTTCTCGTGCTGGATTAAAAGATCCAAACAGACCAATCGGTTCGTTCATATTCCTAGGGCCTACTGGTGTTGGTAAAACTTATTTGACTAAGACATTAGCATTTAACTTGTTTGATGATGAAGACAATATTGTAAGAATTGATATGTCGGAATATATGGATAAATTCAGCGTCACTAGATTAATAGGAGCGCCTCCAGGATATGTTGGATACGAAGAAGGTGGACAATTGACAGAAGCTGTTAGAAGAAAACCTTATTCTGTAATCCTATTTGACGAAATTGAAAAAGCACATCCTGATGTATTCAACGTATTGTTACAATTATTAGACGACGGTAGACTTACTGACGGTAAAGGTAAAATCGTTGACTTCAAAAACACAATTGTAATTATGACATCAAATATCGGTAGTGAAATCATCTTGAATGACCCAATGGTAAGCTGAACCTACAAAAAGAAGCCGTTTTAGATGAAATGAAACATAGATTTAAACCAGAATTCTTAAACAGAATTGACGATATCATTGTGTTTAAAGCATTAGGAAAAGAAAGTGTTAAAAACATTGTTAATCTTATCCTTGAAGGTATTAACGAAAGATTGAAAGAACAATACATCAAAGTTGAATTTACTGACAAAGCGTTGGATTACATCGTAGACGAAGCATACGATCCCAAACTTACGGTGCAAGACCGTTGAAACGATTTGTGCAAAAAGGATATTGAAACTAATTTATCTAAAAATGATTTTTAGGTGGAGAAGTTCCTGAAAAATAGTACAGTTATGCTGGATACTGATGGGAAAAAAATTAATTTATAATGTAAAGAAATAGATTGATATTTGTACAGTGGAATCAAAAAAATAATTTTTTTAGAAGGAAGCACCAGAAATGGTGTTTCTTTTTGTTTAATATTAAAAAAATTTTTTTATTAAAAAAATTATTGGCTAATAAAATAAGATGAAGATATATTTTTGCTGTAAGGTACTCTTATAAATATATAATGAATTAAGTTTTTAAAAATACATTGAAACAAATGGATTAATTTTTAAAAAAATTGGAACAACAGAAATTGGCAAGATTTTTTTATGGAATTGAAGTTGATAAAGAATATTATAAAATAGTTAAAAAAAGATTTTTTTAATATACTGTAAGATTGTCAGAAAACTAATGATATTCTTTATATTTTTTTATAAAAAAAGAGTCGCCTCTCCTTTAAACTTTATGTTCAGTCAATTTTTCCACGTTTCAGTCTTACATATTTTTGTTTGAATTCCTGAAAGCAAATCAAGAATGACAAATCCTTCAACTTTTTCTTCCCACTTTTTTCAGTATAATCCGAATAAAAGGCTGATTTAGGTAGTCAAGGTTTACATTTTTTTCACTTTGCTTTCGACTACTGGAACTGTTTCAATGAAATCTGGAATTTCCTGTTTTACAAAAACGTAATGAATAAGATTTAAATTAAAATTTAGATTAACAATTGAACTTTCTTCGATTGTTTTTTTCCTTCAAATCTTCCTTTTTGCAAAAAAATAAGAAACCTTTTTGGAAATTTTTTTCTTTTTCATAATGAATTTTTTTCCAAGTTCCAGCCATTCACCGAAAAACAATTGAACCTTCATAAATATTTTTCTTTCAAAAAAATTCTTCATATTCTGTAATCCATTCAGGAAATCCTTTGTAGATTTCAATTCCTTCGACATTTCCTGTTTTTTTGCTTCTTCAACTGAAAAAAATAATTTCCCTTTGGGCAATTACAAGTTCGCCATTAAATTTCCCGATACCTAAGTTCGCTCCATCCATTTTTCTCAGTTATTTGATAACCACGTGCTTCTTCATTAAACCTTACTGTTTTTTTGGAAATAATTGCTTTTTTTAATCATATTTTTTCTCCTTAAAATTTATTTTTGGGGATATAATTCCAGAAGAACTTTATAAAAATATAATAACATAAAAAAATTGTTATTTGTCAATATTTTTTTATTTTTATAAAACTTTATTTAAAAATCCACTCTTTTTATCAATCTCATAAAAAAACCAAAAAGTGCACCTGTCGTGAAAACAAATCCACCAAAATAAACAAGTAATTCCAAATTAAAATTGTAAGTAGGAATCATTATTATAAAATAAAAGTTTGTTGCAAACAAAATATTGATTATGCAATAACTAAAAATTCTTTTTCTTTTCTTATTAATCCATTCAAAAACGCAATGATAAAAATTGACAGTAAACATAACCGTGCTTTGTTGCTGTAATATAAAGATAAATAAAAATCCTTATTAGGTTATAGCTTTTGAAAAAAACTGTAAGCATTAAAAGTGCGATAATAATTAGCATTAAATTTAATAAATTTTTTTAAAAAAACATTTTACTGAATGAATATTTTTTTCCTTTCGTTTTTTTAATATATTTTTAATTTTTATTTTTTTCTTCAAATGTTAGCAACTTTTTCCCTGTAATATTCATACTGTTTCTGTCTAAGTTCAATTTCTCTTGGCAGGCCCTGTTTAATATCATTTACAAGCGTTTCAAAATTGTCAAGAATGTTTACAATTTTATTTTTGGATTTCAATAGGGGAAGATAAAATGAATAATCATCAGTAATGCCATTTGAAATTTGTGGCATTCTTCCATGAATTGCTTTATTTTTTTAAAAATATTCAATTTCATTTTTTTAAATAATAATATAAATATTTTTATATTTAATACGTTATTATTTTTTTAGATGAATAAGACCATAGTTCATTTTTATGTGTAAAAGGTTTATCGTAAAAATTCAAAATCTATATTTCCACGTGATTTTTACAATAATGCTTGGTTTACTTATTATATCCACATTTATATCTTTTTTTATCAACAGTAACCGATGTATTTCCTCCACCAAAAAAATTTTTAATAGGAGTGTTTTTTTCTTATTAAGTTGTTTCATTTCTTTCGCTGTTATGTTAATGCCTTTTTTTGTTTTATACAAATTTCTTTAATTTTTAACGAACTGACTTCTTTTTTTATCAATATATTCCTTGCTCAATAACATATCCCTATTCATACTGAGCCTTCCCTGGCGGTCAGCTCTTCGGTCAGCTCTTCGGTCAGCTCTGTAAACTTGTCAAGCACTGCCGCTATCTCCTCCTGCTTTTTTTCAGGGAGGGAGGGTAACGAGGAACTTTTTCTAGTACAGGAAGTGTGATGTAAGAAATAATTCCTTCTTTTTTTATAATTTTTCAATATATCCCTTGAAAAAAAGTTTTTTTAAATAGTAATAAAGAAACTTTACATTTACCTCTAAAGTTTCAATAATATACGTTCTTTGATAAGCATCAAATTTACCAGAATAATAATGAACATTTCCCACATTTCCATTCCCTGCCATTAAAAACCGCTTCAGTATCAAAAAGAATATTTATCAATTTTATTTGGCACTTTCTGGCAAGTAAAGAAAGGATATTCTCCATTTTCGACTTTTTTGCATTTGCATTCAGTTTTTCCAGTTGAAATTTTTGCAAATTTCTTTTTAATGTTTTCCATTCTACATTTTTCACTTTTTGTATTTTCTTCCATAAATTTATTTCCACCTTTTTATTTTTTTAATAAAACTTTTTCTTGCTACAATAGTTCTGCAAAAGTTTTTCCCACAAAAAAATTCTCTTTATCTTTAATTTTAAGAGGGAAAAAAACTAAGCAATTTTATTTCGCAATATAAAAATTTTTTTATATTATTAATTTTTTTATTTTTTTAGTTTTTTTAGTTTTTTTCTAATTTTTTTCCTTTATTTCTTTTTTTCTGTTGAATACATATAAGAAATAATTCTAAACATCTTTTTCTTTTTGAAATGTTTCCAGAATTTAAAAGGCTTTTCGAATTCTATTCTGTTAAACATTTTAACTTTTTCTATATTCTTCTTCAAGTTCTTGATATTCACTATCAGTTGAAGTATCTTTTATTATTCAAAAATTTCATATTATTCCTCCTTTCCATCTTCAAGAAATTTTTCCGTGCCAATATGAAACAGAACAAGAAATTAGTATAAGAAAAAAATAATTAAAAATAGCAGTAGATTCATAAGGCACATTTTTTTCAAATCGTCTTTTGAACATTGCAAGGCAAATTGTTCCCAAAGATGCTGGAAAAAGCCAGTAAGCTATTATAAAGGTCAGTCTTAGGCTTCCATCTATCTTCATGCTGAAAATAAAATAACAATTCGAAATAAAAGTTAATAATATAGTGCCTGCAAGACAAATAGCCAGTATATGGTTCTCAATTTCTATTATAAATGTTTCGCTCATTTTCCCTCCTTTTTCTTTTTTTTAAATAAGTTCATCAGAATTTTCATCAATTTTAAAGTCTTCGTCATGCAGATGTACCACTTCAAGAGCCTTTTTCATAGTTAGTCGACTTTTTAGAGAAGAAATCATGCTGAGTAGTTTCAACGTTAAGTCCGTTAAGAACAATTGGATTTACTTCCTTTATTTCAAACTCCTCTTCGAATCCTAAATTCATAAGAGCTTTGTTTGCATTATATTTGATGTATTCTTTAACATCTCCTGTAAGACCAAGTTCCCCATAAATTTCATCGGTATATTTTGCTTCGTTTTCATAAAGGTCGTACATAAGTTCTTTAAGTTCTGCTTTCATTCCGTCCTGAACTTCCTTTTCAAATGAATTGTATAAATCCTGAAACAATAGACCCACAAATACTCCGTGAATTGATTAGTCCGCTATAATTTTTCTTGATTATGTCGCAGCTTTGCAACCATCTCTCCCTGTCCTGCAAGCCATAACGGCAAGAAAAAAATCCGCTATAGAATAAATATGTTTCAAGGAATACTGAGCCGCAAGAGACATTGCTACATCTCTCTGGCTTGCTTCGGGATTGTTCATTTTCTGATAGTAATTGTCAATTTTATTGGCTTTATACTGCAAATGTGGATTTTCTTGCACCCATCTGAACGTTTCATTTATTTCACGCGTTGTTGCAACGGACGTAAAAATTGTTGAGTAACTTTTTGTACGGCAATTAATTTTTCTTGAATATATCGCTTCCATATATTTTCAACATGTCGCCATATTGTTGAGACTATATCACGTGCCAAAGGCACCCTGCCGTTTCGTGTTTAATAGGATTACAGAAAGCTAATCTCACTTTCAAACTAACCTGCTTAGGCCCTACTCTACTCACTTCTTTCCCTGCACTGCTGCCATGCGGGGTATGCTTTCGATAGTCGTTAGACATTTTTCAAATTTGAATTTTTTTATTTTCCAAAAGGAAAAGTTTATTGTTTTTTGGTGTTTTTTTCTTTTCAAAAGCAAAAAAACTTAAATTTCAAATTATCTTTAGTACGGGATTGTCCACTTGGGAGGTTCCCCGTTTAGACAGGTTTCGCCAGCATAGAATTTCTCCTATGCAAGAGCACCGGTAAAAAGTTAATGCTCTCCATCATTGTCATATACGACAGTACAGAACGGTTCTGCAATGATTTTTATATGATCTATTATCTTGGGCATTCCAGTATGGCTTTGCAATGTGTCAAGAAGAGTAAGACCTCCAAGCACGTACATATATGCAAGTCTCATTTCATCAGTAAGCCCGTTCCAACTGTCAACGTCCCCTTGACGGAATGTATTCAGTGTCAATCCAAAACTGTCGTAAATTCTGTTCCCAGAACATTTCAACGTAGTCATTTTTCAGGCGTGTTCCAGTTGACCGCTTCATAAATTTTCTTTTCCAATTTTAATTTCCTTTCCTGCCTGCTTTTTTTCAAATGAAAGACAAGGCAACTTTTATTTTTTTACAGATAATTTTACCATAAACTAGAAGAAATTACAAGAGGCAGAAATAAAAAGCAAACTTCGAAAGAAGAGTTTGAAATGTGAAAAAAATTTCCAAATGTTTAATTAAAAAGAAAATTTTTCAAAAATTTTTAAAATATAATTTTTTTCTTGACAAATCAAACATATTATGCTAAAATATTTATATAAAATAAAATGTAAAGGAGAAAAAAATGGAAAAAAACTATAAACAAAAATTGCAGTTTATTTTTCTTACGAAAGAACCAGAAAAAAATTTTTAAAGAAAATTAAAGAAACTAAATCGCTAAAAAAATTTTTGGAAAACAGAAAGCAAAACGAATATTATAAAGAACAAAAAGGAATATAAATCCTTGGAAATAAATGACATAATTTTTTTGATTTTTTTATGATAATAAATTCAGCAATCTGTTGAAAGATTTAAAAGTATCTTTTTTTGAAAAACATAAATCTTCAAAGAATTTTTTTGAAGAAATAGACATTACTGATGAAGATGAATGTGAAAAAAAGAAATAATTGAACTTTCGTTAAAAAAATTTTATCGAAGAAAAAAACTGAATAACGGCAATTTGGAGATTGAGGAATTTTATAAAATTTTTAAAAAAAGGAAAACTGCTTTTTTATATAAAGTTGAAGAATTACGTAACTTGATTAACGATTTAAATTCTGAAAATTTAGTTTCAAAAAAATAAATGAAAAACAAAATTTTTTTGAAAGAATTGAAAGTACAGAAGACGGTTTTTATAAAAAAACAGGTTATGAAATTTTTTTAAAAAAATATAAATATAAAAAAAGGAATTACTGAGAATTTTTTTATGTTTGGAAAAACCGTTAGAAAAATTTAAATACTTTTTACAATCGAATTTGACAACGAAACTAAAATACAAAACAAAAAAACGATAGTTCAGAAAAAAATAGATATTTGCGAAAAATATGATTGTTTTTAAAAATATAAGGATACAGAAGTGGTATTTCCTAACTTTTTATTTTTTTGACACCATATTATAATAGACAATTTCCATGTAAAAATAAAAAAATTAAATTCGGTAACGAAATGGAAACATATAACTTCAAAATCAGCAACTATTATCACGATTTGCATGAACTTAGAATAGATGGAGACTGGGATGAAAGCGAATTTAAGGAAAATGTAATTGCAAAGACAATTTTTCTGCCTTTTTAAGAAATGCTAAAAAAATATCTGTACAGTGACGAATATGATGATTTTACGTACTCATTGCCAGTTTTTTTAAAAAAATAAATTTGAGGAAAGTTATAGGAAATTTGCAAATAATGAAATCCGTTCTTGCTATAATATAAGAAAAAAATTGTCCTTGATATTTATGACAGAGTTTTTTTAGCAATAAAGAAAAAAAGTCAAGTACAGTTAAAAAAATTAAAAAGATATTAACGTTTTAGAAGAATTTTTATGATAATGATATAAATTCTTTGTTAAAAGATTTATTTTTATCTTTTTGGCGCTTCTGAATTTATTCAAATATCCAAGAAATTTAAAAAAAGGAGACATAATTCAAAAATTCAGAAAAAAATTTCTCAAAAAAATTCATTGGAAATGTTCTGCTGAAAAAAAGAAATTTGTTTTTTTAATGAGGTTGAAATAGATCCTGAATACTTTTTTTGAATTGATTTTTTTCAGGAAGAATGGAACCGCTGAATTATATAAGGAAAAAAAGAAATAAAAATACTATGAAGCAAGAGAGAAACGTTTAGAAAAAAATAAAAAAACGAATAAAAAAATATAACTTCAAAATGGCAAGAAAATTTTTTTATCTACTAATCATTAGTTTGAAAATGTTTTTGCCGTTTTGGAGTTTTAATAGAAAAAAATAAATTTAGACGGAGGAAAGAAAATATGGAAAAAGAAAAATTTAACTCAAAACATAAACATTAATGATTACGGAATTTATGACGAATATTATGGAATAGCAAATATTTTTCAATAAATTGTGGAAAGCGCGTGCATATATTCAAAAAAAGAAATAACACATCAAGATGAATTAAAAAAATTATGAACTGGTGCCTGAAGAAAAAAATGAAGAACTGAAAAAAATATAACGTTGAAGTTTTTTTCTGAAAAAAAGGCAAGTTAATTTTTGAACGCTGAAACCGATGAAAGAGAATGTGGAGGAATTTTTTTAACTGTTATTTTTGGAAACAGTGATGACATATATAAAAAAATAGGATTATCTTTTTCGAAAAAAATCAATAGTTCTATTTTATGAATGGAAAAAAACATAAATGAAGTGATGCAAAAAGAACAAGGGAATTTCAATTGATGGAAGCCTTGATCAGAAAAATTGAAAGAATGGCGGATGAAACAGCAATAGAAGTTAAAATTGGCTCAGATGAATATGAAATGGAAACTTATTTTTAGGAAAAAAATGCAGATTTATTTCAGAAACGTTAAAAACTAATGAATGGTTTTACCACGAATTCGGAAAAAAATAAAAAGGAATACAGAGGCAACAAAAAAATCTGCCAAGACTGCATTAAAATCCTTAAAATGCTGAAATCAAAAACTGTTTCTGATTTCGAGAAGAAAAAGATTGTCAAAAATTAATAAAAAAAGCATAGAGGAAAAATTTTTTTCAGATGGAAGAATTGTCAGATATTCGCTTCCTAAAAAAATAAAATTTTAACAGAAGAAACAAAAAAATGAATAAATTTTTTTAGAAACCTTTTTATTTTTCCATTTCAAATTTGCTATAATTAAAATAAAAAAATATAAAAGACGGGAGAAAAAAATGGATAATTTTTTTAAAAGAAAAAAATTTGAAGAAGCATACCAGAAATATGAAAAAAATTGTTGATAAAAAAAGGATATGTAGCGCTTACAATTTTGAAAAATTCACTTGAATTTCAAGATATTCTTTCAAAAGTAAGAGGAAATGATGAAGTGGCAAGAAAAATATCTTGAACTTGATGGAATTAAGGTTGACAGCAATAAAAAAAGTTTTGAAATATCAGACAAAAGCTTGAAGAAATTGAATATGAGGAAGCAGTTAATCAGGATTTTTTTATGAATATGCTGATCAGAGGCTTGCCGAAAAGATTTGTAAGTTTTAATATAAATGAAGAATATATCAATGAAAATCATAAGGATAAACTTACTGTAAAACTGGAAGACAGCAAATGGGATTTTTTTATGTAACGCCTGATCTTTGCTAAAAAAATTATCGTAATGTTTATGATTTTTATAATAAATTCAGATGCCTGCAAGGAAAGTCAGGATGGACTGAAACTTGTTGAAAGTGTTAAAAGAATTTATCCTCAATATGATGAAAGGAATTTTCTGAATGCTGAGACAGTAGGGCTCGAAACTTGTACAGATGACCTACAAACTTGCAGAGAATATTTATAAGAACAGTGATTTAAATATTAATGAAGAAGTCTGAAATGACTGATGGCAAGAAAGTTGCTGCATCTGTAAAAAAATGTGACTACTTTGCGAACGACAGTGATAACCACTTTTCATTTAAAATAAATAACGGAGATGAATTGAAAAGAGATTTTTGACTTTTCTGTAAGGGATGCATATGAAGTTGCAAACTATGCAAATGCAAGGACAGGCTTTTCCAAAAGCGTGATTGAAACTGCTGACTATGAGACTTTATTAAATTTGAAGATGATGCTTACAGAAAAGGAGTTGATTTTTCTATTAAATATACAGGATTTGATGTTGAAAGGGAAAGGGAAGTTTTAGAGCAGGCATTACAGACGGGACAGGAACCAATGTTTGTAGGAAACTATCTGCTGTATAATTCATCAGGACCTGAACTTACAATCTACAAGCCAAAAGACAATAAATTTCCTTATGAAAGAAACAAGGATAAACTGCTCGCAAAAAGTAACTTTGAAAGGAATTGAAACAGATCCCTGCCTACAATTCTTCAACTGAAAAAGAAGTCCTTGAAATCGCAGGAACGGCATTTCCTAACAAAGCGCCAAAAATTTAAAAAGACGAACTTTGATGAAGTTAATAAAAAAATAGGAAAGAAAAAAAGTCGCAAATAAAAAAATTTTTAAAAAAAATTTGATTTTTTTAAAAAAAGTAGTTGACTTTTTTAAAAAAATAACATGCTATAATAATAGTGCCTTAGAGATAGGGTGAAGGATTCTCAACGGATACGATGGTCTAGCACGATGATGGGTTGAGTCGCAAAAGGATGGCAGGAATGCTGTCCTTTTGTTTTTATAAACAAATTTTTTTATTTGCTTTTTTTAGCAATATATTTGCCGATAAGAAGTTCCTGTTTAAAATCAGAAATCCCTTTGCAATTTATTTTTTAAAAAAATTAAAGAAAAGGAAAAATATGGAAAACAAAAAAATATAAAAAAAGCCCTCTAAACTATACTGGCGGAAAATATAAAAATTCTTGACAAGATTATTCCAAAATTTCCTTCCAAAAATAAATACGTTTGTTGATTTATTTTTCGAGCGGTTTTAATGTTGGAATAAATGTCAATGCAAAACAGAATAATATGTAACGACAATATAAGTTATCTTATTGAATTGTATAAATATATAAAAGGAAACAGAAACAGAAGAACTTATTTTTAAAAAAATAAGAAAAAAATAATAAATAAATATGAACTTAATAAAATAAAGAAGGAAAGATACTTGGAATTAAGAAACGAATATAATTTATCAAAGAAACCTGTTCTTTTGTTTGTGCTGATTTGTTTTTTTATTTAACCATCAGATAAGATTTAACAACAGCGTAAACCGAAAAGTTGAACAAAGTTATACATTCCTGTAAAACCAGTCAAAATTCCAGTGTCAATTTTATGTATCCTGAATACAAGGGTCTCACGCTCATCCCAGGGCATTTCCATGCTTCACTTCCTTTTCAGGTCTGAGTCTTTATCAGCACGGACAATCCATTTCAGCCTCCTATGTCCAATAAGGTGTCAGGGTAGCACAAACATATTATCTGGTATATGTTCCTGCTCCTGAACCAATGGATCATAGGAAGTTTCTGTTTATCCTGTTTTCTTTAAATACTTGTCCTTTATCCCCATCCCTTTTCTTGCTATCACATAGGTGCACCATTATGAATATTTAATTTCATTTGGTTGCAGAACTTCTGCTCCGCAGTTCTGCTTGTATATGCAGGGGTTACTTTTATTAATTCAATTTTTCTGTTGAATGTTATATTTTCTAAAATTTGCGCATATCTTGAGTAAGGAAGTGAATGGAGCATCCTCATTCTCTCCTTTTCTGTAGGCGTTACAGCCTTCTTGGCTTTCCTTTTCTTCTTTTCAAATGACAGATCCTCAGCAACTATTGATTTTTCCTGTCTTAATAGCTTTTTTGGATACCTCGCTTATCACATCTGCAAGCCCTGCTTTTGTTATTCCTGCCTTTCCAAAGGGATACTTCATTTTTTCGATGCTTATAATATTTCCCTTTTCATCTGTTTCGCAGATGTTAATGAATCCCTTGTTAAAATCAATACCTATGACTCCATGTTCCTTCCTTGTTACTATTGCGGAGTTTTCATATGAAACAGCGACACTGACAAAAAAAGGTAGTATTTGTCATCTTTTCTTATGATTGAAACGGTTACAGGCGAAGCGTTATCCCTTATAGCATTCCTTAGCTGCCTGCTTCCATACTTAAAATGGCATTTTCCATATGCAAACCTTTCAAAGCTCCTGTCATCTTTCCATTTTCCGAAGTCTCTTCTCACCTTCATTGCAAAGAAGTTCCCTTTCTTGATATATTGCATCTGAAAATTCGCATTCCCCTGTTTCTCTTTGGCTCTTCCTATGTAGTTAATCTGGGAATCCCTATGCTGTTTAAATGCTTTTCATATTATTTCTTGCAAAACTTCTTTGTTCCCATTACAGATGTTAGGCTTTCTCTCATTCAACTGTTTTTTTCAAGGTTTTTTTAATTTTTTTGCCTTATTCTGTTTATGGAATTGTGGATATTATATATATGAAATTTTAATTTTCTTAATCTCTTTGTGCGGTTTTCCGTGAGGCGTGAATTTTTAGCCATTTCTTTTTTTCTTCTTCTCTATAAGTTTTGTCTTGCTGTCAATCTTTTGCCTCAAGTTTCTCAATGTTAAGAGGTATCAGAGCAAGCGCAGAACTTATCATCTCTTCAATTTCATATATGGCTGAATTGGCTGTACGTGTGGTAACTGAAAACCTTTCCTGTAAAAAGTTTATTCAAGTCATTCCTGCTGATTTCAGGACAGTTCCTTAATATATGCAAGGTACATCTTTTTAAGAAAACCGTAGTTTACTGTAGTTTCGTCAAAGTATTCGATTATTTCTTTCGCATTGTCCTCTTCAAGAACTATAGAGAATGTCTTAAATGCTTTCAAGATGTTCCACCTCCAATTTTTTTATTTTTATTTTTACCGTGTTTACGAAAATATTTCAAGAGTTTTTCTTGGTTGTTTTCTATAATAACACGTGATTACGAAAAGTTATGTAGCCAGAAATATAAAAATACATTATATTGACAACAGTTACAGAAACTAGCAGTTATCAATTGAAAAAAATAGGAGAAATAAAAAGCGTTGAAGTTTTGGCTACTAATTATTAGAAAAAAAGTAAAAAAACCTTGACATTTTATTTTTAAATATGATATACTATTTATATCTGGGATCGTTCTGTTCAAACTTTTTTTCTGTTTTGGATAGGACAGAAAAAAAGTTTGAACAGACTAAAAAATGCTCTAGTTAAATCAGAGGCACTCCAATGCTTTGTTAAAAATTAATTAGAGGATTTTTTTATTATAAAAAAATTTAAAAATCTCAAAACAGAATAATAAGTTGAGAAACTAAAACAAATATGCTATTATTTTTATATATTAAAAATTTATAAAAAGAAAGGATAAAAAAATGAATGAAACTGAAATAAAAGAATGGTTTTCTAAAAAAATAAAAAAATGCAGATAACGAAAAAAAATACATTTTCTGTTTAAAAATTTCAGAAAGAACATCGGAACTTAAATTTAATAAAAAAACTTAATCACCTGGAAAGAAAACAAATTAAAGAAATTTTTAAATTCTGTCGGTGTTTCAAATTATTATGCAAAAAAACAAAGATTTGAAACAAAAAAATTAAAGAAAGAAAGTTCTGATAAAAATGCTTATCAATAATTTTTGAATAGTCTTTTAAAATATCCTCAAATATAAAAAAATTTTAATATTTTTTTATGTTTTTTTGTTGACTTTTTTTAATTTTTCCATGCTATAATAAAAAAAAGGAAGGAGAAAAAGTATGAAACTTTCTAAATATGCTGAAAAAAATAGGTGTCAAAAGAGCAACCGCAACCAAATGGTTTCATAAAGGACTCATTGAAGGGGCATATCAGCTCCCGACAGGAACAATAATAGTTCCAGACGAAATTTTTTTGATGAAAAGGAAGATGAAGCAGGAGAAACGGTAATATATGCAAGAGTCTCTTCACCTGAACGAAGGAAGACAGATCTTGAATACCAGGCAAAAAGAATGTCAGACTTCTGTATTTCCAACGGATGGAAAGTTGACAGGATCGTAAAGGAAGTTGGAAGCGGGCTGAATGACAGCAGTACGAAACTCATGGAACTGTTTGAAGGAAAAAGAAACATTCAGAGAATAGTGGTTGAACATAAGGACAGACTTACAAGATTTGGGTTTAATTATCTGCTGGCACTGGCAGAAGCGAAGGGATTGAAATAATTGTCGCTAACGAAGCCGAAAGCCCTAAAGACGATCCTACGTCAGATTTTTGTTTCAGTAATAACTTCATTCTGCGCAAGAATGTATGGACAGAGAAGGGGAAAGGCGAAAAAAAGGAAAAAAAGTGATGGAGGTGCTTGACGATGATGCTTACTGAAACACATCAAGTAAATAAAGGGAATCCTTTATATGACGTGTTTGATGATCTATGCTTCAAGGCAAAGAATCTCTACAATGCCGCACTATATACATTCAGGCAAAGTTTCTTTGATGATGATGCTAAAACTTTAGGCTGGATGGAGATCAGCACGATGTTCTCAAAATCAAGGCAGGCAGACTATGCATCTCTTCAGAGCAAGGTTGCGAACAACGTCATAAAGATGCTGGGAGCTAACATCTCATCCTTCTGGGAACTGCTGAAACTGAAAAGGAAAGGAAAATATGACAGGAAAGTGAGGCTTCCTAAATACCTTCATAAGACTGAAGGAAGGTTTGTCCTCGATTTCCGTTCAGGAACGATAAGCAAAAAGAGAGGAGAAAGAGGTGAAGCAATATTATGCCCCAAAAGCTATAAAATAAAAATTCCTACAAAGGTTGAAGGTAAAATTAACTGCATAAGGGTAGTCCCTGCAGGGATTACTATAAGATAGAAGTAATTTATGAAGTAGCGACAGCCAGATGAAAGAAAAAAAGGAGGTATAGCAGGGATTGATCCCGGTGGCGAAAACTTGCTTACAATCGCATTTTTCAGACAAGGAGAAAAGGCATGCGATAATATCAGGAAGGAAAATAAAAAAAGTGAAAACTGCTATTTCAATAAAGTGATTGGGGAAGCCCAGTCAAAGTTAAGACCTGGAACATACAGAAGTTCACTGGCTCGACCGTCTTTTGGACAAAAAAAGGGAGAACAAAGCTTTTCATACGAGATGCATGTGATTTCCAAATTTGTCGCAAATTTTTCTTGACGAGAGCGGATGTTCAAAAAGTAGTCATAGGCGACAATAAGAACCAAAAAGCAGGAAATAAAGTTGGGAAAAACAGAACAACAGAAAGTTTGTGCAGATCCCGCATCAGAAACTTTTTCAGATGATAGAGTACAAGTGCAGAAGAAAAGGGATAGAAGTCATATTCAGAGAGGAGAGCTACACCTCAAAGGCAAAGCTTTTATTGACAATGACTTTATTCCGGAGTTCAGCCCTGAAAATCAGGGAAAGCATAAATTTTCAGGGAAAAGAGTCAAGAGAGGAATTTACAGAACTTCTGCAGGAAAGAGAATAAATGCTGATGTAAACGGGGCATACAACATAATGGCCAAGCATTTTCCAGCAGAGCTTTTCAGACAGAACTGGAAGGAAATATTCTCCAGTCAAATTCAATATTTAAATTAAGAGCCTTTTTGCTCATTTGCAATCAGGCAGAGAAGCAACAGACCTCTTAGGTGGGGTGAGCAGTTAATGGGCAGGGAGTTTGCCCGTCAGGCCTGCAAGGCCCATTTGCCGAACAGCACTGTAAAAGTAGGATATGTCATTAACAAAATTGACATTTTTTTATAACTCTAAAGGATTTAAATTTAAGAATTTAACATTTCTTGAAAAACGGAATCTGGTTTGATAAAAAGGTTTATGGATGGCGGAGAAGAAATTGTCAAATATCTTAAAACTTTAAAACCGTCAGAAGTGACATTTGCCGAAGTCATTGATTCAGAACTTGTTTTATCATAAATTGAATGAGAAAGAAAAAAACTTTCTCATTTTTTTATAAAAAAATCAAAAATTTTTGAACTTGCTTTTTAAATTTATATCTTGGATTGTACTGTTTACATAATTTTTTTATTAAAAAAATTAATAAATAACTTAATTTATCATAACTTGAAAAAAATGTTTTTTTCTTTTTTTGGTTGAATTAATTGATTTTTGCTAATATTAAATAAAAAAAGCAGAAAGGAAAGTAAAATGAACTATAATGAGCAGATAAAAAAACTAAGAGAAAAAAATATGCTATCGCAAAGAGAATTCTGTCAAAAAAATCGACAATTTTGTCGAACCTTGAGTATGAGTCATATTGAAACCCAAAGAAAAAAAAGGTATCTCCTGAATTGATTGAAAAAAATTGAAAAAAATTTTTTTAATTTTTAAGTTTAGCGGCGAAGAAAAAAAGCAGGAAACGAAATTAAATATTCAGATGAAAAATGATTATAAGGAAAAGGAAGAAATAGTTCAGAAAAATTGAAAATTTAAGAAACAAGTTCGGCATGACGTTAAAAAGAATTTGAAACTGAAACAGGAATTCCAGCCGGAACAATAAAGAGGGTGAAAAATGGAATTCATAGAATGAAAAATTGAACATCTGAAAAAAATTGCGGAATATTTTTAAGATCGATTATAAATGGTTAATGGGATTATCAAACAAAAAAATGAATTTTTCTGACATTTCGGATTTAAATGTAAAAAAAGAAAGCAATCTTGCTGACAAAAAAATAATTCAACCATTAAAACAGAAATAAAAGAAACTTCAAATATAAAAAAACTGAAATAGAGAATTATTTGAACAACTTAGGATTATCATCTGAAAAAGCTTCTGAAACTTTCAAGAAATGAAGCGATGCAGGAAAATGTTTCTGATGAAGAAATAATTATAAAGCTATTTTTAAAAATCCTGATAATTCAGTTGAAAAGAAAAAAAGAAATACTGGAAAAAGATAACTAAAATATTTTATAGATTATAATGAAATTTTTAAAAAAAATAAAAATGAATTTAAAAAAAGCAGGCAAAAAAACCTGCTTTTTACTTATTTTCAATTTTTCTTAACTAAACGGGTTAATTGCCCATCTGAATGTCTTTGTGTAGAAGTTGCTGTCAAGGCTTGAGACCGTTACTCTCTTGCTTCCTGACGAGGCATGAATGAACTGCCTGTTCCCCATGTAAATCCCTACATGTGAAATACGTCCTTTTCCAGTTGTTTCAAAAAAATACCAGATCACCTTTCGTCATATTCATTGATGCAATTCTTGGCTTGAAAAGTCGCCTGAGAGCTTGATACCCTTGGCAAGTTTACATTAGCCGCTTTCTTGAATACATATCCTACAAATCCTGAGCAGTCAAATGTGTTAGGCCCTGTTGCTCCCCATACATAAAGGCGAACCCAGTTTTGTCTGAGCAAAGTTTATGATCTGTTCCCTCACTCCTTCAACTCGTTTGCACCGCCTGATTTGATTTCTCTTGTTTTTTTGAAAGGTAGTTAAGTCAATTGTCTTATTTGCATAATTATTTCTTATTGTATTTTTCCAGGTCAGCAAACGATACTGCAGAAATGATTACTGCACCTGCTAACATTAATATTTTTTTCAAATGAACCTCCAATCTACCTTTGAACTTTGGTATTTTTAAATATAGCACATATATCTTTTTATTTTTAATTTTTTTAAACTTATTTTTTTCTTAAAAATAAAAAAACAATGCAACAAGATTTTTCAAACTTGTTTCAATAAAATTATTGAATTTTTAACAATTCAGATTTTTACCTTTCAATTTTTTTGCTTTTGTTTTTTTAAAAATTTTTTTCTCAATTTTTTTCATTTTCTTTTCAACATTTTTCAAAATATTCGTGAAATCCGCTTTCTGACATTTTAAGAAATTCGCCGTCCTTTGTGAAAAATAACCTTATAGAATCCTTTTAAAAAGCTGCAATTCCGAAATCATCAAATTCAATTCTTGCAATTTCCTTGTATTTTTTTCGTCAAGATAAACGATTTTTTTACAGGATAAGCCTGATGGATATTAAAACTGTCTTCTTCTTCAAGTCCACTTTCTTTTTAAATTAGATTTTTTTCATAAAGATTTCAACATTATAAAAATTTTTTTCAAGCAGTTTCATATTTTTGCAGTGGAATTTCGCTCTTGTATCCAGTAACTTCAATAAAAATTTTTTTCAAACTTTTTTTCATAATCTGCATTTTTGCAATCCTGAAAAAGAAATCAAGTTCATAAACTTTATAATATTCCAATATATCTCTGATATTAAAAAAATGATTTTTCATATCTGTAAAAGCTGTCTTTCAAAAGTAAAGTCAATATATTCTCTTCTTTCCCTGATCGCCTCACATTGTTTCTGATAATCTTCTTCATTTCTGTAAACTTCGATGCAGTCCTGATAATTCTTGTTAAATCTTCTAAAGAAATATCCGTTTGCTTCATATTCAGCATGATATGAAAAAAATCGTTGCAATATTCACGTGCACTTATTATTTTTGGAAAAACTGCCATCTTCGTTTTGCTTCCAAGCAGGTTCAATATAAGGATTTTTTTATTTTTTTCCTGAACTTCTGACTAACTTAAATTTTTGGATTTTTTTGAAATTGAGGAACATTTTTAATATATTCAATTGATAAGACTTCATTTTTTTAAAAATTATCTAAATAATCCACCTTTTTCAATTTCATATTCTTTTTCAGATTTCTTTTTTTAAAAGCTGCACTCTTGCTTCAAAAAAATAGGAACGTCATCGAAGAAATAAAAACTGTCTTTTTGGCTCATAATCATAATAATAGATATACTTCCTTTTTCCTTCGCCATCTACAAAAAAATTTCTGACTTAAAGATATTAATTTTCACTTTTCCTTCAAGATATTCCTCATAACTTTTTTTCATATAATACCACATCGTATTTCAAAGAGAAAAGTTTTTGTGAAAAACAGGGTAATTTTTTTGGAGTTACGCTGACCGTAAATTTTTTTCACCTTCATCATTTTTTTGAATTTTAACATTTTTTTATGGAAAAAAAGTCGAACTTTTTCCTTTAATTTAATTTTTCTTCATTTTTAAATCCTTTTCTTTTGCAGAATTAAATATCAAAGATTTTTTTATTTGTTTTCTGCTTTTTTTGAATTTTTTTATTTAACTCTGCATTTCTTTTTTTCTAATTATAACATAAAAAAAGTACAAAAAAAGGAAAAATATTTTTTTACTTGACAAATTATAATTATTATGCTAAAATAAATTGTAAAATTAAAACAGTTTAAGGGAGGAAAAAAATGGAACTAAAAAAATAAAAAAACATTGGAAAGATTAAAGAAGGAAATGTTAAACTGGATGGGATTACGATTATTTCAGGAAAAGGAGATGCAGGAAAGACAACAGTTCTTAAAAATTTTTATCAACAGTTCTTGATGTTTTTAAACTTTTCTGATGATTCAGTTAATTTTTTTCTTGTGAGCAAAATAAAATAGAAAATAAAGAAGAGATTATTCAAAAAGATGTTCAAGCAAGATTTGGAAATAATTTTGGCAAAATGATTAATAATTTTTTTCAAATGATAAAGGATTGGCAGAAATAATTATTGAAGATGAAACTGAAAAAGCCTGAAATTTTTAAAAAAATCTCAATAAAAAGAAAAATTTGGTAGAAACAGAAGAAAATGATGTAAAAACAAAAAAATTGAAAAATATTTTTTTATTGATAATCCTGCTGATTTAAAAAAATACAAATGTTGACAATCTTTTTAGAAAAAAACGCTGGATACAATGAAAAGAAAATTGATTATAAAAAAATTTAAAAGATTGAATGAAATCGTTAAGGGAAGATTTGAAATTTTAGATCCTGTTGAATATGAACTTGGCGAATATGGATATAAAATTCCTGACGAAAAAGGAAAAATGAAAGTAATGCAAAAACAATTATACCTTTAAAAAAATCTTTTCTCATTCTTTTAAAAAAACTTGCATTTTTTTGAAAATGATAATGGAAAAAAACAAACTGCTAAAAAGAAAAATGACGTTTTAATAATAGATAACGCGGAAGATGGATTACATCCTGAAATGCAGCTAATTTTTGGGGAAACCATTGTGCTTATGCAGAAAGAATTTGGAATAAAGGTTATACTGACAACTCAAAGTCCTTTCTTGCTTGATGCGATTGAAGTTTTTTTCAGAAAAAAATATGGAATTGGAGATAAAATGCATTATTATCTTGCAGAAGATGGCAACATAAAAAAATGTTGATGATGAAACTAGACAAATTTATAAAGAAATGGTAAAAGCCAATTCAGGAACTTGAAAATATTAAATATGAATAATAAAAAAACCCTTTTTTTAAAGGGCTTTTTATTTTAAAAAAAGTTCTACTGGTTCAGGTGGAGGGCAAATTGAAATATTTTTTTCTTATCTTCAACTTTAAATGGAAAAAAACATTTTTTTATTTTTCCTCCCTTATATATCTTTTTAACTTCCTTAATCATCAAACTTTCGTCAAATTCATTCTCAATATTTCTTTTTTTCTTTTTTTAAGGTTGATATTCTTGATTTTTTAGCAATTCGTTTTCTTTTTCTCAATTCACTGTTTTTCTTTTTTTCAAGTTCTTTAATTTTTATCAAATTCCTGTAAATTCATCTTTATTTTTTTCCTTTCTTTTTTTGATTATTTTTTTGCCATTGCTTTTATGTCAGGATGTGGAAAAAAAATATGATGAACATAAAATAGATAAAAAGGATCTCTATCCAGATTTTTAAGTTTATAATTTTTTTCTGCATTTTTTTATCCTTTCTGTTGCCTTTTCAAAATACTCATCATTCAGTTCAATTCCGATAAAACTTCTGCCGGTATTAACGCAGGCAACACCCGTGCTTCCACTTCCCATACAGAAATCGAGCACAACATCATTTTCATTGCTGTAAGTCTTTATGACCGTAAGTCAAAAACTTATATAAACTTGATCATAACAGCTTAATATAAGTTCCGACATTAATTTCATGCAGCCTTTTGACTGCAAGGCGCCTTACGATTAGCCCTGCGGCATTCCCGTGCTTCGCTTCCCTTGCGGGTCTGAGCCTTTGTCAGCCGGGCAATCCGCTTTGCCTCCTATGTCCACTTTGATGTCAGGGTAGCACAAACATATTATCTGGTATATGCTCCTGCCCCTGAACCAATGGCTCATAGGAAGTTTGCTTATCTAACTTGCTATAAATTTGTCCTTTATTCCCATACCCCGCCTTGCTATGGTATAGTACCGCACCGTCATGGATATTTAATTTCATTTGATTACAAAATTTTTTTGTTCTGCAATTTTACTTGTATATGCAGGGTTTATTTTTTATCAATTCAATCTTATTGTTGAAAGCAACATCATCTAAAAATTCTTAAATAAATCGAATATGGCATTGAATGAAGCACTCTTGCCTTTTTCTTTTCAGTTGCCGTTATGGCTTTCTTGGATTTTTCTTTTTTTCTTTTTCAAGACTTATGTCTTCAGCCACAATTGACTTCCCTGTTTCAATTGCTCGCTGTTTAACTATACCGATTGCCTTGTGAAGCCCCGCCTTTGTAACTCCACTCTTGCCAAAGGGATATTTTTATCTTTTCATTGTAGACTATATTTCCTTTTTCATCTGTCTCACAAATGTTTATAAATCCCTTGTTAAAATCAATCCCAATAACTCCACGCTCTTTTCTTGTAACGATTACATCGCTTTCAATCGTAAGCGTTACTGTCACATACAGGCAATATCTGCTGTTCCTTTTGATAATGGAAGTGCTTATGGGAGTATATTTTCCACAAAGTGCATTTCTCAAATCAACTCCACCATACTTGAAGTAGCACTTGCCGTAAACAAAACGTTCTTTACTCCTATCATTTTTCCACTTTCCGAAATCACGCCTTATTTTTCATCACAAAGAAGTTCCCTTTCCTTACGTACTGGAACTGGAAATTCTGATTTCTTTGCACTTCGCCTGCAGCTCCTACATAGTTCATTTGAGAATCCCTATGTTCCATGAATATCTTTTTATTTTTCTTTGCTAGCTTCTTTCCTCCAAAACATATGTTCGGCTTTCGATCTTTCAATTGCTTTTCAAAAGATTTTATCTTCTGTTCCAATCTGTTTATCGAATTATAGATATTGTATATATGTAGTTTAAAAGCTTTTGCAAAGTCTTTTTTTGTATTGGTTTTTTTCTTGATGCATGTATTATAGCGATTTCCTTTTTCTTCTTTTCTATAAGCTTTATCTTACTGTCAATCCTTGCTTCAAGCTTTTCTATATTGAGAGGGATTAAAGCAAGTGCAGAGGCTATAACTCCTTGTACTTCAATAATGGCAGAGTTTGCCGTTCGCCTTGTGATGCCAAATCTTTCCTGTAAAAGAGCGTTGAGAACGTTTTTCCTAATATCTGGATCGTTTCTCAATATGTGAAGTGCTGTTCGTTTTAATACATTGTAGTCCGTAGTTGTCTCATCAAAATATGAAATTATTTCTTTTGCATTTTCTTCTTCAAGAACTGTAGAAAACGTTTTCATCTTCTTTCTCATAAGGCTTTCTCCTTTCCAAATAGTTATATATTAAAAATTATACCATATAGGAATGGAATTTTTCAAGGCTTAGGAAAAAAATTATAGTATCTTTTTTTGTCAGAAATTATATTAGTTCGTCATTGTCCTTTTTTTATAAGTCTTCAACTTTGTTTAGCACGGCTTGCCACGTACGACACCACGTTCTGCAGGATCGCCCCTGCTCATGGCACTCCCATTACAGGACGTGAGCAGACTATATGTCATCCCTGCTCAAAAATGGCAGGGCCGGGTATTTTTCGCAGGCATTATATGGCTCTTCCTGCTACTCCCCCACCAGGGGATAGTCGTTGGAGGTTTGCCATATCCAAGTGATGAACCGAAATCCATTACTTAACACTTAGGCAATTCCTACCTAGACAGAGGATTGTCACCAGAAGTTTAGCACTTTGCGGCTTTTCCGTGGAATGCAAAGCCTTTTATTTCAGCATACTTCCATCCCATGCACTTCTTTCAGGGTTTCCCCACATTCGCACCTGCCTTTTCAAGCTATGCTGTAGTGGCATGGGCTCTTACCTCCTTCGCAAGGTTTAACTCCCGTCGGTACGCACCAGTTACCTGATACGCAGGGCTGTAAGTTATATAAAGTTATACATAATTTAATTTAAATAACTTTTTAGTAACTATTATCTTACCCATTCAAGAAGTTCAACAGGCTTTGCTGTCGGATGCAGCCCAAGCGAAGGATGAGGCTTCTGGAAAACCTGTATTGATTTTTGGATATTTTTCAGTTGAACCTGCTCTCCTGTCATTAGGAGTAAAAGTTCCATAATTTCCATTTTTCTTTCCATTCTTTACAGGAACGCCATCTTTCTTTCCAACAGAATGTAGCGGAATTCCTTTAGTAAATTGTGGATTATAGGTAGGCATTTTTCTTGTAAAAAAACCACAAAGCTTTGTTCACGGCTTCTCAAAGGCATTCTTCCTGCATTTAAATGTCCTGAACTAAGAACTTTATCCCATACTATGTCATATCTGAAATCTTTTCTGTTCGAATTAACTAAGTCCACATAAAATATTCCTTGAGAAAAAAATATAATTGCTGCATTATCTTTTTGCAATTCTGTCAATTTCTTTCCACATTTTTTTCAAATGGAATTATGCTGTCCCATTTATTCCTTGTTTTTTTCCATAAGGTAAATCTGCGATTACCAAATCAACAGATTTTTTTCTTCTATTCGCTTCATTTCTGTCAGGCAGTCGCCTTTTTATAAGATTCATCATTTTTTTCCTTTCAATTTCTTGATATGATTTTTCTTTCCTAATATCATAATATTCTGAAAGTGTTGCCAAGAGCATTAATAACATAATAACAGAACCAAATATTACAGAATCAGTAAAATTCATTTTATAAAAAAATAATGATTTATAAAAAGATATATAATATTAATTCCTAAAAATTTCTAAAACCAAAAAAACTAACGTTAAAAAAAGTAGCCTCAACATCTCTATTAAAAAGATAATTAAATTTTTGAAAAAAATTTAAAAAAATATTATTAGAAAAGTAACAAAAAAAAATTTTTATCTCCAATATTCATAAAAAAATCACTTCCTTTCTTTTTTTAAATTATATCAACAAAAATTCAAAAAAATCAACCTGAAAATAGAATTCTTTACAAAGATTAAAAAAATTTTTAATTTTATTGTTTAAGGACAATGCACCAATATATAATTTTTTTATCTTCCTTGAAAATTCTTTTTTTAATATGTTATAATTTATTCCAGTCAACAGAATAAAATAAAAGATGATTTTTTTGAAAGAGTTGAAAGTTTCAGAAAAGTCATTGTGAAAGGATGGAAATGAAAGAAGACAAGAAATGGATTTATTTGAACAATGAAATTATGATGCAGAAAGACGGAGAGTATCAGCTGGAAAAGGACAAGGAGGCTGTCTATTCCTATTTTGTGGATTACGTAAACAAAAAAATACGGTATTTTTTTCACAACTTGAAAGAAAAAAATGAAATACCTGATAAAAAAACAGACTATTACATCGACTTCTATGAAATGTACAGCCACGATGAAATAAAGGAAATTTTTAAACTGGTATATGACAAGAAGTTCAGGTTTGCATCTTTTATGAGTGCTTCTAAATTTTATCAGAGCTATGCCCTTATGGATGACAGCGGAGAGAAGTTTCTTGAAAGATATGAGGACAGAATTTCAGTAACAGCCTTGTACTTGGCTCAAGGAAATGTGGAGAAAGCCCGTGAGTATGCAACTATGATGATAAATCAGGAATACCAGCCTGCAACGCCTACATTCCTTAACAGTGGAAAGAAACGTTCAGGGGAACTTGTATCGTGCTTTCTTGATGAGATGGGAGACAGCCTGTCTGACATTGGATATATTTTTGACTCATCAATGAAACTTTCTTCAATTGGAGGTGGAGTTTCAATCAATTTATCTAAGATAAGGGCAAGGGGAGAAAGTATAAAAGGAGTGGAAAACTGCGCTTCCGGGGTGCTTCCGATAATGAAAATTTTGGAAGATATTTTCACTCACGCCAACCAGCTGAACCAAAGTACGGGATCAGGAGCCGTATATCTTAATGTTTTCCATTCAGACATTATGGAATTTCTTGACTCCAAGAAAATAAATGTAGATGAAAAGATAAGAATTAAATCACTTTCAATTGGAGTAATCATTCCAGATAAGTTTATGCAGCTTGCAATGGATGATGAAGCCTGCTACATATTCTATCCTCATACCGCTCTATCAGGCTTACGGGCAGTATCTTGATGAAATGGATATGAACGCGATGTATGAAAAAGCTGGTTGACAATCCGAAAGTCAAGAAAAAGAAAATAAATGCAAGGGAACTTTTAGTGAAAATATCGCAAACGCAAAAAAAGAATCAGGGAAAAAAAGTATTAATAACAATATGATAAACCCCCATTTTAATAGTAATATTGAGATGGCTTGATTTTTAAAACTATGAAAACCGTAAAAGCTGCGAAAGTGCTACAACATAATCTGAAAAGATAAGTGTGAACGCTGCCGAAAGGCTGAAAAAAACTTAAAGCAGATGAGCCAAGGTGAAACAAAAGGGAAGATTAAGAATTTTCCTCCTAAAGCTTTATAGACAATCGGTATTTAGTTGCCAATCACCTAAGTTTATTTTTAAATATGGTGAAGGCTCAACGACTAGGAGGTTGTGCCTCCCCTTTAAAAAGAGGATAACCAGTATTTGTGACTGGGAAAGTAAAGCCACAATGCGAATATATGTTGAGACATGTCTATATATTCAGGTGGAAGAAAAAAATAATCACAACCTAAGAAGGTTGAACAAATAGTCTCCGCTTATATGAAAATATAAGAACTTGAAAAAAGTTACATCAAAAGTTGCGTTTTGATGTTAAGGTAACGGTATCCTTATTTATTTTTTTAAAAAAATAACGCAAATAAAGAACATACATTAAAAGAGATTGGAAATGTTAAATTTTTCGAATTTATGTGTTGCACCATATACACAAATCCTTACAAAAAGAATATGGCTACACTCCAATTGGAGAACATGAAAACGAAGAACTTCACGTGATGGAATGGCAAAAGAATGGAGCAAAAACAGCAATAAGAAAAAAACTGGAGAAAAATCAGGAACTTTTTCAAAGTCATAACAGAATTTAATAATCAAAAAAATATGAATTAGATTGTACTGAATATCATAAATTCTATTTAAAAAGATGGAAGTTTAAAAAGAACTTTTTGAATTATCAGAAGGAAATGAATTGCTGGAATTTGAATTGCCAAATGGTGCGGAAAAGAATAGAACATAAAGTAATAAGCATTTTTTTAAAAATAGAAGGAACTTTTTAATACTTACTGCTTTACAGAGCCCAAAAAGGCACATGGGCGTGTTTAACGGAATTTTAACAGGAAACTGTACTGAAATAATGCAAATTTCAGAAGTTTCAGAAATAAATTCTTATTACGAAGAAGACATAATAAGAAGAGGGATTTCCTGCAACTTAGGTTCATTAAATATCGCTACTGTAATGGAAAAACAAGAGAGTAAGGGAAGCAACAAGATCTGCAATTGATACGCTTACGACTGTATCGGACTTAACAAATATTGATATGGTTCCTACAATAAAGAAAGCAAATGAAGAACTTCACTCAGTGGGCCTAGGGGCTATGAACTTGCACGGATTTTTAGCGAAAAACTATATAATGTATGAAAGCAAGGAAGCACTTGACTTCTGCAACGTGTTCTTTATGATGGTAAATTTCTATTCGTTGGAACGTTCAATGGAAATTGCAGTTGAAAAAGGAGAAACGTTCAAGGACTTTGACAAATCCGAATATGCAAATGGAAACTACTTTGAAAAATACATTACAAAAGAATATCTTCCGCAGACTGAAAAAGTCAAGGAACTCTTTGAAGGAATTCACGTTCCAGATATTGAGGACTGGAAAAGGTTAAAGGAACAGGTTATGAAAAATGGAATATATAATGCATACAGAATGGCAATTGCGCCTAATCAGTCAACTTCATATATAATGAACTCAACAGCCTCAGTAATGCCGGTAGTAGATACAATTGAAGTAAGGGAATACGGGGACAGCACAACTTACTATCCTATGCCTTACCTTACAAATGACAACTGGTTCTTCTATAAATCTGCCTATGATATGGAACAGAAGAATATAATAAACCCTAATTTCAGTAATACAAAAGACATGTGGATCAGGGAATTTCAACAATCCTTTATAACAGCAGTTCTGACACAACAAGGGATTTGGCAAAACTTTATATTTATGCACATAGAATGGGCCTAAAATCTCTTTATTATACAAGAACAAGAAAAGCAACTATTGAAGAATGCTTGAGCTGTTCTGTATAAAAAAAATTTTTTTATAATATTTAAAAACAGATAATTAAGAAGCATTTTAACTGTTATTATAAAGATATAATTATATATTCCATTTAACAAGGGATGACTATAAAACATCGCTGAACATTGAGTTTTACTACATTTAGAGCAAATTATTCTTAAAAAGATGGAAGAGATTTTTGCTAAATCTCAATCAACTTTTCTCATATTTTTTTATGATATTTATGTCTTCAACACCAATAAATATGCTGGTTTAATTTTATCCCTTGATTATTGGAATATATAAAAGATATAAAAAAATATGTTGACTTTTTATAAAAAAATATTATATAATACTAATATAAATATGGTGATGCAGATTACAAATGATGGCTCCGGCTGTCATTTTTATCGTTACTGTAACGGGATCGGCAAAAGCCATATCAAAAAAACGGAACACAAAAGGAGGCTGTCTTGTGGGTCTAGCCCTCTGCGCCAGCCTAGGCTTCACTGTCTATTTGAGGTAGATGTGCCTTCATAGATACAAGCGCTGAATTATTTTTGAAGCATATATTTCGATATGTTTTAGGAAGCAGGTACAAAATGGGAATTCAAATATTAAAAATTTGTTTCAACATCTTTATTGCTTATTATGTGGTTTTTTTACTTTTCAAGATTTGAATGTGAGAAGTAAGAAAAAAATCTTTTTACAGGGATTTTTATTTGGTATTACCGGTGGACTTTTTCATCAATCTTTTGCCATTTTTTTAGTCATTTGATTAAAAAAATACGATCGTACACTTGTTGAAATAAACTGCAGGAACTGCAGAGATAGTTTGATGAATTTGGCCAGATAACAAAAAAACAGTTATTATCAGAGAACTTTGTGACTTTAGTCGTACAGAAAAAAATTTTTTTCAATGGGAAGATAAAAAAATCATAAAATAAAAAAAGCAGGATTAATTTCCTGCCTTTTTTTAATATTATCCTTCCCTATAATTTTTCAAAACCTTCAAATCTTGCAACTCCAAATTTATTGAATTCAATTTTAGAAATAACATCAAAAATTTTTCATCTAAATATTCAATTTTTTTGTAGGATATAAATTTATTCCCCTTTTATTTAAATATTCTTCACTGTTTTTCTGGAATTTTTTAAGCGTCGATTCCTTCGTTGTAACTTTTTGCAAATGAAAAAGATTTTTAGGTATTTGTCCTTCTTTAAAAAAATTTCGTTTTGTTCCATTCCTAATAACTTATCGAAACCATATTTTTTTATAATCGGTATCATCATCACATAATCCGCTGACCCAGTTTGAAAATTCTGGAATTTCTCCATCTTCAATCCAAGTTTCTGCTCGCACTGTAACGGTTTCCAATAAATGAACTTATTGTTAAAATAGGATATTCTTTTAGTTTTAAAACTATTATAATCTTCAGGATTAAAAAAACATCATTTTTTTCTTTAAATAAAAAAATCAGTTGTCGCTTCATATCCTTGACTCCATTTTTCTGACAATATATTTCTCAATCTCTTCATAGTACCCTACCATCTGAAATCATCGCAATATTCAAAAAGGATTCATATAAATTTCAATTTCTGAATTCTTATCAAAGGGAAAATCGTTTATAAAATCTTCATTAAAGATTTTAATAAGTTCATTTGAAGTTATATTTTTCCCTTTTTTTAGTTAAAATAAATTCATCGCAGATCCTGATATTGTGGAATATCATTCTTACATTTTATTTTTTTATTTTTCATATTGTTTCTTCCAGTATAATAAACATTAAAAAGTTTCATTTTACCAAGACTTCCAGTAAATTCTAACGTTATCGTTTCATTTTTCACGGACATTTATTGTATTTAATTTTTATAAAATTTTTTAGAACCTTTCAAGGAAAACTTCCTGTAAGCATCATAATTTTCAATTACACATTCAAATAATCTTATTTCAATTTCAGATGAAGGTTCCCAAAAAAAGAGCTACTTTTTTTGTTTTTCCAGTTTCAATTTCCCTTTTTCCATAAGAAAAAAATATTCGTCATAACTTAAAGTCAGTTTTCTGAATTTTTCCATCTTTTTTTCAATTTTTCTTTTTTTATTTCATTAAATTTTTATCCAATCTTTTTATTTTTCTTTTCGCTTCTATCAATAAATTCAAGTGGCGGGATTATAAAAGCTTTTTCTGCTAATTTTTTTCGGCAATTTTTTTCCATAATACCGTTTCCTTTTCTTAAAAATATTTTTTTATATTTAATTATATCATATAAAAAAATGAAAATAAAAAAATTTTTACTTTTTTTAGAAAAAGATTTGAAATTTATTTTTTTATAAAAAAATTCTTTTATTTTTTTATAAAATATGATAGAATAAATATGCGAAAGGAGTAAAAATGAATAAAAAAAGATATACTGCATTCCAAATTTTTTTAAACGGTTTGCATGGAAACAAGAATTTAAATTCAGAATTATTTCTGATGAAAGAGAAAAAAATAATATTCGGGCAAATTTAGAAAAAAATTCAATATTTCAAAAAGAAAAAAAGTGGATTTTTATTTTTGTACAGCCATTGTAAATTTAAGTTATATTTTTTTCTTTGGGGAACTTTTTGCAGATGAATATCAAATAATTAACAATAATAATGCATTTTCCATTTATCATTTATTTTTTTACATTTTTCTTTAATTGTTTCAATATGTTCTTTTTTTATATTTTTCTTTATGAATGCGAAAAATTAATAAAAAAACATTAAAAAAATCTAAGAAATACAGTTCTTTAAAAAAAAGGAGAAATAGCAATGGAACAAATTTTTAAAAAAATTAAAAGATACTTTTTTCAAAAGAAAATGAAATATTAAAAAAAGCATTTGTATTTTTTTATTATTAATGCTTCTGCAATTAGTTTTTGCGACTTTTTGTTCTTGAACCTTTTTAGAAAATCGCATACTAAAGGAATTGCTGAAATTATTTTTTTATTTCTATAATTCAAAGTTTATATTTATATTGCTAATAACATTTGCAACAGTAATTTTAGTTGTTAAATTTTTTTGAAGTTTTTAATTAATAAATTATTGGAAAAAAATTTGGAAATTAACAGGAAAGGAAAAAAATAAAATATATGAAAAAAAATTAAATGGAAAACACTTGGAGAAATTTGCGGTATTTTTCAAAGGAGAACAACTTAATAAAAAAAGACATGTTAAAAAAATTGCAACATATCCTGTAATAAATGGTGGAACATCTCCTTCTGGATATATTGAAAAATTATAATCAGAAAGAAAACACTATAACAATTTCTCAAGGGGGATCAGCGGGATACGTTAATTTTATTGAAACAAAATTCTGGCTTGGTGCTCATGCTTTTTGCCGTCGTTCCAAATGATAAAGTTTCAAAAAAATATATATACCATTTTCTTAAAGAAAATCAATATAAACTGGAAAAATAAAAAAAGTTGGAGCAACAATTCCAAACATTTCCAAGAACGATGTGCAAAAATTTTTTTGATTTCTCTTCCTCCTCTGAAAAAAAGCAGGCTGAGATAGCGGAGACACTTGACAAGTTTACAGAGCCTGACCGAAGAGCTGACCGAAGAGGCTGACCGAAGAGCCTGACCGCAAGGGAAGTCTCAGTACAATTATTATAGGGATATGTTATTGAGCGAAGATTATTTGAATAAAATTTTTACCCAAAAAAAATCTAATTAAAAAAAGCAATTGAATGAAATAGCGAAACTAAAAAGGGGAAAAAAAGATTAGTTAGAAAAGAATTAGAAAAAGAAGGAAAAATATCCTGTATTTCAAAAATAGTTTGACACCGCTTGGATATTATAATAGAAAAAAACAATGACGGTGGAAAAAAACTTGTATTATTAGTGCAGGCTCAGCGGGAGAAATTTTTTTATCAGAAAAAAAGATTTTTTTGGAGTCTGCTGATGACGTATTTGTAATTGTTTCCGATAGTGTTTTTAAACAAATATTTATATTATTATTTAATTAACAAACAGAATTTAATAAAAACTAATATTAGAAAAGGAACAATTTCAAGATTGCCGAAAAGAAGTTCTTGAAAATTTAGAAATCTTAATTCCCCTATTGAAATCCAAAAATGAAATTGTAAACATTCTTGACAATTTTTGAAACGCTTGTAAATGATATTAAACAGGGTACTGCTAAGGGAAATTGAACTTAGACAAAAAAACAGTACTGAATACTATAGAGAAAAAAACTACTGACATTTAATTAAAAAAAATAACAACTATTCTCCGCAATCTGCGGAGTTTTTTTATTTAGAAAAATTATTTTTGAAATATCTATAAATATAATTTTTTTGCCTATTTTTCTCACATTTGATAAAAATTTTTCTCTTGAATTTTTTTAATAAAAAAATGTTAAACTTCAAATAAAAAAAGAGGAGGAAGAAATGAAAAAAAGATGAGGCTTATGACGTAACATCGTCTATAGCCCTGAAAATGACAAGCGGAATTGTACTGGCAAAGCTACAATCCAAAAGAAAAAAATCAAAAGAAAAGTTTATCAGACAGAGGCTCAAACTGGAAGAAGATTTTATTGCACGGCTTACTTCTCAAGGATATGAAAGGTTTAAAGGCAGGACTTCAAAAAGAACTTTATGCAAATTTAAAAAAATCCAGATTGAAAAAGTCTCAACAATTTTAAATTCACCAATGATGAATGGGAAAGATTCCTTTCTGAATACCTTGACAGAAAAACGGATACAGTTACAGACAAGACAAGAAAAGTTCAGGAAGACTACATATATGATTTTGTAGACGACAAAGGTCAGATCAGGAATATAAAAATTCTTGACAAGAAGAATATTTACAACAATTTCCTGCAAGTCACAAGCCAAGTATATCAGGAAGGCATAAAGAAAAACAAATACGACACAACTGTACTTGTCAACGGGCTTCCGTTGGTTCATATTGAGCTTTTAAAAAGAAGAGGGGAAAACTTGCAGGAAGCATTTAACCAGATACAGCGGTACGAAAAGGAAAGCTTTTATGAGAACTCTTCACTTTACAAATATGTCCAAATTTTTGTAATATCAAACGGCACGCTGACAAAATACTTTTCAAACACGACAGTTGGAGACAAGAAGAACTATGCTTTCACAATAGAATGGGACTGATTCAAAAAAATAAGACTATAAATGATCTGGAAGATTTTTGCACTACTTTTTTTGAAAAAAAGAACAGTTCTTGAAATACTTACCAAATACTGCGTATTCAACTGCGAAAATAAACTTCTTGTGATGAGACCATACCAGATTGCCGCAACTGAAAGAATTTTGTGGAAAATACAGTCCAGTTTTCAGAACAGGACGGCAGGAAAAATAGATGCTGGAGGTTTTGTATGGCATACAACAGGTTCAGGAAAAACTCTTACTTCATTCAAGACCGCCAAACTTGCAACAGAACTTGAATACATTGACAAGGTATTCTTTGTTGTGGATCGGAAGGATCTTGACTACCAGACTATGAAGGAATACCAGAATTTCCAGAAGGACAGCGTAAACGGAAGCAAAAGCACAACGGAACTTAAAAGGAATATTGAAAAGAAAGATAACAGAATAGTCGTTACAACTATACAAAAAAACTTAATGAATTTATAAAAAGATATAATTCGCATCCTGTAAGCCAGAAACATTGCGTGATAATTTACGACGAATGCCATCGCTCAATGTTTGGAGAAGCGCAAAGAAATATCAGGAAATTCTTTAAAAAAAATATTACCAGTTTGGATTTACAGGAACTCCAATCTTTGAAGCAAATGCGCTTCAGAAGGAAATGACAACTCCATCAGTATTTGGCGCAAAACCTTCATAGCTATATAATAACTGATGCAATAAGGGATAAGAAGGTTTTTAAAATTCAAGGTTGACTATAATGCGATAAATCCAGAATTTACTGAAGTCTGAAAACATAGAAAATGAAAAACATTACGGTGCCTGAAAAAAACTTCTGCTTCTGCATCCGAAAAGAATTTCAGAAGTGGCGGAGCATATTTTTAAAAAGTTTTTTTGATCAGAAGACGAACAGGAACACAAGCCTTGATTTGGAACTGAAAAGAAAAAAAGGCTTCAATGCCATGTTTGCAGTACAGAGCATAGATGCCGCAAAGCTGTATTACAATGAAATTAAAAGAATGCAGAAAATTCTTCCAGAAAATAAGAGACTAAGAGTGGCAACTATATTCAGTTTCAAGGAAAACGAAGAAATATCTGCAATTGGAGAAATAGAGGACGAAAGTTTGGAAACAGCAGGAATTGACTTGACATCAAAGGAATTCCTTGAAAAAGCTATGAAAGATTATAACAGAATATTCAAGACCAATTTTTCAATAGAAGGGCAGGAATTTCAAAACTACTACAAGGACATTTCCAAAAGAATGAAAAGCAGGGAAATAGATCTGCTCATAGTTGTAGGAATGTTTCTGACAGGATTTGATGCACCGTGCCTAAATACATTGTTTGTTGACAAGAACTTAAAATTTCATGGGCTTCTGCAGGCATTCTCAAGAACAAACAGAATTTTAAATGAAAGCAAAACATTCGGAAACATAGTCTGCTTCCGTAATCTTGAAAAAGCGATGGAAGAAGCGATAAGGGTTTTTTGGAAGCAGTGAAGGCGTCAAGATTGCGCTTGAAAAAAAGTTTTTGATGAATATATAAATGGATTTACAGATGAAACTACAGGCAGAACTGTAAAAAGGTTACAGGGAAATATGCAATGAAATAAAAGAAAAAAATTTCCAGTTCCAGTTGAAATTTCTTCTGAAGTCTGAAAAAAAGGAATTTGTAAAAAAATTTTTTTGGAGAATTTCTTAAAAGCGAAAAGCATACTTAAAAAAACTTTGATGAATTTGAAACATTCGAAAGAATAATCAGCGACAGGGAAAAAGCAGGACTTAAAAAGCATCTATATTGACATTTGTGAAGAAATAAGAGCAATAAGGGACAGCGGTGAAAACATTTCAATTGATTTTTGCGGACATTCATTTTTCATCTTGAGCTTCTAAAAAAACGGAAGAAATAAACATTGATTATATTTTTAGGGCTTATCCTGAAAAAAATCAAAGGAAATAGAAGATATTGAAAAAAATGAAGGAAGAAATAAAAAAAATCATTCGTGCCAATATCGGAACAAGAGCAAAAAGAAGAACTTGTAATGAAATTTATAAATGTGACTGAATTTTTCAGAACTAAAAAGTGAACCTGACATCATTGAAGCTTTTCTATAATTTTGCTTCCAGTGAAAAAGAAAAAGGAAATTCAGGAGATCATTAAGACAGAAAAATTTAAAAGAAGGAGCGAAAAAGAATTATAGTTCTGATGATAAAAGCTTTGGAAGAAACAAATATATTTGGAACAGAACTTGATACGGTCCTTCCGGCAGTTTCCAGAAGAAAAAGGGGCGAGAAAACTAAAAAAAGATCAGGTTTTTGGAAAAAGATAAGAAAAAGCAATTGAAATTTTTCTCAGGAATTTAAAAAAACATTAGTAAACTTTAATTTTTTTAAAAATTAAATTTTTAAAAAAACACCCAATTTAAAAAGGTGTTTTTTTATCTTATTTTTTTAAATTTTTTTAACTGAAAAAAATGTTAAGTATTTCCTCACATAAGAAATATTCATTTGGAATAGATTTTTGAAAACATTCCATTATATTTAATCACCAGATCGTTTAACTGTTTTTGAATATTTTTATCTGTCCCTTTTCACTTGTTGCATTAAAAAAATTTATAAAAGGCAACGTCAAACTGCTTGAAAATTTCAAGAGATGATTTTTGAAGTTTTTCTTATAAATTTCAATCCTTTCCTTAAAAAAATCTCTGCTTTAAATCATTTATATTAATTCTTCTGACTTTGGTTTCTTCTTCCAGAACTTGTTTTTCTGCCATTTTCAGAAAAATTTGATGTTTGATGGTTGCCTGTCAAAAAGTTTCCTGTTTTGAATTTTTTTAAGTTTTCACTCTTAAAGATTTTTTTAGGTGCTGAAAAATCCAATTGCTGAAAGCCACCAAAAAAATAAAATTATCCCTTTTTTTCATATAATTAATCACTTCCTTTTTCTTGCTTTATATTTCCATTATATCATAACAAACAGCATATTTCAAGAAACTGAACCTCCCACGACTAAAGTCACGGGGTTCTAAAATCTTTAAAAAAATTAAAAAAATTTTTCTAAGAAGTTTGACAGCTTTTACACTATCCTTATTCTTTTTAGGCGTGTCCAGTTCGCCTCTATTGTATAGGATGCTTAAGTCCACAACTTTACTTTTTCCTTAATATGTTTAATGCTCCATTACAATCTGCATTTATAAGTTTACCTGCGCTTGTTTGATATAGCCCTCTTTTTATTCTTTTTTTCCACTGAATATATGTTCTTGCCAATTTTTCTTTATCATATACTGGAATTTCATCTCCATCGAAAAAAACTTGCCTTTGATGTATAGACTCTCTTCATGCAGTTTAAATTCTATTCCATACAGTTTACATAGATACATCAATTTATCTCTTAATTTTTCCATATGGTATATTTACAAAGTTCTGGTTATTTATGTTTCCCATATTTGAATTTCTTTTGGAAATCTTCATTATATCCTAGAACTATTTTTTTCCTATATCATTATTAAAAACAATAATTTACAATTATTCTTGTCTGCTTTTGAAAGATAATCATTTATACGATTATTTCTCTTTCTAGCTATTCTCTTTTGTCTTAATGTCGTTCGCTCAATCTTTTGCTTATCTTTTTATGCTTTGTAATTTTGCATTTGTCTTGTTATAGTATTGATTTATTGACTTTAATTTTTCTCCCATCTATTATGAATGAAGCTCCAGTATTTGTGACACAAGTACAAAGATTATTTATACCTAAATCAATTCCTAGTGCATTTTTCTTTATTTAATTCCCTTTGAACTTCTTCTACCTCATAAATGTATTGAATTTCAAAGTACCTAGAATGTTGTTTTGGTATTATTCTAATCTCTTTTTATCTTCTTGTCTTTTTAATACTGGTGGTAACTTTATTGCGATTTCCTTATGTGTCTTTCTAAATGAATTCGAATAAGGAACTATCAGAATATCATCTTTTAATCTTACAAAACCTATAACAAGAGTTGTAAATCCATCTTTTAGCAAGATATTTAGGTAATTTTTATTTTTTTATTATCATATTGACCATTTTTTTAGCAAAAGCTTTTAAAAAGTCCAAAAAAATGATTTGAAACTTCCGTCTACTTCCTTCAGAATTTGCTGAGCCATATTAGAATTTAACTTCTTGTAGTTCTCGCTGCTTTTAAGCAACTTATAGTTTTCGTTATAGCTTAAATACTTTTTTTCTCATTGAAATAACACTGTCTAACATTGTATATAGCCTGATTAGTTAAGTTCTTGGCTATATGAGATAAATATTTTAAATTCCTGAACTCTTTTTTTGCTAAGATGTTTTACCTGTTGTTTTTAATGTTAAATACATATATAATCACCTCCTTTTTCACTGAAGATATTATATCATGTATTCTGTATTTTGTCTACTAAAAAGTAATGTTTTTGAAGCATTGAAAAAAATTTATGAAGGCGACATCAAACTGCCTGAAAATTTCAAGAGATGATTTGGGCGATTTTTTTATAAAAATAAAAAGAAAAAAAGAAAACATCCGGCAATATTATTCTTTTTCTTTCTTGTTTTTTTATTTGTTCCTGCTATATTTGTTTGAGTTTTTTTCGATATAATCTTTTTTTCGTCGTTTTGCCTTGGTTCTGTTTTTTTCTTTCAATTTCTTTTTTTCAGCTGAAAGTTCTTTTTATGCTATCCATTGTGTTTTTCATCTATCAGATCAAGCGTTTCTTCATCTGCCTGAATTATATCTTCAATCACTTTTTGAAAACAGCAGCTTCCTGTTATCTTTTATTATATTGCTGTATTGTATGTTTATGTCGTCAAGAAAACTGGCTACATTTTTCAATTTTAGGAAAATGTTCCTTTTTCCATAATAAGAACTGCCAGTGATTCCATAAAGTTCAAATTTTTTTAAGTTCCAAATTCTTTAATCTTTCTATTTTTTTCCAAGTTTCCCTTTTACCTGCATTTTTTTATTCCTCTCAAGTTTTTTTATTATTATAGCATATTATAGCAGAAAATCTGAAATCAGTATTTTTAGCATCATCATTATCTTCATAGAAATCAAATTCTTCTTCAAATCTTCTCCATCCAAATTCTTCGTCGATATCCCATAGAACATCAATCATAGGGTAATTCAAGAACTTATCTTTTTTTGAGGTTCAAATCCCGTTTTTGCTAATTAAAATCGAAGTTATCTTTTTTTCCTTGAAAGATGAATCTCGATTTTTAGTTTTTTGAATCGGCTCTGCTCAGCAAGAATTTATTTTTTTCTTTATTTTTTTCCAGTTTGAATATATTATTTTTCTAAATTTAAGTTTTTTTGCTTTCAGTTTCAAGCATTTTAAGAATATCATTTCCTATTTCTTTTTAAAGTCATTATTTCATTCCTTTCCCTTTTTGAAAATGGTATGCAGATAAATTGTCGTTTTACTAAAACATCATATCTGTCTATTTTTTTATTAATTCTTTTGTTCTTCTTTTTCAGATTCAGGTACTGTCTTTTTTTCTCAAAATTTAAGTTTCCGCCACTTCTTGGTTTTTTTACTTCATGTGGAACAAATTTGGGAGCTTCAGGCAATGGTATTTCTTCTTTGCGGTGTTGCTGATGTCAGCTTGTGTTTGATGTATTGTTAGTTAAATTGAGTTCTTGAAAATTTGGCAATACTAGAAGTTTCTGGAAGAGGTGCAGGAGTCTGGCTTGCTGGTGCGGAACTTTGTTCAAGCTCGCTTTTTAACTCTTCTTCCGCTTTTTTTCTTTTTCTTCCTCTGCAAGTTTTGCATTTTTCTGCATTCTGCTTGTCAATCAGATCTTGGAAAATATATCTTCCATATTGCTTAAATACTGTCACATATTGCTTATTAGGGATATTTACAGGCGGATTGTAGTATATCACTTGCGACACATCAACTTCTTCAGTTTTTTTATTCTTCAGATAATAAAAAGTTACATATTCAAGTCCTCTTTTTATGCCCAATTCCTTCAAGAAGAAGTTGATTTTTTTCAGGCGTGCCTTCTGCTGTAAATGTATACGATCCTTTTCTGACAACATTGAACTTGTATCTGTCAATCAAATAGAGTTCCCCTATAAGCCTTTCTTCAAATTCTGTCAGTTCAAGTCCTGTATTGTTTTTCAAAGTTCGCTTAACTTTTTTTCAATAAATTTTTTTCCTTTCTTCAATTGCATTCTTGTTCTTGCTTTCAATAAATCCTCTGAACCTGTCAGCAAAAATTTGGAAATAGTTTATAGTAATCTTCAAATTTCACAATCTTGTAAATTTCGCAGTTTGAAGAGTAATTCCGTCACCTGTTCCGCTCATTCGCTTTTTCTGTCATTTTCAAGAAACGAAAATGCCGTTAATGGTATTGTATTTTTTTATTTGCTTCAACTGGCGCAGGCTGTAAAAAGTCCAAAGGAGCTTTTTTTATTTCGCAAGTTTTTTTCCAAAATCAATATTTTTTTCTGGATTTGCATGATACAAGCGCAAGCCCTAGCCCTGCTATTAAGAATATTTTTTTCATATTTTTTTCCTTTCTTTATTTATTATTTAAATTTTTAACATAAATATGGGAAAAAAAGTCAAAAAAATTTTAATTGACTAATTATACTTTATATGCTATACTTTAATAAAAAAACAGCCAAAAATGGCTAGAAGGGAAATTAAAAAAATATGAAAAAAATTTTTAAAATCAGATATGAAAAAGAAAAAAATCTTAATCGTTTTTAATCAAGATTTTTTTATCTTGAATTTCCAAATGCGGTCAATTATCTTGAAAAAAACAGGCAACCGAAGGCAATTTTAATATTCTTGTTGAAAAGTTTTTCAAAAAAATATGCGGAAATGTGCAGATTGAAATAAAAAGCGATATAAAAAAATATAATCTTGAACTTTGAAAAAGTTTAAATTTACATTTGCTTTTTAAATTTTTGAAGGCAAGCACTCGGAATATAACATGAATCTTTTTTTAAAATAGGAAAAAGATATTCGCTTTCAGTTTATTTTAATAACAATTTTAATAATGGCATGAATGATTTGAAGAAAAGTTACAAAAAAATTGATGAAGTTGAAAAAAATAATAGCGGAAGTGATAAGAAACTAAAAAAATATTATAGTATCAAAATCATTGCACAAATATGACAATAATTAAGTTTGTATTTGTTTTTAAAAATGAATTGACTTTTAAAATAATAAAGTCATATCAACTGTTTTTTTAAATAAAAAAATAAAATGATAAGAAAGGAAAAAAATGATGAAATTTGGTTTAAAAAGGGAAAGATAAAAAAATCACACATGTTCTTTTTTTGCGGAAAAGAGAAAAAAAGGAAGAAGAACTTATGGGAAGCATTTTTTTCTGATAAGACGCTGATATGTTGCGATTGCCTTATTGTTGGAATTGAGCAATTTTTCAGAAAAAGTTATGGGGAAAAAAATGATGATTCAAATGTTAAGACAGAAAATAAAAAAATAAAAAAACAAAAAAAGAAAATAAGAAAATATTAAATCCAAGACAAATTAAAGAAAAAGCTGGATGAATATGTTATAGGACAGGAAGATGCCAAAAAAATACTCTCAACAGCCTGCTATAATCATTTGAGAAGGATTGAAAATCCTGATTTAAATATTCCAAAATCAAATATTCTGCTTCTTGGTCCCTCTGGAAGTGGAAAAAAACATTTGCAGTCGAAAAAAACTTTCGGAAATACTTGAAATTCCATTCCTGAGTTACGATGCAACAAGCGTGAGTGCAACAGGATATGAAGGGAACAGCATAAAGAATATTGCAATGGAACTTTTTCAAAAATGCGATGGAGATGATGAACTTTGCGAAAAAGCAATAATTTATATTGATGAAATTGATAAAATCGCTTGCTCTGAAAATGAAAGCGGAAAAGATGTCGGAGGAAAAAGTTCGTTCAGCAGATCTCGCTGAAAAATGGTTGAAGGAACTGAAATTGTACTTGATGATGTTGATGAAGATTATCAAATTACAATAAATACAAAAAAATATTCTTTTTTATTGTAAGCGGTGCATTTGAAGGAATGAAAAGAAAAAAACAAAGGAAAATAAAAAAATTGGTTTTACAGAAAGTTCAAATGAAAAACAAGCAAAATATAACAGAAAAAAATTAATGAAATTTGGAATGATAAAAAGAATTTGTCGGACGTTTTTCCAGTTATTGCAAAATTTGAACAGCATACTAAAGGAAAGTTTGCAAAAAAATTCTTACAGAGACTAAAAAAATTCATTAGTTTCTCAATATCAAAACATATTTTTTTAAATGATAATATAAAGTTGGAAATTAATAACGAAGCAGTTGAAAAAAATTGCTCAAATTTCCATTGAAAAACAATACAGGCGCAAAGGGGATTAAAAAAATTCAATGGAAAAACTTGCTTGCAGATACAATGTTTGAATATCTCGGAAACGATAATATAGAAAAAAAGTTGTAATTACGAAAGAAACCGTTTCAAATAAAAAAAGCCTGATATTATTTTAAAAAAAGCAAAAAAAATAAAATCCAGAAAAAAAGCAAAAGAAAAGCTTCTTTTTAACTGGAGCTTTTTTTATTTTTGATTTATTTTTAAAATAAGAAAAAAAATCAA